>Ga0181525_10004186_pt1 | contig 11150 bp, 12 predicted proteins | sample PEATcosm2014_Bin_48_FD_121100 | JGI IMG/M metagenome (GOLD analysis project Ga0181525, IMG submission 121100) | Peatland microbial communities from MTU Mesocosm Facility, Houghton, MI, USA - PEATcosm2014_Bin06_10_metaG | ecosystem: Environmental > Terrestrial > Soil > Wetlands > Peat | place... | reverse complement strand
GCGGCGCGCGGCCCCGATCATCGATCCGTCAGCTGCGCTCGGCGCGCGGGTCGCGCGCCAGCAGCCGCTCGACCGCGTCGCGCACGCTGCTGCGCTCTTCGAGCACGTCGCAGACGGTGGCGCTGATCGGCATTTCGACCTGCAGCGCCTCGGCGCGGGCGACGATGGCCGGCGCCGACCACACGCCTTCGGCCACGTGTCCGAGTTCGGCCAGCGCCTGCGCCAGCGGCACGCCCCGGCCCAGCGCCAGGCCAACGCGGCGGTTGCGCGACAGGTCGCCAGTGCAGGTGAGTATCAGGTCGCCCAGGCCGGTGAGGCCGGTGAAGGTCTCGCGGTTGGCGCCCAGCGCGACGCCGAAGCGCCGCGTCTCGTTGAGGCCGCGGGTGATGAGCGCCGCGCGGGCGTTCAGGCCCAGCTGCAGCGCGTCGGCTATGCCGGTGGCGATGGCCAGCACGTTCTTCACGGCGCCTCCCACCTCGACACCCACGACATCGTCGCTCGAATACACGCGCAGGTTGGCCCCGTGCACCGCCGCCGTGACGGTTTCGCAGAACGGCTGGCTGCCCGCGACCACCAGCGCGGTGGGCAGGCCGCGTGCGACCTCCTCGGCGAAGCTCGGTCCGGACAGCGGGCCGGTGGCCATGCCCGGCAGGGTCTGGGCGACGATCTGGTGGGCCAGCAGCCCGGTTTCGCGCTCCAGCCCCTTGCACAGCCAGGCCACGGCGCCCTGGTAGCCGGCCGCGCGTATGGCCTCGAGCAGCGGACGCAGCGAGGCGATCGGCACGGCCAGCAGCAGCAGCTCGCCGGCCGCATGTTCCAGCGCCCGCGTCAGGTCGGCGGTGACTTCCAGGCCGGCCGGCAGGCGCTGTCCCGGCAGGTAGCGCTCGTTGCAGCGGCTTGCGCCGATCTGCTCGGCCTGGGCCGCATCGCGCGCCCAGAGCACGGTCTGGTGCCGCTGGGCAAGGGTGCCCGCCAGGGCGGTACCCCAGGCGCCGGCGCCGAGCAGGGCGATACGCATGGTGCGACGGGGTGGCTTGCGGGCCGCGTGCGCGCGCGATTACTGGCGCGTCTGGGAGGCAGGCGGAACCACCAGCCCGGGGGCGCCCTGGCCGGCCTTCTGGTGGAACAGCGCCTCGAAATTGATCTCGGCCAGGTGGATGGGCGGCAGGCCGGTGCGCGTGAGCAGGTCGGCGACATTGGCGCGCAGATAGGGATAGATGATGCCCGGGCAGACGATGCCCAGCACCGCCGGCATCTGTTCCTCGGGGATGCCGCGCAGCTCGAAGATGCCGGCCTGCTTGGCCTCGACGAGGAACAGCACCTTGTCGTTGACGCGCGCGGTGGCGGTGACGCGCACGATGATCTCGCGCACGCCCTCGACCACGTCCTCGTGGCTGACGTCGAGCTGCACCTCGAACTGGGGCGTGCCCTGCTCGAGGAAGATCTGCGGGGCATGCGGCATCTCCAGCGATGCGTCCTTCAGGTAGACCCGTTGCAGCTGGAATACGGGGCCCTGCGGCGCGGCGCCGGGGGAGTTGCTGCCGGGTGCGTTGTTGTCGGTGGTCATGGCGTGCCTCGGTACGGTGAGCGATGCCGGCGGTTGCCGGTCGGTGTGGAAAACGGGTGGGACGCGCGTTGCCGCGCGCCGGCGGCGCGGCGGCCTAGCCGGCCAGAAGGGCCTGCAGGCCGCCCTCGCGATCGACGGCGGCCAGGTCGTCGTAGCCGCCGACATGCTTGTCGCCGATGAAGATCTGCGGCACGGTGCGCCGGCCGGTGCTGCGCACCATCTCGGACAGCAGCTGCGGATCCAGGTCGACGCGCAGCTTTTCGATGTCGGTGACGCCGCGCGCCTGCAGCAGCGCCTCGGCGCGCCGGCAATAACCGCAGACTCCTGTGCTGTACATGCGTACGCGAGCCGTCATCGTCGTGTCTTCGTCGGGTGGTTGAAGGGCCGGAGCGCCGCTCACGCGGGCCTGGCGATCGGCAGGCCGGCAGCGCGCCAGGCGCCCAGCCCGCCGTCCAGGATGTAGACCTCGCCGATACCGGCCGAGCGCAGCTTGACCGCGGCCAGCGAGGCGCGGCGGCCGGCCTCGCAGACCACGATCACCGGCTTGTCCTTGCGCAGCTCGCCGGCGCGCGCGGCCACTTCCTCGAGCGGCACGTTGCGCGCCTCGCGCAGCGAACCGGAGCCGAATTCGGCCGCCGAACGCACGTCGACGATCTGCACGTCGCGCTTGTTGATCATCTGCGTGGCCGCCAGCGTGCCCAGCTTGGGGCCGCCGGCGCGATTGCGCAGCGTCGGCCAGACGAGCAGTCCGCCGCTCACCAGCAGCGCCAGGACGAGGAGATAGTTGTCGAGCAGGAACTTGACTGTCATTTTGCTTTGCGTCACCGTGCAACGGGCGGTCCGGACCGCAGCCGTCGCGGATCCCGGCGCGGCGGGCCGCGGCACGGGCAAAACATGCCGCCATCGGCATGTACAGGTGGGGATTATAGAATGCACGGGTGTGTTCCCGTGGTTGCGCGCCCGGCCCCCCGGCGGGGCACCGGGCTGCGCCCGGGCATCAGAGGGAAACACCGATCGGGACACGATGAGCGTTCACAAGCTTGTGCTGTTGCGCCACGGGGAAAGCCAGTGGAACCGCGAGAACCGCTTCACCGGCTGGGCCGACGTCGACCTGACGGACCTCGGGCGCGCCGAGGCGCTGGCCGCCGGCGAGCTGATCCGCCGCGAGGGCTACACCTTCGAGCTGGCCTACACCTCGGTGCTGCGCCGGGCGGTCCGCACACTGTGGATCACCCTCGACGCGCTCGACCTGATGTGGCTGCCCACGGTGCACAGCTGGCGCCTGAACGAGCGCCACTACGGCGCCCTGCAGGGACTCAACAAGGCCGAGACGGCGCAGCGCTTCGGCGAGGCCCAGGTCATGCAGTGGCGCCGCGCCTACGCCGTGGCCCCGGACCCGCTGGCCGTGGACGATCCGCGCTGGCCCGGCAATGATCCGCGCTACCGCCATCTCACGCCCGACCAGGTCCCGCGCACCGAGTCGCTGCAGGACACCGTGGCGCGGGTCATCCCGTTCTGGAACGACTCGATCGCGCCGGCCGTCACGCGCGGGCGGCGGGCCATCGTCGTCGCGCACGGCAACACGCTGCGCGCGCTGATCAAGCACCTCGAGGGCATATCCGACGACGAGATCGTCGCCCTGAACATCCCGACGGGCCGCCCCATGGTCTACGAATTCGATGCCCGGATGCAGCCGCTGCGCCGCTACTACCTGGGCGATGCCGACGAGGTCGCGCGCGCCGCGGCGGCCGTTGCCGCCCAGGGGAAGGCCGCGCCCCGTTGAAAGCGGCCGCGCTGCTGGCCGCGCTGCTGCCGTTCATGGCGCTGGCGGCAGCCGCCGACCCGGCGGCGCCGGCGCCCGCAAGCGCGCACAAGCACGCGGGCAAGGCTGCCGCGCCCGCCGCGCCGCCCGCCACCCCCAAGCGCCAGCAGGAGCTGCAGGCCGAGCAGCGCGAGCTCAAGGCGCGGCTGGCCCAGCTCAAGAAGTCGCTGGCGTCGACCGAGTCCGCGCATTCCGAAGCCGCCGATGCCCTGGCCGCCTCCGAGACGGCCATCTCCACGGCCAACCGCCACCTCCAGCAGCTGGCGACCGCGCGCCGCCAGGTGGAAAAGCGCATCGGCGAACTGCAGGCCTCCGAGCGCGAGGCCGCCGCCGCGCAGGACAGCCACGCCTCGCAGCTGGCCCTGGCGCTGCGCGACCAGTACGCGCTGGGCCAGCTCCCCGACCTGCAGTCCTACGCCGATCCGGCCGCGGCGGCGCGTGCGCGCTTCGATGCCGCCTACCTCGACAGCGTGGTGCGCGAGCGCCTGCGGCGCATCGGCCAGCTGCACGACCGGCGCGCGGAGCTGGCCGGGCTCGAGACCGAATCGGTGCAGCGGCGCGCCGAGCTCGACCGGATCGACGCCGACGAGCGCAAGAGCCGCGCCCAACTGCTCAAGCAGGAGGCCGCGCGCCGTGCCGCCCTGGCGCGCCTGGCGCGCGAGATCGCCAGCCAGCGCCAGTCGGTGGCCAGCCTGGAGCGCGACGACGCGCGGCTGGGCAACGTGATCGACCAGATCAGCAAGGTGCTCGCCGAGCAGGCCAAGCGCCGCGCCGTGGCCCGCGCCCGCACGCCGGCCGAAGGGCGCAGCGCGGCGGCCGAAGAGAAGGCCATGGCCAGCATGGGCGCCAACGACCATTTCGAGCCCCCGTCCTCGACGCGCTTTGCCCGGCTGCGCGGCAAGCTGGTGCTGCCGGTGCAGGGCAGCATAGGTTCGCGCTATGGAGCGCCGCGGCTGGGCGAGGACGGCAAGCCGCAGGACGGCGCGCCCGCCTGGAAGGGCCTGTTCATCCGCGCCGATGCCGGCGCCCCGGTGCATGCGGTGGCCGCCGGTCGCGTGGTCTTCGCCGACTGGCTGCGGGGCTTCGGCAACCTGCTGATCCTCGACCATGGCGAGGGCTTCCTGTCGGTCTATGCGAACAACGAAACGCTGCTGCACAGCGTGGGCGAGGAAGTCGCCGCCGACGACGTCGTTGCAGCGGTCGGCAACACCGGGGGCAACGCCCAATCCGGCCTATACTTCGAAATGCGGTTCCAGGGCCGTCCATTCGACCCGCTCGCCTGGGCCGTGGCGCGGTAATCTGCCTGTCCAGCGGCGCCCGGCGCAGGCCCGGAACGGGCCCGGCTGGAACCGGCGGCACCCGCGGGTGTCTCAACACTGCAGTCCTCAAGATCCGGTTCTTCGGCGCCTGGAAACAACCGGCGGAATATCCCCCGCGACCGCTCGACGGCGGTTCCGGGCACGTGGAGGTTTGATGAGCGGTCGCATGCGCAGTTGGGGTTTGGTCGGGGTCGGTCTCATCGCCGGGGTTTCCATCAGCTATGGCGTGACCGCGTACGCGTTCCGTGACGCCCGCACGGTGCTGCCGATCGAGGAACTGCGCGAGTTCACCGACGTCTTCGGCGCCATCAAGGCCAACTACGTCGAGCCGGTCGAGGACAAGAAACTGCTCCAGGAGGCCATCTCCGGCATGCTGGCCGGCCTCGATCCGCACTCGGCCTTCCTCGACGGCGAGGCCTACCGCGACCTGCAGATCGGCACGCAGGGCGAGTTCGGCGGGCTGGGCATCGAGGTGGGCGCCGAGGACGGCACCATCAAGGTCATCGCGCCGATCGACGACACCCCCGCGGCGCGCGCCGGCATCCACGCAGGCGACCTCATCATCAAGATCGACGACAAGTTCACGCGCGGCATGAGCCTGGCCGACGCCATCAAGCTGATGCGCGGCAAGCCGCAGACGCCCATCGTCCTGACCCTGGCGCGCAAGGGCGAGGCCCTGCCGCTGGAGATCAAGATCGTCCGCGACATCATCCGCGTCCAGTCGGTCAAGGCGCACCTGATCGAGCCGGGCTACGGGTTCGTGCGGATCTCGCAGTTCCAGGACCGCACCACCGAAGACCTGGTCAAGCAGATCGGCGAACTCTACAAGGCCGGACCGCTCAAAGGCCTGGTGCTCGACCTGCGCAACGATCCGGGCGGCGTGCTCAATGGCGCCGTCGGCGTGGCCGCGGTGTTCCTGCCGGCCGAAACCACGGTGGTGACCACCGAAGGCCGCACCGAGGACGCCCACCGCAAGTTCATCGCCGCGCCCGCCGACTACCTGCGCGGCAGCAGCGACGACCCGCTGGCGCGCCTGCCGCCGGGCATCAAGACCGTGCCGATGGTCGTGCTGGTCAACGGCGCCAGCGCCTCGGCCTCGGAGATCGTCGCCGGCGCGCTGCAGGACCAGAAGCGCGCCAAGCTCATCGGCACGCAGACCTTCGGCAAGGGTTCGGTGCAAAGCGTGATCCCGATCCGCAACGACCGCGACAACCCGGCCGCCATCAAGCTCACCACCGCGCGCTATTTCACGCCCAGCGGCCGCTCCATCCAGGCCCAGGGCATCGCTCCGGACCTGCTCGTCGACGACACCGCCGAGGGCAATTTCGCCGGGCTGAGCGTGCGCGAGGCCGACCTGGCCAATCACCTGGTCAACACGACGGTGCCGGCCGTGCCGGCCCCGGCGGCCAAGCCCGCGGAGGCCGCCGCCGACAAGGGTGGGGACAAGAGTGGGGACAAGGGCGGCGACGCCGTGCACGCCCCGGTCAATGCCCATCGCTACGAATTCGGCAGCGCCGACGATTTCCAGCTGCACCAGGCCATGAACTTCTTCAAGGGCGTGCCGGTGGAAGTGGCCAAGGTGCACGACAAGGTCGCCACCACCGAGACGCACGACTGAGCCCTGCCGGGCACGGGAAAAAAGGGCCGCGCGAGCGGCCCTTTTGCCGTGCGCGCGCCCGCTAGTGGCGCGGCTCGTGTTCGCGCGCGGTCGCGACGAAGGCTTCCGCGGTCGCGTTGAGCGGCGCGCCGCGCCGCCAGGCCACGCCCACATCGAGCGGCGGAATGTCCTCGGCCAGCGGTATCGCCTGCAGGCGCTCGCCATCCAGCGACCAGGCGCGGAACAACACTTCGGGCAGCACACACACGCCGTAGCCGGTGGCGACCAGGCTGCGCGTTGCCTCCACCGAGCGGGTGCGCACCGTCACGCGCGGCCGGAAGCCGGCGCGCCGCCACAGGTCGCTGGCGGCCGACTCGAGTTCCTCGTTGCGCAGCGCGATGATCGACTCCTGGCGCAATTCGACGATCGACACCTGGCGCCGGTCGGAGAAGCGATGGTTGGCCGAGACCCATAGGCGCCAGGGCGACCGCACCAGCACGCGGGTATGGAACGACGAGGGCTCCAGCACCGAGACGATCATCAGCCCGATGTCGAGCTCGCCGTTGATCAACTGGTGCTCGACGTAGTGGCCGGTGTCCTCGTAGACCAGCGTGCGCACGCGCGGAAACGTGCGCCGGTAATGCTCGAGCAGCACCGGCAGGTAGTAGCCGGTGAGCGGGCTGACGGCGCCGATCACCAGGTCGCCCGAGAGTGCGTCGGGCCGCGCGGCCAGCGCGCCCTCGGCGGCCGCGACGGCGCTCAGTATCCGCTGGGTGTGGCGCAGGAATTCATGGCCGGCATGCGTCATCGCCATGCCGCGCGCGTGGCGACGGAACAACAAGGTACCCAGATGCGTCTCCAGCCGCTGTATCGATTCGGTTATGGTCGCCTGCGAGACATTCAGGTTTTGCACTGCAGCAGAAATCGAGCCTGTCTCGGCAACAGCGTTGAAGTACCGCAGGGCACTCATCGAGATCGACATGGCCCGGAAAATATACGCGGGCCGCAGCCATCGGTAAAGCCGATAGCTGTTATTGGTCTATTGGCATTTCAGCGGAGTGCGGCCATGAAGTACCTTGCCGGCTGGGGGAAGACCCGCAGTTGGCGCGTGGTCGTGCTGCCGTTTTCGCAGTTCACGTCAACGGTAGGCAAATGGGGAGATCAAGAATGCGCAACTTTTCGCTGATGCCGCGACTGCAAGGCTGGCTGGCGCTGGCCGTGCAGCTGACCGCGTGCGCGGTGGCGTGCTTCCTGATGGTGCAGTCGGGCGCGGCGCGGGCCGCCGGGCCGGCGGGCGAGGGAGCCCTCGATATCGTCGCCTGGCCGGGCTACATCGAGCGCGGCGAAACCGACCCCAAGTACGACTGGGTCACGCCCTTCGAGAAGGAAACGGGCTGCAAGGTCAGCGTCAAGGTGGCGGCAACCTCCGACGAGATGGTGTCGCTGATGACCCAGAGCGTCTACGACCTGGCCACCGTCTCGGGCGACGCCTCGCTGCGCCTGGTGGCCGGCGGGCGCGTGCAGCCCATCGACACCACGCGGGTCAAGAGCTGGGACCAGCTCGATCCGCGCCTCAAGGGCGCGCGCTGGTACGTGGTCGGCGACAAGACCTACGGCGTGCCCTACCAGTGGGGCCCCAATGTGCTGATGTACAACACCCAGGTGTTTCCCAAGGCGCCGGACTCCTGGTCGGTGGTCTTCGAGGAGCAGAAGTTCCCGGACGGCAAGTCCAACAAGGGCCGCGTCCAGGCCTACGACGGCGCCATCTACATCGCCGACGCGGCGCTCTACCTCAAGTCCCGGCGGCCCGAGCTCGGCATCGAGGATCCATATGAACTCACCGCCGACCAGTACGCGGCCGTGCTCGAACTGCTGCGCCGCCAGCACCCGCTGATCCACCGCTACTGGCACGACTACAACGTCCAGCTTTCCGATTTCAAGAGCGAAGGGGTCGCCGCCTCGGGCTCGTGGCCCGTGCAGGTCAACCTGCTCAAGGCCGACAAGCAGCCGATCGCCTCGGTCATCCCGCGCGAGGGCGTCACCGGCTGGGCCGACACGACGATGATGCACGCGCGCGCCAAGCATCCGGTGTGCGCCTATGCCTGGCTCAACTGGTCGCTCAACGACCGCGTCCAGGCGCCGGTGGCCGAATGGTTCGGTTCCAATCCGGTCACCCGCACCGCCTGCAAGGCGCCAACGCCGGGCGGCGGCAAGCCCTGCTCGACCAACGGCTTCGAGCAGTTCGACAAGATCCAGTTCTGGCGCACGCCGGTGGCCGGATGCACAGCCAAGGGCGGCGCCTGCGTGCCCTACAGCCGCTGGACCGCCGACTACATCTCCATCGTCGGCGGCCGCTAGGCCCGGCCATGCCGAGTACGCGCACCGCGGCGCACGAGACGCGTGCCGGCAACCTGCCGGCGGGCGCCCTGGCGGGCACGCCCCCCGACGCCGGTGGCGCCGGCGCGATCCGCTTTGCCGCGGTCAGCCAGTCCTACGGCGACAACCGCGTCATCGATTCGCTCTCCTTCGACATCGCCGCCGGCGAGTTCTTCTCGATACTCGGACCCTCGGGCTCGGGCAAGACCACCTGCCTGCGGCTGATCGCCGGCTTCGAGCGACCCACCGCCGGCAGCGTGATCCTGGGCGGCGTCGACGTGACCGACGTGCCGCCCTATGCGCGCGATGTCAACACCGTCTTCCAGGACTACGCGCTCTTCCCCCACCTCACGGTGCTGGGCAACGTCGAATACGGCCTGCGGATGAAGGGCGTGGCGCCGGCGCAGCGCCGGGCGCGTGCGCGCGAAGCGCTGGAGATGGTCGAGCTGGGCGAGCTGCACGAACGCGCTCCGGCACAGCTTTCCGGCGGCCAGCGCCAGCGCGTCGCGCTTGCCCGGGCACTGGTGAACCGCCCTTCGGTGCTGCTGCTCGACGAGCCACTGGGCGCCCTGGACCTGCGGCTGCGCGAGCAGATGCAGGTCGAGCTCAAGAAGCTGCACCGCCAGCTGGGCGTGACCTTCGTCTACGTCACGCACGACCAGGGCGAGGCCATGTCGATGTCCGACCGCATCGCCGTGCTGCTGGGCGGCCGCATCGACCAGCTGGCCACGCCGCGCGAGCTCTATCTGAACCCGGCCACCGCGTTCGTCGCCGAGTTCGTCGGCACCTCCAACGTGCTGCGCGGCGCGCTGGCCGCCGCCGTGGGCGCGGTCGCGCCGATGGTGTCGGTGCGCCCCGAGAACATCGTCGTGCGCGCGCTGCACGAGCCGGTGCCCGCCAGCCACGTGGCGCTGCGCGGCATCCTCGCCGACGTGCAGTTCCACGGCGCCAGCAACCGCTACAAGATCAACGTCGACGGCAGCGTGATCACCGCGGTCGCCAACAACGCCGCCTTTGGCGAGGGCGGCGCCGCGGAGACGCCCAGCGTGGGCACGCCGGTGCGCATTTCCTGGGCCAGTTCGTCGATGGTCTTCCTGGCGCGCTAGCGCACCCGCGCCATGGGAACCGCCGTCCTCGTCGCCCCGCCCGCCGGTCCCTTGCGCGCCGCTTCGGATCTGGCCTATCGGCGGCCGCGCCTCGTGCTGTGGATGCTGCTGGCCCCGCCGCTGCTGTGGTTCCTGGCCTTCTACCTGCTGCCGCTGCTGGCGCTGCTCGGCCAGAGCCTGCTCACCTTCGACGAATTCTCGATGACGGTACGCAACGTCTACACGCTGGCCAACCTGCAGGCGCTGTTCACCGACGCCTCGCTCGTCGACATCCTCGAGCGCACGTTGTGCACGGCGCTCGTCGTCACCGCCGCCTGCGGGCTGCTGGGTTTCCCGCTGGCCTACTACATGGCGCGCTACGCCAGCGGCCGCGCCAAGGCCTGGATGTACGTCGCGGTGATGGTGCCGATGTGGGCCAGCTACATCGTCAAGGCCTACTCGTGGACGGTGATACTGGCCAAGCAGGGGATCATCGTCTGGATGCTGGGCGCGCTGGGGCTGGGCGACGCGCTCGACGCCGTCCTGGCGATCCCCGGCGTCGGCGGCAACACGCTCTCGACCTCGCACCTGGGGCGGGTGCTGGTGTTCACCTACATGTGGCTGCCGTTCATGATCCTGCCGGTGCAGGCCTCGATCGAACGCATCCCGCGCAACCTGCTGCTGGCGTCCGACGACCTGGGGGCCACGCCCGGCCAGACCTTCCGCAACGTCATACTGCCGCTGAGCGTGCCGGGCATAGCGGCCGGCTCGATCTTCACCTTCTGCCTGACCTTCGGCGACTACATCGTCCCGACCCTGGTCGGTCCCTCGGGTGATTTCATCGGTACCGCGGTCTACAAGTACCAGGGCGCGATCGGCAACATCCCGCAGGCCGCCGCGCTGACGCTGGTGCCCATCGCGGTCGTCGCCACATGGCTGTGGCTGGCCAAGCGCCTGGGGGCCTTCGATGCGCTCTAGCCCGCGCCGCCCGGCGCAGCGCTCCGGCGCCTCCTGGCCCCTGAAGCTGGCCGTCGCGATGGGTTTTGCCTTCCTGCACTTCCCGATCGCCGTCATCGCGGTCTACGCATTCAACAGCGAGACCAGCGCGTTCACCTTCCCGATCAAGGGCTTCACCGGCAAGTGGTTCGCCAGGACGCTGGAGCGCGGCGACGTGCTCGACGCGATCGGCCTGTCGCTGGAGGTGGCCACGCTGTCGGTGCTGCTCGCCGTCATCCTGGGCACCCTGGCGGCGCTGGCGGTGCACCGCGAGCGCTTCCTCGGCCGCGACGCGCTCAACCTGCTCTTCAACCTGCCCATCGCGCTGCCGGGGATCATCACCGGCATAGCGCTGCTCTCGGCGGTGCGCCTGCTCGAACGCGAACCG
>Ga0181525_10004184_pt1 | contig 11151 bp, 11 predicted proteins | sample PEATcosm2014_Bin_48_FD_121100 | JGI IMG/M metagenome (GOLD analysis project Ga0181525, IMG submission 121100) | Peatland microbial communities from MTU Mesocosm Facility, Houghton, MI, USA - PEATcosm2014_Bin06_10_metaG | ecosystem: Environmental > Terrestrial > Soil > Wetlands > Peat | place... | reverse complement strand
GCCTCGTTCTGCGTGACTAGTATCCAAACATTTAATTCTTTTTGTATTGGTCGCGGATAAGTTCGAATGATCACGCTCTCATTTCCCGGACCTGGAAAACTCACGCTGTCCCCCCGCCAGAGTTTTCGCACCAGTTGAATCCGTTCCGCACAAAGCTCGCGTCGGTTCTCGTAGGCCTCGGGTGCGAGAACGAAATCGGGCTTGCTCCACCCGGAGCCAAAACCCAGATCCACGCGGCCGCCCGAGAGGATGTCAATCATTGCCCACCACTCAACCACCTCTGCGGGATGGTGCAGCGGCAGGCTGATTCCCGCGGTTCGAAATCGAATGTGCTTGGTTAAGGGAGCAAGATAGGAAGCAATTATGGCTGAATTTGCGTATATGGATCCGAACTCGTTGAAATGGCGTTCGGGAATATAAACCGCCGTGAATCCCTTTTGATCGGCGAAAACCGTGACATCCCGCATGAACCTATACTTTTCGGTTTCCGGGATATCCTTCCGCACATCGGAGAAAAAAAGAAAACTGAAGCTGAGCGGCTGCCGCGGTTTGCGAGGTGATGGAGGTATGCCCAGTAGCTCTGCGAGTGGCGTCGCCATCCTACATTGCCTCCGATGTGTCGCCTCAATTACTCATCCTCGCGACGCGAACGCGCTTGGATCCTACAGGCTGAGTTCCAACAGTATCGGCGAAAAGCCGCCTCTCGTCAAGGGGGCACTTTCCGGTGCGCGCGCCGATTGGACTGGGCTTTAGCAGAGAACCAACCGCAAGCGCGGAATTCGCTCGTTTGGCATCCAGGCGCGCCCTGGCCCCGCTGAGATTCACAGCAGAAATCGCGAGCGAAATATTTGCGAGACTCGTGACGACTCGCGTTATTTTTGTACGTCCTAACTTCTCCTTGACTTCTTCCGGTTCATGGTGTTTAATTCATCCAGACACTGCGGAAGGACCCGGGGCGAGGCCTGCAAAAGAGTGCCGCGTTCGTGGAGGATTTCAAGCGTGAGCGGCATACCCAATGACATTTCGCTTCACGTAGTTCCCCTGAATATCACCGGAGGTCTTGGACTGGGACTTAGCGGTGGGCTGATTCTGGACGCTGGCCTCAGCGACATAAACGTTAACATCAAGCCTCTTGATATCAAACTGGAGCCTCTCGATATCAAACTGGAGCCTCTGGATATTAAGCTCGAGCCGCTCGATATCAAGCTGGAACCGCTCAAGATAACTCTAGATCCTATCAAGATCGACCTGGGTCTTGACAACATCAATGTTTGTCTGTCTCTTGCGCTCACTCAACTGCCGCGCATGCAATTGCACTTTCCGACCAAGTATGATTTTGGCTTCAGCCTGCTGGGCTGCCAGATCCTGAATTTCAGCATTTGTGGGGAATCCAGCTTCGTGACCGAAGACAACCCTCCCCGAGTTTTCCGAAAGGTTGAACCGGAGCCACGCACCAATCCGGGCTTCGTTGCCGCGCCAGCGGGCGCACCCATTCGGGTAGTTCTGCCGTGACGGGTTTTGAATTTCCGGGAGATACTGAAAGAGAAGAATAGCTAGCCATGGCTGATGCACTAGGCGGTTCACGGATTGATCTGAACAGCTCAACCGTGCACGATCTGTTGAAGCTACCAGGTATGGATTCCATGCTCGCGCGCCGGATCGTGATGGATCGCAAGCTGTACGGGCAGTTCCAAACGATCGCAGACCTTACCCGTGTGGAGGGCGTGAGCCAGACGCTGCTTGAAACCTTATCCGCCGAGGCGGAACTCAGTATTCGGACGGAGGCTCAATCCGGCGGCAGGCTTCGCCTCGTGGTAGCACCTGAGGCTCGGGAACCAATCGTTTTCGCCGGTACACCAGAACTGTTCCAGGGCGAACTAATGCTCGCAAATGACGGCGACGTGATGCTACACGGAGTTGTGATGCGGCTGGAGAATACCAATTTCCGGACAGCAGAGGGCGCGCCGCTTCGACATCTGCGACTTCCCGTCTCCTTATCCCCCGGCGCGGAGAAAAAGGTTTCTGTGGTCCTCAGCCTGGAGCACACTACTCCACCCGGGATTTACCAGGCAGAGATCATAGCCGGTGAGCAGCGTATTCCGGTCACACTGGTGGTGAGCGAACACCGATCCGTTACTGTGAACCCCGCTACGGTTGAGGCGGTGAGCACGCCTGGAGCGAAAATCGAGGCTCCTATCGTCATTCACAACCAAGGAAACGTGACTCTCACCCTGGAGGACCTTGGTGGCGTTCCTTTAGAAGAAGTCGATATGGAGTGCCGCATCATTCGGGAAACGGTCCGGCGTACTAAAAACCCCACTTGGGATGAATTTGTGGGTGCCGCCGCCACTGAGGCGAAGAAGACTTTCGCGCACTTCGATGTTCTAAGAGTCCGCGTCAAGGAAAAGCCTGTCACGATACCGCCGGGCGGCACCGCTATACTCACCATCCAATCGCAGATTCCAAAAAACGTACATCCGGCGCGGCGTTATCGCGGCCGAATACGGATATTTGACAGTAGCATCTCTTTCGACTTGCAGCCGGCGATGCGGCCGGAAAGCGATCAACCAGACACTGCGGAATAGAAAGGGAGGTCTCAGATGGCAACAAACGCACCAGGCGCCCCCGCCACTCCAGTTGCGGAGCAACCTGGAGAACCACCACGTCGTCACACCATTCATTATGATTGCGAGCCCCGGCATCACCACGATTGTGGGCCGCGTCATCACCATGATTGCGGGCCTGACCACTGCCATCACGAATCGCACGGCGACTGTTGCCCCTCTTGCGGCAAACGACACTGCGACTGCGGGTGTAAGCCATTTCGCGGTGTGCTCGAGCTTGCGCCCGAGATCTGCGCTCTCGGGATACGGTTGGCTGAAACCGTGCTGGCGCTGCCGTTGGTAGTCGCGACCAACATTTTGGAGGAAGCTACCAAGTGTCTGCCGAAGCCCTGTTGCGAAGAGCATCACGACAAATGTTGCGATGAAGGCCGGTACCATCACCGCGGAACTGCCGATATCCACATGGAAGCGCGCGAAGGCGATATCCACCACAGGGTGATCCTGGTCCAGAACAATGGGCCGCAAGCCGCTACAGTGACATTCGTCGCGGACCCCTGGACGGATTTATCGGGCAATTCCGTAGGGACGGCGCCGGCTATCACTTTTGACCCTCCATCCGTTACGCTGGCTCCCTGCGAATCTCTCGAGTCTACCGCGCAAATCTCCGTGGCAGCGCCGCTCACTCCCGGCAAGACCTACTTGACGCGAATTCATTTCCAGGGTTCCGGCGCGCGGTCCTTACTGGTGGAGCTTTGTGTAGTTGCGAAGAATCAAGTGGACAACTGCGTTGAAACCGACCCTTGCCGCCGCCACATTGGCAAGTATGTCGATGTCTGCGACGACGATCGCGAGGAACACCATTCCTGCTGCCATTCCAGGAAATTTGATCCCTGCGAGCCGTCGCATGGAAAGCCTTGGCACTGGCAACGAGATCCGTGGCACTGGTGCGGACCTGATCCTTATCGTTTCTGGTATGGCGTCTCCCACTGGCAGCGTCTGTTGTTTCCCAACATAGCTGGTCAACGCTGCTGTTAAATCCAAGTTAAGGAGCATCGGACTCAATGAGTTCTCCCGGATTAGACTTCGGAGGCTTGAACCTCGGCAACTTCCGTAATAGCGCCCAGCGTAACTTGAAGGTCCTGGAGGCACTGATCGAGGCTCGTGCCAATGCCGAGCAGCAGTTCCTCGCCAATCTGCGCACAGACCTCGAAGCAGGACTCAAACTGGCGGAGACCGTCTCGCGGCAGTCCAGGGATTTGGGGCGGTCTTTCATGGATGAAGTCAGCCGCGCCCTCGCGCCCGAAACATCGAGTGGGCGCGCCCACGAAGCGCCGCCTCAGCCGCCGCCACCACGTTCAGCGGAAGAGCCCGAATACGCACCGCAAAGTCACGCGCGCAGCAGCACTGCCCCGCCAGCCCTGAGGATAACTGTCATGCAGGGCACACGAGCGGTGGCCGCACCGCTCCATCTCCAGAACGGCACCGATACACCGGACGTGGTGTCCCTGGCGGTAAAGCCGCTTGCCATTCCGGGAGCTGGAAGCATACCGCCAGACCTGATCCGCTTGGAGCCCGAAACACTTCATATCCCGCCCAGGTCCGAGGGCGCCGCACAGTTGATCTTGCGGTTGAGTCCCACCTTTATGGCCGGGATGGAGTATTGGGCCGAGATCCTGATCGCAGGCGCTCACACACGTCGAATTCCTCTTGTGCTGCAAATCCTCCCCGATGGGCCGTCTTCGGTAATGCCAGAACCCGCTGAACGCTGAGTTTCCGGCAATGCCCCGAGGCTTTCCTCTGCAACCGCAAGCGGTTGATCTGCCCATCTGGACGGAACTGCTGACAGACGTCGAAAAGACTTGGCTGCATGCTTCGCCCGTCTATTGGGGACTCGGTGTGCCCCCCGGCGACGGTTCCGCAGTCCTTCTCATACCCGGGTTCCTGTCGTCGGACGACGAGATGTCTGAGCTGTACACCTGGCTCAGACGAATCGGTTACCGAAGTTCATATTCAGGCATCGGCTACAACGGGGACTGTCCGAATCTGCTAATGGTCACTCTACACCACACCCTAGGACATCTTTTTCATGAGACCGGTACGAGTGTTCACGTGGTTGCCTACAGCTATGGAGGCCTTATGGCGCACGTGTTGGCATCGCAATCGCCGGATCGCATTCGTTCCGTGATCACGCTGGGTTCCCCCATTCGCGGGATTGCGGCCCATCCCTCGCTTCTTTTTGCAGCGGAGACCATGCGCATCGCCATCCAGCGCTATCACGGTCCGGCCGTTCGGTCAGGCTGCCTCACGGGCGCGTGCTCTTGTGAATTCATGGAATGCCTCAGAGGCGATTTCCCTAGCTCGGTGCGGCAAACCGCCATCTATTCGAAGTATGATGGCGTTGTGGATTGGCGCTTTTGCCGGACTGGAGATCCGGCAATTGACCACGAGGTGCGATCGACCCACAGCGGATTGAAATTCCACCCTTACGTCTATAGCGCGATCGCCCGATCTTTGGCGCCTACCCCCTGAAAGCCCGGCAAATGGCCGATGATCTTGGTCCCTCACAGGTGCACATCTGGTTCTACGCGTGGGATCAACTCCTAACACCCAGCCGGATGAATGCGCTCTATCCAACGCTTTCGCGAAAGGAACGTGAGCAGCATGGCCGATTTCATTTCGACAAAGACCGGCAAATTTATCTGCTCGCGCACGTCCTGCTGCGGCGGGCTCTCTCTCAATACGAGGACGCGCCGGAGACGTGCTGGGAATTCGCGCGTGAGAAACACGGCAAACCGTTCATAGTGTCGCCGGTCTGTGCGCCCCTATCTTTCAATCTCACCCACACCAGTGGCTTGGTTGCGTGTGCTATTTCGCGCCAGCAGGTCGTGGGCGTAGACGCCGAGAGAATGGATCGGTCCGGTTTCCTGGAAATCGCGCCGACCGTGCTCGCCCCCGTTGAACTGCATACCTTATCGGCCACGCCGGAAGCAGGCCAGGCGGAGCAATTCTGCACCTACTGGACGCTCAAGGAAGCCTATGTGAAAGCACACGGGTCTGGGCTCTCTACGGATCTGCAGGACTTTGCCGTTCATATCGATAATGGCAGCGGAGCCGCCGTCGAGTTTCTGCACGGGGAGCACCAAGATCCGGAAGACTGGCAACTGCGCCTGTTTCGCCCCACACCGAGCCACATTCTAGCTGTGGCGCTACGGATGCGCGGGCCTGCGAAATTCATTCTTCATGAGGGCGCAGCCTTGATGAGGTAACGACGCACTTTCCACGGGCGTTAACCGAGTTGCTCGAACGCGCGTCCGGCGCGCAGTACTGGTCGCGTCTTCGCCCATTCGACCGACGATCATCATCCCAATCGGCAGCCCATCCAGCTTCCCACACGCACGCTTAAGGCTGGTGGCCTGTTAAATCGAACTGTGGCTTGTTGAGCGCGGCACCGTCGGACAGCTTCAGGCTGGTTGTGAAGTCCGCGTTAACGGGCGGCAGCTTGGACGGCCGAGTGGCGACCTTGGCATGACAAGCACATCCACCTGTTCAAGCGCTTGGTCGTAAGCAGCGCGAACCATCAGGGCCGCGTTCTGAGCGCGAGCATAATCCAGGCCGTCGCTCGCGCGATCGAGCAAGCTATTCACTCCGTTAAGCGCCGCTGCGGAGGCCAAAATCAGCACTGATCAGTGGACAGATGAGAAATCTGGGAACGCTTAAAGGACGTCGGCGAAAGCTTGAGTCAATTGTCGAACGAATCGCGGGACCTCTTCGATATCTTCGACTCGTCCTTCTTCGTCTCCGCTCAAGTGGGTACGGGGCCAACACAGCAACAATGGCATTTTCGTGACACGAGTATTTGCATGCAGTAAGCTGTCTGATTCAGACCAGCCATGCAAGGCAGTGCTCTAAGATATATCATCTAATAGTGGGCTATGTCACAAAACAACTTGCTTTTGGCATCGAGATCGAAGGGGAAGTAGCTTGCATTCTACTAAATCTGTTGACACTCAATTAGTAGCATGTTACGATTTATAACCTTATAAAAGCACTTGTTGGGAGGAAGGCTAATGAGTCGGTTTTTTTTCGGTTTGTTGTTTGCCTTCATGTGCTCTGCGCAGAATCTTACCGTCATAAGCGCTTGTTGCGAAAGTTTCCCACAATTGCAATTCGTCTTGGGAACACCGGCCCAGTCTGTGACGCTTTCATATGGATTCGTCTCGACCCAGCTAGCGCTGGCAGCTGGGTCGAATCCGCTTCAAGTAGGTCTTCCGACGACCGGTGTTGGGACACCGCCGCCGCCCCTGTATACCAGTTCGATAATGCTTTCGGCGGGCAGCGACTATACGATGGCTTTTTACGGTCCGTTTACCGGAGGATCGTATCAGGTCATTGGGCCGGCATTGAACATGACCATGGGCGACAACACAAATACAAAGTTGCGGATGCGTTTCCTGCTGGTTGCACCGTACGTAGAACAGGGGAATCCCACAATCCATCTCCAGGCATTGTGCCCCTCCGTCGGGGCCACGCCGATCTTCGACATAACCGGGGTATATCAAGATTTCTCACCGGCGGCTCCGAATTACGTGGAGAAAGTTCAGGCAAGTCTCCAAGACAACTGTCAGCTTCGTGTGGTAAAGATCGATCCGATTAGCGGCGCGACTGTCCCCCTTATCCAAAAGACATTCTTCTTATCGGTCGGCAACAACTACACGGTCGTGGCCGTAGGCCAGGATTCATCGACGGCAGACGAGAAGCTTATTGTCGATAGCCACCTGTAAGCTGATACTCCCGATGCGACACGTCTATACAACTATTGTTTTCGGCTCATGCTTACTCACGACCAGTTGTCTGCCTTTGAAGCAGCTTCAGATGCAGCAGCAAGCGAATCTGCTCAATGCTCAGATTCAGCAAACCTCGCAAGTCCTCGCCCAACTCAAGAAAACTCCTAACCCTGAGAGCGCTAGTCAATTCTCGGTGTTCGTGCCGGTGGCTGCGCTGAACGAAGTGTTTTCAAAAGCGGACGGCCTCTCCTTCGAGCCACAGAACTTGAACAACGTGCGGATCGTGCTGAACCAGTTTAGAGCTAACTTCAATGCCGGGTGTTCATCGGGCTCCATGCCGTGTGTGAGCGCCTTGCCGTACCTGGATTTTTCTGTGTCAGCCTGTACGCTGCCGCCTCGGGCGGGCTCTCCATGCGGGGATATTACTGTCACGTTGCAGACCACTGCGTATCTTGATATTGTTCCGCAGTCGGTGAATGGCCTGCCTGGTCAAGCTACGGTTTCGGTCCAGATAGTTGACGTGGTTCCGAATGTGCAGATTGGGATATTCGACTTCGCCCTCCGCGGCTTCGTCCAGCAACTCATTAAAGTCAATCTGGCGCAACTCGTTGCACAGAATGTCCCTCCCATGACCATCCCGGTACAGATCAACAATCATATCGCGTACAAAGGCGGCCCCATTCCAGCCAACATCCCCACCCCTAACGGGGGTAGCGCGATACTCGGTAACATCTTGACGCCTAGCTTCGCCAAAGACGTATCACTTCAGGTGCAGAGCATCCTCTTCTTGCCGGATGGAGTTCATATGTACTTGCTAGCCAACTGAGGTGTCGTCGGATTCGGAGGTCAGAACGTGTCCATCGTGCGTGCCACAACCGTCGGATTGCTGTTCACGATTTCGGCCCTTGACTGTTTCTGCGCCCAAACACCCACTCAGGACGACATCAACAAGTTGACGCAACAACTCGCTGTCAACATTGCGGCCGTGACGCAGAGTGCACAGCCTCTAGTGATCTGCCAGCCACCAAGCGCAACCTGCCCATTTAGACTATGGGTTGCTCAAGCTTACCTTTCCGGCACCTTGGATCAGCTTCTGAACAATCAGTCCCTCATCTATGACACCACGGGCTTCAGGACGCCAAATCTCGCGGGTGGTGACGCCCTTGGTTGTGGCTGGTATGTCAATGTAACGGCTTTTGGAGCCAGCCTCCACATTTCGACGATAAGCCCGGTATGGGAGACTGCCGCCGGGCAGATACGGCTGTCGCTCAGTCCGGCGTTTAACTTTTCGGCTCAGGCGCAGCTCGCTGGCCACGTGAATGGGCCACCAGGCCCTTGCCACATTTTCGACTGGAGTTGCAGCTGTCCCATAGGGGGGGGCATCGGCGCGTCGGTGGGTGTAGGCGCGACAGCCAACGACCAGCTAGGGCTTTTGGTCGCTCTTACGCCTTCGCAGCAAAACCTGGGCGTGCAGGTCAGCCAGCCCAACGCAAAGACAATCACGGTGAACGCGAGCATCGGGTTGGGAATCCTCGGCACAGTTGGTTTTCCGATCCCGATTACTGTCCCTAGTTCGACCTTGTATAACACGCAATTTCCCATGGCATTTGGTACAAGCGGTGGCATTAATCTGCCCCAGGGGGCTCGATACTACCAGATCAATGTCGTGTCGCCTGCAGTGTCGGGTGGGGATAACGGCGTAGTTGCGACCTTCGGGTTCCAATTTATTTGGCAATAGCAGCCCGGTAAAACAGTCACGCTATGCATGATAATGTTGGGGCACTATCTGTGCCGGTTCGTTCGGAGACAAAAACATTTGCCGACATCCAGAACACGAGCCGCCAGTGCTTAAGCCCTTCCGTATTCGTAGCTGGGATGTTGTGTCCGACTGTGAGATCCTTTAGGGTCAAACGGCAGGTGTGCCAACCGCAGATTGTCTCAACGGAGGGGGTCACCCCAAATTTGTGTGCCGAATGTGTGCCAACTCCGCGAAAGTCGGCCTTCTTCGAGCGCCTTCAATGATTGCGAGAATGGCGGTAACCTATTGATTCAGAGAGTGGTTGACAAGCAGAGAGCACCTCCACCAACATCAGCCGAAAAGCAAAAAACCGGATTCGTAATCAGCAGGTCGCCGGTTCGATCCCGGCGGGTGGCTCCATAAAAATCCCTGAAAACACAGCACTTCGAAGAACCGCCTCGGTTCGAAAACTGCCGATTTTGCTCCAACTGTGCCAAAACTGTGTCAAAACCCTGTTATGCTACTTTGCCTGTGTCAGAACCACCCTTGTCGTTCGCCCGGCGGTTCAGTTGCGCGAGGGCTTCGCGCTTCATCTGTAGTTTCATCTGCGAGTATTTCTTAAACACCTTGGCGTCGCCTTGCCGCAACATCTGCGTGACCCACTCATCGGCCACCCCGCCGGCGCTGAGCCGGGTCGCATAGGTAGACCGAAGATCGTAGATCCGAAAGTACGGCACTCCAGCTTTGCGCAGCGTCGTGGCCCAGGCCGTTTTGAAGCTGGCCTGGCACACCGAAGGCTTGGCTGGATTCGGAAACAGGAATGGAGACGGACCTGCTATCTCCATCTGACTGCGAAGGGCCTCCACTGCGATTTCCGTCAAAGGCACTTCCGCCACGCCACAGTCAGTCTTAGAATCCGGAATCCAGAGAGTGCAGTTTTCCAGATCCACATCCTGCTTCTTCATTGGGGCCAGTTCCTTATATACGCGAAGACCAGTCTCCACGATGATACGAATCACATTCCGCAGATACAGCGGAGCGGCCCGCTCGATACTTTGCTGCTCCGACCAGTTCATATAGTGGGGCCGGAACAGCCCTCGAATCCGCACCGGGAACTCCACCCCGGAACACGGATTCGCGATCAACAGCTTCTTGCGAACGGCGACATTCAGCATTCGCCGCAGCACTCGAAACTCCTGATGCACAGTATTCGGCTTGACCAAACCCTTGGCAATCTTTCCAGTCGATCTTTTGACGACAACTCGCTGCTCCAAACGTCGGCGCAGATAGTTCTCGATAGAGTCAGCTGTCAGGTCCACCAAGAGCCGATCTCCAAACTCCCGATTCAAGTGCTTGACTACCCTCCGGTAGGAAAGATAGGTCTTGGCCGCTCGAATCGGCGGCTTCGAAAACGCTTCCAAGAAGTGCTCGGACCACTGCACAAAAACGAGCTGCTCCCCTTTGCGGAGCATAGGCAGCGTGTTACTGTCCCTAGCTTGCAGCCTTTCGCGCAGGCGGCGCTGGGCTTCCGCCCAGTCGTCTGTATTGGTTGTTTCTCGCTGGCGTTTGCCCTCGCGGTCGCGATACTGCATCCACCAGATTTTCGATTCCTCCCTTCTGAAAAGACTTCCGTCATGCTTTCTAGGTCTTGCCATTCCCAATCTCCTGTTTGAACTGAGCGCGGAAGGGCACCAACTCCGATTTCAAGAACCGGATGTTGCGGCCCATCACGCGGAGATGGGGAATCTGCTTTCGCTCAACCCAAAGATACACCGTTTGGGGGCTAACGCCCAAGTAGATGGCGGCGTCGCGGACGCTGAGCGGAAGTTCTTCCCGCGCGAAACAGGCGTTGACAAGGGGAGGTGCTTGTGAATTTGGCATTAAAACCTCACGCGAATGGCGTTTGCGCCAACTGTTCGAACAGTTCGCGGCGGACGCGATTGAGCCGCCATTTTTCCACGATGTTGAAGTCGGGCTCTACACTGATGGCTTCGTCAAAGGTCAGCTTCCGCTCCCGCATGTGCCGAATGTCGGAGCCGTACAAGTCCGGTGACCTCTGAGGAAT
>Ga0181525_10004183_pt1 | contig 11152 bp, 10 predicted proteins | sample PEATcosm2014_Bin_48_FD_121100 | JGI IMG/M metagenome (GOLD analysis project Ga0181525, IMG submission 121100) | Peatland microbial communities from MTU Mesocosm Facility, Houghton, MI, USA - PEATcosm2014_Bin06_10_metaG | ecosystem: Environmental > Terrestrial > Soil > Wetlands > Peat | place... | reverse complement strand
GACCCTGCGTCTGGCACCTAGTACTTACTTGCGTTAATACATATTTGTATTAAAATGTTTTGGGAGATGCCGCGACATGCGCTCAAAAACGGAGCGACTCCGCCTGAAATCACGGTTTACAACTGGCAAAGCGCCTCTATGCGTGGTCAGTGAAGGAGTTGGCGGCCCCGAAGGCATCGCGTTGGACGGGAATGGCAACGTCTATGTATCCAACTCGAGACTGAACAACATCACGGTGTACAGCCAGGCGACATGCGCGTACATCCGAACCATCACCTAGCACGGCGAAGAGCCGTGCCACTGGTGGGAGGCTCCCCCGTTCTGATTGCCTTGCAGTCGCGGTGGTCAAGGGTATCCTGGTCTGTTCAAAAACTTTCGACCCTGGAGCCTCTCCGGCCCCAGGGTTTTTTCGTTGTGGCAGACGAAACGGTACGTGCCGTTGGCGATTGAGTTGGATTTATCAGCCAGCGGACACGCGCTCTTTTGATCCGTAAATATCCTCAGTCCGTTGCCCGCGCAGCACTTGGGGGTGTAGTCTGGAATCGCAGTTCACGGTTCGGGCACGTTTGTGCGGTGTTATCGGAAGCTATCCGGGTGCGTTGACCACGCGTGAAAGGCGACGAAGCTGGGCACTCGGTCGTGGCAGCGTGGGCGGACTCGACGTGCATCTCGCCGAGCATATCGCCGATGGCGGCGACCAGGTTCCGCAATCCGCGCGGTCGCGGGTGAATAGGGACGATCCGGCGGAAGTGGTGCGGTAGGGCTGCCGGTTTGGCTCAAAGCCCTCGTCGCGCATACGCTCGACCGTCAGCCGTGGCTTCAACTCCAGCTTTCGAATCGGCTTCTCGACGTGCTTGGCCAATATGTCGCACTCGACGTTTACGCGGCTGAGCTCATCGGGAGTGATGCGGTGCAACTCGGTACAGCTGATGCGAGTGGCATCGGCGCGCCGCCGTGGACAAAGGTTCGAGCCCGCCCAGGATTTTGGACGCGTAGTAGAAAGAGTCCTTGTCGGAGAGGCCGGTTTCCAGCGCGGCCCAATTCGCTTTCGGGCCGCCCTCGATCGGCACCGGATTTTGTTTATTACCGGCTGCGGCCTCGGGCAGGGCAAGGATCTGTTCCTGATGTTCAAGCACTAGCAGACACCGGACGGGGCGCTGCTCCCTTAAGATCCTGGTATAGTTGTTGAGTCTGTGGAACTCTAATTCCAAGAAACCGAGGTTTAAATCCATGAAGAAGATCCGCATGTTGCTGCACGGCGCCGTCGCGATGGCCGCCGTATTGGGCGTTTGCGCCCAGCAGGAGCTCAAAGCCCAAGAGGCTGGGAAGCCGGTAATCCATCTCGTTCGGGCAGGACAAGTGGACGTCATCCCCGAAGGCGGGATCGACGCAGCCGCAGGCCTATATCAGGGAATCGTCCTGGCGGGCCCGAATCCGCCGATCGGCGGCCCTCCGCCGAGTTGGCCCTGCGTCGGGGGCGGAGGCGAGGCAACATGTTCCAGCATAGCGACGGGCGGCCTGGTAATCCCGTATCCGTATCAGATTTTCGGGACTAACAGCACCGGCGAGATCTTCTGGACGTTTACAACCACTACAGCCACTGGAACGGCCGACCTGAAAGTGACGGTTACGCAAGGCACGAAGACCCTTTTCAGCGACAGCAGCATCACGTTTCCCGTTTCCGCGAATGGGACTTATTTCGCCTATGTGTACGACGCGACACTCAGCGGATCGCACACAGGCGAGGTCCTGGTCACGGTGACGACCACGGTGGGCACCGCGACGGTCACGGGGAAAACGGAACTGCAGATCCAGTAGTTGTCACGTGCAACTCTGTACGACGATTCGGCAGGTTGCCAAGTTGTGGAAGGCACTTTTACAAATCGTTTACGGTCCATTCACATTCACATACGTGGCCTGCTGTAGAGTTGACTCATGAGGATAGCAAGTCGCAGCATAGTTGACTTATTGCCAGCCGGAATGACAGCCATATTCTTTATGGCCGCCATGCCGGCGATCGCGGTGGGCCAATCGGTTTTCCAGGTGGCGAAGGCGCCTGTGGGCGAGGGAATGGAGGCCCTGTCCGCGTCGTCTCCGAGCGACATCTGGGCGGTGGGTGTCGACGATCAGTTCCTGATGCATTTCGACGGTACGACGTGGACGGCATTTTCGGTCCCCTCCACCAATTTTCTGAGCGGGGTGGCGGACATCTCCCCCACGGAAGCCTGGGCGGTCGGGACCGTCGGCGCTTACGCACAGACAATTTTTCGCTGGGACGGGACCCAATGGAGCTTGTTTCCAGGCCCAGTCTTCCCTAGCGGAGACGAGTCCAGCCTGGTCGCCATGACCGCGATTTCCGCCAACGACATCTGGGCCACCGGCTGGCTGTTGAGCGACAGCGGGCAGCGCGAGGGCTTGCTGTTCGAACACTGGGACGGTACATCCTGGAGCGCGACTGTGGGTCCCCAGGGCTATCCACTGGGCATCGCCGCGGACGCCACGAGTGACGTGTGGGTGGTGGGGTATCCCGTTTCGCAGCTAGGCCAGGACTTGATCATGCACTATGACGGCACAAGCTGGAAAACCGTGGCGAGCCCCACCGTGGGCAAGGGCGCCAGCGAGTTGTGGGGCGTGCAGGCGCTGGCGGCCGACAATGCGTGGGCGGTGGGTTACTATACGCCCGAGGCGCCGCCGGCGGAGTCATCCACGTTAACGCTGATCGAGCATTGGGACGGAAGCGGTTGGACCGTGGTGCCCAGCCCCAACATAAAGGACGGGACGTACTATCCGAATCAACTGTACGGGATCACGGCTGTCTCGGCGACGGATATCTGGGCCTTCGGGAACCATGAAACGACGACAGGCAGAGAGACACTGCTGCTGCATTGGGACGGCACTGCCTGGAGCCTCGCGTCTTGCCCGAGTCCCTCGAACCCGGACACCCTGTTCGGCGGTGTGGCGCCGTCGGCGGGCAATGTGTGGCTGGTCGGGACGGCCGACAACGGTAATGGCACGCTGCTGCTTCATAGCACGACTGCCCGGCCGAATCGGTAGCGCTCGCCGCGCAGCGCAGGCGATCCACGGAGATCTGGCGCTAAGCCAGGAGACTTCAGGAGTAATCCTCCGGCATACGCAAGCGCAGCTTTCTCCCAGTTGCCGGCGATCCACCCACTGTTGTTGCTTCAACCCGCGATGCTTCAACCCCAAGAAACGTCAAGCTTGGGAAGTACATCGAGGTTGGTCAAGATGTATTCATGACGGTCGAGCTTCGTGCCGTCGAGACATCGTGTCGCCGCTTGACGGGCGGTGCGAAGCTTCTGGAATCCCAGTTTCTCCACGACGCGGCGGCTAGCGTCGTTGCCGTCGAAGTACCCGATGGTGATGGCCTTCGCGCCAAGGCGGCCGAACGCGTAACGAATCGCGGCGTTGGCAGCCTCCGTCGCCATGCCCCGTCCGGCGTATTTCCGCGCCACCCAATAACCGGTCTCATAGACCTTTGGATCATCGGTGAGATCCAATGCGGTTCGGACGACGAAATCTCCGTTGATCCTATGGAGTCCGGCAAGTGCGATACCTGCTTGGCTCTGGAAATCCATCGTCCGTCGAATGGAGTGTTCCAGCGCTTGCCGCGGTCGTTGGTTGTCGAACGCCCAAGCCATCCAGAGCTGCAAATCATTCCAGGCATCTTCCTTAGCGGCCTGGATAGCATCCAAATCCTCAAGAACCGGCGGACGCAAGACTAGGCGCGGCGTCACGATGGCCACTAAGTGGCGCATAAAGCGGCTCAATTGCAATGATAGCTCTCTGGGCGTAGGAACGGCCACCGCGGGTGCTGGCGGAATTTCGCAAAGTAGCCGAGAGTCGCGCGTGTCTACCGGCGGCTCCAGCGCTGCCGACCTGCTCCGGGCGAGCCACTCGGAGAATGCCCGGCCGATCGGACCGCCTCTACGGCCCGCAACAGCGCCTTAAGTTAGCCTGCGGCCCACGAATAGCGATGAAAAGGTCGGAGGGTTTTCGACTGTGCGCGGGTCTGGAGACCCGCTTGCGGAGTGTGGACAGCCGCCCCACGCGCCTTTTACAAGCTATTTACTTCGTTTTCACCCGAACCTGCATGACTTACTGATAGGTTTGAATCATGCGAATAAACAAAACGAAAGTAGCTTCTAGCTTGTTGCTGGCGGGATTGGCGGCGGTCTGTGTGCCGGCCAGGGCCGCGGGGCAATCGATTTTTCAGGTGGTCCCAACCCCTAATGAGAACCCCAACAACGGCCTGTTCGCCGTGTCCGCGTCGTCTGCGAACGATATCTGGGCGGTGGGTGAGGCGGCGATCCATTTCAACGGCACTACGTGGACCGCTTTTCCAGTCCCCGACATCAAAGGGGACAACAACGGCACGCTGGAAGGCGTGGCGGACATTTCTCCCACCGAAGCCTGGGCCGTGGGCAATGTTGGGACAAGCCCCAGACAAGAGATTTGGAATTGGAACGGGACGGCGTGGAGCTTGTTTCCAAGCCCACCCTTTACTGCGCCCGGGGATGAGGGTCTGCTGTTCGCTATAACGGCCATTTCGGCGAACGATATCTGGACTGTCGGCAGCCTGGTCACCGATGGCCTTGGGAACTTTCTATTCGAACACTGGGATGGCACAGCCTGGACGCCCACCACCATTGCCAACGGCGGCGCGTTTCTGGTGGGAGCTTCCTCGGATGCCACGAACGACGTTTGGGCAGTGGGTTACTCGGGCTTTCTGGGCAGCGATAGCGCCACGCTGGTGTATCACTACGACGGCACGAAGTGGCAGCACGTGGCGAGCCCTACCGTTGGCGTCTCGGACGAATTGTATGCGGTCGCGGCGCTGGCCCCAAACAACGTTTGGGCAGTGGGCACATCGATTGCGGCTCTGCACGATCCCACGCTGACCCTGATCGAACACTACGATGGCACCGGCTGGTCGGTCGTGCCCAGCCCCAACGTGGGGCCGGCGAGTGCGAATCAATCGAATCGATTATTCGGTATCACGGCGGTCTCCGCGACGGATATCTGGGCGTTCGGGTCCTACTTCGCCGCCGATGGCTCCGGCTTCCAAGCCACCTTGCTGGAGCATTGGGATGGCACGAGCTGGACGATAGCCGCGAGTCCGGACCCAAAGCCCGGCGACTTCCTGAGCGACGTTCTTTTTGCCGGAGTGGTCACGGCGCCGGGCAACGTGTGGATTGTAGGGTCGGAGGACCCGGCCACCACCGGGAAGCCGATTACCGCCACGCTGGCGTTACATAGCACTACCGCGGCGCCCGCTACTCAGTAGCCTTCCTCGCGCAGGCGCGCGACGGTCAGGCGCGGCTGCAAGTCCAGCTTGCGTATCAGCTTCTCGACGTGTTTGGCCAGGATGTCACACTCGATGTTCACGCGGCTTCCCGGCTGGTAAGTGCCCAGCGTAGTATTGCGGTAGGTGTGCGGAATGATGGTGACCGACAGCATGTCGGCCTCGAGCGCCGCGATGGTCAGGCTGATGCCGTCGATGGCGACCGAACCTTTGTAGACCAGGTACGGGTCGAGCGCGGCGGGGACGCGCACCTTCAGCCACCAGTTTTCGTCGCCCAGCGCATCCAACGATAAAAATTCGCCGGTCGCATCCACGTGCCCCTGCACAATGTGCCCGCTGAGGCGGCTGTCGGGCGTTAGAGGCCGCTCCAGGTTGACGCGCGACAACGCACGCAGAGCGCCCAGGTTGCTGCGCTCGAGAGTCTCCGGGGCCAGGTCGGCCGAAAAGGACTCCGGGCGCAAATCCACCGCCGTGAGACATACGCCGTTCACTGCGATGCTGGCGCCCTCGGTCATGTCTGCCAGCACGGTCTTGCAACTGATTTTGAGCCGCGCGCCGGCGGCCCTGGCGTGGATGGATTCGACCGCGCCCAACTCTTCGATGATCCCGGTAAACATTCAACCTTCTTTGACGATGTAGCCTTCCACGGCGAATTCATCGGGAGTGATGCGGTGCAACTCGGTCCGGCTGATGCGAATGGCGTCGGCGCGCCGGCGCCGGCCCACGCCGCCTGCCATGGACAACGATTCCAGGCCGCCCAGAATCTTGGGCGCGTAGTAGAAAAATATTTTGTCGGCCACGCCGGTTTCCAGCGCGGCCCAATTCACTTTCGCACCCGCCTCGATCAACACGGACTGGTACTGCTGCTGCGCGACAGCCTCGATCGAGGCGCGCAAATCGGAGCGGCCATCGCGGCCATCCAGGATCAGCACGCGGACGCCGCGGTCTTCGAGCGCTTTGCGGCGTTCGGCCGGCGCCGCCGAAGTTCCCACCGCCAGCAGATCGGCGGCGGCGCTGCGGACCATCTGCGAATCGAGCGGGAGGCGCAGGCGGGAATCGAGCACGATGCGCAGGAGCGGCCGGCTGCGCGGCAGGCCGGAACGATCCGTAAGCAGGCAATCGTCGGCCAGCACCGTGCCGATGCCGGTGAGAATGGCGTCGGCATCGTGGCGAAGCTGCTGCACGCGCGCGCGCGCTTTTTCGCTGGTGATCCAGCCGCGGTTATCGTCCGGCGCGGCGATCTTGCCGTCCAGCGTCAGGGCAGTCTTCAAGGTGACCAGCGGCAGGCGCGTGCGCATGAAGTGCACGAAAGGCTCGTTCAGCTTTTCGGCCTCGGCGGAGAAGGCGGTGGCGATTTCCGCCCGGATGCCAGCCGCGCGCAATTGCCGCAGGCCTTCGCCTGCGACCAGCGGATTGGGATCTTCGATCGCGGCCACCACGCGCGCCACGCCCGCCTGGATCAGCGCGGCGGTGCAGGGTCCGGTGCGCCCCCGATGGCAGCAGGGTTCGAGGTTAATGTATAAAGCGGCGCCACGGGCGCTTTCGCCGGCCTCTTCGAGCGCCAGGATCTCGGCGTGCTTCACGCCCGCCCAGGTGTGAAAGCCACGTCCCACGGTTTGCCCATCGCGCACCAATACCGCGCCCACCAGCGGATTGGGGCTGGCCTGGGCGTTACCCTGCCGCGCCAGGTCCAGCGCTTCGCGCAGATACCGGGCGTCGGTCTCCTGTTCCGCGGCGTTCATTTTTCGAAGAGGGAGGCGATGAATTTTTCGGCGTCGAATGGCAGCAGATCGTCCGCCTTCTCGCCGATACCCACGTAACGGATGGGGATGTTCAACTCGCGCGCGATGGCGATCACGATGCCGCCTTTGGCCGTGCCATCCAGCTTGGTCAGCACGATGCCGGTCACGCCGGAGGTTTCGGTAAACTTGCGGGCCTGCTCCAGGCCGTTCTGCCCGGTGGTAGCGTCCATCACCAGCAGCACTTCGTGCGGCGCGTCGGGGATCACGCGCGCGGCGGTGCGGCGCATCTTTTCCAGTTCGGCCATCAGGTTGGTTTTGGTTTGCAGGCGGCCGGCGGTGTCCACGATCACGTAATCGGTTTTGCGCGCGCGCGCCGATTGCAAGGCATCGAAAAGCACCGCGCTGGGATCGGCGCCCTGTTTCTGCCGGATGACTTCGGTGCCGGTGCGTTGGCCCCAGACCTCCAGTTGCTCGATGGCGGCGGCGCGAAAAGTATCGGCCGCGCACAACAGCACGCTGCGCTGCTCGGCGCGGAAGCGGTGCGCGAGTTTGCCGATCGTGGTCGTTTTGCCGGAGCCGTTCACGCCCACCATCAGAATGACGGCGGGCGGCTCGGCCACGCGCGGCATGGGGCGTTCGGAGGCTTGCAGGATTTCTAGCAGGTGCTCGCGGATAAGCCCTTCCAGTTCGGCGGCATCGCCCACCAGGCGGCGGTCCACGCGCTCGCGGATGCGGTCCAGAATCTCGCTGGTGGTGCGTACGCCGATGTCCGAGCTGATGAGGGTGAACTCCAATTCGTCCAGCAGGTCGGCATCGATCTGCTTGGCGCCCTGCAGCATGTCCTCGAGGCGCGTGACCAGACCGGCGCGAGTCTTTTGCACGCCGCTCTTCAACCGTTCCAGCAGAGTGGGTTCTTGTTCGACCGCGCCGAATAGCGTTTGGATCATTTTGGGACTATTGTAGCAATCGGATAAGGCAGCGACCCCGGCACCGGCAGCACGATTCGGTTGGCCCAAATCAAGCTTACGGCCAACGGCAGTTGTGGTACACAATCAGCAGAGAACGATTATGCACGTAGAGAAGATCCCCGTAATCTGAGCCAGCCCCTCGCTTAACCGGGCAATTCCCGGGCAGCCCAGCCCTGCTCAAACGATTCCCTGATTCCGGCAAATTGAGGGGCAAAGCGTTTGCTTTGGCTCAACTCATACAAGTCCCCGGACTTAAGAAGGTCAAGGTCGTCGTCAACAGGTTGTAATGTACGTAACTCGCCATGTCTCGATCCGGCAACCTCTCCCAGTTCTTTGCCCCCGCGGCCCGTTTGAAATAACGCAGTGCCCCCTCGAAGTCGTGCTCCTCAAAGGAAGTGTTGCCGAGATCGTATAGTGCCCGCTGCTGGTCCGCACAGACGCCCAGACTTTCTTCGAACAATTCGCGCGCCTCAGGAACCTGGCCTCCCATGTGCATCAGGGATCCCAGATCGTTCAGCGCGGAGATGTCCGTCCGGTTTGACTCCTGAACCGCAAGTGTGACGTAGTACAGCGCGCGATCAAAATCAGTGTGAAGGCCTGACTTCTTGCTCCTGAATTTATCCTGATAGAATCTTCCGAGGCGCCGGACACAGTTGATCACTCGTTCTGGGCTGTCCACGGAGGTCAGAAACTGGATCGCGGCGAAGCTCTCCAGCGCCAAGATTTTCTGCTGCCGGAGCGGACGAAGTTTCTCATAAAGGTTCTCATCGACTCTCAGTCCTCTTGCGAGCGACTCCAGTTCGCTGAACGCCGCTTTCCGCTGCTCTTCGATTTCGGAGAACATCGGGTACTTGCTGCGCACTTCCGTCGCGAGGAGATTGATCCTTTCAACCGTTTCATCCGCCTGCTTCACATAATTTTGAGCGCTGAAGAAAGCGAATAGACCCTGTGCCAGTGTGAACAGGCCGGCAACTCCAAGCACGATCGAGAGCCGCCATTGAACGTGGGTCGCCTGTTGCGAGATGGCGTCGAGCCGATCTTTGATCGCCTCGCGGGACTTGGTCAGTTCGTCGACTTGGCGCTGTAGCTCCGGAGTCGCAGGGGGTTGAGTTGCGAGGACCGGGGTCTGTGCCGCCGGCTGGATCCTTGCCCTCGAATAGTGCAGCGGAGCCCAAATCCAGAGCGCCGCCCCAATCAGAATCAGCCGTATCGGCGCGGCTTTTAGTCCCCAAACCAGCGACGCCGGCAGGAATCGCCGCCTTACCCACAGGCGAGCGAGGGCCCTGTCCACTTTCTTGTTATTCTCGGTGAGCGACTCAATCGCGGCACTCGCCCGGCCCAGGGATTCCTCCAACTGGATCACGCGCGTGTTCAAGGCGTCCGCCAATGTGGGACTATTGTAGCAATCATGGACAGAGTGGCGATTTTTGGCGCAGCCGGACCGATTGGCCGGTACGTGGGAACGGAACTGGACCGTCGCGGAGTGGCGTTCCGCGCCGTGGGACGCACGGCTGGCAAGCTCGAAGCGGCTTTTGGAAAGATGGCGCGGGGGGAGGTGGTGGCCGCCGATCTGTCGGATTCGGGCGGCGCTATGCAAGCGGCGCGCGGCGTGGACACCATCATTTATACGCTGGGCGTTAAGTACACCGAGTTTGGACTCTACCCGAAGATGATGCGCGTCGCGGTGGACGCGGCGGCGGCCGCCGGAGTGCAGCGGTTCGTGGTGGTGAGCGGCGTTTATAGCTATGGAATTCCGCAAACGAAGAAAGTGGCGGAGACGCACCCGCGCGTGCCGGTCTCGGTAAAGGGCCAGTTACGCAAGGAGCAGGAAGACATCCTGATGGCTGCAGGCGAGCGCGGGCTATTCAAGAGCATGGTCGTGCGGCTGCCGGATTTCTATGGACCGCATGCTTACGGCCTTGCCAGTTCTGTCTTCGACGCCGCGTTGGCGGGGAAGACGGCCAACTGGCTGGGACCCATCGCGCCGCTGCACGAATTCGTGTTTGTGCCGGACGCCGGACCAGTGATCGCGGAGCTGGCGGCGCGCGACGATTGCTACGGAGAAGCCTGGAATTTCGCGGGGCCGGGCGAGATTTCCGCGCTAGCTTTCATCCAGAAGATCTATCAGGCGGCGGGCCGCGAACCGAAATTCAGAAGCGCCGGCCGAACCCTGCTGCGCATGCTGGGCTGGTTCAATCCATTGATGCGGGAGATGCCCGAGATGCTGTATCTGCAGGAGACGCCCGTTTTGCTGGACGATGAGAAGCTGCGCCGGAAGCTGGGGCCGGTGCACAAAACCAGCTACGATGAAGGCATTGCCTTGACGCTGGAGTGGATGCGGAAGGGCCATTAATACGGCCGGGTCCCTTCGGGGACCTCTCTGGCGCCAGAAACCAGCGCCAGGCGACCGCAGGAGAATGCGGTCGCGGCAGCATCGAAAGCCCCCCTCCAATCGAACGAAAATGCGGAAAGGCGACCTGAGAGGCCGCCGCAGGCTGGGAGCCTGCCCCACACAGGCACGAGTGCCTAGGGCGGCGCTACTTCTGGCCCAGCCAGTAGCCGGGCCGCGTGCGGACCTTCAGGTCCCTGCGGCCGGCCACCTCCACCGATATCTCGTGGAAGCCGCCTTCATCTTTGTTGTTGGGGCTGTAGGTGATCAGGTACTGGCTGTGCAGTTCCGATCCGAGCCGCTCGATGGCCTCCTCGAGTCCCCGCTGCCGCATGAAACCGAACTGCTCGCCACCCGTGCCCCGGGTGAAGACTTCCGACGGATTCTGCTTGAAAATGGCCTTGGCATCCCTGAAAACCTCCACCATCGCCGGGACGAATTCCGCGCTGCTGCCCAGGCTGCCGGTGGTCTGCATCACGGTATTGGGGGTTTGGGGGACGCCGGAAGGCATCGGCGTCATGGCGGGAGGCCGGTTGTCGATATACCCCGGGTCCTGCTTGGCCATCACGGTCGTAACCATGCGCGAGATATCCACCGTGTACACGCTCACGTTCGCCACTTGGGCGGCGATCAAGGTCTCCCGCAGGCGCGCTTCGCTCGATTTGTCGCGCGTTTCACTCACGAGCAGCAGGACCCGCCGACGGTTCTTCGGCCGGCCGTGCAACTCGCG
>Ga0181525_10004182_pt1 | contig 11155 bp, 13 predicted proteins | sample PEATcosm2014_Bin_48_FD_121100 | JGI IMG/M metagenome (GOLD analysis project Ga0181525, IMG submission 121100) | Peatland microbial communities from MTU Mesocosm Facility, Houghton, MI, USA - PEATcosm2014_Bin06_10_metaG | ecosystem: Environmental > Terrestrial > Soil > Wetlands > Peat | place... | reverse complement strand
TGTAGGCCCACACCTCGAAGCCCCTTCGTACGAGCTCCTCCGCCGCGACCAGGGTCTCGGTGGTGTCGGGCAGCAGGGTCAGGTCGTCGCCGATTACCTCGAGCTTGATCATCGAGGTCGAAAACGCCTCGCGCGCGAGCTCGGCCACCTTCAGGGCTTCGGCCGCGCTGTAACAGCCCGCGGTGTTGGGCAACAACGTCACGCCCAGGCGCTCGAGGAGGTCGTAGATCGAACCCTCCACCTTCGGGTCGACACGTCGCAACGCGACCGTCGCGATGGAAGAGCCCGAGGCGAGAATCGACGCTTCGAGCACGTCCATCGACCGGAATCCTCCCGTGCCCACGACGAGGCGCGAGGGCGACGTGAAGCTGCCGACCTGAAAGAGCTCTCCCACGTCCCAAGCGTACCGACCGACCTCGATTACTAGGGTTAGTGGGTGCAACCGGTGACCGCGTTAACCATCGCCGGGTCCGACTCCGGCGGGGGTGCCGGCATCCAGGCGGACCTGCGAACGTTCAACGCCTTTGGCGTCTTCGCTACCACCGCCCTCACCGCCGTCACGGCGCAGAACACGCGAGGCGTGCGAGCGGTGACGCTGCTCGACCCCGAGGTCGTCGAAGAACAGGTGCGAGCAGTCCAGACGGACTTCGAGATCCGAGCCGTCAAGACCGGGATGCTGGGTCAGGCCCGCACCGTCGAGCGGGTGGGTGAACTCGCTCGAGCGGGTCTCCTCCCCCACCTGGTGGTCGACCCGGTGCTGGTGGCGACGAGCGGTGACGCGTTGATGGGCGATGGCGGGGTCGACGCGTACCGCGAGGCCCTCTTCCCGCTCGCCGAAGTGGTCACGCCCAACATCTTTGAGGCGGCGGTGCTCTGCGGGATTGACGCTCGCGAGATCACCAGCCTCGACGACCTCGAACGGGTCGCGCGACTCCTCCTCGCCATGGGCCCGCGCTACGTGCTCGTCAAGGGTGGACACCTGCTCACGACGTCGCCCGAGCGCGCAGCGGACCTCCTGCTCAGCCGCGAGGACCTCGTCGTCTTAGACGCGCCGCGCGTCGACACCAAGAACGACCACGGCACGGGGTGCTCGCTCTCGGCCGCGATCGCCGCCGGGCTGGCCCTCGGGCGCGACGTCACGTCCTCGGCCCGCGACGCCAAGTCCTTCGTACTCGCGGCACTGCTGGGCGCGTCGTCGTGGCGTTTGGGCGAGGGGCGTGGCCCGATCGACCATTTAGGATGGAGTGAGTGAGTGACGCCTCGGGTCCCCCTAAACCCCCGCTGACCACCACCACCAGCATCTGGCCCGCGGCGGCGATTCTCGGCCTCGCCGTGGTGATGCTGACTGTGTTCTTGGTCATCAACTTGGCGACGAGTGAGGGCGTGACCAAAGAGACGACCACGACCATCCCCGTGGTCGTCGGGGGTCTCGCGCTCGACCCGCACCCCGGCACGGCCCTGCAGTACTGCTTGCAGAGCCAGGAGGTCCCTTCGAATATCGACGACGGCTTCGTCGTACCGGTGGACACTTCGGCGCGCCCGGGGGCCAACACGCCCGACCTCGGGGCCGGTGAGTTCGACTGCGTGGAACCGATGTCGACCGCGAAGACGAGCTCGGCGGCGCTGATCAACTTCTTTAAGGCGCAACTCGGGGCCCGCGGGTGGAGTCTCTTCTCCCAGGGTTCACCGAATGGCGACGCGCAGGCGCTCTTCCAAAAGGCCGGCGACGACGGTTTCTACTGGGAGGTCGGCGTCACGGTCAAGGCGGTGAGCGCCGCGGGCGTCGACTGGACCTTCGAGATCTACCAGAACTCCGAGACCGTTTAGGCCTGCAGCACCAACTCGGGCGCGGGCACCGTGCGTACCTGGGTCACCGACGCCCACAGGGCGAAGTTCAACGGATAGATGAGGTAACCAATGCGCGTCGCGGTCGCCACGCACATCATCACGGCGAAGATCACGCTCATCAGCCCGAGGAGCTGGGAGAGCGTCAACGGCCAGTGTCGACGCAGGTACCTCGTGGCGAAGTAGCCCACCACGACCAGCGCGGCCGGCGCCAAGACGTGACCGAGCACTGGTGCCCAGGTGGTGAGGATGTGGCCCGGCAGCGCCGACGCGGCCGGGGACTTCACCCCCGCGAAGCCCAGGGGAAAGGCGAAGACGTTCGCCATGAACGCCGCGGGCGCTCGAACGATGAAGGGCACGGTGGTCACCGCCACGATCGCCGCGATCCACAGTGAGAGTCGCTTCCACGTGGAGCGGCCTTCGCGGTCACGGGTGACGAGGAGGGCCCCGGCCGCCATCGGCCAAGCGGTCAACTTCATCGCGGCGGCGAGTCCGAAACTCACCCCCGCCAGGTTGCTCTGACGCCGCTGGAGGCCCGCCACCCCGAGGAGCAACAGCGCCAGGATCGGCATGTCGTCACCACCCGTCGAGAGAAAGAGCGCGCCGGTCGGCAAAGCGATGAGCACCTGCGCGACGCGAATCTTCTGCTCCTTGGACAGCCGCAGCAACGCGAGGGCCCAGCCGCTCGCCAAGAGCGTCATGAGGGTCATCACGATACGCGCGTCGGTGAGGCCCTTACTTTCGTGCGTCGCGGCCGAGGGAAGTCCGAAGATGCCCATCAAGGGGAAGTAGGGGAAGAAGGACTCGAACGACGGTATGCCCTTGATCTCGTTGATGAGACGGCCGTGCTTGACGTAGGTCCGGTACGGGTCCTGACCCTTCGCGAGGAGCTGCCCCGAGCGTTGGATGACCCCGACCTCGGGTTGCGCGTGGCGCCAGTGGGCCTCGAGTCCCAGGGGCACGATCACGGTGCCCACGATCACGACGCCCAACAACACGAGACGCACGAGGTTCTGTCGCGTGCGCACCCGTCGGCCGAGCGCGAAGGCGAGCAGCGCGATGACGGCGTAGGGCCCGACCGTGAGGTAGCCCCACTGCCACTGCGCGGGCTGGGTGGAGGTCCAACCCAGCACCAGCGCGAAGATCGCGGCGCCGCCGTAGAGCACCCCGTCACCCGTGACGGCACCCAGGGCGTTCCAGCGCATCATGAAGCCGTCGCGCACCGTTCCTACCCGCGCCAACATGAGGCCCAGTGTACTGACGCGAAGGTTGATCACCGGGGTTCGTTACTCGATCGCGTCGCGGTGAGCGCGACGCAGCGGGTACTTCGTCGTAGGCGGGACCGGTCCGAGGAGGAAGCGGGTGATCATTCTCGCGCACTCCTTGGTCTGCTCTTTCAAGACGCCGTGCGACGCGCCGGGCAGGATCCCCAGTTGTCCCGCCGGCAGGGCCTCGTAGAGCGAGAGCGTGTGGTCGAGGCGCGCCACGTCGTCGTCCCCCGACATCACCAGCACGGGCACGGCGATGGTCCGCAGTTCGTCCACGCTGAGCGTCGGTTCGGTCTTGACCAGGTGCAGGGACTTCTCCACGACCGCCGCGGCGTGTTCAATGCCGTCGGGCGACCTCGTCGCGAAGTCCTGGGCGAACTCAGCAAATCCTTGACTGAGGGGCGTGAAGTCGGGCATCGGCACGAGGCCGTCGTAGTGGTAGTTCGCACCCACGACCACGACCCGTCGCAGCAGATCGGGCCGACGCAGCGCGACCAACAGGGCCACGTTGCCCCCGTCACTGTGCCCGAGTAGGTGCACGCGCCGGTCGAGCTTGGTGAGAAACGCGATGGTCTCTTCCGCCATCGCGTCGTAACTAAAGGGCTCGTCGGTGTCGGCGGTGCGTCCGTGACCGCGACGATCGAACGCGGCGAGGGCGAACGTCTTGCCCAGCGGACCTTCGAACACCGATAAGAGGCTCTCGCTCGAGCTCAGCCCGCCGTGAAGCAACACCAGGGTGCGACCCCGCTTCTTGGGCAACCGCACCCACGTGGGGTGGCCGTTCAGGAGGATTCGAGTCACCAGGGCATGGTATTGGTTCTTCGGACCCCGCCGTCGATGTCTAGCCTGAGACCGTGAGGGCGTTCGTGGTCGCGGAAGAGTCCCACCAGCTCGCGTGCGAGGTTCGCGACGTCGACCTCGCTCCGGTCGACGCCGATGACGTCTTGGTGGCGGTCGAGTACTCGAGCGTGAACTTCAAAGACGCCATGGTCGCCAGCGCCCCGAGTCGAGTCCGGCGGGTCGCGTCACTCGTCGGGGGCGTGGACGCCGCGGGCGTCGTCGAGGCCTCGAGCATCGACGGATTCAAAGTCGGTGAACTGGTCGCAGTGCACGGCGGGAACCTCGGGGTTGCTCGAGACGGGGGGTTCGCGACCCACGTCTACGCGCCCGCGCGATATCTCTCGGCCCTCCCGGCACCCTTGAGCGCTCGAGACGCGATGGTGCTCGGCACCGCTGGATTCACCGCGATGGCGAGCGTCCTCGCGCTCGAAGATCGCGGACTCGTCGCCGGTGCGCGCGTCGTCGTCAGCGGGGCCACGGGCGGCGTCGGCTCTCAGTCGGTCCACTTCCTCGCGGTGCGCGGTTACCAACCGGTCGCCTCCACCGGATCGGCCGATCACGCGGAGTGGTTACGCGAACTTGGTGCGGTGGAGGTGATCGGTCGTGACGAGCTCAGCGACCTACCCGGTCGCGTACTCGGCACCGAACGATGGGACGGGGCGATCGACTCCGTCGGCGGGGCGGCGTTGGCGTCGATCCTGCGGTCGCTGCGCTACGGCGCCGCCGTCGCGGCGAGCGGACTGGTGGCGAGCGCGGAGCTCGACACGACGCTCTACCCCTTCATCACCCGAGGTGTGGCGCTGCTCGGGATCGACGCCGTCGAGGCGAACCCGAGCACTCGCGCGCGCGTCTGGCGAGCGGTCGCCGAGATCGCCCCGCGCGTTGACTTTGCGCGGCTCGTCGATCGCGTCGTGACGCTCGAACAGTTGCCCGAGGCATTAGAGGATATTCGCCGCGGGGCGACTCGCGGCCGAATACTCGTCCGTCCGACTCCGTGACGACTATTAGTAGAAGGGACTCAGCCACAACTGGCCGTCGTCGCAGGGTTGCAGGGCGGACTGGGGCGTCACCGTCACCGCGGCGCCGCCCGTGACGAACTGCACACTCAGCGTGAAGGCACTCTCGCACGCGGTCGTGCCACTTTGAATATCGGAGTACGCCAAGGAGAACGTCGTCGTCGAGTTCATCGAGAGCGTCAGGGCGCTGGGCGCGTCGTTGGCCTGGTTTGGCGTCAGAAACTGAAAACCGTTGCCCGCGGAGGGGACGTCGATGGCCGTCGACTTCAAGACCGACCCCAGTCGGTCCGACAAGGTGATGATGGGCCAACCCTTCAGGGTGCACGTCCCCGCCGTGGTCTTGGTCAAGGTCACGCTCGCGAAGACCGTATGCGCCGCACCCTGGCCCTCGTCAAAGACGCCCGAGAAGTCGGTGGCCTGACACGCCGCACTCGCCAGGGTCGTGCTCGTCGTGGAGGTCGACGTCGGTGACGCCATCGTCGTGGTCGTCGTCGTGGTCGTCGTCGTGGTGTCGTGGTGACGGCTAATCGTGTAGATCGCCACGAACGCGATGAAGATAGCGACCGAGATCAGCCCTCTTCTCACGCGTCAAAGTCCTCGGGGCGCACCTGGTCGAGAAACTCGCGTAGTTGCGCCACGAGGTCGGCCTCGCTCGGAGTGTCGAGGGCCACGTACTCCTCGTCATCCTCGTCGTAGGTCAACTGCATCACCTTGCCCTCGGCCGCCATCAGGTCGTCGTGGACCAAGATCGGCGCACCCACTCGCAACGCCACCGCGACGGCGTCGCTCGGACGCGCGCTCACGACTATCTCTTCGTTGGCGCGCACCAGTCGAAGGTTCGCGTAGAAGGTGTTGTCCACGAGTTCCGTGATCTCGACCGAGAAGACCTTGGCGCTGAGTGCGGTGATGACGTGGCCGAGGAGGTCGTGGGACATCGGTCGAGGCGCCTCGACGCCCTGGAGGGCGTAGGCGATGGCGGCCGCCTCGGGCGCCCCGATGAAGATCGGCAGGACCCGCTCGCCACCGACCTCTTCGAGGAGGAGCAACGGCGTCGAACTTCCCACGTCGACGCGCACCGCCCGCAGGACGACTTCGATCATGCGTTCAGCCTAGACCGGGTCCGTTTCGACGGCCGGGCTAACGGTGCAGGTACTCCTGCAGCTCACGCTCGACGAGGACGCTGCGCAGTGACGCCACCTCGCGGGCGACGTCGCTGGTGATGGCCCGGACCTCGTCACGCGAGTAGGGTGCGCCGGCCTGACGCAGGGCCAAGGTCAGGTCGTCGACGACCCCGATCTCTCGTTCCGCCACGCGACGCAGCGAGCCCAGCAGCCGGGCGTCGACGCCGCGAACCAACAGGGCGCGCGAGTGGGCCGCGACGCGGACGTCGAGCGCGCCGTACATCGTCTCGCCCTCGACGACGACGGGGGTGAGCAGGCCCAGGGCTTGAATCTGGTTGAACTCCTCGGGCTCGAGACCGGTCGTCGCCAGCAGCTCGTTCGTGGTGAAGAACTCCTTCACTGGCGCCGGTGACTCGTCCTCACCCGCGCCCTCGACCACACTCATCACCGGACGAGCGACGGGCACCGGGGCGGGCGCCGAAACCACGCTCACCGCCTCGCGCGCCGCGTGGCGTGGGGTCGAGGTGACGTTCGGTGCCGCGAGCAGTCCCTGTTCGATGAGGCGCAGTCGTACGACGCGCAGCGGCACGAACTCTTCTTGGGCGAGACGGATCGCCTCGGTTAAGCACTCGACGTCGCGTTCGGAGTAGAGGCGATAGCCCTTGCGACTGCGACTGGGTTGGACCAGACCCTTGTCCTCGTAGTAGCGGATCTTCGACAACTCCACGTCCGGAAAGACCTTTCGCAGTTGTGCGTGCACTTCGCCGATGCGCATCGTGCCGGGATTTGCGCTCATCGTGTGGCCTCCCAGTAAACCAGTTTGAACTTGCCGATCTGCACCTCGTCGGCCGAGTGCAGCGTCGTCTCCTCGACACGTTTGCCGTTGACGTAGGTGCCGTTGAGGGAGTTCAAGTCGCGCAGCGTCACTCGACCACTGGCGGTCCGGGTGAAGACCGCGTGATGACGCGAGACCGACACGTCGTCTAAGAGGAGGTCGCTGGCCTCGTGTCGGCCGGCCGTCACCACGTCCTCGACGAGCTCGATCCGCGTGCCCGCTTGGGGACCCGCCGCGATCACCAACTCGTCACGGTGCTCACCCTGGGGCCCACGATTCGCGTCGGGGTGCATCGCGTCGGGCGCGCTGATGACGGGCACGGCGATGGTTTCGGGAGAACTCGAGTCGTGTTGTGGTGCACCACAGGACCAGCAAAAGTTTGCGTTCGCGTTGAGTATCTCTCCACAGCGTCGGCAGTTCACGCCCTCACACTAGTTAACTTTCGAATTTGCCGGGAGGGCTAACTCGTGGTCAACGCCTCGTAGGCCGCGGCGTCGAGCAACGCGTCGTACTCGTCGCTCGAGTCGGTCGTGATCTCACAGATCCACCCTTCACCGTAGGGGTCGCTGTTGACGAGTTCGGGTGACGCGCTCAAGGTTTCGTTCACCGCGGCCACCGTACCCGCGACCGGCGCGTAGACCTCGGAGACCGATTTCGTCGACTCGACCTCACCCAACACGCCACCCACCTTCAACGTCGCGCCGACCTTGGGGAGGTCGACGAAGACGACGTCGCCGAGCGCGTCCTGCGCGTAGTCGGTGATACCGACGCGCACGCGGTCCCCGTCTCGTTTGGCCCACTCGTGGTCGCGGGAGTAACGAAGTTCGCTCGGTGTCTGCATGCGAGCCAACTTACAAGATTCCCCGACCCTGACGCCCGCTGCGCAGGGCGGCCCGCGCGGGTTGGACGTAGCCGACGAGCACGAACCAGGACAGCGTCAGCCCCATCGCGCCAATGACCCAGCACGCGATGCGCGCGTCGTGCTGCCACGTCGAGAGGGCGACGTGGTGGGCGTTAGAGGTGAGCAGGAACAGCGGAAAAGTGGTCATCAGGGCGAACGTCGAGACCTTGCCCCACCAGAGCACGTTGATCCGCGCCGCGCCCATGGCCGCAAGGGCGAGGGTCAACCCGGACACGATGACTTCGCGGACCAGGGTGAGGATCGCGAACCACCACGGCACGCCCCCCGCGGCCGCCACCGCCACCAGGCCACCAATCACGAGGATCCGGTCGGCCGACGGGTCGAGAATCTTGCCCACGTTGGAGACCTGGTGGAGCCGACGGGCCACGAAACCGTCGATCCAGTCCGTCGCGCCGAGCGCGGCGAGGAGCCACGCGGCGAGCGCGCGATGACCGGTCCCAAAGAGCAGCCAGAAGAAGACCGGCAGGAACGCCAATCGGGCCAGGGTGATGGCGTTGGGCCACGTCCACCACCCCGCGTCGGCGGCGTCGCTCTCCCTCACGAGTGAAGCGTATTACTACGAACTACGCGACCGTGATGGACGCATCGAGGTAGACGTCCTGCACCGCGTGCACGAGGGCCACGCCCTCGTCGAGGGGACGCTGGAACGCCTTGCGCCCGACGATCAGCCCTTGGCCCCCGGCGCGCTTGTTGATCACCGCGGTGCGCACCGCACTCGCTAAGTCGTCACTGCCCTTCGACTCCCCGCCCGAGTTGATCAGTCCGATCCGTCCGGCGTAGCAGTTCACTACCTGCCAGCGGGTCAGGTCGATCGGGTGGTCCGTCGTCAACTCGGAGTAGACGCGCGGGTCGGTGCGACCGAACTTGACGGCGTTGTACCCTCCGTTGTTCACGGGCTGCTTCTGCTTGATGATGTCGGCCTCGAGGGTCACGCCGAGATGGTTGCCCTGGCCCGTGAGATCCGCGCTCACCTGGTAGTCCACGCCACCGGTCACGAAGGCGTCGTTGCGCAGGTAGCACCACAACACGGTGAAGAGGCCTTGACGATGCGCCTCGGCGAAGGCGACGCGCACCTCTTCAATCTGGTGGATCGAGTCTTCGGAACCGAAGTAGATCGTCGCCCCCACGCCCACCGCACCGAGGTCGACCGCTTGTTGGACCGAGGCGAACATCTGTTGGTCGAAGGTGTTCGGGTAGCGCAGGAGGTCGTTGTGGTTGAGTTTGACGATGAAGGGAATGCGGTGCACGTAGCGACGCGAGACGATGCCGAGGTTCCCCACGGTCGTCGCGATGGCGTTGCACTCCCCCGCCAGGGCCAGGTCGCAGAGTCGCGCGGGGTCGAAGTACTCGGGGTTGGGCGCGAAACTCGCCGCGGCGGAGTGCTCGATGCCCTGGTCCACGGGGAGGATCGAGAGGTAGCCGGTACCGCCGAGACGACCGTGGTTGTAGAGCGTCCCTAAGTTGCGCAGCACGCTCGGGGACCGGTCGCTCCAGGTGAAGACGTCGGTGAGGTACGACGGCCCCGGCAGCGTGAGCAGCTCCTTGGGGAAGGCCGTGGCGTGGTGGTCGAGCAGGGACGACGCGTCGTCGCCCAAGAGTGCGGCAGTATCCATGCGCCAAGGCTACAAGGTCGTCCCGCGACGTCGAGGGGCTCAACCTCTGCGCACCCACTCGCTATGGTGGCGTCGTGGACGCCGCCTATCGCTCGTCACTCATGCGTCGCCTCGTTGCCGTGCACTCGCTCTACGTCGACGCGTGCGCCACGATGTCCCTCGAGCAGGTCAACACCGTCACGGCACCCACGTCGTTGCCGATCGCCTTCTCCCTCGTCCACCAGGTCCTCATCGAAGACGGCAGCGTGCTGTTCATCGGCGGGCCCCAGCCGCAGTTCTCCCCGCGGTGGGCCGAGCGCCTCCAACTGGGTGTCGAGGATCACGGCAAGGAGCGTGGGGTCGAGGAGATGATGGCCCAACGGATCGGTGACTACGACGCCTTTCGCGAGTTCCAACACGCGGTATTTGCCGCGACCGAGGAGTACGTGTCAACGATCGAGCCCTCCACCTTTGAGGAGGTCATCGTTCCCGCGCCCTACGGACCGGGTCTCGCCAACACCTTCTCCGCTCGCGTCGGGGGCGAGCACGGCATCACCCGCAGCGACGCGCTCGAGTGCTGGATCTACCAGCACGCGCTGCGACACCTGGGGGAGATCGAACACGCCCGCTCCCTGGTCGGATTGGCTGGCATGACGTCGTAAGTTGTAACCGGCACCATCAGCACGACGACGGGGGACGATGGCACGCGTTGAAGGAACGACGAGCGATCGCTTCGCGGGGCTTCGAGCGCAGTTAGCGGGCAACCTCGATCGGGGTGAGGATATCGGCGCTTCGGTCGCGGTGATCCAGCACGGCGAACTGGTCTGTGACATCTGGGGCGGGTACCGCGACGCGGCGAAGACCGTTCCGTGGACGAGCGACACCATTGTCAACGTCTGGTCGACCACCAAAACCATGACGTTTCTGGTGATGCTGATGCTCTGTGATCGCGGTGAGCTTGACTTCGACGCGCCGGTCAAGCGCTACTGGCCCGAGTTCGCCGCCCAGGGCAAGGGTGATATCGAGGTCCAGCACCTGATGAACCACACCGCGGGACTCTCGGGCTGGAGCGAGAAGCTCAAACTAGAGGAGCTCGCGGACTGGTCGCGCTGCGTGGACGCCCTCGCCGCCCAGGAACCGTGGTGGCGCGACCGGTCCCGTTCGGGTTACCACGCGTGCACCCAGGGGTACCTTCTGGGTGAGGTGGCCCGACGCATCACGGGCACGACAATTGGCCGGTTTTTCAAGACCGAGGTCGCCGACGTGCTGGGCGCCGACTTCTGGATCGGACTGCCCGAGAGTGAAGAGTCCCGCGTCAGCGTCGTCATACCGCCGGGTCTACCGGAAGGTTTCAGTAGCGATCGAGACTCGATTCGCTACCGCACGCTGAGTTCGCCACCCCTCAGCGCCGACGCGCCACGGCACCGCTGGTGGCGGGCGGCGGAGATCCCCGCCGCGAACGGGCACGGTAACGCCCGCTCGGTCGCGGCGATCCAACAGATCATCGCTAACCGGGGCGAGGCGAACGGTCATCGATTCTTCGGCGAGAAGACCGGCGAGCAGATATTCGACGTTCGAACCAGCGGCGTGGACATGGTGCTCGGCATAGACGTCAACTTCGGCGTCGGCTACGGCCTCGCGAGTTCGTCGGTGCCCGTCGGTCCCCGAGCGTGCTACTGGGGCGGCTTCGGCGGTTCGGTCATCATCATGGACCAG
>Ga0181525_10004181_pt1 | contig 11156 bp, 13 predicted proteins | sample PEATcosm2014_Bin_48_FD_121100 | JGI IMG/M metagenome (GOLD analysis project Ga0181525, IMG submission 121100) | Peatland microbial communities from MTU Mesocosm Facility, Houghton, MI, USA - PEATcosm2014_Bin06_10_metaG | ecosystem: Environmental > Terrestrial > Soil > Wetlands > Peat | place... | reverse complement strand
GCGAACAGCCACCATTGCGATCGCGGATATTCGTCGAGCACCGCGCGCGTGATCTTGGTGTCCTTCTTGAAGCCCTTCGGTCCGGCGATGCCCTGCCGGCCTTCCAGGAGCTCGGCCAGACGCCCGTAGACGTTGCGGTCGAGGATCGCCTGCTCGTCGTCGCGGTCCTTGGCAAGCCGCTCGATCTCTTCACGCTCGATAGCGAGCGCGCGCTCGTCCTTCTCGACGCCGTGCCGGTTGAACACCCGCACTTCGACGACGGTGCCCTGCACGCCGGGCGGCACCCGCAACGAGGTGTCGCGCACGTCGGAGGCCTTTTCGCCGAAGATGGCGCGCAGGAGTTTTTCCTCCGGCGTCATCGGGCTTTCGCCCTTGGGCGTGATCTTGCCGACCAGGATGTCGCCGGCGCGGACCTCGGCGCCGATATAGACGATGCCCGCTTCGTCGAGATTCTTCAGCGTCTCTTCCGAGACGTTGGGAATGTCGCGGGTGATTTCTTCCGGCCCGAGCTTGGTGTCGCGCGCCATCACTTCGAATTCTTCGATGTGGATCGAAGTGAAGACGTCGTCCTTAACGATGCGCTCAGACAGCAGGATCGAGTCTTCGAAGTTGTAGCCGTTCCACGGCATGAACGCGACCAGCACGTTCCTTCCGAGCGCCAGCTCGCCGAGATCGGTCGAAGGACCGTCGGCGATGATGTCGCCCTTCTTCACCTGATCGCCCACTTTCACCAGCGGCCGCTGGTTGACGCAAGTGTTCTGGTTGGAACGCTGGAACTTCATCAGTCGGTAGATGTCGACGCCGGGCTTGGTCGGGTCCGGCTCGTCGGTGGCGCGGATGACGATACGGGTGGCGTCGACCTGGTCGACGATGCCGGTGCGGCGTGCGGCGATCGCCGCGCCGGAATCGCGGGCGACGACGCCTTCCATGCCGGTGCCGACGAACGGCGCCTCGGCCTTCACCAGCGGCACCGCCTGGCGCTGCATGTTGGAGCCCATGAGCGCGCGGTTGGCGTCATCGTTCTCCAGGAACGGAATGAGCGCCGCCGCCACCGAAACCAGCTGCTTCGGCGACACGTCCATGAAGTCCACTTTGTCCGGCGGAATGAGCTGCACGTCGCCGGCATGGCGCACGACGACGAGATCGTCGGTGAAGCGGCCGCGGCCGTCGATCGCCGAGTTCGCTTGCGCAACGGTGTAGCGCCCCTCCTCCATCGCCGAGAGATAGATCACCTCGTCGGTGACGCGGCCGTCCTTCACTTTGCGATACGGCGTCTCGACGAAGCCGTACTTGTTCACCCGCGCATAGGTGGCGAGCGAATTGATCAGACCGATATTCGGCCCTTCCGGCGTCTCGATCGGACAGATGCGGCCATAGTGCGTCGGATGCACGTCGCGCACCTCGAAGCCGGCGCGCTCGCGGGTAAGACCGCCGGGGCCGAGCGCAGACAGACGACGCTTGTGGGTGATCTCCGACAGCGGGTTGGTCTGGTCCATGAACTGCGAGAGCTGCGAAGATCCGAAGAACTCGCGCACCGCGGCAGCCGCCGGCTTGGCGTTGATCAGGTCCTGCGGCATGACCGTGTCGATATCGACCGACGACATGCGCTCCTTGATCGCGCGCTCCATGCGCAGCAGCCCGATGCGGTACTGATTTTCCATCAGTTCGCCGACCGAACGCACCCGGCGATTGCCAAGATGGTCGATGTCGTCGATCTCGCCCTTGCCGTCGCGCAGATCGACCAGCGTCTTGATTACCGCCAGGATGTCTTCCTTGCGCAGGACGCGCATGGTGTCCGGCGCATCGAGGTCGAGCCGCATATTCATCTTCACGCGGCCGACCGCGGAGAGGTCGTAGCGCTCCGAATCGAAGAACAGCGACTGGAACATCGTCTGCGCGGTGTCGATGGTCGGCGGCTCGCCAGGACGCATGACGCGGTAGATGTCGAACAGCGCCTCCTCGCGCGTCATGTTCTTGTCGATCGCAAGCGTGTTGCGGATATAGGCGCCGACATTGACGTGATCGATGTTGAGGAGCGGGAGTTCCTTGTAGCCAAGCTCGACCAGGGTCTTAAGCGGCGTCTTTCCGACACTGATGTCCCACTCGCCGTCCTTGCGCTCCGTACCGCTGATCTCTTCGCCGGCCTCGGCATAGATTTCGCCCGTCTTTTGGTTGACGAGGTCCTCTGCAATAAAGTGCCCGATCAATTCCGCATCGGTCAGGCGCAGCGCTTTGAGACCCTTCTCGGCAAGCTGGCGCGCCTGACGCACGGTGAGCTTCTTGCCGGCCTCGAGCACGACCTTGCCGGTATCAGCGTCGACCAGATCGTTGATCGCCTTGTAGCCGCGCAGCCGGTTGGCATCGAACGGCACGCGCCAGCCTTCCTTGGCGCGCTTGTAAAGCACCTGCTTGAAGAAGGTGTTGAGGATCTCCTCGCCGCTCATGCCGAGCGCATAGAGTAGCGACGTCACCGGGATTTTGCGGCGGCGGTCGATGCGCGCGTAAACGATGTCCTTGGCGTCGAACTCGATGTCGAGCCAGGAGCCGCGATAGGGAATGATGCGCGCTGCAAACAGCAGTTTGCCCGACGAGTGCGTCTTGCCTTTGTCGTGATCGAAGAACACGCCCGGCGAACGATGCATCTGCGAGACGATGACCCGCTCGGTGCCGTTGACGATGAAGGTGCCGTTATTGGTCATGAGCGGAATGTCGCCCATGTAGACATCCTGCTCCTTGATGTCCTTGACCGACTTGGCGCCGGTCTCTTCGTCGATATCGAACACAATCAGCCGCAGCGTCACTTTCAACGGCGCGGCGTACGTCATGCCCCGCTGGCGGCATTCGTCGACGTCGTATTTGGGTCCCTCGAATTCGTATTTGACGAATTCGAGCATCGAGGTGTTGGAGAAGTCGGAGATCGGGAACACCGACTTGAATACGGCCTGCAGGCCCTCATTGGGCCGGCCTCCTTGCGGCTCCGCCACCAAGAGGAATTGGTCGTAGGACGCCTTCTGAACCTCAATGAGGTTCGGCATCTCCGCGACTTCCTCAATTTTTCCGAAAAACTTACGAACGCGCTTCCGACCGATAAACGTCTGCGCCATATGTCCTCTCGCTCAATCCATCCATCGGGCTCGAACCGCCGGATTCGAACCGTTGCCGCAAACCGCGCGGTTTGCGACGCCGAGGCGATCAAGACGACTCTCCAGAAGGCCGCAATCCATCGCGACCGTCGGGACAGGCGTCAAATCACCCTATTTTGTTCTGATTCGGCCAAACGCACCGAACCCTTGCTTACGCTCGTCACCGGGCGACGGTCACGGCAATTCCGATCGTACAGGACCGAAATCACCGTTTTCCACCGCAATTGGCCGATTAAGGCCTCACAAACCAGCTAGTCGCCGGGCTTCCGCCGGTCCGGCGACCTCACTTAAGTAAGCATTCCTTACTTAAGCTCAACCTTGGCACCGACTTTTTCCAGCTGCGCCTTGATCTTGGCGGCATCGTCCTTGTTGACGCCTTCCTTGACCGGCTTCGGCGCGCCTTCGACCAGGTCCTTGGCTTCCTTCAGGCCCAAGCCGGTAATGGCGCGGACTTCCTTGATGACCTCGATCTTCTTGTCGCCGGTCGCCGCTAGAACGACTGAGAATTCGGTCTTTTCTTCGGCGGGAGCCGCTCCGCCACCGGCGGCAGCGGGACCGGCAGCGACCGCCACTGCGGCGGCAGCCGACACGCCCCATTTCTCTTCGAGCAACTTGGCGAGCTCGGCCGCCTCCAGCACGGTAAGGCTGGAAAGGTCGCTCACGATTTTCTGCAGATCAGCCATGACTTTGTCCTTTGGTTCGTAATCTCTGTTTCGAAGCGGCCCGACTAAGCGGCAGCCGCGCCTTCGGAGCCTTTTGCGGCATAAGCCTGCACGACCCGGGCGACCTTGGCGGCAGGGGCATTGACCACCTGCGCAACCTTGGTAGCCGGCGCCATGAGCAGGCCGAGGATCTTCGCCCGCAGCTCATCGAGCGACGGCAAGGCGGCGAGCGCCTTGACCCCGTTCTGGTCGAGCGCGGTCGTGCCCATCGCTCCGCCAAGGATCACGAACTGCTCGTGCGTCTTGGCGAAATCGACAGCGACCTTCGGCGCTGCGATCGGATCGCCCGAATAGGCGATCAGTGCCGGCCCCTTCAGGAGTGGCGCGATCGAGGCGACTTCGGTGCCCTCAAGAGCGATCTTGGCCAGGCGATTTTTCGCGACCTTCACGCTTGCGCCAGCGTGCTTCATCTGCCGACGCAGAGTCTGCATCTGGGCAACCGTCAGGCCGGAATAATGAGCAACCACGACGACCTTGGTGGTCTTGAAGACCTCGCCAAGCGCCGTCACCTGCTCGCTTTTTTCCGCGCGATCCAAAAGCTCTCTCCGGTTGGCGGTCCGTCTTCGCGAAAGACCGCCGGGTTATGCCGGCCGTCCAGCTTCAAAGCGCCATCGATGAAGACACTTCGACGGACCTCGAGCGGGACGACATTTAACCCTGCCCCCCGTTTTCAAGCTTGCGCCTGAAACCGGGCCATCGAGGTCAGAACCAAAGGGCAAATTGGCCGTGAACGAGGCCTCAAAGCCCTTGTCCTTCACCCGTCTATGCTGGCTGGACCTCTTATCGAGGGCGGATTAAGCCGAAGGCCGGCGCCTGCAGTCTCGGACAGGTCACGCCGCAACCACCCATAAGCTCTTCCTCTCAAAGCGAAATCCGCGCGGGATCGGCGCTAGGAAAGGTCTTGCTCCATCGGCTTTTGCGGAACGTGAAAGAGCGCGCCGACAAACCGGGCCGGCACGCCCAAGGACGCTTTCTAGCGAGTTTTTGTCAGGTTGCCAAGCGTTGTTTTAGTCAAAAATCCCGCGAGACTCCCTAACCAGCGTCGCGTCAGCCAGCAACCCGGATCGTCGGATCCCAGTAGTAATAGCCTTGAGAACGGGCTTTCCCGTGTTCGGATCGCGGGTGTAGAGCGCGAACCGCACCTCATAGCCTTCGGTGCACGCCGTGATGACGCTCGCTTGGTAGAACCAGAAGGTCTCATCGACGATCTTCGCCGGCAACGGCTGCGAGACCGATTGTGGAATGACCGTCGATTTGGTGAAATTCTGGTAGTTGAAGTTGCTGAACACTTGGCTGCCGCTGAACTTCGGCATGTCGTAGAGCAGCACCCCATCCTCGAAATTGTCGGAGCCTGAGGTGGCGAAGGCGCGCACCGTATCGCCGACCAAGGCATTGAAATCGAGGTCGCCGGTTCCTTGTCCGGAATTGATGGTCGTTCAGGTGCAGACCATGTAGCCCATGTTGTGGGCGATGCCGGTGGGGGCGTTCTGATCTTTACTGGGATTGGGATAGGTCTTTTCGACGTTATCCGTGTCGATCACGATCAGAATGTTTATCGTCTTACTCATGACGTCTCTCCCTGGTTTGTACGACTGGTGATGGTGAGGTCGATTTCACGGTGAGCTGCAGACCCCACCGGTAATGGCCGGCGAAGCGCGGCCGGCCTCGCTCATCGCGGTCATAAACCGCGAGGAGTACGCTGCAGTGTGGTGCTCCGTCCCTTGCGACGGCGCACTGCCAGAACCAGAAATTCTGCTCGGAAAAACGTGCCGGGAACACGCTGTTGTCATCGTACGGCGCGACCGTGCTCCGCGGCACATTCACCAGCGCGAAACTTTGAAGGCTGTCGCCATCGTTGATCAGGCTGACGTCCTCGATGAGGACTGCACCCTCGAAATTGCGTGATCCGGATTTGGCGTAGATGCAGACGGTGTCGCCCACGTCGGCGTCGAGCGCGATGGTGTTCGACGCCTGCCACAGGGCCTGCGCCGTCGTGGTTGCCACAACGAACCCGGTGCGCGGACTGACATCCTTCACGGCCTCGGCGTCCACCCCACTCGCCAGAAGCCCGATCACGTCGGCGACGATGGCGACGTAGATCGTTCGTCCATTGGAATTCCCGGCGATCATGGCCAATCTCAGGTTGTAGGCCGTGTCGGATAGAAAGACGCCTTGGCGTCGGCGGCGCGCAGCACGCCCCGCCGGGCCGAGCGGCACTGCCGCTAGCCCCCGCCGCGTAATCGTTTGTCGTGACGAAGCTGGCTCAACTGTCGAGCGCTACTATAGCGTGTATAAAATGCTATCAACTATTGATAGCAGACTCAATCATAAGCAACCGATAGATGAGTAACGCACGTCGGCTCGGTTGGGAAAATCTGGCGTCAAACGAAGGTTCGCGCACCCTTAGCGCGCGGCCGCCGGCACGTAGCGCAAATGACCGACGACTCGATAGCCGCCGTCGGCGCCCTGATCGCTCGGATGATTGATCCCGTCGATCACCGGGACATCGGCGAAATCGAACGGGCTCACGCCCTCGAGGCAGGCGGCGTTGACCCCATATTGGCTCGGATTCGAGCGGCGGCGATGATGAGTATAGATGCCGCACTGCGAGCAGAAGAAGTGCGCCGCGGCACCGGTGTTGAACCGATAGCAGGTGAGCAGATTTTCGCCGGCCTCAAACGTGATGTCCCCGACATTGGCAGAGACCGCGACCGCGCCGCGCATCCGGCAGTACGAGCAGTTGCAGCGACGCACTGTGTTGAAGCCATCCGTCAGCTTCACGCGGAAGCGCACCGCCTTGCAGTGGCACGCGCCGCTCAGTTCGCCTGTCTGCATCGCCGACCTCATAATCGTCTTCGCGGCGCCCTAACTTTTCCGGGCGGCCACTTTGATGCAGCATCTTAATGTTTACTGAGCGGTCCTTTCTCTCAAATCTTACTAGACCCGGTAGCCATACGACGTCGGTGCCTTTAAGCGACGACGGGATCTGCGGCGATTTTATCGAGCGCGGTGAGAGTGGCCGCCGGCAAATCAAGTTCCGCCGCAGCGAGATTTTCCCGCAAATGCGGGACCGATGACGTGCCGGGGATCGGCAGCACGTTCGGCGCGCGGCGGAGGAGCCACGCCAGCGCGACCTGCATCGGTGTCGCGTCGAGGTGCTTAGCGACCTCCGAGAGAGTGGACGATTGCAGCGGCGTGAAGCCGCCGAGCGGAAAGAACGGCACATAGGCGATGCCGTCGCGGGCGAGCGCGTCGATTATCGCGTCGTCGCTGCGGTGCGCGATGTTGTACATGTTCTGCACGCAGACGATGTCGCAGATGCGGCGTCCTTCCGCGATCTGCGCCACCGTGACGTTGCTCAGCCCGATGTGGCGGATGAGGCCCTGACGCTGCAGCTCGGCGAGCGCAGTAAGCGGCGCCTCGATCGATCCCTCGGCGGGTCCGTGAATGCCGTGCATGCTGCGGAAATTGACTACGTCGATCACGTCGAGGCCGAGGTTGCGCAGATTGTCCTGCACCGCCTGTGTCAGTTCTGGCGGCGACATGGCCGGCAGCCACGACCCGTCGGCACCGCGCCGCGCGCTGATCTTGGCGACGATGATGAGATCGTCGGGATAGGCTGCAGCGCCTCGCGGATGATCTGATTAGTGACGTGCGGGCCGTAGAAATCGCTGGTGTCGATGTGATTGACGCCCGAGGCGACGGCGTCGCACAACACGGCGACTGCGGCGTTACGATCTTTGGGCGGACCGAATACGCCGGGTCCGGCAAGCTGCATGGCGCCGTAGCCGAGCCGGTACACGGTGCGGTCGCCAAGTTTAAATGTTCCGGATTGGTCGATGCGGGGCACGATCGGTCTCCCTTTGAATACAACGCCACAAAGCTAATGCGTTGCTTCTCGTGCGATAATTACCGACAATCCGCACGGGTTGTGCGTAATGGCGAACAATAAAGTCGATCTGGCCGATCTGAACGCGTTTGTGGCGGCTGCGCGGGCCCGCGGCTTTCGGGACGGCGCGCGGGCCAGCGGCGGGAGTGCGTCCGGGATTAGCGAGGCGGTCCGGCGGCTTGAAGCGCAGCTCGGAGTGCGACTTCTCAACCGGACAACGCGGAGCGTCGTTCCGACCGAAGCGGGCGCGCGTCTTCTTGAACGGCTGGGCCCAGCCTTGACCGAGGTCGAAGCGGCGCTCGACGTGGTGAACGCCTTTCGCGACCGGCCGGCGGGCACACTCAGGCTTAATGTTCCGGTCGTCGCGGCGCGGCTGGTGTTGCCGGGCATCGTTCCACGATTCCTCGCCGCTTATCCCGATATCCGGCTTGAGGTGGTCGCAGAGGATAATTTGGTCGATGTGATCGCGGCCGGGTGCGACGCCGGCATCCGCTATGACGAGCGGCTGGAGCAGGACATGATCGCGGTGCCGATCGGGCCGCGCTTTCAGCGCTTCGCCGTGGCCGCAGCTCCCAGCTATCTCGACCGCCGCGGCCGGCCGCGGCACCCGCGCGATCTGCTCGGTCACGCTTGCCTGCGCGCCCGCTTCAGTAGCGGGGCCATGACGTCGCCGTGGGAGTTTGAGCGCGACGGCGAGGTGGTGCGGGTCGACCCCACTGGACCGCTCATCGTGAGTGTCGGCGGCGCAACCGATCTGGCGGTTGAAGCGGCGGTGGCCGGCACCGGAATCATTGTTCTGTTCGAGGACTGGCTGCGCCCGCATCTCGATAGCGGCGCGCTCGAACCGGTCCTCGAACCCTGGTGGCAGCCCTTCTCGGGACCGTTTCTGTATTACCCGGGGCGGCGCCTGGTGCCGGCGCCACTGCGCGCTTTCATCGACTTCATCAAGTCGCTACCCGACGACCGCGCCTGACACCGCGCGGTCGACGCAATTAGCTTGCCTGGTGCTGCTAGCTCGGGAACAGGCTCGCCGGCTCGATCTTCACGCCGGGACCCATCGACGAGGAGATTGCGACCCGGTTGATGAAATGGCCCTTGGCGCCGCCGGGCCGCGATTTCTGTACGGCGTCGGCGAAAGCGCGGATGTTTTCGACCAACTTCTCTTCGCTGAAGGAAGCCTTGCCGACGCCGGCCTGCACGATGCCGGCTTTCTCGGCGCGGAACTCGACCGAGCCGCCCTTGGCACCTTTGACCGCGGTGGTGACGTCCATGGTCACCGTGCCGACTTTCGGGTTCGGCATTAGCCCGCGCGGGCCGAGCACTTTGCCGAGACGGCCGACCAGCGGCATCAAGTCGGGCGTGGCGATGACGCGATCGAAATCGATGGCGCCGCCCTGCACCTTTTCCACCAAGTCTTCCGCGCCGACCACATCGGCACCGGCGGCCTTGGCCTCGTCGGCTTTGATGCCGCGGGCGAAGACGGCGACGCGCTGCGCGCGGCCGGTGCCGTTCGGCAGATTGACCACGCCGCGCACCATCTGATCGGCATGGCGCGGATCGATGCCGAGATTCATCGCCACTTCGATGGTCTCGTCGAATTTCGCCTTGGCGCGCTCCTTGACCAGCTTCACCGCTTCGGCGAGCGGGTAAAGCTTCTCGCGGTCGATGCCCTCGCGGGCCTTGAGCGTGCGTTTGCCGAGCGAGCTCATGACTTCACCTCCAGTCCCATGGAACGGGCGGAGCCTTCGATCATGTGCATGGCCGCCTCGATGGTCTCACAGTTCAAATCCTTCATCTTCTGCTCGGCAATCTCGCGGACCTGCTCTTTGGTGACCGAACCGGCCTTGTCGCGGCCGGGCGCCTTGGCGCCCTTTTCGATCTTGGCTGCCTTCTTGAGGAAGTGCGAGACCGGCGGCTGGCGCATTTCGAAGGTGAAGGAACGGTCCGCATAGACCGTGATGATGACCGGGATCGGCGCGCCCTTCTCCAGCTTCTGCGTCTGCGCGTTGAACGCCTTGCAGAATTCCATGATGTTGAGCCCGCGCTGGCCGAGCGCGGGGCCGATCGGCGGCGACGGATTGGCCGCGCCGGCCGGCACCTGCAATTTCACATAGCCAGTGATTTTCTTCGCCATTCTCTACTCCTTAAGTGGTGCGGATCTCGACGGCTGGCGACCGCCTCACCTCCCACGTCTGCTTCAACTCGTCATTGCCGGGCTCGACCCGGCAATCCATGCGGCGGTAAGGCAACATGGATGCCCGGGTCAAGCCCGGGCATGACGCCTACAGCTTTTCCACCTGTCCGAATTCCAGCTCAACCGGCGTGGCGCGGCCGAAAATCGACACCGCCACCTTGAGCCGCGAACGCGCCTCGTCGACCTCCTCGACTGTACCGTTGAACGAGGCAAACGGACCGTCGGAGACGCGCACCTGCTCGCCGACTTCGAAAGACACCGAAGGCTTCGGCCGCTCGATGCCTTCCTGCACCTGCTGCAGGAGGCGGTTAACCTCGGCATCCGACAACGGCATCGGCTTATTGTCCGAACCGAGGAAGCCGGTGACTTTCGGCGTGTTCTTGATCAGGTGATAGGCTTCGTCGGTCAATTCCATTTTCACCAGCACGTAGCCTGGGAAGAACTTGCGCTCGGCGTCGACTTTGCGGCCGCGCCGCACTTCGACGACCTTCTCCTTCGGCACCAAGATGTCCTCGAACAGGCTGCCAAGTCCGCGCTGCTTGGCCTGTTCGCGGATCGATTCCGCGACCTTGTTCTCAAAGTTCGAATACGCGTGCACGGCGTACCAGCGGGCGGTCATGTCATGAGTTCCGCGAGATGAGGAAGTTGGCAATTGAAAAGCCTTTCACGAGCTGATGCCCAGAAGAAAGCTGACGCCAATGCGCATGACCTGGTCCGCCACCAGGAAGAAAATCGACGCGATGAACACCATGACGAACACCATCATGGTGGTGACGGTCGTCTCCTTGCGCGTCGGCCAGGTGACCTTCTCGCCTTCGGCGCGCACTTCCTGCAGGAACTTGAACGGATCGATCTTTGCCATTGCCCGTCTAAATAAGTATTCCCCGCCCGCCTTTCAGGAGGAGACCGACACCATAGCCGTCCTTTTGGGGAAAGTTCGTCGCGGAAGTCCGTTACCGGGCCGCTTGACGATGGCGATTATTTACTGCCGGGAGCGCAAAGCGTCAAGGGACCGGATCCCGGATTGTATTACAGAAGCGGATTTCCGCCGGGCGAAACGCCCTCAGCCATCTGTCGTCCGAGACTGGCAGGAGTGGAGGGACTCGAACCCCCAACCCCCGGTTTTGGAGACCGGTGCTCTAGCCATTGAGCTACACTCCTACGCGGCCGTCTCATGCCTCCTCGCGCGGCGCAGCGCAAGGCCTAAG
>Ga0181525_10004180_pt1 | contig 11156 bp, 10 predicted proteins | sample PEATcosm2014_Bin_48_FD_121100 | JGI IMG/M metagenome (GOLD analysis project Ga0181525, IMG submission 121100) | Peatland microbial communities from MTU Mesocosm Facility, Houghton, MI, USA - PEATcosm2014_Bin06_10_metaG | ecosystem: Environmental > Terrestrial > Soil > Wetlands > Peat | place... | reverse complement strand
TTAGCCTCGATGATTCAGGGTGCCGGCGAGGTCCGTTACTGATCGTGTTGTGCCGGTTTTCGGCAGTGGTAGCTGGGCTGGCGGGTGGCGGTGCTGCCCGATGTGCTCGGGGCGGCACCGGCTCCGACCGCGCCGGGGCGGCCTCCTTTCCGGCTAGCGGGGATGGGATGGCTGGTCAAGCGGGCGCAGGCAGGGCGCATAGTCGCCGCCAGCAGGCCAGGAAGGCGTCCTTCCAAGGCCAGGTCCGGCTGATCTTCAGCATGCGGGCGCGGGCGTGGCGGACCAGCCGGGCGGGCAAGCTCCACAACCGGTAGCGCAGCGTGTCCGGCTCGGCGTCTTTGAGATCTTCCTGGTCATAAAGGCCGAGCAGGCGGCACCAGGCGGACAGGTCGGCGGCGAGGTTGGCGGCCAGCACCCAGCCGCAGTTCACCACCCAGGTCTTCGACGGAAGGTTACGCAGGCCCATGGATTTGCCGGCGCGCACCCCGTCCTCGACGACGGCGTGCTGGCGGTGCAGCACGTCGATGAACTGGGCGTGATGGCTGCCGGGCACGCCGCCGATCCCGCACAGGGGGATGTTGGTGACGATGATGGAGTACCGCCACCCGGTGGCCCGCTCGAAGGCGGTCAGGTTTCTGGCCTGCCGGCGCGACGGCTTGGTGCGGCGCACGATCCACCGCAGCCCGGCAGGCCAGCCAGCGGCCCGGCTCATCAGGTGCGTGATCTCCGCGACGTGCTTGTCGTCCTGTACCACCCCGTCCTGGTCCACCGCGGCCTGCCAGGCGGCGGCGGGCAGCAGCCCGATCGCCTGCTCATCGGCCTCGGTGATCGCCCAGCCGCAGGTGAACAGCACGGTACGGCACCGGGACGACAGCGACAGCAGGTGAGCGATCAGCTCGTGGCTGGCGCCGGCCCCGTCGACGCGGACCAGCAGCCGCGACCGCATCCGGGACGGGATCTGCCGGATCGCGGCGGTCAGCACGGCGAGGTGATCGGCGAAGGTGTTTGACCCGGCGTTGCCCGGCCGCAGCAGCATCGCCAGCGACTCGGCGGTATTGGCCAGCCAGGCGCCCAGGGGATGGAAGCCGTAGCCCATCTTGAACGTGGGCGCGGCTCCTTCTTTGTCGCTGCGCGCGGTGATCAGCGTGCCGTCCAGGTCGATGACCAGCCAGCCGGCTAGCACCTTCCCGGCGATGGCCAGCCACGGGAACCCGGCCGGGGTCGCGCAGATCAGCGACCAGACGTGCGCGCGGGCCCGGGCCCGGACCCGGGCGATCTTGTCTAGGGTCCGAGGATCGGCCAGCTCCAGCGTCCGTCGCACCGTCGTGTCGCTCGGCTCGGTACCCAGGACCGGGGCGTGATGGGCCAGCAAGGTGATGTCGTTCATGCTGGTCGCCCCCAGCGCGATCGCCACCGCCATACTCACCAGCGCGACACCCCGGTCCACCAGCGGGAACTTCCCGGCGCGCGCCAGCGCCGATCCCAGGGCGGCGGTCAGCCCGGCCTGGTCGGCCAGCTTCCGCAGCAGCACCGCCCCGGCGTGGCCGACCAGGCCGTGGCCCTCGCCGGTCACCGTCAGCCCGTGATCCCACCGCGTATCATCCATGACGAAGAGCGCTCCTGCCTGGGAAATGACATGGTGTGGTTACCGGGTAATTTCCCCGAACCGGGGCGCTCTTCGCCTGCTAGACCGATCCCGCCGGCGGCGGCCGCGCCGCACGACAGCTCCGGCCGATCGATCCCCAAACTCGCCAGCCATGCTCCCGCACCCATCGGGTGCGCGCTCCAACCCCGTACAGGCCAGCCGTCAAACACAAAATCGCAGCTCAAAGCCACGAATAAACGATCACGTCCCAGTCAGCGGATCAATGCTGAATCGCGGAGGTTAACACCCAGGCCGAGGGGTGAGCGGTCACTGCCTGCCGATCGACCCGTCGTACCTGTCCTGGCGGGTGGACGGGCGCTCGGCCAGAGATTCCGGAGTGCTTGCCGCGGGTGCGCGTCGTACTCGGAGCGGACCACGCCAGCGGCGACACGAGCGGGCCCGGCTCGTACGGCGTCCTTGCGTGATACCGCGGGCGGTCCGCAGTGAGATCCCGGCGGCGCGGCCTGTGCCGCTATTACAGAGAGTATCCTGGTAGTGTCTAATTGTGATCACCCCAGCTAGCCCAGAGGGCTTACGGTGTGTAGCAGCGCCACGACGATCGACGCGGCGGCCGAACGGGCGGCGGCGAGAGTCGGCCTGCCGAACGACGCCCGGGCGCATCGCGGGTCCCGGCCACACCGTGATCACCAGGGCCGGCGGGATCACGCTAGGAAACAGTCCTGCCTACCGAATACCGAATGGCTGCTGGCCTCGATGCGCGCAACGCCGGCCGCTGCGACGCGCGAGCACGGGAGAGGATCCGAGAGTTGAAAGAAACGGTCCCGAGCCTGAGGCAGGTTGCCAGCTACCGCATGCTGACGCCTCGGCGAAGGAACGAGAGAAGCCAAAGGGCAGGCCGATGAGGGAAAAGACACAGGATCAGTCCATTAATGACCTAGATCGGCATGAGAACTCCGCACGCCGAAAGACGGCCGTGCTCGTTCTCAACTGGAATAATGCCGCGGCGACCCTCGACTGTCTTGACCGTTTGCGAGCCGACGCCCCGGAGCTGCAGGTACTGGTAATTGACAATGGCTCGAGCGATGGCTCGGCCGATCTGATCGCACGCGCCAATCCTGATGTGCCGATCGTACGCTTGCCAAACAACGAGGGATTCGCTCGCGGGACGAACGCAGGGCTGCGTTGGGTACTGGCACGCAGCGAATATGATGCGGTCGCGTTCCTCAACAACGACGCGCAACTATCTGCCGATGACCTGCTCAGGGCCGTCGACATGGCGCGGGAGGACCGCTCGGTCGGCCTGCTCACCGGAAGGATTCTCCGCCCAGACGGTCGGTTGTGGTATGGGGGAGGGCGGCTCCGTCGGTGGCGAGGCGGGGTTGACATTTTTGGCGCGAGGAGACGAGACCGCGGTCAGTATGACGTGGCCAGAGATGTCACTTTCGTCTCGCTTGCGTTTGCTGTCACGAGGCGGGATGTGATCGAACGCGTAGGACTGCTCGCCGATGAGTACTTCTTCGGCCAAGAGGAGTGGGACTACTCTATCCGCGTCCGGAAGGCGGGGTACCGCTTGCGCTATGAACCTTCTATCGGCTGCATACACGGGGGAGATGGCAGCCATAACAACAGTGCACCCGAGTTCGTTTACAACGGCTATCGGAACAAGCTGATGTTCCAGCAACGTTACCTGCCGCGGTGGGCATTTCCGGTCTGGAGGACGGCATTCGTCATCTATGCCCACACCATCCTGCCGACCACTTGCGTTTGGATCCGCGGCGCAAAGCTGCCGCTAAGCCTTCTGCGTTTCTGCGCGCTCGAGGCTCTGCGGGACCACGCCCCTGGCCAACGGATACAGGAGTCCGACCTGCTTGACTTCAGGCAACGGGCGGAGTCTTCGGGGCGCGGGCGATGACGAAGATCTCGGGTCGCCTGCCATGAGCTCTTACCGTCCCACCGCTGCCTGGCTCCCGCACAAGCCCGGTGACCGTCCCGATCGCCCCGAACTAGCGGGACGATCCGGACCCTCCGCGACGACGCCCGACGCCGCAGGCCTACGGCCCGTGCTAATCGCTGGCGTGATGGCCGCGAACTTGCTCGGCTCCTCGCTGATGGGGATCGCGAACGGGTTTGGATCACCCTGGCTCGCGAGTAACGCTGGGCTGGAGCTCTTGATCGTCGCGTGGCTCCTGATCCGACCGGGGGGTGCGACGGCGGGTCCACTGTCAGCCGGAGCGCTGTCCGCATTCGTCCTGGTTGCATACGGATCCTGGGCCCCGGCCCTTGCCGCTGGCGAGCCCTTCTCGCCTCTCGTACCCGAGCCGGTCGCGAAGAGCGCGCTTGAGTACACGACCGCTGCCGCCCTGGCTGTCGCTGTCGGAGTCGTCCTAACCTCGAGCATCTCTGCCGCGGCCCGGGGCCCAGGCTTCCGGGTCAACCACCGCCCGGCTGTACCGCCGAGCCAGTGGTGGCGGGGGGTGCTTCTCATGGAGGCCGTCGGGCTGTGCTGCTTCGTCGCTTTCAAGGTCAGCTCTCACCAGCCGGTGGTGAGCCTTGCCATTTTCCATCCCCTCCCGGCGGGAATCGCCCAGACAACCTCAGACACCTACCAGTTCCTTGGCGCAGGGATCGACGTGTCGATCGGCGCGGCGATCGCTGCCTCGAGCCTCCTCGGGCTCAAGGCCTACCGCCTCCGGGTCCTCGCCCTCATCGTGCTGAACCTCTTCCTCTACACGACGATCGGATTCAAGTATCGGATTGTGGTGACGCTCATCGGGGTGTTCGGCGTATGGGCGGCGACTCGCCCCCACGAGGGCCGACTGGCCCCCCGCTCACAGCGGATAAAGGTGGTCTTGGCCGGAGTGGCGGTGGTGGCGGTGGCGTTCTTCGTGGTCCAGGTCTTCCGCGGCAACCACGGGGAGAGCCGGGCCGTCACGGCCAGTTCATTCGGCATCAGTGACCTAGAGCGCATCGTCACGAACTCCATCGATATCGCCACGCCCTACGCGGCGATCCACCAGCAGCACTTCGCTCTCCTCCTCGGCAAGTCGTATCTCCAGCTGCCGATGCTCTTCGTGCCCCAGGTCATCGTGGGACACAAGCCCCTCCCAGCCATGTCGTCGATCATCCAGGCGTTGACCGTCCCCGGGACCGGGGCAGCGGTTCCCTTGTGGGCCGAGGCGGACGTCAACTTCGGCCTGATCGGGCTTATCGGCTTCGGCGCGATCCTAGGGTGGGTCGTCACACGCTCGGATACCGCCGACCGGCGACGCATGGAAACCGCCACAATGGCAGCAGCCACCGGGGCAGTGCTCGCCTCGGTGCTCAGCCGCTCGACAATGTTCTTCGCTCTGTATGCGTTTGGGGCGACTGTCCTTCCCATCTGGATGCTCAGCCGGTCGAGAGCAGTGCGCGGAGCCCCTGTGTCCTCCGGGCCGCCTGGGCGGGGCTGAGATGACGACACCTGCCGGGAGAGGTCGTTGAGATGCTGCTGATCATCCACAACATCCTCCCCCCCTACCGGGTGCCGTTGTTCAACGAGCTCGCTCAGAGCCTCGATGGCCAGCTGGCCGTCATGCTCAGTCGGGACACCCACCGCAGGCGTCGCCGCTGGTCTGTCCCATGGCAGGACGTGTCGTTCCAGGTAGAGCTGCTGCATACCGTGGGGATAGTTCACGGCGAGCGCATCTTTGATGTTTCCTTTGGGGTCCGCCGGATGCTCGATCGGCTCTCGCCGGAGGTGGTTGTCCTCGGCGGCTGGGACCTGTCGGCTTCGTGGTCGTCCTTGCGCTGGTGCCACCTCCGTGCTGTGCCTGCCGTCGCCTGGGTGGAGAGCGGGGTGGCGACCGGGTCGTTCCGGGATCCGCTCAGCACGCTGGCTCGCCGACGGTTCCTGGATGGCTGCGACGCGGCACTGGTGAGCTGTGACGCTGCAGCAGCTTTCGTGAACCGGCTACGACCCGGCCTGCCGACGACCGTGGTCCGCAACGCGATCGGTCTCTCTGCGCTTCATGGGCTGCCAGCCCCGACCGCACGGAGCGCGCTGTTCGTGGGAGAGCTTTCACAGCGCAAGGGAGTCGACGTGTTGCTCGAGGCTCTGCCCGGACTGCTACAGCACCTTGAGAGCGTCGTGATCGTGGGCGATGGGCACTTGCGACCCGCTGTCGCGGACGCAGCCCGGCGCCTGGACCGGGTTCACTACCTCGGATACTTGGAAGGTCAACGCCTTGTGGACGCGTTCGCGTCTGCCGGCGCCGTCGTGGCGCCGAGCCGCAAGGACCCGGCGCCGCTCGTCGCCTCGGAGGCGCTCACCGCCGGTAGGCCTCTCGTACTGGGCCCAGGGGTTGGGAATTCTGATGATCTGCGTCGCCTCTCGCCCGAGGCAGTGAGCGTGATGGCGACGGCGTCCGCCGCCGAGCTGATCGGACGCGTAAGCAAGGTGCTCGGACGCGTGGTCATCCCGGCTGCCCGCGCCGCGTTCACCCCAAGCTCATGTGCCGAGGCGCTCCTGAAGGGCACCCAGATCGGTGTCCCCCGGACAGATGCCGATCCGGCAGGCCGTTCCGAACCACACAGACGCAGGACTGAGTGAGGGTGGTGGTAATGAGGTACTCCCGATTGGCGCGCCTCCCTATCTGGGCAGTCTCCAAGTACTGCGAGCGGGCCGGGCGAGGCTGGCATCCTCCGGCGGCCACCGGACTAGCACTGAACATCGGGACGGGCGGACATGACCTGGTGGGCTGGGTCAATCTCGACGAGACGAAGCCTGGTGACGTGCTGGCCAGGGTCCCACCCGTCCCGTTCGGGAATGAGCGCTTCGACGAGATTCTCATGAGTCACGTCGTGGAACACATGACGCTCGACGACGGTCGTGCCCTGATGAAGGAGTGCCACCGTATCCTCAAGCCTAGTGGGGTCGTGACCGTAATCGTCCCTGAAGGGAAGATTATCTCGCTCGCGTACCTGGCGGGACAGGTCGATAACTGGCAACTGAACGACCTGTATGTGTACTCGTACTGTCAGGAATCCCCGCACCGGTGGCTCTATGATCGTCGGACACTGACCCAGATACTCACGGAGGCGGGGTTTGTCGGGGTCCGGCGCCTGAATCGGTTCACCAGCGACCGCATGATGGCTCCGGCCTGGTTTCAAGTAGGACTCGCTGCGGTCAAGCCAGGTACATCGACATCGACGAACAGCTTCGGATAAGGCCGTGCATCCCTGGAGCAATGGTCAGCGCTCCCGGTCGAACATTTTGACCGGGAGCGCTTGGGGTCTGGCTTCCTGGCTCCTCTCGGCGGCGACGGCCATCCCGCTCACGGTGGTCCTCGTCCGGCTGATGTCACCTTCCTCCTTCGGGACCTATGCGCTGGCAACGGGCGTCAGCGCGTTCCTCGTCCCCTTCGCGGCATTCGGGTTGCAAGGAAGCGTCGCCAACCGAGCTACTGAGGCGCTGGCCTCCGAGGAGCACCAGGGCCTCAGCATGGTTACGAGGGCTGCGACCCGGGTGATCGTGTACCTGGTGGTGTTTGCCTCGGTAACTGTCGCGGCCGTCTCGCTGATAATGGGCCGGGTATCCGCCCTGTCGCCGGTCGTCCCGGCATTCCTCGCGCTCGCGCCGGTGGCGCTCTTCGCCCCGCTGGGTGGAGCTGCGATGGGCCTCATCCAGGCGACGTTCCAGCCGAAGATCCCTCTGAAGTCCAGCGCGTTCAGGTCCGGCCTCCTCATGGCATTGACGATCAGTCTGCTGGCAGCGGGCTTGCGCTCGGCTGTGTCGATGGCCGCAGCGCAGTCGGTGGCGGTGGGGGCCAGCGTCGTCGCCTTGGTCCTGTGGTCGGGATGGGTGGGCCAGCTGGGCACCCGCCCCGAACGATCCCTGAACAGCAAGCACTTCATGACCTACGGTCTGGCCGCGCTGGTCAATACGACGTTCTTCGTGGCCGTCTCCCAACTCGACGTGGTCTTCCTCGGAGGATTTCACGGCACCGGATCGGCAGGGGCGTACGCGCCGGTCTCCGGGATCGCTGATGGCATCGGCGCGCTGTTCGTCATCCTCGCCGGCTACGCCCTGCCGGCAATGACGGCGGCACGGAGCCGTGGGAAGGACGCGGACCTGCTCGAACTCACCAGCTGGATTTCCCGGTGGGGGCTGGCCCTGTGTGCTCCGGCGCTGGCGCTTATGGCCGCGGCACCCGGTCCCCTGATCCATCTGCTGTTCGGGAACCGGTCCGCCAACATGGTGCTTCCGGCCCGCATCCTCGCTGTGGGCGTCACCTTCGACGTGTTGCTGGGCTTCAACACCTACGCGATCCTCGCCTTGGGCCTTCCCCGGGTGCTGGGTCGGAACGCGCTCATTGGACTTGTTGTGAGCGTGATTGCCTGTACGACGTTGATCCCCCGCCTCGGGGCGGTCGGAGCGGCAGCCGCGACGGCTGTTGCCACCCTCGCCGTAAACGGCTTGGCCTCGTCGTTCTTGTGGCATCGGGTGAAGTTCCTCCCATGGGACCGCCCGCTCCTTTTGACAGTAGCGGCATTCGTCGCGGGAACGGGGGCGGCTATTCTTCTGTCTCGACTCGTGGCCAACGATCTTGGCCGACTAGCGATGTCCGCCGCTTTGGGCGGTATTCCGACACTCGCCGTCTCCGTTCTGGCGGGCGGAGTTGCTGATCGGGAGCTTCTGGCTGCTGCGCTCAATACTGTGCATCGGAAAAGGGTTGCTCAATGACCGAGGGTGATCTCCTGGCTGCCGATTCGCCCCTCGGCGTGAACTGCGGACCCGGCTCGCCTCGTGGCCGCCGTAATCACCACCTACAACCGCTACACCTCGATCGGCCTCATGCTTCTCCCCCGGAGTACCTGATGAATCCATTCTTGGAGGTACCTGATGAATCCAGACGAACTGCGCTCCCGCATAGCGGCCTTCCCCGGATGGCACTACCAATTCGACCTTGACGGGATAACCACCCCGATCTGGAGCGAGATCTCCATAACCCGGCATGAGAAACGTGGGCGCTACTTCTTTGACACCCTCGTGCGACTCTGCGGAGGATCGCTGAAGGGGCGGCGGGTCCTCGACCTCGGCTGCAACGCCGGTTGGTGGTCACTCAAGGCCATCGAAGCCGGATGCGATTTCGTGGCCGGCATCGACGGCCGCCAGATGCATATTGACCAAGCCAACCTTATATTCGAGGCGAAGCGGGTCGATCCCGCCCGCTATCAATTCACCGTCGGGAACGTCGTGGCCGAACCGTGGCCCGCCGATGATTTCGACGTGGTCCTGTGCCTCGGACTGCTCTACCACATCAGCAAGCCAGTGGAACTGATGGAGCGCATCTCCGGTGTCAACAACGACCTGCTGGTTGTTGACACCGAGATCATCGACGTCGGCGGCTCGTATTGGCTCTCCCACCGGGAATCGCTCAAGGAACCCTGGAATGCGGTGGACTTCGAGATCGTGCTGATCCCCTCCCGCCGGGCGGTGATGGACCTGGCGGGACAGTTCGGCTACACCGTGGTGCCGCTGCCACCGAACATGACCAGATGCCCCGGCGTCACCGACTATCTCCGGGGCGAGCGCTTGGCGTTCATGTGCGCCAAACGCACCGACCTCAGCGGCCTGGCGCCCGATCGCGGCGATTCACGGTTGTCCCACCCTGGTGCCGGGCTGCGGAAGTCGCTGCGTACCGCCCGGCGGTGGTATCGGCCTCCGCACTTACCGTGCGGAGCCGCCGCGCCAGGTCCTGACGCTCAACATCTGCATCGGAAGGAGTAGCTCAATGGCTGAGCGTTATCTGCCGGCTGCCGACTCGGTCCCGGCACGAGCCGCGGACTCAGTTCGCTTGGTGACGGCCGTCATCACCACCTATAACTGCTACACCTCGATCGAGCGGACGATCCTGGCAGTGGCCAACCAGGTGGGCAGAGTGATCATCGTTGACAACGGATCGGAATCGGAGACACTGGATGCGATCAGGAGCGCCATCGAACGGAATCGACTGCAGACTTGTGACCTCCTCCCCCAGAGTCGAAATCTTGGTATCGGGGCGGCTATAAACATAGGCGCGTGTGCCGCGCTGGCTAGCGGAGCAGAGTACGTGTTGACGCTCGATGATGACACCGAAGTCTCTCCCGGAGCCGTCGCACGGCTCGTTCGTTGTTTCATGGATTACGAAACCGAGCACGTCGGTATCGTCTGGGCTCACTGGATTGAAGCGACCGACTTCCCGCAGACCAGTTGCAGTGAGGAGGAGGCACCACGAAGTGTTGAACGGATCCCGACATCTGGCTGCATGATTCGCCGTGAAGTGTTCGAATCTGTCGGGATGTTCCGTGAAGATTACTTCTTGGACTTCACCTGTTACGAGTATTGTCATCGGATCATCGGCGCCGGATGGCAGGTGCTGATTTCCCCGACCGCTTCCGTTTTTCAACGATCAGGGGATAAGGTCATTCGGAAATTTTTCGGACGGTCTGTCGTGGTAACCAATTACCCGGCGGAGCGCCTGTTCCTCTTGTGCAGAAACGGCTTCGTCCTATACCTCTGGGAGAGGAGATCGGGTCGTTACTTTCGCGAGCATTGCCGCAGCACGGCCGGGACTTTCGTCAAGTCAATCTTGTACGAGCGGGAAAAGTCCCGAAAGGCCTCGGCGATCATCCACGGGTCTGTGGAGGGACTACTGGGGCACCTCCGTCCGCCCGCTCCGAGGAACGGCGACTCCCGTATTCGCCGTCTGGACAGAAGATAGGTAGTTATCACCTTTCGTTCTGGGAATCCACGTGACGTCGACCTGCAGGGAGAAGGTAGCCTTCACGATGCATCACCAATTTGCCATATTTTTCCGCCGCATGTTTGCCAGCAGAACCGCGTTCAGCCCGAGTGGTGATGATCCGGCCGTTCTCCGTCCTGATCGCCCTGCGCTCGGCGTCGGAGACACCCAGGGCGAGCCGAAGGGCATCGGCCACTGCGAGTGGATCGTTGAACGCAGCCAGGAACCCATTCCTACCTGGCTCGATCCACTCCCGGATGGATGGGAGATCGCTACAGACGGGGATGGCCCCGGCCGCCATAGCCTCTAGCAGGCTGTTCGGCGTCCCGTCTTGATCGGTGATGGAGACACTCACCTCGGCTCTACAAAAGAGCGAGAGTACCTCGCTCGGCGAGCGCCTTCCCGTGACAATGATCTTATTACTCAATCGGTGATGTTCGATGGCACGGCAGAGAGCCCCATTATGGGCGGAATCGACGAACACAATACGCACGCAAGGATCCAGCTCGGTCGCCAGCACGGACAATGCCTCAAGTAGGACTTCGTTGCGCACATACTGACGACCGCCCCGCGCATTCACGACAACGCGGTGGTCGGGCCCCACCAGGTCACTAAGTTGCCATGCCAGTTTGCGATGCTCCTCAGCGACGCGCGCCAAGTCAATGCCGCCCCCGCCAGGCAAGACAGCCGTTGGGGTGGTTGGCCGGAGACCCCAGGTCCCAGCCAGGTCAATGTCGCGTTGGCAGTCGGCAAACAATAGGTCGGTTCTCGCGAGTACCCTACGGGCG
>Ga0181525_10004179_pt1 | contig 11158 bp, 6 predicted proteins | sample PEATcosm2014_Bin_48_FD_121100 | JGI IMG/M metagenome (GOLD analysis project Ga0181525, IMG submission 121100) | Peatland microbial communities from MTU Mesocosm Facility, Houghton, MI, USA - PEATcosm2014_Bin06_10_metaG | ecosystem: Environmental > Terrestrial > Soil > Wetlands > Peat | place... | reverse complement strand
TGTTTGCCGACGGCGAGCTGCATCACGTTCTGCTCGTTGCAGTCGGCGCGGTCCAGCACGCCGGTGATCCGGCCCTCGTGCATCACGGCGATGCGGTCGCTCACGTTCAGAATCTCCTCCATGTCGCTGCTGATCATCAGGATGACCGCGCCGTTGTCGGCCAGCTCGCGCATGAGCCGGTAAATCTCCGCCTTGGCCCCGACATCAATGCCGCGAGTCGGCTCGTCAAAAATCATCACGAGTGGCGTCATGGCGAGCCATTTGCCGAGGACGACCTTTTGCTGGTTGCCGCCGCTCAAGTTCAACACGCGGGTCTCGATGCCGGGCGTCTTAACGCGCAGGGAGTCCACCTGTTTTTGGGACACTTCATTCTCGCGTTTGCGCTGGATGAGGCCGAAACGGGTGAAGTTTTGCAGCGAGGGCAGGGTGACGTTTTCGCGGACGGACATCTCGACGACGAGACCTTCCGTGCGGCGGTTTTCGGGAACGAGATAAATGCCCGCGTCAATCGCAGCGCGCGGTGTCTCGATTGGAATCTGTTTGCCGTCGAGAAAAACTTTCCTGTCCGGCGAGCTGTCGAGGCCGGTGACGGATTTGGCGATTTCCGAACGTCCCGCACCGACCAGCCCGGCGAAGCCGAGAATTTCCCCGCGTGCGGCGTCGAATGAAACGGTCTTGTCCGGAAATAGCGACGACGCGATGTCGCGAACCTTGAAATAACCCGGCGTCTTCTGCGCGTGGGATTGAACGTAATAATTTTTGATTTCGCGCCCGACCATGAGGTTGACGAGCTTGTCATGCGATGCCTCACCGTGCGGCAGTTCGCCGGCGTTTTTGCCGTCGCGCAGGACGACGACGCGGTCGGCGCACTCCTCGATTTCACCGAGCCGATGCGAGATGTAGATCACGCTGACACCCTGTTCGCTCAATTCGCAGACGAGTTCAAGCAGGCGCTTGGTTTCCGTGAGGGTGAGGCTGGAGGTCGGCTCGTCCATGATGATGAGCCGCGCCTTGAGCGAAAGCGCCTTGGCGATCTCGACCATCTGCTGGTGCGCGATGGACAATTTGTCGAGCCGGGTGCGCGTGGATACTTCAAGCCCAAGCTGCTTGATGAATGGCGCGGTTTCGGCGTGGATTTTCCGGGAATCAATCAGGCCGAGCGCGTTGCGCGGCTCGCGTCCGAGAAAGACATTCGCCGCCACATCGAGGTTGCCCAGCACGTTCAATTCCTGGTGGATGAACGCGATGCCGAGGCGGATGGCATCGTTGACGCCGTTGATCTTGACGGGCTGGCCGTCCACGAAGATTTCGCCGGCATCCGGCTGGTGGATGCCGCCGAGGATTTTCATCAAGGTGGATTTGCCCGCGCCGTTCTCGCCGCAGAGCGCGACTACCTCGCCGCGACCGACGGTGAGGCCCACATTGTCAAGCGCCACCACGCCGGGAAATCTTTTGGAAATCCCGCGCATTTCGAGCAGCGGCGCGGCGGTCATTTATTTGCCGAGTATCTTTTTCACTTCGGCCTGGTAATCGGCCACGTTGTCCTTCTTGATGTCACGCGTGGGGATGAACATCTTGCCGGACAATTGCGTCTTGTCGCCGCCGAGATATTTTTCCATGCGCGTGATGGATTGGTGGCCAAACTCGAAGGGGTTTTGAACGACGGTGCCGTAAATGTCGCCGGCGGCGATTCCCGCGAGCGTGTCGGCTTCGTCGTCAAAGCAGACGATTTTCACCGCGCCGGTCTTGCCCGCGCCGCGGACGGCGTTGAGGATGGCCGGGCCGTTGTAATTCCACAAACCGACGAGGCAGGCGATGTCGGGATATTTCACGAGCGTGTCCTCGGCGTTTTTCTGGGCGCGAACAACGTCGGTGTCGTCGGTGCGGATGTCCACGATCTGGATGTTGGAGCCTTCCAGCGCCTTCGTGATTCCACCCGCGCGCTCCTTGGCGTTTTGCGAATCACTGTGACCGACGAACAACATGATCTTGCCGCCGTTGGGCAGGCATTCCTTGATCATTTTGCCGGCTTCCTCGCCCGCCGCCTCGTTGTCGGTGCCGATGTAAGCCACGCGCTTGCTGGCAGCCGCGTCACTGTCGCAGCAAATCAACAAGGTCTGGCCGGCAATCTTGTTCAGAAAATCCGTCTGGTTGTCCGGGTCGTCAACGCTGACGGCAACGCCGTCAACTCCCTTGGCCACCAGGTCGTCCAGAATCTGCCGCTGCTCGGCCGAACCGCCGGAGGGCGTCACGCGGAAGTCCACGTCCACGTCACCGAGTTCGGTTGCAGCCGCGTTGCAACCCGCTCGGGCGAACGCCCAGAAATTCGCCGCGTTATTGCAGACAAACGCGATTTTTTTCTTTGCGGCGGGTGCCGGGTTGTTGCCGCCGGAGGCCGTCGTGGGCGTCTGGGTTTCACTTTTGCTGCAGCCGGCGATAAACGCCGCAGCGCAGAGCACGGTGAGGAGGGATTGGATTTTTTTCATGGTTCGATTTGGTTGATGAATTGTAGATTTTTATTCGGTGGAGAATTTGTAAATGATCATGCTTCTGTAAGTTTCGCCCGGCTTCAGTTCGGTCGTTGGAAAATCGGGATGATTGGGCGAATCGGGGAAACCCTGCGGTTCCATGGCGAAGGCGTCGCGGAATTGATAGACCCAGCCGCCCTTGCCGGTGAGGGTGCCGTCGAGGAAATTCCCGGTGTAGAACTGCATGCCCGGCGCGGTGGTCCAGACTTCCATCACGCGGCCGCTGACCGGTTCGGTGACGCGAGCGGCCAGCGACAATTCGCCGGGTGATTTCTTGTTCAGAACCCAGTTGTCGTCGTAACCGTTTGCAAATTTGATCTGTTCGTCGCTCGTGTTGTTGATGCGGGTGCCAACTGCCGTCGGCGTGAGGAAATCAAACGGGGTCCCTGCCACGGGGCGCAATTCACCGGTCGGAATCAGTCCACTGTCCACCGGCGTGTATTTGTCTGCATTGATTTGAACGAGGTAGTCGAGAACGTCGCCGCTGCCACGTAAATTGAAATAGGAATGATGCGTGAGATTGCAGACCGTGTCCTTGTCCGTCGTCGCCTTGAACTTCACCTCCAGCGCGTTGTCTTCGGTCACGGTATAAGTCGCGTGGACAGTCAGGTTGCCGGGAAAACCCTCCTCGCCGTCCTTGCTCAAATAAGTCAGCTCCAGTTTCGGGCCGTGCTCACCGATTTTCGCGTCTTCGACCTTCCAGACAACCTTGTCAAAACCTTGGGGGCCGCCGTGCAGTGTGTTTGCACCGTTGTTGGCCGGCAGGGTGTAAGTGTTGCCATCAAGCGCAAACTTGGCGCCGCCGATGCGGTTGCCGTAGCGGCCGATGAGCGCGCCAAAATATGGCATGGCTTTCTGATAAGCAGCATTCACATAACCGTCCAGATTGTCGAAGCCGAGAACAACGTCGCCGAAATTTCCGTTCTTGTCCGGCACTTTCAAGGAGGTGACGATGCCGCCGTAAGTCATGACGGTTGCCTCCATCCCTTTGGAATTGCGCAGCGTGTAGATTTCAACGGGCGTGCCGTCCGGGGTTTTGCCAAAGGGAGCCTGGCTGATGGTTCCGCGTGATGTTGACATGGAAGCGCAGCCTACAAGACAGGCGGCACCGAGTCCAGCCAATGCCAATGTTGCCAATTGGATTTTTTTCATTTTGGTTGTGGTGTTGTTTATTTTTGTCCGTAATAAGCCTTCGGGCCGTGTTTGCGGAGAAAATGCTTGTCGAGCAGCACAGGCTGCATCGGCTTGAGTTTCGGGTTGATGCGCAGCGTTTCGCTGTTCAGCTGTGCGATGAATTCCAGAACACTCGCGTTGTGGACGGCGTCATGCACTTCCGCGCCCCAGGTGAACGGTCCGTGGCTCGCCACCAAAACGGCGGGATGTTGCTGCGGATCGAACTTCAATTTCCTAAACGTCTCCACGATGACGTGGCCGGTGTTCGCCTCGTAATCCTTTTTAATTTCCGCCGGCTTCATCTTGCGCGTGCAGGGCACCTCGCCATACCAGTAATCTGCTTGCGTTGTGCCGTAAGCCAACAGGGGCTTGCATGCCTGCGCCCATGCTGTCGCGTGCAAGCTGTGCGTGTGGACGATGCCGCCGATTTTCGGGAAGGCGCGGTAAAGCACCAGATGCGTCGGCGTGTCGGAACTTGATTTCAAATTGCCTTCAACGACTTTGCCGGTCTCCAGCGACACGACGACCATGTGTTCCGGTTTCATGCCGGAGTAGGGGACGCCGGATGGTTTGATGACAACGATGTTGCGCTCGCGGTCAATGGCGCTGGCGTTGCCCCAAGTCTGGATGACCAGACCTTCCCTGACCAAATCAAGGTTCGCCTCGCAGACCTGCTGTTTTAATTCTTCGAGCATGGGGGTTTCAGGATTATTTCCGAACGCGGCTTCGGATGTCAATGAGTTGCTTCATAACACCAAACAAATTTCCGCTCCAATCCTTCGTGCCGAAGGCGTCGTGCAGTGTCCGGTAGAGCGGATACAATTCCCGATAAACCGCGTAGGCTTTCGGGTCCGGTTTGTAAATTTTCGGCTTCAACCCGGTCATTTTCTTCTGCGCCGTGGCGTAATTCTTGTGCGCGCCGGCCACGACCGCCGCCGCGATTGCCGAGCCGAGCGCGCAGGTCTGCGCCGAGCGGCTGACTTTCATCGGACGACCCGTCACGTCCGCGTAAATCTGCATCGTGATGGCGCTTTTCTCCGCGATGCCGCCGCAGTTGACCACCTGCGAAATCTTCACGCCGTATTCCTCGAACCGGTTGATGATGGTCAGCGCGCCGAACGCCGTCGCCTCGATGAGCGCGCGGTAAATTTCCACCGGCGTCGTGTAAAGCGTCTGGCCGACGAGTAAACCCGTGAGCCGCTGATCCACGAGGATGGTGCGGTTGCCGTTGTTCCAATCCAGCGCAAGCAGGCCGCTCTCGCCGGGTTTCAATTTCAACGCGGCGGCATCCAGTTCCTTGTGCGACAACGGATTATTACCGCCGGGCTGGATGTAATTGACCCACCAGTTGAAAATGTCGCCGACTGCGGATTGGCCGGCTTCGAGTCCGAAATATCCCGGTAGCACGCTGCCATCCACGATGCCGCAAAGTCCCGGCACGTCCGCGAGTTTTTTTGTGTTCGGCGAGATGGCGATGTCGCAGGTGCTCGTGCCGATGATTTTCACCAGCGTTCCCGGTGCAACGCCGGAACCGACCGCACCGAGGTGCGCGTCGAACGCGCCGACCGCGACCGGAATTCCCGCTTTCAATCCGGTTTTCTTCGCCCACGCCCCGGTCAAGCCGCCGACAGCGCGGTCAATCGAATGAACCCGCGACGTCAACCGCCCGCGCAGTTTGCCGAGCTTCGGATTCAGCTTTGAAAGAAATTGCGCATCGGGATAGCCGTTCCATTTTGCATTCCACATCGCCTTGTGGCCGGCGGCGCAGACACCGGCGATGAATTTGTCCGGCGCGAGAGTGCCGGTCAGTTCGGCGGGAACATAATCCGCGAGTTCAATCCACGAATGCGCGGCGTTGAAAACCTCCGGCGCGACACGCAGGCAGCGGAGAATCTTGCTCCAGAACCATTCGCTGGAATAAATGCCGCCGCATTTGGCGAGGAACTGCGGGCGCATCTTTTTGGCGAGCGCGGTGATTTCTGCGGCCTCGGCCACGCCGGTGTGGTCCTTCCACAGCCATGCCATCGCGGCGGGATTGTTTCTGAATTTTTTATGGAACGCGAGCGGCTGCCCGTTCGCATCCACCGGCAGCGGCGTGCTGCCGGTCGTGTCCACGCCGATGCCGATGATTTGCACCGGGCTGAACCCTTTGACATTTTTCTTTGCCGACGCGAGCGCGGCCTTGATTGTGATTTCCGCGCCGTTGACATAATCCAGCGGATGCTGGCGGGCGAGGTTCGGGTCGCGCGAAAGAATCACGCCCGCGGTGCCGTGGGCGTAACCCCAGACTGCCGACGCGATTTCCGCGCCGTTGGCGACGTTGACGATGAGGGCGCGAACGGAGTTCGTGCCGTAATCCAGGCCGATGGTATATTTTGCTGGCATAAAATTTCCCAATTTCAGTTCGTTTTCACCCGCAACACGCGCAGGCCCGTCAGCCCGGCAATTGACCTGCCTGAATGCACGGAAAATTTCACGGTGATGCTTTGCTTTCCCTGCGTGACCGCCGGTGCCAGTTCGAACATCACGTCATTTGCGTCCACCGAGGCGTCGTTGAGCGCGGGCTGCGCCGCCATGATTTGTCCGTCAACGAGCAGATCAAAATTGGTGGCGTCTTTTCTGCCGTCACGAAACGAAGCGACGAGTTCCACCGGTTGTTCTGGCAACACTTTGACTTGGTAACTAATCCAGCCGGCGGCCTGCCGCCATTTGAATCCGTAGGAATCGCCGCTCTGGGTTTGTTCCCCCTGCATCTTGTGGTCGGTTTCCGATTGTTCTTCACCAGAATGAACGGCATCCACCACGCGCGCCTCCTCGGCCATGCGCCGCGCCTCATCAGCGGCAAATTTGGCCGCTTCCACCTGCCATTCGGCCTCGGTGACTAATTTCCAGTAAACCGTGTAGCGTTCGCGGTGAATTTGATAAAGGGGTTCCAGCGTCACGTCCTGCGGCCGTCCGATGCCGCGCGTGCGAAACGTGAGCGGTTGGCCGGAAATCGGTTTGACCTGCTTGAGCAATTTGTCCGCCGTCGTCACCAACACGGGCGCGGCCGGGTCCGGCACGTTGTTGAATTGGGTCTGGGTGGTGGCCAGAGGCTCCGGCATGTTATTGGTGCCGAGTTCGCCGGCCAGCACAATTGGACCGTAAAGCAGCGCAACCTCGTTGGTGGTGTCCGGTAGATTTTCCGTGTGCAGCCGCATCGGCATTTGAATTTTGACGGCGTCGCCGTTGTGCCATTCGCGGTCGAGCGCAAAGTAGCTGCCAGGCGTGGATTCAATTTTTTGCTTCTTGCCGTTGACGGAAACTGTCAAACCATCCACCGCCCAGGCCGGATGGCGGACTTTCAACGCGAACTGCACCGGCTTCTCCGCCTTAATTTTCAGGACGGTCGTGTCGCTTTCCGGGAATTGAGTCTCCTGGCGAACGGAAATTCCCTTGTCCGCCCAGTTCAATTCAGAAGCGATGAATAAATTGACGTAGAGCGAATCCTGTCCCTGGTAATAAATCGTGTTGCCATATTTGGAGTGGTTTTCCATGCCGGTGCCGACGCAGCACCAGAAGGAATTTTCCGGCGTCGAATAAACCTTGAAGTGACCGGGCTTGAGCGACATGAAATAGGTGAACATATCGGTGTCCGGATCCTGCGAGCCGAGGATGTCGTTGTAAAGCGCACGTTCGTAAAAATCCATTTTCGCCGCGTCCGGCTCCAGCTCGAAAAGGTCGCGCGTGAGCTTGAGTATATTGTAGGTGTTGCAGGTTTCGCACGTCTCGTCGCTTAGATGGCTGCCAAACTGGTTGGTGGGGAAAAAATGCTCGCGGTCGCTGTCGCCGCCGATGACGTAGGAACGGTCTAGTGCCACGGCGTTCCAAAACGTGTTGGCGGCGGTAAGAAACTGCGACTCGCCGGTGAATTCATATTCGCGCGTGATGCCGACAATCTTGGGAATCTGCGTGTTCGCGTGCAGTCCATTCAGCTTGTCGTCACCGTGTTCGAGCGGGTCGAGCACTTTCTGATGGTTGAACGCCTCGGCCAGTTGCAGGTAATTGGTGTTGCCCGTCACGCCATAGAGATTGGCCAGCACCTCGGTCATGCCACCCTGCTCGGTGTTGAGGGTCTTTTGCATTTGCTGCGGCGTCAGGCGGTCCACGCGGAACTTTGCCCAGTTGGCCATGTTGGTCAGCACTTCCAGCGCCTGCGCGTTGCCGCAATACTGGTTGGCATCCAGCAAACCGGCCATGATTTTGTGCAGCGTATACCACGGCGCCCAGACCGGCTTGCCCTGCTCAAGCTGGTCAATCATCGTTTCGGGAAACGCGGACAAATAACCCTCGTGAAAACCCGCCGCCGGGGAGTTGTTCTGGCACTTGGCCAGCTCGGCGACGAGATAATCCACCCGTTGCTTGAGCTTGGGGTCGCCCGTGCTGGCGAACATCATCGAACACGCCGATAAATAATGCCCCACCGCGTGGCCGCGCAACTGGCAGTCCGGCGCCTCCCAGCCGCCATACGGTTTCGCGTCCGACGGCAAACCGACGTTGACGCGGAAGTTCCGCAGCAGACGGTCCGCGTCGAGGCTCAACAAGTATTGCTGATCGCGCATCATCGCGTCGCGGAACGGGCCGTCAAGCAGTTGCACCTGCGTCAGCGGAAACGGCTGCGCTTGCAAGGTGACAACTGGTTGAATGTCGCCATGCGAAACAGCCGCCGCCAAAATCACGGCGGCCAGGAGCATGGTTAATTTCAAACGTTTCATGCCCGCGAAATTTGTGTGTTGATTTGGATTTGCATTAATCAGGAAACCCAGCCGCTCTTCAGGCCGTAGGCGCAGTCGTTCCACATGAGTTCCTGCTTGAACTGGCGGACCTTTGTGTTGGCGTCAATGACGACGACCTCCAGCCCTGCAATCGCCGCGAAGTCTTCTAGCATTTCCGTCGTGACGGCCTGGCTGAAGCCGGTATGGTGCGCGCCGCCGGCGTAAATCCAGCACGCGCAGGCGTCCTCGAAATTCGGACGGCACTTCCACACGGCCTGCGCCACCGGCAGCTTCGGCATCGGCTCTTCGGGCCGCACCACGTCCACCTCGTTGATGAGCAGGCGGAAGCGGTTGCCGAAATCCATCAGCGCCGCGTTCAGCGCCGGGCCGGCGGGCGTGTTGAAAACGAGCCGGGCCGGGTCGGCCTTGCCGCCGATGCCGAGCGGATGCACCTGCAATGACGGCTTGGCCGCCGCTATGCTCGGGCAGATTTCCAGCATGTGCGCGCCGAGCACAACCTTGTTGTTCGGCTGTAAATGATAGGTGTAATCCTCCATGAACGACGTGCCGCCCTTGAGGCCGCTCGCCATGACTTTCATCGCGCGGACGAGCGCGGCGGTTTTCCAATCGCCTTCGGCGGCAAAACCGTAGCCGTCCGCCATCAGGCGTTGCGGCGCGAGGCCGGGCAACTGCGTCAAACCGTGCAAATCTTCAAATGTCGTGGTGAAGCCCTTGAAATTTCCCGCCGTTAGAAACGCGCGCAACCCGACTTCGATGCGCGCGGCTTCGCGGACGGATTTATGGCGCTTGCCGCCCTTTTTCAAATCGGGGGCGATTTCATAAGACGCGTCGTAGGTTTTGACCAGCGCGTCAATTTCCTTGTCCGTCGCATCGTTGACGAATTTTACCAAATCACCGACGCCGTAGCCGTTGACGGCATAGCCGAATTTCATCTGCGCGGAAACCTTGTCGCCTTCGGTCACAGCCACTTCGCGCATGTTGTCGCCGAAGCGGCAGAATTTCGCAGTCTGCCAATCAGCCCACGCAGCGGCGGCTCGCGACCACGCGCCGAGTTTTTCCTGCGTGGATTTTTCCTGCCAGAAACCGACGACCACCTTCCGGTTCAGCCGCATCCGGCTCCAGATGAAACCGTGCTCGCGGTCGCCGTGCGCGGCCTGATTCATGTTCATGAAATCCATGTCAATCGTCGCCCACGGGATGTCGCGGTTGAACTGCGTGTGCAAATGGGCCACCGGCTTGCACAATTGCTTGATGCCGTTGATCCACATCTTCGACGGCGAGAACGTATGGCACCAGTTGATGAAGCCGATGCACTTGGCCGCATTGTTGGCCTCCTGGCACAGCGCCGTGATGTCGTCCGGCGTGGTCATCACCGGTTTGAAGGCGACCTTCACCGGGATGGTGGATGCGGCGTTGAGCGCGCCGGCGATATCCTGCGAATGTCTGGCGACAGCCTTGAGCGTTTCGGGTCCGTAAAGATGCTGGCTGCCGGTGACGAACCAGACTTCGAATTGTTTCAAGTTGATGCTCATAAATATGCTGTTGTTAAAACTTTAAATAAATTCGTTGATAAGGTTTTCGAGAAATTCCTGGCGACCACTGGCGTTCGGTGCCACGTCACCCTGCTTGAGCGTGTAGGCTTCGAGTTCCTTGAAGCCTGCCTTGCCGGAATCAATCTTCGCGCCGATGCCGGAATCCCAGGACGAATAACGCTCCTTCACAAAATCAGCCAACCGTCCGTCCTTGCGAATCGCCGCCGCAATTTTCAGACCGCGCGCAAATGCGTCCATGCCGCCGATGTGCGCGTAAAACAAATCAACCGGCTCAAAACTTTCGCGACGAACCTTCGCATCGAAGTTCACGCCGCCGGTCTTGAAGCCGCCGTATTTCAACACGCTCAACATCGTGTAGGTCGTCTGATAAATGCTCGTCGGAAACTGATCCGTGTCCCAGCCGAGCAATTCGTCGCCGGTGTTCGCGTCAATCGAGCCGAGCGCGTCGGCAGCTCCGGCAACTTCCAATTCATGTTGCATCGAATGCCCGGCAAGTGTCGCGTGGTTGGTTTCGATGTTCAGCTTGAAGTGCGGCAGCAAATCAAATTCGCGGAGGAAATTCAGGCAGGCCGCCGCGTCGGAATCGTATTGATGCTTCGTCGGCTCTTTCGGCTTTGGCTCGATGTAAAACTGGCCCTTGAAGCCAATTTGCTTTTTGTAGGCGACGGCGAGATGCAGAAATTTCGCCAGATGCGCCTGCTCGCGTTTCATGTCGGTGTTGAGTAGCGTCATGTAGCCTTCGCGTCCGCCCCAGAACGTGTAGCCTTCGCCGCCGAGTTCGTGCGTCACTTCCATCGCCTTCTTCACCTGCGCGGCGGCAAATGCAAACACGTCGGCATTGCAGCTGGTGCTCGCGCCGTGGACGAAGCGCGGATTGGAAAACAGATTCGCCGTGCCCCACAACAGTTTTACGCCGGTGCGTTTCTGCTCTTCTTTCAAAACTTTTGCGACCGCGTCGAAATTCTTGTTCGACTCGGCCAGTGTTTTGCCTTCCGGCGCCACGTCGCGGTCATGCCAGCAATAATATGGCGCGCCAAGCTTGGAAATAAATTCAAACGCCACCCGTGCGCGGTTTTGGGCGTTGCGGACGGAGTTGGAGCCGTCATCCCACGGCCGCTGCATCGTGCCC
>Ga0181525_10004178_pt1 | contig 11159 bp, 10 predicted proteins | sample PEATcosm2014_Bin_48_FD_121100 | JGI IMG/M metagenome (GOLD analysis project Ga0181525, IMG submission 121100) | Peatland microbial communities from MTU Mesocosm Facility, Houghton, MI, USA - PEATcosm2014_Bin06_10_metaG | ecosystem: Environmental > Terrestrial > Soil > Wetlands > Peat | place... | reverse complement strand
TCCGGCAAAGCGGTGGCCAACGGCGTGGAAGTCGAATTTGATGGCCATTTGGCCAACGGTCTGCAAGGCAGGGCGAGTTACAGTTACGTGGACGCGGAGCAGCCCGTAACCCTACTGATTCTTGCCAACTCCCCGCAACACCTGGGCAAATTGAACTTGAGCTACCCCGTGAAACCGAAGCTGGTCTTCGCCAGCCTCGATGCGCAGTACACCAGCTCGGCACAGACTTTGGCGGGAAACACAGTAAGCGGCTACACGGTGTTAAATTTCACTTTGCTGGGGCACACTTTCGGCAAGCATTTGGATCTCTCGGGCAGCGTTTACAACGTTTTCAACAAGAAGTATTTCGACCCAGGCCGGCCCGAGGATGTGCAGGACACGATCCAACAGGATGGCAGAAATTTCCGAATTAAACTCACAGGCAGGTTTTGAAAGCCAGAATGCACTGCCGGGGCAAGATCGAACGGTTGCTTCAGCGGTCAAGGGTCAGGAATGCCTTGGGGCTTACTCTGTTCCTCTTCGGTTGCCAAGCTCTGGCACCGGCACAGCAGCAAAATCCTTCCGAGGCTCAGGTCAAGGCAGCGTATCTGCTTAATTTTGCCAAGCTCGCGGAGTGGCGCTCCGATAGCTTGCCGGACGGTCCGTCCCCGTTGGTGATCTGCGTGCGCGGCGGCGACGAGGAATTTCTTAAGGTTGTGAAATCGGTGGTCGCGGGGAAAATGATCGGCCCCCACTCCCTGACGGTCAAGCCGGTAAATTCCGAAGAGTCCATGAAATCCTGCCACATCCTTTTCTTTCGGAATTCCGAAAACCGGCATACCGAAGTTGCCATCGAAAGTCTGCCCAAAACCGGCGTCCTCCTGGTGGGGGAAGACGAATCTTTTCTTCGGCAAGGCGGCATGATCAATCTCGTCCGCGACCATGGAAGCATTCGGTTCGAAGTAAATCCCGACGCCCTGGACCATTCCGAAATTCATTTCAGTTCGAAAATTCTAGCCATGGCCAAAGCCAGCTATGGCGCCGCCCCTGGTGCCGCATCGAGTCCGTCCCTCGATGGGCCACGACGGATGGAGAGCAGCCCCGCTCCGGAATACCCAGAAATCGCGCAGCGTCTCAAGCTGACCGGAACCGCTCAAGTACAAGCCGTGGTTAAACCAGACGGTACAGTCAAAGAAGTTAACATTGTCGGCGGCCATCCTGTGCTCGCCGCAGCCCTGGCGAGCGCCGTCAAGCAATGGAAGTACCAGCGTTCACTCAAAGAAACAACTGAAATCGTAAAATTCAACTTCGCCCCACGCTGACAGATTTTCGCTGCGCAATTTCAACGCTGGCCTTCGATATGCTGCCAGTGGGGTGGGAACCGGGGAAGTGATGCGGGAGTTAGCGGTGGATAAAGGCAAAAGCTTTTGACAGCAGAGATCGCGGAGAAAGGCCGCAGAGGGCGCAGAGAAAAACTTCGCGAAGGCTAGGCCGCAGACCCGATCCAGGCTCCTGCCAGGCCACGGTTTATGTTTACGGGCCGATCGGGGTTCCGTCACTGGCTATGCACACCCAGCTATCGCGGCGCCGTATCCACATGTCGATGAAGCGCGACCGCAGTGTATAGGGTTTCCCCTTCTTGACGCCATCTTCCCGATAGACGCCGTCGACGATGGCAGCCGCGCCGAATACTTGCACCTTCATGGATTCGCTGGTTACCCGAGCGGGACGCTCCAGTGGCGACTGCACGCTGGCCAAATACTCCGCCTTCGTCATCAGCTTCCCCTCAGTGCCCACGTAGACGAGTTCCGGCGCCAGCAGCAGGTCTAGCGCTGCTGTGTCTTTGGTTTGCACGGATCGATTCCAGGCATTTTCCAGGTTCAGTATTCTGGCCTGGTCGTCGTTGATCTGGCTCCATCCCGGCAACGAGACTAGGCACACCAACGCCGCGACCAGAACCTTGGTTCTCATGGAAGCCCTCTAGCGCACATTATCGGCAGATCTCCAGGTTTTCTTGAGCCGCAGCGTGATTCTGACTGTACGACTTAGCAGCACGATTGCGCGTCCTTTCCAAAGACAACGCGCTAGCGATTTGTGGTTGGAGTTTGCGGCTGCGGGTCTACGTGCATGGAGGTCGCGTCGAAGATGTAGGTCTTTACTTCGCCTTCGTTGCCTTGGGCGGGGAACTCTTTGCCGTTGAGCTGGAAGCTGATGCCGGCGGCGTTGCCGGCTCTTACATAAATTTCATGGCTGGCGCGGACCGAGGTTTGCGCGGGTGCGATCAGGTTTTCTTCGGCTACGGGTTTGCCGTCGGCGACGATGGAGACCCAGGTGGTTTTTTCGGCGCGGATGAGCACTGTGAAAGTGGCTGGAGGCTTGGGCGAAGGAGCAGGAGTTTTGATTTTGACGAGGGGCGGATCCTCGGTTGCAGCAATTGGGGATGTGGATTGATTCGAAGAAGGGGATGCGCCGGGCAGAGTTGGAGCAGGTTTCGTGGAACTGGCTCCGGCGGAGATGGTTCCTGGGGAGAGCGTTCCGGAGGCGAGCGGTCCGGGGGGAGATGATTTTCCTACTATTAGAGAATTGGCGGACGCGGTTTGCGAAGTTTTAACCGGGTTGGAGACAGGAGCGGGCGCGGAAGATTGCTGAGGCTGGGAGGTGGCGGGAAGCGCTGCGGCTCTGAGCTGGGAGTGACGGCGGAAATTCCAGAAGGCGAGGATCGCGGTGATCAGCAATAGAGCGGCTGCCAGTTTGCCCCAGGGAATTGGGGCAGAAGGTTCGTGTGCAGGCTGGCCGGGGCTTTCGGCGGCTCGCGTCGCGGCGGAATGCTCCTGGAGAAAGCCGGCGGGAAGATCGTTTGCGGACTCGGGCGACGAGGGAGTGGCAGGGTGGCGTTGTCGGCGATCTTCAGTCCCATTTTTGCGGCGGTCTTCTTGCTGAGGGGTATCGAGGACAGGTTGGCCGTTGCCGGGGATAACTGGCGCGGCGGCGGTTTTTTGCTTGCCGGCCGGAGCGTGGAAATCGGGGAGGATCGCTTGTTGCTGAATCTGGCTTTCGCGCAGGGCTGCGAGATAATCGGCGACGGCTTCTTCTTCATCGAGGCCGACCTGGCGGGCGTAGGCGCGGACGAATCCTTTATTGAAGACGCCGCCGGGGAGCTGATCGAAGTGTTCGTCTTCGAGGGCGCGCAACATGCGGGTGCTGATTTTGGTGGTGTTGGAGATGGCATCGAGCGCGAGGCCGCGTTGCTCGCGCTGTTGGCGAAGTTTTTCTCCGAACGCTCCCAAGGGCGGGCTCCGGCGGGCGGGATGGCCGTCCGCGTTGTCAATCGTCAATCATAGGCGAAGGCGGGGGGAGGATGCCAGAAGGGGCTGAGCGGCGGGGTTACCGAGGGGTGAGGAAGTACCTCGGGGGCTAAAGCCCTCAGCCAAGAGTGGGCACTCAATCGCAGCGCTTAAAGCGCTGTGGCACCCAAAAGCCCGGAGGCCATTTTCCGGATTACCTACTGAGATTTTTTCACGAGGGTGATGGTGAGATCGGCTTTGCAGGTTTTGACGGGATCGTCGAAGGCGGAGGCTTCGCGGTCGCCTTCGGAGGCGCGGAAGAACAGGCCTTGCTTGATTTTGTCGGGGAGTCCGGTGAAACGGGCTTTGCCGGCGGCGTTGGTTCCCACTTCGAGGTCTAACTTGTGGAAGCTCATGAAGCGGTAGGCGATGTGGACTTTGATTTTGGCGTTGTAGACGGGGGCGCCGGCGGAATCGGTGACCGTGAAATCGGCGGAGCAGGGGCCGATGGCGCCATCGATGACGGGAACGGTGGGGTCGACCGATGCGGTCTGGGCGCGCAGGGCGGGCGCAAGCAAAATCGCCAAGCCGAATGTGCAGAGGAGAGTGCAGAGAAGTGTGCTGAGGAATTGGCAGAGAAATGTGCAGAGGAGAGCGATTTTAGGTCTTACGGTTCTTCGCATATGTAATTAGCATACGCCGGTCTGCGGCATCGCGAACACACACCGATGGCTCGGTTGACGATGAAGGCCCGCAGCCGCAAGTCGCTGAGTCATTTGAGCCGTATTCGCCAGATCCCATTGGCTTTAGCGGTTCTGGTTACCGACGTTCATTGCTCTAGTGGCGGTGCGGACCTATAATTTTGGCACTGCCACTCCGTCCAGCTCGATCAGGGAGCTGGTATCAGGAAATCAGTATGTCCGAGGCCACCGGCACCCAATTGACGCGCCAGAGCCAGGAACTGAGCATCTTCCACGACGTGGCCAAGGCGCTGACGGCGTCGCTGGATCTCGACTCCATTCTGCAAACCATCATGGAAAAAATGGCGGAATACTTCCGCCCCGACACGTGGTCATTGCTGATGGTGGATGAGGAGCACAACGAACTCTACTTCGCCATTGCGGTGGGCGAGGCTGCGGAGGCGCTGAAGAATGTTCGCCTGAAAGTGGGCGAGGGCATTGCGGGATGGGTGGCGAAGAACGGCGAGTCGGTGATTTCGGCGGACGTGGAGCACGATCCGCGGTTTGCCAAACGTATTGATGAGGCTACGCAGTGGGAGACGCGCTCGGTGATCTGCATGCCGTTGCGGTCGAGGCTGCGGGTGCTGGGCGTGATCCAACTGGTGAATGTGGATCTTTCGCAATTCAACGAGCCGGAATTGTTTTTCCTGCAGGCGCTTTGCGATTATGCCGCGATCGCCATCGAGAACGCGCGCTGGGTGGAAAAGATTCAGGAACTGACCATCACCGACGACTGCACCGGGCTTTACAACGCGCGGCATTTGTACAAGACGCTGGAGACTGAGGTTTACCGTTCGTCGCGTTTTGGCTACGAGTTCAGCGTGCTGTTTATCGATCTCGACCACTTCAAGTCGGTGAACGATACGCACGGGCATTTAGTCGGCAGCAAACTGCTGGCGGAAATCGGTTACCTGGTGAAAGCGCAACTGCGTTTGATCGATTTTGCCTTTCGCTACGGCGGGGATGAATTTGTGGTGCTGCTGCCGCAGACGGGCAAAGATCAGGCGCTGGTGGTGGCCAAGCGCTTGCGCGATGCCATGCGCGCCAGCTGTTTCTGCCACGACGAAGGGCTGAATTTGAATGTGAGGGCTTCGATTGGGCTGGCCACTTATCCGCACGACGCGCGCGACGCGCATGACATCATCCGGCAGGCCGACGAGATGATGTACCTGGTGAAGAACACGACCCGCGACAATATTGGGATTGCGCAGCGGGGAGTGATGAAGTAGGAATTGAGTGATTGAGTAATCGGGCCATTGGGCGATTGAAATTTCGACTCGGCGGATCACTAGGTTTTCAATCGCCCGATCACCAAGTCGCTCAATCGCTCAATTCTTTTGCTTCTCCTCGGGTTTATACGGGCTGGCGTTGGCGGGGGCTTTGGGATCGACGCCGAAATCCCAGACGTAGAGGTTCATGCCTTCGTTGCCTTTCATTTCAACCAGCGCATACTCGCCAGGAGCGAGATTTTCGGTGGGCGTTAGTTTGAGCCAGCCTCCGCTGACGCGGGTGATGGTGGTTTTTACGAAATCCGGATTCGGGGTGACTTTGCCGGCGGCGTTGCGCTTGAGGTCGCTGAGGATGCGCGTGCCGCTTTTTACTTTGGCGTGCACGATGCGGAAGCGGTCAAACGGAATGAGGGCTTGCTCGGGCTGCTGCGGTTGCTCGGGCTGCTGCGGCTGGGCGCGCGGTGCGTCGAGGCTGGGCTGGGAGGGTTTGGCGGAGGCGGTTTCGCCCTCCGGCGGCTCGGGGTTGGAGCGGTCCTGCTGATCGACGTTGATATAAATCGAAGGCACGGCCACGTGGACATGCACGCTGGCGTGTTCACCTACGAGTTCCACAGTCTGCTTGGCGCTGGTGACGGGATTAAGCGGGCTGCGAAAAATTGTGGGCCGGGCTTTGCGGTCGACGTCGCCTTCGGTCTGCTGCATCTCGACGAGTTGGGGCTCGCCCTGAAAATTATCGAGCAGGAAGATGCCGGAATCGTCGGGCAGGCGCAGGCCGGGAGCGACTTGCGGCAGGTGCGAGATTTCGGCGGAGCGCTCGGCGTCGGTTTCTTTGTCTTTTTCTTTATCGATCGCGGCGGCTTCAGGGATGCTGGGTCCGGCGGCGCGGTCTTTCTCGTATTTTTCTGTAGCCGGCCAGTCGACCAGCGCGGAAGGAAGCTCTTCCCACTCGCCGCGCTCGGCGCTCTTGTAGCGCACGCGGTCGCCCTTCACTTCATACTGCGTAACCAGTTGGTAGGAGCCATCTTTGAGGATGAGACGGCGGGCGAGATCCTGGGCCGGGGCGGGGATGGCGAGAGTGAACAGGGCTAGGATGATTGCGGCGAGTAACAACGTACGGCGGTTCGGCGAGTTTGCGGTTGTGCGGGTCATACGGATATTGGATGCGGCTGTCTTGATTTTCTTTACGTATTATCGGCGAAGGTGGGGTGTGTTCGCCAACGGGCGCGAGGGGTTTTGAGTGCTATGGCCTGGTTTCGACAGTTGACGATCGCACGTCGGGGAAGGAGCGCGAGGTGGGCAGGTTTGCGATACGCAGATCGGAACCGGGTGTGTGACTATCGCCCCGCCAAGCGTCGGGGTGCCTGGAATTTGTAGTGGCAGGTGAGACCGGAAATGGACAGCAGGCCATCGATACGGACGGGACAACTGAACCCACCTTGCGGCTTCAACCTGCATCTTAGGTTCGTGCGAAATTCGGTCGTCGGAGTTAAGTTCATGCGCAAACACAATGTGACGGGGGTTCATGCAGTGCTGGTAATCGTTCTGCTCGGCTTCGGCCTGGAAAGAGCGGCAGCGGCTACGTATACACAAATCACGGTGCCGGGCTCGGTCTCGACGCAAGCCCGCGCGATCAACAATACCGGCCAGATTGTCGGATCCTATATCGCTACCTCGCAGACGCACGGCTATCTGCTCAGCAGCGGTCAATACACAACGATTGACTTTCCTGCGGCGACCTCTACCACGATTTCTGGTATTAACGACGCCGGAGACATGGTGGGCTTTTATTCCGACACTGTCGGCGCAACACACGGCTTCCTAGACCACGACGGCGCGCTTACGGCGATCAACGCTCCCGAAGCGGCGGACACAATCGCTTATGGAATCAACCTGGCGGGGCAGATCGTTGGGTTCTATATTGGTCAGACCGGCGAGTTCCGCGGATTTGAACTCAGCGGCGGTAAGTACACGCCCCTGGATGTTCCGAACGCGATCGAAACCCAGCCTTACGGGATCAACGCTTCCGGAGATATTATCGGAAGCTTCAATGACGCGAGCGGGCAGCACGGATTTCTATTGCACGACGGGCGCTACCAGATTTTCAACGTTCCCGGTACGACCAACACGAGTGCTGTTGCAATCAGCGACAAAGGCCACGTGGTGGGAAGCTACGTCGATCCCACACTCCAGCAACTGCAAGGATATACAAGCAACTTGGTGAAGTTCATTAAGGTGACGGATCCGAACGGCACGATGACTGGGCCAACCGGGATCAATAACTCAGACACTATCGTGGGAACCTTCATCGATTCGGACGACACGGAGGCGGGGTTTATGGCGACACGCTAGCCAACTCACAGTGGGCGGCTCCATGAATCGCATCGCCCTTTGGACTCATCTGGCAACGCATCTAGCAAAAGTTTCGCGGACTTCGTTTTTGTGGGAAAGTACCCGTCGTTTTTCTTAGGGTCCGCATAATGACGAGGCACACCTTTCTTAGGCCCCGAAAAACTCAGAACACGCAGGGTCCGGTCAAGGAGTGTAACGGTCCCCGTTACACTCATCCGTCTGCCTCGTCTGACGCATCTCGAAGAAGCTGCGGGCAAGAATGCCTTGCCTTGTAGTATCCTCGGCTTGTCGATATTCTGGTTCACGCAGTACGCCACTGACTCCGCACACGATGAACCCTAAACTTATCCTCTATTCATTCGGGCTGTTCTTGCCGCTGTCTGCGGGAGCCTTCGGGCAGGCCGCGGATCATGCTTCCGATCATGCCGCTCCTCAGTATTCGACATATTCTACGCAGGGAACCGTGGCTTCGGCGGCGACGGCGCCGCAGGGGGCGGCGGTTTCTTATGCGTCGGTGTCGCAACTGAATGGGTTGCTGGGGCAACTGGAGTCCGCGTCGAAGACGACGCAGGGCGACCTTACCAAGCTGCGCATTGAGCGCTGGAAGGCCGATAGCGGGTCAAAGAAACGGTCGCTCGCCGATGTGGATTCGGTGCAGCGCAACTTACAGAATGCGTTGCCGGAGATGATTGGGCAACTGCGCAATTCGCCGGAAGACTTGCCTGCGACCTTCAAGCTGTACCGGAATCTGGATGCGCTCTACGACGTGCTGGGCAGCGTGGTGGAATCGACGGGAGCGTTTGGATCGAAAGACGATCTGCAGGCCCTGTCGAACGACTTGAACAGTTTTGAAGCGACGCGGAAACAGATCGCGGAGCGCATGGAGAGCCTGGCCACATCGAAGGAGCAGGAAATTGTTCGCCTGCGCGCGGATCTGAAGACGGCGCAGGCGGCTATTCCGGCCGCGCCTCCGAAGAAGATTGTGGTCGACGATACCGAGCCGGCGAAGAAGCCGGCAGTGAAGAAGAAGCCGGTGACGAAACCTGCAGCGAAACCGGCAACGGCTCCGGCAACGGGCACGACCCCGGCACAGACGCCTCCGGCACAGCCCAAGCCGCAGTAGGCAGGGCTGAAGCCCGAATCAGTTTGGTTGAAAGATTTGTCATTCCGAAACGCAGTTTTATCGCGCGAGGAATCTGCTTTTGTCCTTCCAACAGCAGATTCCTCACCGGCAAAGAACGCCGGTTCGGAATGACAAAATGTAATATTGCTCAAGACTGCACCACTACGAATCTGCGAAGCGGCAAGCCTGTACCCGGCCGAATCTGTTACCCTTCCTTCCGCATCAAGATTGCAATCGAGAATCCGGCATGATTTCTCACACCAGCATTCCCGCGGTTATCCTCGGCATCATAATCATCGCAGTGGTGCTGCTGGACGCGTTCGAGACGGTGGTGCTGCCCCGGCGCGTGACGCGGCATTTCAAGCTGACGGCATGGTTCTACCGGCGCACCTGGATTCCGTGGAGAAAGATTGCCGGGCGCATTCGGACGCCTTCGCGGCAACAGAATTTTCTGGGATACTTTGGGCCGCTCTCGCTGATCATGCTGCTGGGTTTCTGGGCTGCGATGCTTATCTTTGGATTTGCCCTGCTGCAATATGGGATGGGCAGCCACGAACAGCTCAGCAAAGAAGCGATCACGTTTGGCAGGCTGATCTACCACAGCGGAGAGACTTTTTTCACGCTGGGTTATGGCGACATTGTGCCGACTTCGAGCGCGGCGCGGGCGCTCTCGGTGCTGGAAGCGGGCATGGGCTTCGCCTTTCTCGGCGTGGTGATTGGCTACCTGCCGGTGGTGTACGCTTCGTTTTCGCGGCGGGAGATTCAGATCTCGATGCTCGACGCGCGCGCCGGTTCGCCGCCCACGGCAGCCGAGATGCTGGTGCGGCTGGCCGGGACTGCGGAAAATCCGGCGATCGACCAAGTCGTTCTGGATGGATGTCTGCGCGATTGGGAGCGCTGGTCGGCGGAATTGCTGGAGAGCCACATTTCTTATCCGGTGCTGAGTTTTTTTCGTTCGCAGCATTACAACCAGTCGTGGCTGGGAGCGTTGCAGACCATGCTGGACGTGACTTCGCTGATAATCACCGGGATCGAGGGGATTCATCCCGGGCAGGCGCGGCTGACTTTTGCCATGGCACGCCACGCGGCCGTGGATCTGGCGCAGGTGGTGAATGCAAGATACGACTCGCAGGCCGCGGAACGGATGCCCGATGCCGAATACGACAGGCTGAGAGAAACCCTGGCCGCCGCGGGATTGAAATTGCGTACCGGCGACGAAGCGCGCCAGAAACTGAACAAGTTGCGATCGATGTATGAACCTTACGTGCACTCGACGGCGCGGAATCTGATGGTGGCTCTGCCGCCGTGGCAGCAGCCGGCGAAGACGCGCGACAACTGGCAGGCCGGGCCGTGGGACCGGGTGATCCAGGCGAAAGGCCTGGCTGTGCTGGGGCAGAAGCCGGTGCAGCCGGCGGGAAATGAAGATCACTTTTAGGGGATTTAGTACTTTTGTAATTTGATAATTTGGTAATTTAAAACCGCGTCTGCTGACTTTAATTTTCAAATTACCAAATTACTAAATTACAAAATTGATCTTCATGAAGAATATTGGCGAGAACGTGGTGCGGATTGAGGCGGCGGCGCTGGGCGCGCTGGCCGACCGCATTGCCGGGCCCATGGCGGCGGCGTTCCAGCGGGCTGTAGATTTAATGTTTGGCTGCGCAGGGCGCGTCGTGGTTACGGGAATGGGCAAGAGCGGGCTGATTGCGCGCAAGATTGCGGCGACGCTGAGTTCCACGGGGACTCCGGCATTGTATCTGCATCCGGTGGAGGCGCTGCACGGCGATTTAGGCATGGTGGTGCGCGGAGATGTAGTGCTGGCGCTCTCGGCTAGCGGAGAGACGGAAGAGATTCTGGCACTGCTGGCGACCATCAAGCGGCTGCAGGTGCCGCTGATTGCGATGACCGGGGACAACAGCGCGGCACGAACGGTGCGAGCTTCGACTCTGGCCGCCGCCGCCGATGTGGCACTCGATTGTTCGATTGCCGAAGAAGCTTGCTCGCTCGGGCTGGCGCCGACGGCTTCGACCACGACGATGCTGGCGCTGGGTGATGCACTGGCGGTTACGCTCAGCGAGAAGCGCGGGTTCAAGGAAGAAGATTTCGCCAACCTGCATCCCGGCGGCAAACTCGGGAAGAGATTGGCGCGAGTGGAGTCGTTGATGCACTCGGGCGATGCACTGCCGCGGGTGGGTCCGAAAACGAAGATGCCGGACGTAATCTACGAGATGTCACGCAAGAAGCTAGGCGTGACTGCAGTTGTAGAAGGCGAGCGGTTAGTGGGCATCATCAGCGATGGCGATTTGCGGCGTCTGCTCGAGAAGCGCGGGAAAGATGTGCTCGACCTGACGGCAGGGGAATGCATGACCAAGAATCCGCGAACGATTGCGGCTGGGGAGTTCGCCGCGACCGCGCTGGCGCTAATGGAAGAGAAGAAGATTACTTCGCTGATGGT
>Ga0181525_10004177_pt1 | contig 11159 bp, 10 predicted proteins | sample PEATcosm2014_Bin_48_FD_121100 | JGI IMG/M metagenome (GOLD analysis project Ga0181525, IMG submission 121100) | Peatland microbial communities from MTU Mesocosm Facility, Houghton, MI, USA - PEATcosm2014_Bin06_10_metaG | ecosystem: Environmental > Terrestrial > Soil > Wetlands > Peat | place... | reverse complement strand
GCCCCCATGAGCTGCGCCGGCACGGTCTTGTCGCAGCCGCCCATCAGCACGACCGCGTCCATCGGTTGCGCCCGGATCATTTCCTCGGTGTCGATAGCCATCAGGTTGCGGTATTTGAGGCTCGTCGGCGTGAGAAACACTTCGCCGAGCGAGATGGTCGGAAATTCCAGCGGCAGCGCGCCCGCGGCGAGCACCCCGCGCTTCACCGCCGCCAACAGTTCGGGGAAGTGACGGTGGCAATTGTTAAAGTCCGAGGCGGTGTAAGCGATGCCGATCACCGCCTTGTCCAACTGCGCCCGCGAATAGCCCATCGATAGCGCGAAGGAGCGCCGCAGGTAGCGCGAGAAATCGCGATCGCCGTAATCGGTGAGGCCGCGATCGAGGCCGGCGCTGGGTTCTGTCATGGCCCGATCATACCCCGGATATCCGCCATTTTCCGCAGCTTCACCGGGTTTAAGGCCGAGCTAGCGGCCGGCCAAGCCGGCACGGCCGCCACAATTGAGAAAAGCGCGTTTTCATAAACTTGATTCCGATCAATACCGCGGCACCCCATCGCGCCTATATGACCTCGACAAATACCCTGGAACGCTTTTAAAACTACCTTGGTTAGGTTCAAAACCGGCCGAACTGCCGGCGAATGCCGGGGACGCTTGCCGATGCATGATAGTAAGATTCCTGATCCCAAGATTCGCGCTCCGATGATTCCTGGCGCTGACGTCGACTATCACGCCTATTTCACCGCTGCACTCGGCCGCCTGCACGGCGAGCGGCGCTACCGGGTGTTTGCCGATCTGGAGCGCCGGGCCGGACGCTTTCCGCACGCGATCTGGCATGCGCCGGACGGGCCGAAGGACATGGTGATCTGGTGCTCGAACGATTATCTCGGCATGGGCCAGCACCCCAAGGTGGTCGGCGCCATGGTCGAGACCGCAACGCGGATGGGCACCGGTGCCGGCGGCACCCGCAATATTGCGGGCAACAATCACCCGCTGGTCGAGTTGGAGCGCGAGCTCGCCGACCTGCACCGTAAAGAGGCGGCGCTGGTCTTCACCTCCGGCTATGTCTCGAACGAGACCGGCATTTCCACGCTTGCCAAGCTGATGCCGAACTGCCTGATCCTGTCGGACGCCTGGAACCACAATTCGATGATCGAGGGCGTACGCCAGGCGTATTGCGAAAAGCAGATCTTTCGCCACAACGACATGGCGCATCTCGAAGCGTTGCTGGCCGCGGCCGATCCGCGCCGGCCGAAACTTATCGTCTTCGAAAGTCTTTATTCCATGGACGGCGACGTCGCCCACGTGACGCAGATCTGCGACCTCGCGGCGCGCTACGGTGCCATGACCTATATCGACGAGGTTCACGCCGTCGGCATGTACGGCCCGCGTGGCGGCGGCATTGCCGAGCGCGACGGCGTCATGGGCCGCATCGATGTGATCGAAGGCACGCTGGCCAAGGCGTTCGGCTGCCTCGGCGGCTATATTGCGGGCTCGGCCGCAATGATGGACGCGGTGCGCTCTTACGCGCCGGGCTTTATTTTCACCACCGCGCTGCCGCCGCCGGTCTGCGCCGCCGCGACCGCGGCGATCCGACATCTCAAGACGTCACGCTGGGAGCGCGATCGGCACCAGGACCGCGCCGCGCGCACCAAGGCGGTGCTCGGCGCGGCGGCGCTGCCGGTGATGCGGAGCCCGACCCACATCGTTCCGGTCTTCGTCGGCGATCCCGAATTGTGCAAACAGGCGAGCGATCTTTTGCTCACCGACCACGGCATTTATATCCAGCCGATCAATTACCCAACGGTGCCGAAGGGCACGGAACGGCTGCGCATTACGCCGAGCCCCTATCATGACGATGCGCTGATCGACGCGCTGGCCGAAGCGCTGGTCGAGGTGTGGCAACGGCTGGGATTGCCGTTCAAGGAGCGTGCGCTCGCCGCCGAGTGATCCTATCCGCCGCGTCGTCATCGGCGTCTTGCGGATGGTGTGATTTCCTGCCACTGCAATGTCTCCGGTTTTCACGGCGCCACCGAACGCCTCTCCTGGAGTATTTGGCATGACGAAAAAGCCTGCGGCTAAAAAGACAAAAAAGCGCGTCAAGATCGCCCACCCGGGCATGATGGGCGACGGCACCGAAGAACAGAATCTCGGTCAGCGCGGCAATCCGAAGGCGCGCATCAAGAAAAAGGAAGTGGTCGCCGCCTTCGGCAAACCGCGCCGCAAGAAATAGCCGCGGCGTCGATCGCACCGTCCGGGAAACGGGCGGCCAAAGCGCCGGTTCAACGATGGACCAGCACCGCGACTTTGCAATGGGCCAGGACCTTGGCCGTGTCGCTGCCGAGAACGAGCGCCGAGAGGCCGTGGCGGCCGTGCGAGGCCATCACAATCAGGTCGCAGCCTTGCGCGTCTGCGGTCTCGATGATGGCCCGGTAGGGATGCTCGTTCTCGACCTCGATCGCCTTACAGGCGACGCCGGCCATCTGGGCTGCGTCGGCAACCGCGCCTAGGGCAATCTTTGCGCTCTCTTGCATGCGCGCTTTGTATTCGGCCGGTGTGTCTTCGATCATCTGCGTGTCGGCCGTGAAGGTGTGGAACGGCGGCAAAACCGTCAGCGCGGTGGTTTTGGCGCCGATCCGTTTGGCCAAGTCGATGCCGTGGCGAACGGCTTTTCCGGCGAGTTCCGACCCGTCGGTCGCGATCAGGATGTTGGCGTACATTCTCTCTTCCTTATTTTTTCGGCTAACCGCGGTTAGTTAGCGCCGGCGCGCGCGATCTTTCGCTTCGTCAACTCTTTACGGATCGACAGCAGTTCGCGGCGACGCTTGGCGCCGGTTTTCGGATAAGACATTTTAAGTTCGTCGAGCGTATCGAGAACGATCCGCGACACGATCAGCCGGGCGTTCTCCTTATCGTCGGCGGGGACGACATACCACGGCGCGAATTTGGTGCTCGTGGCGCCGAGGCATTTTTCATAAGCCTTCATGTATTGTTTCCAGAATTTTCGCTCGGCAATGTCGGCCGCGCTGAATTTCCAATTCTTTTCCGGTTCGTCGATGCGCGCCAGGAAGCGTTTGCGCTGTTCTTCTTTCGAAAGGTGCAAGAAGAATTTGACGATGCGGGTGCCGTTATCGTGAAGGTGGCGCTCCAAATCCACGATCGAACGATAGCGGTCGTGCCAGATCGCTTTGTCGTTTTGCGGCAGATCCGGCAGCTTTTCGCTGCGCAAAACCTCCGGATGGACGCGCGCGATCAGCACTTCTTCGTAATAGGATCGGTTGAAAATGCCGATTTTGCCGCGTTCGGGCAGATCGCGCGTGGTGCGCCACAGAAAGTCGTGCTGTAACTCGGTGGCGCTCGGATGCTTGAAGCTGAACACTTGGCAGCCCTGGGGATTGACCCCTGACATGACGTGTTTAATGGCGCCGTCCTTGCCCGCCGCATCCATGGCCTGAAAAATCAACAGCACGGCATAGCTGTCGGAGGAATAAAGCAATTCCTGTTGCGCGCTCAGTTGCGCGATGTGGTCGTCGAGAAACTTCTTGTATTGCTCCCTCGACTTGTAAACCGGATCGACTTTGGTCGGCCATTTTTTGAGATCGACTTCGGCGCTTTGCGGGACGCGGAAATCCTTTGAATTGATCTTCATTTTCATCCCTCCGGCGCTGTGGCTGGCATGAAATTGATCGGCGAGGCTCGGGATTGCGGGCGACCCTTCATGACGGCGCTGTTCGTGGAATCGTCCACCGAATTGACGGTTTTCACCGTCTCGTCATTAGTCTGAATTCGGCGGCGAGACGGCGGGGGCGGCATGCGCTTGGATTTTGTCGGTTCGGCCCGGCGTTTCATGGCTTACCGCGAGCCATTGAGCTGCCAACATGACGACGATCAGGACAATATACATATAAACGCCGGCATGGAGTTTGGTCACGTCGGCCGGTTCAATGCCCGCCACCGCGGCGGCGCCCGGCGATGCCACATGCGAGAGGGCCTCGGCGGCGGCCTGGCGCGGCAAGAGCGCAACCAGGCGAGCGGCGATCGCCTTAAATTCGAGACGAACGGACCAAGCATCGGGTAGCGCCGCAATCGACGATGCCAATCTTTGGGTCGCGGTCTCCGGTGGCAAGCGGGCTAACTCGGCCGCCTCCTGCCACGGATCGATGTCCAATCGCGCCAGCGCCGACAGCACGCTGAGCGGCATGTCATTGCGATCCTCTCCGATCGGCGAGAACAGAAAATCGTCGAATTGGGATCCAAGGGTCGAAAAAGAAGCGGGACGAGTCATTTCATTCACCGGATTGCGTCAACTCCGTCCAACAATAAGGAGCCGACAAAAGAACGAGGGACGGATCGCGCTAAGGATGGCGGTTCGACCGGGCATGGTCATCATGGTCATAATATCTCTGAAAATTTGTTTCGTAGGTGCGATCGAGTGTTGTCGATGCGTCATAGGTCGGGCTCTCCTTGACCGTCTGACGGTCGACCTTGAGGTTGACCAGACTGTCTGTCCAATCGATCCGGCGGACCGACCGCGGGGCGATCAGAATTCGTTTCCCAGGCCACCAGTTGTGCGTATTGACGACCAGATAACGGACTTTCCAATCGGCGACTTCCAGAAGAAAATCCTCGACATGACCGATATCGCCGTCGCTGGCGTGGATATGGTAGCCGGTGACCGCTTCGAAGCTGCGCAGATGCGGATCGTCCTTACTGCGCTGAGCGGCCGCGATGTCCTCCGCCAGCAACCTGGATTCCGGGACCGGCGAAACCGAGCGCGCCTTCCCGCCGTCGCCAAAGCCGCCCATCAAAAGGTCCGTCCCCCAATAGGGCTGCCAGCCGTAATAGTCGTAGATATTGGTCTCGATTTGCCGCGAGACCGGCCGGGCGGAGCCGATATCCGGACTGTCCTTGACCTGTTGCATGGTCAGTCCCACCGCGAATTCGCCATCGGCCGGATCGAGGCGGCCGAACACAACGGGCGGCAGAAGCACTTTGCGGCCGGATAGCCACTTCCCGGTATCGACGACTAGCCACCGCACCGACCAACTGACGTCGTCAAACAGAAAGTCGGCCACGGTCCCAAGCCGGCCATCGCTCGCCGCGATGGCGTAACCGTTGATCTGCGATGCGTTGCGCAACATCCTAGGCGTCTTTCTTGCTGTCACTGGCCGGCGTCGAGAAGGCCGAGCAACAGTAAAGTTCAATCGCTGCCTTTGTCAGTCAGATGGGTCTTCCAGTAGGAATCGACTTTCTGGCCCACCGCGTCGAAGCGGCCCGGTTCCGTGAATTGGTCTTTGCTGGCCTGCGGCGCGCTGCTCAAGGCGTCCTTCGTGGTGCCGAGCACGAGCAGGCTCAGATTGGGCGCAATCTTGAAGGCGGTCCAGGGAACCGGGACGTATTTCTCGTCAATTCCGAAAATTCCGCCCCGGGCAATGACGACGTAGTCGATCTTCCCGGTCTGCGGATTTGTCATGAGGTCATCGACGCTGCCGAGAGCAACGTTCTGCGGATTACGCACCTCGGTGCCGAGCAAAGTATCGGATCGCGGCGCGGTATTAATCGCAGCGACTGGCTGTGCGGCCGCGATCTGCTGCTGCCGCCAGCTCTGCAGGTCGACCGTCGGCGTTTTCGTGCCGTGCAATTCGGCGACGTAAGCTTGGTAGATGTTGCGGGACGTGGCGAGGACGTCCTCGCAGGGCTGCTGTTGACCTTGCCGGGCGAGAATGCCGGCGGCCGAGAGCAGGGTTCGTAGCTCATAGCCCGGCCGCGCGTTCTGATAGGCCGATCCGTTGCCCTCTTGCGTGCTGCCCGGGTCCACCAGGGGTGGGCCGAAGCCGAATCCCGCGATCGGGTAGCCGTAACCGTAGCCCGATCCGCCCAGCCAATAGCCGTCGTTGCTCATCTTATCGCTCATGGCGCGCAAATCGCTAAAGCATTTCTCGGCCGGCTTCACGGCGGCGGACTTATTGTCGCCGGGAGAAGCTTGGTTCTCGGTGCCGGTCGCGGCGGGGGGCGCTGCCAGCAGCGGTGCTGAAAGGCCAAAACAGCAAATCGCCGTCATGGCGCCGGTCAATATTGAGCGTTTCATTTGATCTATTTCCTTACTTTTACTTGACGGCACATCAGTTTCACCCGATGCAAATTGCCAATTACTTTAAGAACGAGATTCGCCGGATTCAGAAACTCTTCGGCGCCCTATCGTGCCGCTGCGGGACCTCAACTTGCCGCGGAGGCAAGTTGTTCCGCCGGTTTTGCGACGTTCGCGCCCGCGTGCACATCGAGGCTTAATGGCTTGGACGTTCCGAGGATCGTTTTCGCACGCGCCATCTCATCGGCGGTGCCATGCGCCATCACCAGAAAGCGATCGGCTTTGATGGCCGTCTCGTATTGGACCACGCTGTCTTTCGGCACCCCGATGCTATAGAGCGCCGCGGCAATCGCACTGATGCCGCCGACCATGACGGCGTTTTCGATGCCGACGATCGCCATCGAGGCCAGATAGCCGAGGATGACGACATGGCCCACGACGGGTATGCTGAGGAATAGGCCGCCGAAAAACATGCCCCAGAGACCGCCCCAGAACGCGCCGCGCGTGCCCCAAAACTTGACCCGATCGCCGGTGTTGTAGAAGCCGACGACCTTTTCGTCGGTCTGGTAGCCCTTACCGACGACGCTGAGATTTTTCATCTCGAAGCCGGCCAAGGTCAGTTTCTTCACCGCAGCTTCCGCCGCATTATGGTCGGCGAAGACGGCGATCGCTGTGTCGGTCTTTTCCATTGGGTACTCCTTTAGGGACAAAGCCGGTGCGCTACCGGGAGCGGTTGCTCCGGCGCTAGTGGCCCGTTTGTCAGTTGTGGTGAGGTTTGCTGCGCCGCCGGCGCGGCGCGATCGTCAGAAAGACAGCAATGGAACTCATCGTCATGGCTCCTTCGTCGATCCCGGAGCCCCTCAGCCACCGCCAGTGTGAACCGCGGTCGCGATCACATCTGAGCTACATTGCTCACTTGTTCGCTAATGTTCCTCCAAGGACCGAACGCCGATGGAATCGGTTGATCTTTTTTTGACCACGCCGGAAGGAGCCGATCCTCATCTTCATGCCTTCGACGATGCCAGCCGTAAAATGCCGGAGCCATCGCCGACAGAACCAGACTCAGCGGGATCGAAGAACCGATAGGCCAGCAGCTTCACGCGGTCAGTGACGAGGAACCAAACCACCGCATAGCCCCAAACAAACAACGCCCAGCTCCAGCCCAGCGGGGTCATGAACAACCCATAGACCGCAATAAGGGTTGCCAGTGTTTGCGTGCCGAACACCGCCAGCAGTAAAATCCGCGCCGGGGGTACGGACCAGAACGCGCCGCGGGTGCGTGTCTGGAAAATCGTCAAATGCCCGGCCACCGACAGCATCAGGTACATCAGCGTCTGAAGCTGCGGACGACCGAGTTGAAAGACGCGGTCACCCAGGTAGAACAGGCCGAACGCCGCCATCGGGCCGACGACGCCCAGCACGGTGGCGATCCCCAGCACCAGGCGCATGTTCCAGGCCTCGGGCTGGCTTTTGTAATGAACATTGTCGTAGGCGATGGACAGAATGGCGCCGTCGTTGAGGAGCGCCAGCATGACGATCATCACCGCCGTCAAAGGGTAGAAATTGAAGATCAAAATCGACAGCGTCATGAACAAGAGTACACGGAGCGTCTCGGCAATGCGGTAGATCGCGTAGCTGTTCATCCGCTGGAAGATACGCCGGCTCTCTTTGATGCCGTCGATGATCACCGACAGGCCGGGCGTCATCAGCACAATGGCCGCCGCCGCGCGCGCCGCGTCCGTGGCGCCCGAAACGGCGATGCCGCAGTCGGCTTGCTTCAGGGCGGGCGCGTCGTTCACCCCGTCGCCGGTCATGCCGACGATGTGGCCGCGCTTTTGCAGCACTTCGACGATATGGAACTTATGTTCGGGGAAGACCTGCGCAAAGCCGTCGGCGTTCTCGATCGATTGCGCCAATTGGGGCGTCTCTTGATGCTTGGCGTCGCCGAACCCGCTGGCATCGAGGATATTGGTGCCCATCCCCAATTTCTTGGCGGTTTCCTGGGCAATGGCGAGCGCGTCGCCGGTCACCATCTTGACTTTCACGCCCATCTGCCGCGCAGTCGCAATGGTTGACTTGGCGTCCACACGCGGCGGGTCGAACAGCGGCAGCACGCCAAGAAACTGCCATTTGCCGTCGGCATCGGCCCGCGCCACGCCCAACGAGCGAAAGCCTCGCGCCGCGAATTCGTTTATTGCCGTGTCGACGGCGGGCTTAACGTCAGCCGCATTGGCCGCCAATGCCAAGATCACCTGCGGCGCGCCCTTGGTCACTTTAAACGTTTTTCCGTCGGTGCCCGCGACATCGGCCTCGGTCCGTTTATGCACGGGGTCGAACGGTTGAAAATGAGTGACCTTGAAGGTCTTAATGGCCTGATCGTTCTTGAGGCCGCCCAGCACGGCCAAGTCGATGGTGTCGTTGTCGTCCGCACGCGACGCCAACGCGGCGTTGAGAATAACTTGATCGCTCGAGATGCCGCTGACGCAAAACGGATCGCCCAATGTCAGCCTGTTCTGGGTCAGCGTTCCGGTCTTGTCCGAGCACAATATATCGACGCCGGCTAATTCCTCGATGGCCGACAGCCGCGTCACGATGGCCTGCTTTTTGGCGAGCAGGCGCGCGCCGACCGCCATCGTCACCGACAGCACCGTAGGCATCGCGACGGGAATCGCCGCTACGGTCAACACCAAGGCAAATTGCAACGTGGTGAGGATGGGGTCGCCGCGCAAAATCGCCACCGCAACGATCGTCGCCACCAGAATCGCCGCAAGGACAATCAGGTAATTGCCGATCTTGAGCACGGCGCGTTGAAAGTGGCTCGCGGATTGCGCGCCCTGCACCAGTTCCGCCGTCTTGCCGAAGTAAGTATTGGCGCCCGTGGCATAGACCAGGGCGTCGATTTCGCCTTGGCGGACGATCGAACCGGAAAATACCGCCGCGCCGGATTGGCGCGTGGCGGGTAGCGATTCTCCCGTCAGCGCCGACTGATCGACTTCGATCGGATCGCCTTCCAGCAGGCGTGCATCCGCCGGTACGATGTCACCCATGCGGAGGCGGATAACGTCGCCGGGCACCAATTCGCGCGCGGCAGGCGTAATCCACTTGCCGTCACGTTTCGCCCTGGCCTTGATCGCGAGCGTTGCCTTGAGCGCGGCGATGGCGTTGCCGGCCTGGTGTTCCTCCCAGAACCCGACTATGGCATTGGCCAAAAGCAGAAAGAGTATGATGGCAAAATCCGGCCAATGGCGGGCCACCGCCGACAAAATCACCGCGGCTTCGATCATCCACGGGATCGGACCCCAAAAGTAGCCGAAGAATTTCAGCAGTTCATTGGTCTTCTTCTCCACGATCTCGTTCGGCCCATATTGGATCAGCCGCTTGTGCGCCTCCGCTTGCGTGAGGCCTTCCGCCGACGACACTAATCTTTTCTCCACTTCCGCCAATGGCAGGGATTTCAAATTGTCTTTACCGCCACGCTCCGATCCCGGCTTGGTTACGGAGGCCTTCAGCGAATTGACATCGAGCGCCATGATGGTCTCCAGCAATTACCCGCTAATGGTGAACAGGCGGCAGCGTCCATTGCGCGATGGTCAGTTCGTGATCGGGGGATGACCCAGACCGATACGCCGCTGTCCGCGATGGACAGGATGGGGGAACGTTTGATCAACCATCCCGTCGAGAGTTTAGATTTGAATGTTCACTGTGGGCGTTTATCCGACGCTACCGGCCCATTCGGCTGTCGCGGCGTGGATTGTTGCCCAGCCAGCGCCAGCGCGACGGCGGGATTCATGCTGTCGACCATCGAAGTCGGCATCAAAATGGTGGCGCCGCGCTCCTTGGTCGTCTCGTAAATGATGTTCATGGCGCGCAGCTGCAACGCCCAAGGATGATCGGCATAGATCGTGGCCGCCTCGACGAATTTGCCGGCGATCGCGGCTTCGGCCGATCCGAGAATGACGCGGGCCTGCTTTTCCCGCTCCGCCTGGGCTTGGCGCGACATCGCATCCTGCAACGCGACGGGGATGGCGACGTCGCGAATCTCGACCGATTTCACCGAAATTCCCCAGTCGGCGGTCTTGCGGCCAATCTCGCCGCGCAACAGTTCGTCGGCCGCGCTACGTTCCGACAGCAGCGCCGATAGCATGGACGAGCCGATCATCTCGCGCAGCGAGGTCTGCGAAACCCGGTCGATGGCTTCGCGATAATTGGTGATGTTTAGCGCCGCTTTTTGCGCGTCGTGGACGAACCAGAAGATGATCGCGTCCACATTCACCGGGACGGTATCCTTGGTCAGCGCCGCCTCGGCGCCGAACGCCGTCGTTTGAATGCGCTCGTCGATGATGGCCACGACATGGTCGAACACCGGAACGATGAGAAAAAGTCCCGGTCCCTTGACGCCGCGCAATTTACCGGCGCGCAGGATGACAAACTTTTCCCACGCATTGGCCATCTTCAGCGCGGTGGCGATAACAAGCGCGGCGATCGCCATCGCGACAGCCGCATAAAGATGACCCATCGCGCCCAAGCCGAAAGCTACGGCGAGCAAGACGACGGTCAGAAAGAGCGTGATGGGATTCATCATCGTGGCTCCTGCGTCGACCCCGGAGCCCCTCAATCGCCCATATAGTAAACCGCGGCACGATGCGCACCTGAGCAAAATTGCTCATTCGGATGCGCCGGCACGGTGTAAAGCGAAGCTTACGTACGGTATGGTACCGGGCGGAAAGTCGTGGTATGGTCGTTACCAGCCGATCCTCAAGCGGTGTAAAGACGATTCGTGCCCCTGCCGGGGATGACGGCAGCGCCGGCAGGTCCCGCAATGGGCAGTCGGGAGCACGCGCCATGGCGACCAAGCGCCGACCCGGAGCCGATACCAAATCGTTTCTCGCGCGCGTCGGCGCAGGCCGCAACGTCGGCAAATACCGCAAGGGCGACGTCGTCTTTTCACAAGGCGAGATCGCCGACGCGGTATTTTACATCCGCAAGGGCAAGGTAAAGATCACCGTTGTTTCCGAGCAAGGCAAGGAAGCGGTTGTCGCCATTCTCGGCGCGGACGATTTTTTTGGCGAGGGTTG
>Ga0181525_10004176_pt1 | contig 11162 bp, 11 predicted proteins | sample PEATcosm2014_Bin_48_FD_121100 | JGI IMG/M metagenome (GOLD analysis project Ga0181525, IMG submission 121100) | Peatland microbial communities from MTU Mesocosm Facility, Houghton, MI, USA - PEATcosm2014_Bin06_10_metaG | ecosystem: Environmental > Terrestrial > Soil > Wetlands > Peat | place... | reverse complement strand
TGGGACGACGGCAAGCTGACCGTTTGGACCGGTTCGCAAGTGCCGTTCGGCGTCCGCTCCGAGTTGGCCTCTGCTTTCGGCATCCCGGACGAGCGGGTGCGCGTGATCGTGCCGGATACAGGCTCCGCATATGGGGGCAAGCACTCCGGCGAATGCGCCGTGGAAGCCGCGCGCCTGGCGAAAGCCGCGGGCAAACCGGTGAAGCTGGTGTGGACCCGCGAAGAAGAATTCACATGGTCCTATTTCCGGCCCGCGGGTCTGATCGAGATTGCGAGCGGCGTGCGGCGCGACGGTGCCATCGCCGCGTGGGAGTGCCACAACTACAATTCCGGCGGTTCGGCGCTGGTGGGCAAGTACGACATCCCCAACCAACGGAATGTATTCCACCCTGCCCGGTCGCCTCTGCGCCAGGGATCGTACCGCGGCCTGGCGGCGACCGCCAACCATTTCGCGCGCGAGTCGCACATGGATGAGCTGGCGCACGCGCTGGGGATGGACCCCCTGGAATTCCGGCTCAAGAACCTGAAAGATGCGCGTTTGCGCGCGGTGCTCGAAGCCGCGGCCGATCGCTTTGGCTGGGGCAAGGGACAAGGCATCGGGATCGCCGGCGGATTCGAAAAGAACGGCTACATCGCCACCTGTGCGCAGGTGGCTGTGGAGGAGCACCGCATTCGGATACGGCGGGTGGTCGAGGCATTCGATTGCGGAGCGGTGGTCAATCCGGATCACTTGAAGAACCAGATTCAGGGCGCCATCGCGATGGCTATCGGCGGTGCGCTCTTCGAGCAGATCCGCTTTGGCGACGGGCAAGTCTCGAATCCGCGTTTCTCGCAGTATCGCGTGCCACGGTTCAGCGATATTCCCGAAATCGAAGTCGTGCTGGTGGATCGGCCGGATCTGCCGTCGGCGGGCGCGGGCGAAACTCCCATCGTGGGCCTGGCTCCCGCCGTCGCCAACGCTGTGTTTCAGCTCGACGGCGCGCGCCTGCGCGCGCTGCCTTTGGAACTTTAGGGCATCGCGCGAAAGTCCTCGCTTGTATCCCAGACCGGCTCCCTTGCGTCCAATGTTACGGAAGGATAAATTAAATGGTCCGTACCGGCGTGCTCATCGCCGCTTCAATGCTGGCGGGCGGATTGTCCGCGCGGGAGATTCCAGCCCCGGGATTGCCCGTTAGTGTCATCGTCACCGTTGCCCCGAAAGATACCACCACGCAACTGACCGCCGATGACGTTCTGGTCTCTCAAAACAACCGGCACAGGCAGGTGACCAGCCTGGAGCCGTTGCGCGTCCAGAACGGTCTGGAACTCTGGCTGTTGATCGATGATGGTTCCAGCAGCAATCTCGGCACGCAATTGGCGGACCTCAAGAAGTTTGTGCTCGCACAGCCTTCCACCACGCAAGTCGGCATCGGGTATATGCGAAACGGCGGGGTGCAAACGGTTCAGACGCTGACGTCGGACCACCAACTGGCGGCCAAGGCGATGCGGCTCCCCACAGCCATGCCGGGCATCTCGGCGAGCCCGTATCTGGCATTGAAGGAGCTGATTCACAAATGGCCCGCCAGCGCCGCGGCGCGCGAAGTTCTGATGGTATCGAGCGGAGTCGATCCCGATTTTGGCTCAGGCCCTGATAATCCTTACTTGAACGCGGTCATCGATGCGGCGCAACGCGGGGGAATCGTGGTGTATTCGATCTATTACTCGGGTGCGGGCCGCGGGGCGCGCGGGTATGGGCAGCTCTTTTGGGGCCAGAATTATCTGGCGCAGCTCAGCGATGAAACCGGGGGCTTCTTATATTGGCTGGGCTTCGAGAATCCGGTGTCTGTGGCGCCGTATCTGGAAGATCTGAGCCGGCGATTGAACTCGCAGTACTTACTGACCTTCATGGCGCGGCCCGAAGACAAGGCGGGCTTCCAGACCGTCAAGATTAAGAGCGAGCTCCCGCATGTCACTCTGGCGGGTCCGTCGAAGGTTTACGTGCCGGCGAGCCAGTAAAAGCCTTAGTTACGTCAGGCGCAGCAGGCTGAGCTCCAGGACGTTCGGATTGGCCGCTTTGATGCGCTTGAGCAGATCGGGCGCGGGCGGGGTTTCCAGGTTGATGTGGGCGACCGCGGCCTGCGCGCCGTCGAACACCACGTTCTCCATCTCCTGTACGTTGATGCGCGCGGCGCTGATGAGGTCCAGCACGCTGGCCAGCACGCCGGGGCGATCCAGGTGCCGCACCACCAGCGCGCACGTGGCGGGCGTAGCTTTCGCGATGTTGACCACGTTTGGGACTTTGCCGGTCTCTTGAAATGTCCGCACGATGCGCACGGTTTCGGCGGCGATGGCTTCCTGCGCCTGGCCGGTGGACGCGCCGATGTGATGCGTTCCGTAGACCTCCGGCAGCAGGACGATATCGTCGGTGAAGGCGCCCGTGCCGCCGGATGGCTCATTGGCGAAAACGTCCAGGCCTGCCCGCACGCCATTGCTGCGCACGGCCCAGCCCAGGGCCACCTGGTCCACCACTTCGGCGCGCGAGGTGTTGATGAAGTACGCGCCGGGCCGCATGGCGTCGAAGAAATTGGCATCGATCAGGCCGTGCGTCTGCGAATTCGCGGCCAGGTGCACGCTCACGATATCGGCCGCGCGGGCCACGCCGATGGGCGAAGCCTGGTGTTCGACGCCGAGCTCGCGGGCTGCTTCCGGGGTCAGGCTGCGGCTCCAAGCCATGACGGGCATGCCGAAACCTTTCGCGCGCGGGATCATTTCGCGGCCTATGCGGCCCACGCCGATCAGGCCCAGCGTGCGGCCGAACAGACCGCGCGCTTTGGAAAACTCCGTTTTGTTCCACTGCGCCTGGCGCAGCGCCGCGACGTTGTCCGGAATGCGACGGTCCAGCGCGAGGATCAGACCGAAGGCCAACTCGGCGACCGCCACGGAGTTTTTCCCGGGGCAGTTGGAAACATAAATGCCGCGCCGCGATGCGGCCGCCACATCGATGGTGTTGTAGCCCGCGCCCGCCCGGACCACCAGCTTTAACGCGCCCGCGGCCAGAATGGTCTCGGTCACTTTGGTCGACCGCACCACCAGCACGTCGGGCCGCAGGCGTTCCACCGCTTCGGCTAAGGCGTCGTCTTTCAGGCCAGGCTGGTAAGTTGTCTCGCAACCAGCCGCTTTGAGTCCGTCGAGGCCGGACTGTTCGAATTTATCCGCTATGAGAACGTGCATACGGGGCACCGTGACAATCATAACGCAGGGCGGCGGTTAGCGCGGTTTGCGCAGCCAGAGGTAGCAGTGGTTGCCGATGCGGCGGGCGTCGGGGGATCGGAATAGCAGGAGGTCCGCGTACCGCAGGGGGAACAGCAGCCATCCGACGACTCCATGCGAGACTACGCGCCAGGCGCGGTAGGGTAGCAGCAGCTTAATGTATTCGAGCACGATGATCAGGAGGGTAGCGGTGGGACCTGTGCGCCATCCTTCGGCCGCGACTTCCATGGGTCCGGCGAGCTCTTTCAGGCCGTCGAGTGTGAACCTGCGAAAATCCTTTGGGTATTCATGGAACGGATGGCAGAACGGGGTCACCAGATGGACGTAACCGCCGGGGGCCAGCACGCGCTCGATTTCACGCACGACCTGCGCAGGGTCGCGCACGTGCTCGAGCACGGCGTCGCATTCCACGCGTTGAAATATGCCGGCGGGAAAGGGAAGCTGGTGGGCGTCGGCGGCGGCATCGACTCCGGGTATGGCGAACAGATCGATGTTCACGTACCCTTGGACGGCCCGGCCCGCGCCGCCGATGTAGAGATTCCATCGGCCCAGGGGAAAGTCCTTCGGCTCGGCTGGATTGGCGATGAAGGGCGCGGGGGGTTCCAGCAGGCGCAAGAGGCGATCACGCCAACGCCGGGAAGCCCGTTTGCGATAGCGCGCCTCGAGCTCGTGCATTGAGTGTCCGGCAGCACGGACAGGCCAGGAGGCCTGTCCTACGGCAGAGTTTCGCGGGAGATTTTGTCGGCTTGGTCGGCGCGGAAGCGCTTCAGTTTTTCGCGCAGCTCCGGCCGCGAATTCGCCAGGATAGCGATGGCCAGCAGCGCGGCGTTGCGCGCGCCCGGCGTGCCTATGGCCAGCGTGCCCACCGGAATTCCGCCGGGCATCTGCACGGTGGAAAGCAGCGAATCCAGGCCTTTCAGCGAGGCGCTCTCCATGGGAACACCGAGCACGGGCAGCACGGTCTGCGCGGCCAGCACGCCGGCCAGGTGCGCCGCGCCGCCCGCGGCTCCGATGATGACCTCAAACCCGCGCGATTCCGCTTCGGCCGCGTATTGCGATGCAAGGTGCGGCGTGCGATGCGCGGAGAGCACGCGGCACTCGTGCGGCACGCCGAACTGCGTGAGCGTTTCATCGCAATGGCGCATGGTCTCCCAGTCGGACTTGCTGCCCATGATCACGGCAACTAACGGCTGCGACATTCTTATTCTCCCTGGGCCAGCGTGTAGCCCGCCTTTCCATCGTAGTTTCGCAGATTTTCGGTTTTGACGATTTCCATGCCTGTCTCCGCGATACGGCCCAGCAGGCCGACAATATTGGCCTGCGTCACCCCACCGGGAGCGGCGAACCGGCAGCGGTAATTATCCGTGCAGAAAGTCTCCGGATGCCCGTCCGGCCAGATTTTCACGCCGCGGTTGGACATCATGGTGAGCGTCATCTGCCCGCCCGCGGTGGCTTGCAGGGCGCCCGCGAGTTTGTCGTTGTCGAGCGACGGCCAGTTCACGTAGACATCCACGCCCACCAGATCCACCTTGGGGTCGGGCGGGCCGGCGGATTGGCGCGCGGCCGCGGCGGGGGGCGCGGCGGCGTAGGTTACCGGCTTCAGGGTGTGGGGCTTTTGCCCCAGCCGCGCAACGACGGCCTCCGCGAATTCCTTGGTGCCAACTTTCTCTTTGCTGGATCCCGCCGTGAAGATATCGTACGTATGGATGCCGTCCTCGATGGTGCGCAGCCAGGCGTTGTGCACGCGCGCCGCGGCTTCCGGCTGATTGATATGCACCAGCATCAGCACAGCGCCCAGCAGCAGGCCCGAAGGATTGGCCAGGTTCTGATTGGCGCGGCGCGGCGCGGAGCCGTGGATGGCTTCGAACATGGCGCAATGATCCCCGATATTCGCGGAGCCGGCGATGCCCACCGAGCCGGCGATTTGCGCGGCCACATCGGAGAGAATGTCGCCGTACAGGTTGGGCATCACGATGACGTCGAAAGCTTCCGGAGTGTCCGCCATCTTGGCCGCGCCTATGTCCACGATCCAGTGTTCGTTTTGAATGTCCGGATATTCGGCGGCGATTTCGTCGAAGACCTTGTGGAAGAGACCGTCGGTCATCTTCATGATGTTGTCTTTGGTGAAGCAGGTGACCTTCTTGCGGCTGTGGCGGCGCGCATATTCGAAGGCATAGCGCACGATCTTTTCGCAGCCGGGGCGGGTGATGAGCTTCAGGCATTCCATGGCGCCGGGGCTGAGCTGGTACTCAATGCCGGCGTAGCAATCTTCTTCGTTTTCGCGCACGATGACCAGGTCCATGCCCGCATGCAGCGTGTGGATGAACGGGTGATAGGCAACGCACGGGCGCACATTGGCATACAGGCCCAGGGTTTTGCGCGCGGTGACGTTGAGGCTCTTGAAGCCGCCGCCCTGCGGGGTGGTGATGGGGGCTTTCAGAAATACTTTGGTGCGGCGCAGGGAATCCCACGCGCTAGGCTCGATACCCGAAGTGTTGCCGCGCAGGTATACTTTTTCACCGATTTCGATGGTCTCGATCTCGAGGGCCGCGCCGGACGCCTCCAGGATGTGCAGGGTGGCGGCCATGATTTCGGGACCGATGCCATCGCCGTGCGCGACTGTGATTGGGGTTTTGCTGGACATAGGGAAGCCTCAACATACCGGGTTGCGCCGGGTTTCGCAAGCCGAATTCGACCGAATCCATCAGCGGACCCGTGCCGAAAGGCGGCGTCTCACGTCGTTGGCGTCCGCTCACGGTGCCCATCCGGCAGGTGGAGGCGTGGCCCGGTAATGCGCGAGAAGTTGCGGTGTATCATAATAATCACAAATGGTTTTGCAACCGGGGCCTGGATGGTTTGGAGTGGCGGCCTGATGGAGGCCAAGCCAACAGTGGCTCTCTTCGAAAAAACGATGCTTCCGCATTTGGACGCGGCTTATAACCTGGCGGTTTGGCTCACGCGGAACGAGCACGATGCGGAGGACATCGTCCAGGAAGCCTACCTGCGCGCCTTTCGGTTTTTCGATGGTTTTCGGGGCGGAGACGGACGATCCTGGCTGCTGGCGGTGGTCCGCAATACCGCACTGACCTGGCTCCGCCGCGAGAAGACCGCACCTAGCGTTTCCTTCGATGAAGAAATGCACGGTCAGGTTTCCCAGGCCGCGACTGTCGAAGCTAAGTTGGTGGGACGCGCCAAGTTCGCAGTGATACGGAACTGTCTGGACTTACTTCCCGTTGAGTTCCGTGAGGTCGTGGTGATGCGGGAGATAGAGGAAATGTCTTACCGGGAAATCGCGGAAGCGGCAAGTGCGCCGATCGGCACGGTCATGTCCCGGTTATCGCGTGCGCGCCAAAGCTTGCAGGATTGTGTGGCGGCGCGCATGAAGGAGGCTTCCAAATGACCTGCATTCCGGCGAAGAGTCTGCTGGAATCCTATGTGGACGACGAATTGGATGCTGCCCAAACAGCCCACGTGGCGGAGCATCTGGCGACCTGCGCTTCCTGCGCGGCTTTGCATGCGCAACTTCTGGAACTGCGCGCCGGCATCCGGGCCCACGCGCCGTATTACAATGCGCCTGCCGGCCTGCGCGAGCGCATTCAGGTTTCCGTGCGCCAAGCGGATCGGCAAGCCCGCCGAGGCGCCCCATTTTGGCGCCGCATGGCGATGGCGGCCGCCATCCTGCTGGCAGTTTCGGCTGCATGGAACATCGCGCTCTACCGTTCGCGGATTTCCAGCGCGGATCTGATCGCGCAGGACGTCTTTTCCAGCCACGTGCGATCGCTGATGGGAGCAAACCTGGTGGACGTGCCCTCATCCGATCAGCACACGGTAAAGCCGTGGTTCAACGGCAAGCTGGACTTCTCGCCGGACGTCAGAGACTTCGCCGCGCAAGGCTTTCCTTTAATTGGCGGGCGCATCGATTACGTGGGCGGCCGTGCGGTGGCGGCTCTGGTGTACCAGCGGCGCAAACACCTTATTAATGTGTTTACGTGGCCCTCGGCCGTGCCGGCCGGCCGGCCGGAGCTTGACCGAAATGGCTATCACGTTGTCTATTGGTTCACAAACGGGATGAGTTGGTGGGCCGTATCGGACTTGAACGCCGGCGAAATGCGGCAGTTTGAGGACCTATACAGACAGTAACCGCCGTCACTGCTGGGACAAGATCATTAACGAGTAAGGGCCGATGGTGAGTGTGCCGCTATAGGGCATACCGGAATACGCGCCACCGTTGGCTTTCACGGATGTAGAGCCTGTACCGGAGAATGTGTCGCTGTAGGCCTTGTTGTCGCTATTGAAGCGCGTGATCCAGGTTCCCGAGGCGGGAAATCCCACTTGCATACCGGTTTCGGCATTGCCCGTGAAGTTGGCGACTACGATCACTGTACCGGGCGTTTGCGAATCGTATCGCTCGTAGGCGATGAACTTGTTGGTGTTGTCCACCTGGTAGATATTCAGGCCGTCGCCGGTCAGGTTAGGCGTATAACCGGACTGCAGCGGCTCGTTGTAAACGAACGGTTCGTTCTCCACGAACTCCTGGCCCTGGAAGATCATCGGGACGCCGGGCGAAGTGAAGAGAATGCCCGCGCCGAGAGTGCTTTTCTTGAGCGAGAGCCAGCTTGTCGGGGCGCTCGGGTCTATCAGAGTGGTCAGGCGCTGGCCGCCATCTGTCACTTCATTGTGCGATTCGGTATAGTTCAGGTTCTGGGTGTATACGTTGTTGAACGCCTGACCGATGGCGCTCGCGACCAGGCTCATGTCCACACTGGAATCGCTCGATTGGGTCAGTTGCGTGCGCATGTTCGCGGCGAAGTTACCGTTCCATTGGCTGGCGAAGCCGGCGCCGGATTGGGAGATGGGCGCGGTGACCGAAGCGTTGCCGGTCAGGTCTTCGGCGATGGCGATGGATGCAGGGTTTTGCGCGGCGTTCTGAGTGTTGGCGTTTTGGAGGAGGGTCCAGCCATCGGGCAGGTAAGTGCCGGTCCCGCTCTCGGTGTTGCAGATGTTGGAGACGGAGTCCCAACGGTATCCATCGATGCGGTATTCCTGGTTCCACATGGTGAGCGACGCCAGGATGTATTGGGCGATCGTGGAGCTGGAGTAATTGGGGCGCGGACCGAAGGGGGAATCCCAATCGGCCTCGTCGTAGAAGTAAATGCCGCCGGGATACTCGGTGGTGTGCCAGCCGTCGAAATCGTCGGTGGTAAGGTCCCAGGGGCCCCATTGATTGTGGACGATGTCGAGGATCACGGCCAGACCGGCGGTGTGGGCGGCGTCGACGAAGGCTTTGAAGTTATCGGTCCGCCGTAGATTTCGTTCTGGACGGCGTACTGATCGCTGGGGCCGTAGCCGATGTTGCCGGGCGGATTTTCGACGACAGGCATCACTTCGACGGCGTTGAAGCCCAGCGCGGCGACCTGGCTGAGCCTGCCGATGGCGGTTTGAAAGCTGCCCTCTTTGCCGCTATTGCCCGCGAAGGTGCCGATTTCCATTTCGTAGATCACCAGGTTGGCGAGGGCGGCGCGGTGAAGGGCGGGCTTTGCCATTGATAGGCGGTGGTGTCGTAGATGATGGAGTTGCCGTTGTTGTAATCGGCTTCGGTGACCTCGCGGCAGTTGGGATCGCGGCGGGTGACGGTAGCGAAACCGGGGCTTGAGATCACGTAACGATAACTCTGGCCGGCGACTGCGCCATCGACATCGTTGGACCAGTTGCCATCGCCCTCGGAGACCAGCGGATTTGCGGCGGTGGACCAGTTGTTGAAGTCGCCTTCGACGGTGATTGTGGTGGCGTCAGGAGCCCAGACGCGGAATGCCACGCCGCCGGGGAACGGGATGGATCCCATGCCGGGCTGGCTGCCTTGAGCAAAGAGAATGGCAACTGCGGAGAAGATGAGTGCAAGGACTTTCTCGAGCACAGTAAAGCCATATTGTAACGACAGGCGGGCGCCAGGGAATGTAAGGATGCCATCGGTAATCGCGACGGCATGCCGCGGCCAGAACGAGGGCCCGCTTATTCCTGGGAATGAGCGATTGATGGCCTTGCTATCGATCACAAAATGGGTATATTATGAGCGATAGAAACAAAGTCTATCGCTCATGAAATGGAACTGGCAACAACCCGGCTGGCCCAATTTCTCCTGGGATCGAGGCCGCCTGCGCAAGGCGGAGGAGCATTTCCTGCTTGGGACAGGCGTGTTCGCCGGCATGGTCAAGCACCTCTCCAACTCCGATCGGAAACGGCTCACCGTGGAAGCGATCAGCGCGGAAGCGGTCACCACCTCTGAAATCGAGGGAGAGATCCTCGACCGGGCCAGCGTGCAATCCTCGATCCGCCGGCAGTTCGGCCTGGACACCGACAAACGCCGCGTTCCGGCCAAGGAACAGGGGATTTCAGAGATGATGGTGGACCTCTATCGCTCGTTCGCGGAACCGCTGTCCGATGACATGCTGTTTTCCTGGCACCGGCTGCTGTTCAAAGACCGTGGCCGCCTCACGGACATTGGCCGCTATCGCACCGGCCGCGAGGCGATGGAAGTGGTCTCGGGTCCCCTCCACGCGCCGAAAGTGCATTTCGAAGCCCCACCGTCATCCAGGATTCCGAAAGAGATGGCGCGTTTTGTGACCTGGTTCAATCGCACCGCACCCGCGGGCCGCGAGCCGCTGCCTGCGCTGACGAGAGCGGGAATCGCGCATCTCTATTTCGAGTCCATTCACCCGTTCGAGGACGGCAACGGGCGCATCGGCCGCGCCATTGCGGAGAAAGCTCTCGCGCAAAGCTTCGGACATCCGACGCTGATCGCTCTGGCTGCGACGATATTGTCCAGGCGCAAGCAGTACTACGCTGCGCTTGAAGCGGCGAATAAGGGAAACGAAGTGACGGCCTGGCTTTCCTGGTTTGCCGGAATCGTGATTGAAGCCCAGAGACGCACGACGGCGCGCGTCGAGTTCCTGATTGAAAAAACACGGCTGCTGGATCGGCTTCGAGGCGAGCTGAATCCGCGGCAGGAGAAGGCACTGCTGCGCATGCTGCGGGAAGGGCCGGAGGGTTTCAAAGGCGGCTTGAGCGCCGGCAACTACGCCACTATCACCGGCGCGTCGCCAGCAACGGCGACCCGCGATCTTGCGGATCTGGTGGACAAAGGCGCGTTGCTGCGCGTTGGCGAGCTCCGCCATGCGCGGTATCACCTCGGGATTCCGATGCGGAAGGTGTCGGCGGTCGTGCTCGATAAGCAGGGGAATTTTAGCTAACGAGCGCGTCAGGACGCCTTCAAAGGATGCGCCAGTCTGGAATGTATGGTGCGGAGAGGGGGACTTGAACCTCGAGGGCGCGCTGATAACACGTAACTTACTGAAATCACAATAAGCCAAAAACGCGAGATGTGATAGAATCGCGTTTCATGGCACGTGTATGGCACGCGGGGAAGAGAACGCTGGTCGAACTTCCACCCGAGCTTGTCCGGAGTGTCCGGCCGGTGGCGAAGCGCGAGGTGCAAGCCGCCCTTCGTGAGGCGTGGCGGCTCCGAAAGCCGGCTCAAGACATCGAAGATTGTTTCCGCCCGATGGTTCCGGGCGTCGGCGAGTTGTACGGTACGCCGTTCTGGAACCACGTAGCAGCCTACATGCGGATACCGAGCGTGTATGGGATGCAAAGACGCGAGTTTAACGACTTGACGCCCGAGGAGCTTTTTCCTCATCTGAGCCTCGTCATGGGCGTGAGCAACGACCGCTCACCGCGGGCCGCGCGCGGACGCTCCGGCCGTCCCAAAGGGACGACGGTTGACGGCACGAAGCTGCGAAAGTTACGAGGCAGCTTCTCCCAGGCCGACTTCGCGGCGAAGTGTGACCCGCCTCTCTCAGAGGACACCATTCAGCGTGGGGAAGGGGGCGCTAGGTGGCCCGAGGGCACGTTTAAGGC
>Ga0181525_10004175_pt1 | contig 11162 bp, 8 predicted proteins | sample PEATcosm2014_Bin_48_FD_121100 | JGI IMG/M metagenome (GOLD analysis project Ga0181525, IMG submission 121100) | Peatland microbial communities from MTU Mesocosm Facility, Houghton, MI, USA - PEATcosm2014_Bin06_10_metaG | ecosystem: Environmental > Terrestrial > Soil > Wetlands > Peat | place... | reverse complement strand
GTGCAAGCCTCGGGCGCCGCGGCGTCGGCAATTCACGTCATTCCGAATTGGTGCGACGACGAAGCCATCAAGCCCGTTGCCCAGATCGACAATCCATTGCGACAGACCTGGGGACTCGACAGCAAATTCGTGCTCGGCTACTCGGGAAATTTGGGCCGAGCCCACGAATTCGAGACCATGCTCGCCGCCGCGGAGCGTTTGCGTGGCGACCCGCGCATCGTTTTCCTGATGACCGGAGGCGGCAAGCGATTCGACGAACTGGCCGGCATCGTCAAACGTCGTGACCTTGAGAGCTCGTTTCGCTTCAGGCCCTATCAAGAGCGGACGAGCCTGCCCTATTCTCTGGGCGTTCCCGACATGCATTGGCTGTCGCTCAACCCGAAGCTCGAGGGCCTCATCGTGCCGAGCAAATTTTACGGGATCGCCGCCGCCGGCAGACCGATGATTGTCATCGCCGATAGCCGCGGAGAACTCGCACGCCTGGTGCAGGACCACGGCTGCGGCATCGTTATCGAACCGGGCGATGCCGATGCACTGGCCAGCGCCGTCTCGCACTTTTCGCGCGCGCCGGAATTAGTCGCGGATATGGGCGTGCGGGCACGCGCAATGCTCGACGCACGCTTCACCCGGCGCAAACAGTTCGAACGATGGCGGAAATTGCTCGATCAGTTCTGAAAGTCGCAGGCATTTGGGAGCGAATAACGCGTCGAACGCAACACGATCGCAGACAACAGACACGCGCCCAAAGAGAAGCCGCACTCCCCGCCACGGCGCCTACGGCGGGTAAAGAGCGAAAAAAGTAAACGAGGCGCCGTGGTCTCCGGCGCCTCGTCGGAGACTTGTTCAGCCCGACAGTTAGGGACGAAATTAGAAAGCGTAACCGGTCCAAGAACCGATCAAGCGGGGCAGGTATCCAGACCAGAACAGAACGAAAGCGTGAAAGCCCCGGCCTTTTCCTTCACCGTGCCCGCCGCACTTTCCAGCGCCGCGTCGGAGACTTCAAAGTTGAGGATTTCTTCTTCGATCTGTTGGATGGTGTTGTCGCTCATAGCCTTGTTCCTTTCGTTCGCCAGCGGCGCCGGCACTCACCAGGCAGGACGAGAAATTCCGATAAACCCCCCCGCCGGAACCGCATTTAATCATCCGCTGCGGATCCTGTAAAGCCTATCTCAATCGGGCAGCAGGTGGCTGATTTACTATGATAAACTGTTCCGGGCTGGTGGTAACCACGGGGCCCGAAAAAGCACTCTTGACCGACCCTGCCATGGCCGCCCGTCCCCTAGATAGTTGGCACCCGAAACGCCAAAAGATCCGCCTGATTATTCCCCTAAATTGGCGTCGCGGCGACCCGGCCGGCGTGGGCGTTTCGCGACGCACCGAACGACCCATCTGGCGCCGATGCTAAAGCTCTGTCGTAGAATAGCGGCGGCCGGATCGGGCCAAGTGTCACGGGTGTAGATTGAGAAGCGCGATTGGAGATAGGTCGTTGGATGCTTTTTACGAGCGCCTGATCGTGCGCGCGGCGACCATCGACGAGCTTATGTCCGATGCGTTCGAGCCGTTGCTTGGCCAGAAAGGCGATGCCGATTTAGCCGGGCGCCGCCTCGCCGCGTGGTGCCAGTCCAGCGCCGCAGGCGACTGGTCGCAGTTCGGCCGGCGGCTGGACCGGGACGGGTGGTCGATCGCGCAGGTGCTGGAACGGTTGGCCACGGTTCGGCGCAGCATAACGGCAGCGACACCGGCGTGGATCGAGGACGCCGTCTGGATCGAGGCGGCGCTGCACAGCCCGATCGGAAAATCGACGGCCGGGCTTGACCCCGCCGAGCCCTGTGCATTCGAAGACCTGTTCACCGCGGCGGTCGAGCAGGCCGAACTGCTGCTTTGGTCGGGGATCGGCGCGCAAGCCTCCGGCAATCTAAACGAAGCCGCCCGCGCCGGCCTGCGTCACACGCTGCTCAAGGAACTGTCGCGGCTTTGCACTCCTGCCCTGTATGAGCGCTTCGTCAAGGCGCGCAACACCGGCGCGACGGCGGCTCAGGCGACCGAGCCGCGGCAAAGCGCCGACACAATGCGCTACAAAGCGTTCGTGGCTGACATGACGGCCGGTGGATTCAGACGTCTGTTCGAAGACAAGCCGGTGCTGTTGCGGCTTTTGACGACGGTCGTGCGGCAATGGATCGAGACCTCGCGCGAATTGCTCCTGCGCCTGGACGCCGACCTCGCGGCGATCCGCTGCGAATTACTCCATGCCGGCGCCGCAAGTCCGGTCGCCAGGATCGAAGGAGACCTCTCCGATCCGCATAATGATGGCCGCTCGGTGAAGATCGTCAGCTTCGAAGACGGCTCGCGCGTCGTCTACAAGCCGAAAGATTTAGGCCTCGACGCCGCCTGGTTCGAACTGATCGAGCGATTGAACTTGGCCGAACCGCCGCTCGAACTCGAAGCGGTGCGGACGTTGTCGCGGGAGGGTTATGGCTGGACCGAGTTCGTCGAGCACACCGGCTGCGCCGACCTAGCCGGCTACGCGCGATTTTTCCGCCGCGCCGGCGCATGGCTGGCACTCCTGCATTTGTTCGTTGCCACCGACATGCATCAGGAAAACATGATCGCATGCGGCGAACACCCGGTACCGATCGATCTGGAAACGATCTTTCAGGCCAGCGCCGAAGAGCACAAAGCCCAAGACGCCGAGGGCGAGGCTTTCGACGCCGCCATGGATATTGTCGCCAACTCGGTGATGATGGTGGGCTTGCTTCCGGCCTACGGACGAGCCGCCGATAACTCCGTCTTCGCCATGGGCGGCATGCTGTCCGACTGGAGTGCCAAAACAAAGCTCAAATGGGTCGACATCAACACCGACGCGATGCGGCCGAGCAAAGCCAAGGAAGGCGGCGACGCCAATCCGAACCTGCCACATGTCGATGGCCGTTACGCCAAGTTTTCCGATCACATCGAAGACTTCATCGCGGGCTTTGCGGCCTATGCAAAATTTCTGATCGGCCGCGGCAAGGACGCGCGGGGGTTGTTCGACGGCTTTGCCGGCCTTCCCGTCCGGAAGGTCGTGCGCCCCACCCGTTTCTACTACATGCTCCTGCAGCGCCTGAAAAATCACCGCACGATGGACGACGGGGCAACGTGGTCGGCGCAAGCTGACTTCATGGCCAGACTGGCGGCGTGGGAGAAGGAGTCCGATCCGCTGTGGCCGTTGCAGCGCGCCGAGCGTTCGGCGCTCCTCACCTTAAACGTGCCGCACTTCGTATCCAGAAGCGATGGCAACGAGATTAGCGACGCGGCTGGCTTTTCGGTCGCGACCGATGCCGTCTCGGGTCTCGATCGCGCCCGCGCGCGCCTCGCGGATTTCGATGCAAAAGATATCGCCTGGCAGATCGAGGTGGTCCGGGAGAATATGAACTCGGCTTTGGGATCGGGCGTGCCGCGCGCACCGACATCGACTTTCCCGTCGATCCCGTCCGGCGTTCCGGCCAAGGAGATTTTCCTCGCCGAAGCCGGCAACATCGCCGCCGAACTTTCCCGTCACGCCGTTCGCCGCGGACCGGGTGCAGCCTGGATCGGGCTCGACTGGTTGGGCGACTCCGATTTTTTTCAGCTCGTATGCCTAGGCCCGGACCTTTATAACGGGACGTCGGGCATTGCCGTTTTTCTCGCCGCGCATAGCGCGGTGGCCGGGTTTGAACCTTCGGGCGAGCTGGCGCGCGCCGCGTTCTCGCATCTGCGCAAGAACCTGAGCAGCCGCAACGCGGCGCGCCTGGCGCGATCAGTCGGTATCGGCGGCGCCACCGGCCTCGGCTCGATCGTCTATGCTTTGAGCGTGATCGCGAAATGCCTGGATGACGACGATATGCTCGCTTCAGCGTTGGCGGCGGCGAAGCTATTCACCGACGATCTGATCGCGGCCGACAAGCAGCTCGACGTCATGGGCGGCAGCGCCGGTGCGATCCTCGGATTGTTGAGGCTTTATCGTGACACCCACTCGAGCGATGTCCTGGGCCGTGCCGTAAAATGCGGCGAACACCTGCTCGCTCAGCCGCGCCGGGGAGCGGCAGGCCGGCGCAGCTGGGCGGGACATGGCGCCGATGCGCCCATGCTCAACGGCATGTCGCACGGCGCCGCCGGGTTCGCCTATGCGCTGGCGTCGTTGGCGGCGGCCAGCGGACGCGAAGAATTCGGGGAAGCCGCGGCGGAATGTATGGCGTTCGAAGACTCAAGCTACAACGCTCTGCGCCATAATTGGCCCGATTTGCGCGCCGCCGAGCCGTTCTGGCCGTGCCAATGGTGCCATGGCGCTCCGGGCATCGGCCTGGCGCGCCTCGCCACCGCCAAACAAACGGGCCGCGGCGCCAAACTTCTCGACGGCGATATCCTGACCACGGACATCCGCAACGCGCTTGCCGGCGTCGAGCTGGCCTGGCCCGGCCGCATCGACACGCTGTGCTGCGGTACGCTCGGTAGCATCGAGTTTTTTTGCGAGGCCGGCAAAGTGCTCGAGCGCGGCGATCTGTCGGAACTGGCCGCGCGCCGGCTGGCGGCGGTGTTGCAGGCCGCGGCGGGCAACGGCGATTACCGCTGGAACAGCGGCAAGCGGCAATTCAATCTGGGCCTGTTTCGTGGCCTGGCCGGCGTCGGCTACACGGCTTTACGCCAAGCCGATCCCACGCTGCCCAATGTGATTATTTGGGAGTAGACGGGCTTAGTTACGGGCCGAGCAAGCGCGTCTGGCCCCTAAAACCCCGCCACCATTTCCAGCGCCTGGCCGGCCTGCGCGTGCGCGTGGCGCGTTGCTTCAAGCCGTGTCACGACGTCAGGCGGCATCGCGATTTCCTTGGCGAATTCAGGCCGCGCGCGCAACGTCTCGATGAAGGCGCCAAGCCGCGGGTGCAGCCGCGCGAACGGATAACCGGCGAGCGAAAGCCTGTGCGCGTAGATGAACCAGGCAATATCGAGCACGCTCAGCGTATCGCCCATCAGATAGGGCCGTTGCGCCAAACGGCGTTCGAGCGCCTCGAACTCGGCGCGGAATTTTTGCGCCGACGCGCGCGCCCGTTCGTCGGTAAAACCTTCGCGCGCGGCGCGCTCCCAGAATTCGATCTGGATTTCCCTGTCGCGATCCTTTTCACCGCCGACGGTGCCCGAGCCGTTCGCGGCATAGCTCTTGAGCGACGCGGCGGGTTTTGGCGGCCCGGGCGGCGCGAATACGAAGCGGAAGCTCAAGGTGCGCAAATCGAGATGCAGGTCGTCTTCGTGCTTGAGCAATGCCGCGACCTCGCTCTCGTGGCCCGCCGGAATGAGTTTCGGCGTCGGAAATTTTTGCTCCAAATACTGGATGATGTCGTTGCTCTCGATATGCACGGTGCCGTCATGCACCAGCACCGGAACCAGCCCGCGCGGATTGATGCCGAGAAACCAGGGCTGAAAGTTCTCGTTGGCCATGAGGTCGACGAGATGCGACTGCCACGGAATGGCTTTGAGGTTGAGGAAGATCCGCAGCTTTTGCGAACAGGACGAGCCCATGAAATGCAGCAGATGGACACCCTTCCAGCCCAGCACCTCGCGCGTCTTGATATCGGCGTCGACGAGTTGAACCATGTTTTCCCCCACCGCTCTTTTGTAGCACAATACCAAATGCTCTGGGGGATGTCAGGCATGAAATTGGGCGTTATCGGACGTCGATCCGCATTAAGTTGGCTTTCACGCAATACCGAGCCCACCCAGCGCTATATCAATGCATCACAATCGCCGCGTAAAGGACGAGCCCGGCTGCGATGGCAGTCACCAGCACCGTCAGTCCCGCCCCGGCTTGGCGCCCGAATGTTTGTTCGAGTGAGGAGTTAAGCCCCCAGGCGTTTAAAAGACGCGCCAGCAGCAAGACTCCGCCCAGGGTGAGGATCATCGGCGCGTGATAGCCAAGCGCCTCCGCCAAGCCGATCAGCAAAAGCGCGAGCGGCGTATGCTCGGCGAAATTGCCATGCGCCCGAATCGCCTGCGCCAACGCGGCGTCGCCGCCGTCGCCGCGGTTTATCTTCGAACGCACCCGATTGAGAATAACGTTGACGGTAAGGAGCGCGGCGAGCAGGCCCAGGAGCGCCGCAAAGATGGCGGTGTATAGCGGAAAAACCGTTGTCATGTCGAACCTCAAGGTTGAATTGCGCGATTGTCGGCTATCCGGCAGCGACCACTGCACGAGCGCCGCCGCCTCCCACCAGTCGTGCGGCGCATCGTGTTTTCGACATCACCGCAAGAAATTATTTGACGCCGAAATTTTCTTCGCCGGTCAACTTAGTTCGGCAAGCCGGGCGGCGAGGAAGCGGCGCTCCGGTTCAAGCTCGGTGCATTGGAGCGCTTCGCGGTAGGCGGCGATGGCCTCGTCCTGACGGCCCAGGCGGCGCAACAGATCGCCGCGGACGGCGGGCAGCATGTGGTAGTCGGCGAGGTCCCCGCGTTGCCCGATCGAATCGACCAGCCGCAGCGCCCGTTCCGGGCCGTCCACCATGGCCACCGCGACGGCATGGTTCAGTTCGATCACCGGCGAGGGATGGATGCGCACCAGCACCTCGTACAGCGCCGCAATTTGCGGCCAGTCGGTATCCTCGTAGCGTTCCGCCCGCATATGGAGCGCCGCGATGGCGGCCTGCACCGCATAGGTGCTCGGCCGCCCCGAAGTTCGTAACCCGACCTCAACGCGGCGCAAACCTTCGGCGATCTGTGCCCGGTCCCACAGCGTGCGATCCTGCGCCGCCAGCAAAATGGCGTCGCCCCGCGGCGTGGTGCGCGCACCGCGCCGGGCATCATGCAGCAGCATCAACGCCAACAGCGCATCAGCCTCGGGGCGATCCGGCATCAGTTCCACCAGCAGGCGGCCGAGCCGGACGGCCTCGCGGCACAGCGCGTCGCGAATAAGGTTCGGACCCGACGTCGCGGCATAACCCTCGGTGAAGATCAGATAGATCACCGCCAGCACGCCATCGAGCCGTTCCGGCAAGATGTCGCGCGACGGCACCTGATAGGGAATCCCGGCATCGCGGATTTTGGCTTTGGCGCGCACCAGGCGCTGCGCCATGGTTTTTTCCGTCACCAGAAACGCCTTGGCGATTTCGGTAGTCGTCAGCCCGCAAATTGTCCGCAGCGTCAAGGCAATCTGGGCCTCACTGGGCAGCGCCGGGTGACAGCAGGTAAAAATCAGACGTAGCACATCGTCGGCCGGCCCATCGTCGCCGGCCTCGTCTTCGGCGGACCATTGTCCGATCCGCTGATCCGATAACAGTTCGGCTTCGATCTGCCGGCGCTTGGCCAGAAACCGCACGTGCTGCCGCAGCCGGTCGATGGCCTTATGGCGCCCGACATTGACCAGCCAGGCGCGCGGATTTTCCGGAACGCCTTCGCCCGGCCACTGCGTCAGTGCCGCCGCGAAGGCGGCCTGCATGGCCTCCTCGGCGAGATCGAAATCGCCGACCAGCCGGATCAGGGTGGCCAGCACGCGGCCACCCTCGTTGCGAAACAGCCGTTCGATGGGGTCGGCCATAAGGCTGCGCTCGCGACCGCGGCCGACAAGCGCCGGCCGCGAAACGCCGAGCGGCCCTGTGCCGCCGGCGCCCTTAAGAATAGACCATCACCGGACGTACTTCGATGGAGCCGAAGCGTGCGGACGGCACGCGGGCCGCGATGGCGAGCGCCTCATCGAGATCCTTGGCGTCGATCAGATAGTAACCGATCAGCGCCTCCCGCGTTTCGGCGAATGGACCGTGGGTGACCACCGGTTTGCCGTCCTTGACCCGAACCGTGGTCGCCGTCGAGGTCGGCTGCAGGGCGTCGCCGGCTTTGAAATTGCCGTTCTGAATGATCGATTGGGTGAATTTGCCGTATTCTTCCATCATCTTGGTGCGATCGGCATCGCTCGGAGTTTGGGCTTCACTTTGGTAGATGAGAAGAAGGTACTGCATAACGCTTCCTTTCGTGGTGCGATGTTGCCGTCACCATCCAGTCGAACGGGCAACCGCAAAATCGACCGCGACAGACTAATTAATTTGTGCGTTCGGGGCGAAAATGTCCCCAGCGCCCGTCGTGAATCGCGAAATACGCGGCCTACGGCACCTTCGCGGCTGCACAAGATGCGTTGACGGTGACCTTGACCATATCGAAGGATCGCACTCGCACCTGACAATGGGTCGAGGGATCGGGTGCGACATCAATCACTTGACCAGCTACCGCCGGTTGCGATTTGCCGTCGATGCTCAGGATGACGCTGTCGATGGCGGGAGAGCCGACCAGACCGACGGTGAGACGCCCGTCAATGATTCGCGATTCATTGGGCGGGATATCGTATTTGTTCTTGTCCGGCCGGATCGACTCCAAATCGGCTTTGGTGCTGGCAAGTTCGGTTTCCAGCGCGTTGATTCTTATGTTTTCGGCGTTGACCTGTTTGCGCTGGGTCTCGTCGTCATTTTGCACCTGCTCGATCAATTGCCTGGCGGCGACGAGGTCGGCGGAGGCCAAATGCCGGAAGAAAAAGAAGGTGCCGATTCCGCCGCCGACCAACACGATTGCAACGACGATAAGAAACAGCAACCGGCCTTCGCGCGCCAGCGCCAAACGCAGCCGCGCGTTCTCGTTGTTCCAGTAGTGTCGTTCCACGCTCTCGCTCACTTTGCGCCTTCTTGTCGACGGCATACCACAGTTCCGCTGCTTCCGGGGCGATAGCCTAGGGACCCGGTTTTGCGCCTGTGCCGGTATCGGATTGGATCGAGCGGATGACCCCGGAAATCCGGGACAGGATCGAATTTAGCTGAGGAATCTGGATCGGACTCGGTACATTCTGCGCCTCATTCGAGTTCGTGCCGGCGGAAGCGGTCGACGTCGCGTCAGGACCTGGCTCTGCGCTGCCACTTGGCGAGCCGCGCGCCGGTGGCGGCGCAGCAGTCGTTCCGCTGCCGGTACCGCTGGACGGCGCGGCCGGCGGCGGCGCACCGGCCGGCGGTTTGACGGTCGGTGTCGCGCCGAGCGTGCCGGACGATGGCGTGGTACCGATCATGCTCGATTGCGGCGTCGTGGGGTTCGTCGGTTGCGCAGGCGTGGCGTTGGCACCTGCTTGCGGCGCGGCGGGCGTATCGACGTTGCCGAGAATGATCGGCAGCCCGTCCTTGCCGGAACCGATCACCACCACCTTGGTGTTTTGCGATTGCGACAGCGCGATGGTGGCTTCGATGCCGCGCCAGCGCAGATAAGATTCCGAAATTCCCTGGCTGACGGTCTTTTGGAAGGCGGCGATGCCGTCCGCCTCGATCTGCTTGCGCTTCGATTCCTCGACTTCGCGCTCGACGCGAAATTTGAACTCCTGAATCATATAATATTGCTCGGTTTGACGATTGATCGCCGCGACGATTTCGGGGGGCAATTCGATGCCGAGCACCAGCGTATCGAGGATACGGATCGATTTTTGCAGGTAGTGATTGTAGTTTTTCGGATCCGGCTGCTCCAGGCCCTCGACCTGCACCAGTTTATCGAGATTTTCGTTCAAGCTTTTTTCCGCGCTGTCGCGAATCGATTTCTGAATCGGATCCCGCGACTGATAGACCTGTTGCGCGGTAAACTGAGAAATAGTCTCACGCGCCTGGCTGCCGATTTCCGGAGCGAGCACCGAGGCCAGATAGCCGGGACCGATGAATTTGTGCAGCACGCCGACCGAATCATGCAGCAACTGATAGCGCACGCTAATCTGCGCTTTCACGTTGACGCCGTCGCTGGAAATGGCGTTGTAGGTCTGCATGGAGGACTGCAGCCGCAAGTCATAAAGGAACAGCTTGTCCCACGGCCAGATCAGGTGCAGTCCCTCTTCCCTGATTTCGTGCGGATCGAGCACGGTGCCGCGCCCGACCCAGCACAGGCAGTACATGTCGAAGCCGTTGAAACGCTTCCACAATACGCCGACTTGTCCGCTCGGCACGTTGATGATCATGTAAGGCCACAGCACGATGGCGGCCAGCATGGCCATCATCAGCAATACCGAAAAGCCAGGCAGGTGACGGGTAATATAACGCCACCATCGGCGCCGGCGCCGCGGCAGCGGCGGCTCGTCGTCAAGGATGTCCGGATACGTCACCATAAGCCGTTCTCCATCGAACGCACTCACCCACCGCTTTGCAACGAAACTTCCTCGACAATCCGGCCTTCGTCCATGCGTATCTTACGCGCAGGCAAATGCAGCTCGTCGAGATAGCGGTCATCGTGCGTAATCACCACGATGGTCGCGCCAGCTTGCAGCATTTCCGGCAGAAACTCGTCATAAAATTTCCGCCGAAATTCCGGATCCTGTTCGGCTGTCCATTCGTCGAGCAGGAAGATCGGGCGTTTTTCGAGCAGGCTTACGATCAGCGCCAGACGGCGGCGTTGGCCGCCGGAAAGATCCAGCGTACGAAACTCGCCATCCGATAGCGAGGTCTTGTCGGACAACCGGAACTTCGCCAAGAGGCTATCGACCTCGCCCGGCTCCGGATCGGGGATGCCGTAGAGCCGGCGGAACAAATGATAATCGAAGAAAATCGCCGACATTAGAGCGCGATATTCGTCGCGGTTGGCGTCGGTGATATAGCGGCCGTCGAGCGTGACTTCGCCGGAACTCGGCGCGTAAATTCCGGACAGCACCCGCAAAAACGTCGATTTGCCCGAACCGTTGCCGCCGGTCAGGAAGATCAGCTCGCCGGATCGCAAGGTGAAGTCGATCGGCCCGATCTTGAACGCGGTGTCGGAGAATTTGTCGACGTAACGGAACTCGATGTTGCGCATCTCGATCTTTTCGAAGCGCGTCGGCGCCACAAAGTCGTGCACTTTGTTCGGAGCAACGGCAGAGAGGATATCGTCCAGTTGTTCGATCCGGCCGGCCGCGGCGTTCGCGTTCAACAAAATCGGTATCGCCTGCACCAGACCGAAACACGCACCGACGACGAACAACAGCGCCGTGGTCGCCTTGGCGATCGACGAGCCGCCCAGCGAGTCGCTTAAGTTGGGCGCCACGAACACAACGGCTCCCAGCAGGATGTACATCGAGATCTGCGATGTCACGATCATCCTGAAGGTTTCGGCTTGGGTGCGAATTTTGATGTTGGCCGCGGCTTTCGACACTTCGCGCGCGTCGTCGAACAAATCGGCGCTGC
>Ga0181525_10004174_pt1 | contig 11164 bp, 11 predicted proteins | sample PEATcosm2014_Bin_48_FD_121100 | JGI IMG/M metagenome (GOLD analysis project Ga0181525, IMG submission 121100) | Peatland microbial communities from MTU Mesocosm Facility, Houghton, MI, USA - PEATcosm2014_Bin06_10_metaG | ecosystem: Environmental > Terrestrial > Soil > Wetlands > Peat | place... | reverse complement strand
TGACGGTGAGCTTCACCTTGCCTTTTTGGATGTAGAACACGGCATCCGCAGGATCGCCCTGCTGGAAGATGAACTCGCCTTTGCGATATTTTCCGATGCTGCGGCCCGCACCGACCCGGCCGAGAAACACTTTGGGATCAAAGGTTGCGTTCGACTTGATCGCCATTTGTCTGTTCGCCTCACTTTACGAGGCTCGGCGCCCGTGCTGCGATCTGCCCCGTGAGATAGATCGACGAAGCATTACTTCTACTACGTTTCTCGCCCCGCGTGTACACGAATTTTCAGCAATTTCAGGCGGTCGGCCGCCACGCAACGCTCATTCGGCCCCAAAAAACAGGCAAAACCCGACGCCGCGAGGCGCCGGGTCTTGCAAGCGAATTGGCGTGACTTACTGATGCCAGCCCATATCGCGGTCGCGATCGTGCCGGTAGTCGTTGTACTGGTTGCCGCGCGCGTTTCTGTAATCGCGCATCTCCTGATGGTTCCTCCAGTGATGCCACTGATGACCGCGGTCCCAGTAGCCGTCCTGATAACCGTAGGCGACGTCATTGACGTTGACGCCAATACCGAGGCCGCCGACATGGATCCCGACGCCGTCGGCGCTCGCGGGACCGGACATCGCGAAAGCCGCACCGGCAAGGCCGAGAACGATGATCGCGCCGTTGAGAGTTTTGTACATGATCTATTCCTTCCAGATGCCTGGCAGCCGCGCGGTTCGCGGGCCATGGCAGCTTGTGTGTGAGTAGCGCTTTGGAGGGGAATGGCCGATCTGTCTGCGCTCGATTCCGTTAACGCGCAGTCGCGACATTCGACGCAAACAATCTATCTGCAACTTCCTACAGAGAGCGCGATGCTACCGGTGCGAGCATCGGAAAATCGCCGGATGTGAGCATTTCGGCACAGTCTCGAATGGCGCCCAGGCATAGCCTCTGTCGACAGCCTCGCGATGGCGCGAGCGAACTGCTGTTCGCGTCGAGGCTCAGAAAGAACGACCAGATGGCCACGACACTACCCATGCTCAATACCGGCATACGTTCGAATTCGGGGCCCGCTTACGATATCGATCGCACGATCGCATGCTTCGAACGCGAGCTTGCAACACACAGGCAGGAGGAAGCGAGACTCAGAAGCGCTTTGGCGCGCGCAGAGGCTCTGCTTCTCGAAAAAGAGTCTTTCACTCGGGACGCTGCAGAGACCCCTGGCCCGCGCGCGCGTCAAGGACAATTCGCAAATTGCGGCGCAAACCTGACGCCGCGGCAGCACGAGATCATGAGGTTGGTGCTCGACGGTCACCCCAGCAAGAACATCGCCGCGGACCTCGGAATAAGCCAGCGTACCGTGGAGAACCATCGCGCCGCGATCATGAAGAAAACAGGTTCGAAATCGCTCCCCGCACTGGGACGGTTCGGGGTTATCGCGTCGGAGCCAGTCCCGTCCGCCTACGCCGACAACACGCGCGCCAGCAGGGGCAACATCGCGCTCGTGACCAGTCTCCGATTGTCATCGGGCGCGAAATAGGCGATTCTCCCGGTTGCGCGTTGCAATCGGAGCCGGAAGGAGTCTCGCGCCATGCTGCGATTCCTCTGTTTCCTCTTTGCAACGATGCTGGCCGCGACACCGGTCTTCGCACAAAACCCCACTCCGGTCGGCGTGTGGCTGCACGACAACAAGCGCATCGAGATACAGATCGAGCCGTGCGGCGAAACGCTGTGCGGGAAGTTGGTCTGGTTCAAATGGCCGAACGACGCGCAGGGGCTGCCGCTGGTCGATCTGAAGAACCCGGACGCCGCCTTGCGCACGCGCCCACTGCTCGGCCTCACCGTTCTGGACGGTCTTCACCGCACCGGCGAGAACACCTGGGAGGGCGGCAACATTTACGATCCCGACGACGGGGAGTCCTATGCCGCGTCCATGTCGATTGGGGCCGATGGCTCGCTGCAGGTGCGCGCCTATGTGCTCCTGCCCATGCTCGGCAAGACGTTGGTCTGGACGCGCATGCGCGCGATCACCAACCCATCCGGAGACTGATCCTGAGATGAAGTCCGGCGGAGCGGCGGCCTACTTCGTGCCGAATTTCTCGAGCGTCTCGTCGATCATCTCGACGCCTTCCGGACTGTGGATCCAGGATTCAGCGGCCTGCTGCGTCGGGAAGCGCATGGGCATCGCATAGGGCTTGACGCGATTGGGCACCGGCACCAGCACCTCGAAGGTGCCCTCGGCGCGGGTGTCCTTCGTGGGCGCGACCAGCGCGCGTGGGGCCGAATATTTGTTCTTTTTCATGACGCAACCAGTTCGAACGAATTCCGCGGGCGGACGCTTAGCGCAAGGATCGCAGAAAGTATATGCGAAATTCGGTTAAGCGTGTTGGGCTGGCGCGGAAAGCTCTGTGGCAGGACTGCGGCTGATCCACCCGTATATGGCGATCCAGACATAGCAGGCGGCGGGGACAAACAAGGCCAGCGAAAGGCCGATGCGGTCGGCCACCGTGCCGGTGATCAGCGGGATCACGGCGCCGCCGACGATCGCCATGCACAGAAGGGCCGACGCTTCCGGTGTGTCGCCTTCCTCGCCTTCGATCGCGAGTGTGAAAATCGTCGGGAACTGGATCGAGTTGAATAGTCCGATTGCGAGAAGCGTGACCGCTGCAAAGGTGCCGGCGCTCAGCGCGGACAAGGCGGTCAGCAGACAGGCTATGACCGCACAGATCGTCAGCGCGCGTCCTGCGGGAACATAACGCAACGCCACCGATCCGATGAAACGGCCGATCATGGCGCCGCCCCAATAGAAGCTCACCATCTGGCCGGCTTGCTGCGCCATGAGCCCGAGTGTGTGCGGCAGCATCAGATAATTGGCCATGACGCTGCCGATCGACACCTCGGCGCCGACATAGATGAAGATCGACAACATGCCGAAGGCAAGGCGCGGATGCTTCAGGAGCGCAAACGTACCTTTCAGCGTTGCAGCCTGGTTGACCGACGGCAGATTGGCGCGCCGCAGGAACCAGAAGACGACGGCCAGCGCCGCCAGCAGCGCGGCAAAGGCCAGAAACGGCCACTGCAGCGCGTAGGCCGCGGTCTTGCGGTAAGCCGCAAGCGTCTCGGGCGAAAACTTCGCGGCGGCGGGAATGGCAACACCCGTCGACAGGATGAGTGCCGCACCGATGTAAGGCCCGATGGTCGTGCCGATGGAGTTGAACGCTTGCGCCAGCGTGAGACGGCTATGCGCCCCTTCCGGCGGCCCCAGCAACGCGATCAGCGGATTGGCTGCGACCTGAAGGATGGTGATGCCGCCTGCCACAATGAAAAGTGCGGCGAGGAATCCCCAATAGACACCGGCCAAGGCCGCCGGCACGAAGAGAAGATAGCCGAAGCCCATCACGACGAGACCGACGACGATGCCCCACACATAGCCGACGCGCGACAGCAACAGGCCCGCGGGAATCGAAAAGAACAGATAGCCGAGAAAGAAGCAGAATTGCGTCAGCATCACTTCGGCATAGGAAAGCTCGAACAGCCCTTTGAGCTTCGGGATCAGCGTGTCGTTGAGGACGGTCGCGAATCCCCAGGCGAAGAACAGCGCCACCACAAACGGCACGATGCGGCGCGCGCTGCTTCCGATGTCCTGCGGCATGTTCGATGTCTCCCAACAAATATGTGCGGCGTTATTGCGCGAGCCGATGAGCCTGATCGCCGGCGCCAAGGAAGGCGGCGTAGCCATCGAGGATAACCTGAGTCGGAATGGCGGCGAGGTAGGATTGGAAACGTCCTTTCGCCTCGAACCGTTTGCGGAAATCGCTCTTTTCCAGGATGGGAAGAATGGACGGGCTGATGCCGCCTGCGATGTAGAGGCCGCCCCGCGCGCCATAGCTCAGCGCAAAATCGCCGGCCACCGATCCGAGGATCATGCAGAAGCGCTCGACCGTGCGCACGCAGATTTCTTCGCCGCGCAATGCCCGGGCCGTGATTTCCGACGGACCGCAGGGCGGCTCCGACACGCCTTCGATTTCGTTGAGCGCGTCGTGGAGATTTTGCAGACCCGGCCCCGAGAGCACGCGCTCGGTCGAGACCTGCCAATTGTATTTGCGCGCCAATATGCGCAGGACCTGGACTTCGACCTCGTCGTTGGGCGCAAGCGCAGCGTGGCCGCCTTCCCCTGCAAGCGCAATCGCATGTCCTCGCCCGCGCACAAGCGCAGAGACGCCGAAACCCGTGCCCGGTCCAATCAGGGCAACGGTCGCATTGGGCTGGCCGGTGCGCGTTTCACCCAGAAGCTTCAGCTTGTCCGGCGCGATATGCTGCGTGGAAAGCGCGAGCGCTTCGAAATCGTTGAGAAGCTGCGCCTTCGCGAAACCCAGATGCAGAATCTCATCTTCCGAAAACGTCCAGCCGAGATTGGTGAAGCGCACGGCGCCCTGCGTAACGGGACCGGCAACGGCAATCACGGCGATGGACGGCGCGGCGCCCACATCCGTGAGATACGTGCGCACCGCATCGCCGCCGCACTTGTAGTTCTTGCTCGGATATTCGCGGATTTGAGAGATGACGGGCCTTCTGCCCGACACGTCGGCAAGCGCGAAACGCGCATTGGTGCCGCCGATGTCGCCGACGAGCGCGATGGCATTGGGCTGTGTCACGGCCGCATCTGCGAAGCTTGAAGCTTCGCCTCGCCGCTCAAGGCCGCATCGCCGGCAAACCGGCCGAGCTCAGCCCGGTAAGTTCCACCAATGATCTTCCACACATGCGCTGTCTCATCGAAATTCGCGAGCAACCGCGGATCCGCCGCAATCGAAACGTGCTGCGTCTGTCCGGGATTGAGGAGCAGCTTGTTCCAGCCGATGAGATGGCGAATGGAATTCATGCCCTCCAGTTCGCATGTGGCGTAGATCTCCGGCGTGTCGTAGCCGGCGCGTGTGCCCGTATTCGTCACATCGAAGGAAACCGTCAGCGTGTGTCCGCCTTCGACCTTCAGGTTGGCGTATGAGAAGGACGTGTAGGACAATCCGAAGCCGAACGGGAAAAGCGGCGTGAGCTTGCGGCTCTCGTACCAGCGATAGCCGACATTGGCGCCTTCGAAATAGTTGATGGTAAAGGGCGGCGGCGGCGCATGAGGATTGCCCGACGTCTTGCGCGCCTCGAGCATGCTGGCATAGCCGGGGAGTTCCGGCCGCGGCAACTGCGCCTCGCTCATGGGAAAGGTAATCGGCAAGCGGCTCGAAGGATCCACTTCGCCGAACAGCACGCGCGCAATCGCCTCGCCCCCGCGCGACCCCGAATACCAGGCCTCCAGCACGCCTTCGACATTGTTCAACCAGGGCATGAGCACGGGCCCGGAGGTCTCGAGCACAACGATCGTGCGCGGATTGGCAGCCGCCACCGCGGCGATCAGCGCATCCTGATCGCCGGCAAGCGAAAGATTGGGCGCGTCGACGGATTCGCTCGTCCATTGCGTGGCGAAGACGATGGCGACATCGGCGTCTTTCGCCATGGCGGCGGCCGCGGCGATATTGGTCCCGTCGTTGTATTCGACCTTCGAATCCGGTAGCCGCGCGATGATCGTCTTCAGCGGCGCCGGGCCCATATAGTTTTCGTTGACGTCGAAATCGCCCTCGTAATGGTGGATGCGGAAGGTGTAGCCGCCATGCGGTGTCACCTCCGACGAACCGCCGCCGCCGCCGAGAATGCCCATGTCGGCATGACCGCTGATGACGGCTACGCGCGCGAGATTTGTCGCCAGCGGCAGACGCCCATTCGTGTTCTTGAGGAGCACGATGGCCTGTTCGGCGATGCGCTGGGACACCGCTGCGTCCGCATCGTAATCGATCGTCGCGGGCGCAGCCGGGCGATCGATCACACCCGTCTCGAACATCGTGCGCAGGATTCGGTGCACCATGTCGTTGATACGTGCTTTCGGCACCCGGCCCGCCTTGGCCGCGGCCTCAAGCGGCGCCGCGAAATAGGAATGGCCGTCAAACTCTTCGCCGTCTTCCTGATCGAGGCCGTTGATCGCCGCCATTTCGGTCGAATGCGTGCCGCCCCAATCCGACATCACGAACCCGGGATAGCGCCAGTCCTGCTTCAGGATCTTGTTGAGCAGGATGTCGTTCTCACAGGCGTAGAACGTCCACACCTTGTTGTAGGAACACATGATCGAGCCCGGCGCGCCGCCCTCGATCGCAAGCTCGAACGCCAGCAGGTCGGACTCGCGCGCCGCCGATTCGTCGATCTCGACGTCCGCGATGAAGCGTCCCGTCTCCTGATCGTTCAACGCGTAATGCTTGAGCGTGGAAATCTCATCCTTGCTCTGGATGCCGGCAACCACATTGCCGACGATAACGCCGGCGAGCAGCGGATCCTCGCCGGCATATTCGAAATTGCGTCCGTTCCTCGGATCGCGGGCGAGATTGATTCCACCGGCGAGCACGACATTGAAGCCGTTCTCGTGCGCCTCGGTGCCCAGCATCGCGCCGCCCTCGCGCGCCAGCGTGGGATTCCAGGTGGAAGCCGCCGCCAGGCCCGAAGGCAGAACCGTCGAGCCCTGATCCTGCCGCTTGCCGAGCGGATTGGTGACGCCGAGGCCCGCATCCGTCTCGCGCAAGGCGGGGATGCCCAAACGCGGGACGCCCGCGACATAGCCCGAAGCCCAGAGAAGGTCTTGCGGTGTCTCATGCCAGAGAAGCGGAGAATGGCCGTGAAGGATCGCGATCTTCTCATCAAGCGTCATCATGCGCTGGAGCATCGTGGCGCGGGCATCGGCGGACAGCTTTGTGTTCATCCAGCGGGGCGGTTTCGGGGGCGCCGTCTTGGCCTGCCCCATTGTCGCCACCATCATCATCGCCGCCGCGAGCACCGCCGAACCGCGGATCCATCTATTGCCGTACACGTGCACTCCCTCGACAGCGATTTGTTTGGCCGGAGAATGCTGTCCCATCCCAAGCCTGTCGAGCCCACCGGGCGACACAATTTGGTCTCAAGGCCATGGTTGGCTCCCCTCGGTCGATCAACGGAGGGGTTCATGGGATCGCAACGGACTTGGCGTGGCGCGTTTGTCGCAATAGCGATGATTGCCACGGGCGTGGGGCTTTCGGGCTGCTTCGACCTGGTGCAGACGGTCGGCGTCGACCGCCAGGGCGCCGGACGCTATCAGGTGTCCATCACAGCCGAGGGCATTGTCGGTCAGGCGATCAAGAACGAGAAGCTCGTCAACAAGCAGAACCATGCGACGCTCGCGACATCGGACGTCAACGGCAAGGTCACGCGCACGGCCACGATCGATTTCAAGTCGCTCTCCGAACTGGCCTTCTCCGACGAGCGGATGAGCCTGAAGGTGACCGGCCGAGATTTCTTCGGGCTCGGGCCGTCGCATGTCGCCTTCATCGCCGACGTCATGATCAGCAAGGCGAAGAGCGAGAACCCGCAGACGGCGTCGGCGAAAGGCGTCAGCGAGGAGATTGCACAGAGCATTCTGGGCGATCACACTTACACCTACACCGTCACGGTGCCGGGCGACGTGGAGCGCGCGCTCCCCATTACCATCGGCGGCCAGACCTACCAGCCGACCGTCACCGGCGATTTCTACAATGGCCACACGGTGACGTGGCGCTTGCCGCTCTACGCGCTCGTCAGCGCCGACGCGCTCGATTTCGAAGTCGATTTCTCGGCATGGGGCTTCTTCAACGATACGCAATCGCGACTGGTCGCGAACGATTGAAATGCGCCTGAACGGACTTGACCGTGCCGTCTCCGGGGCCGGAGTTTCGGGCATGGTCATTCCGCCACCCGTCTGAGATACTTGCCGTCTCGTCGACGGGAACCGCATGCTCGTTCGTCACCTCTCTTATTTCGTCGCACTCGCGCGCGAACGTCATTTCGCGCGCGCGGCCGAAGCCTGCAATGTGGCGCAGCCGACGCTCTCGGCCGCCATCCGGAAGCTGGAGGAGGATCTCGAAGCGCGGCTGGTGGTCCGAGGCCATCATTTCGTCGGGCTGACGCCGGAAGGCGAACGTGTGCTGGCGTGGGGCCGCCAGATCCTGACCGACTACACGAGCCTGCGCGAAGATCTTTCGCGGCTCAGGCAGGGCATGGTGGGCACGCTCAGGCTCGGCGTCATACCGGCGGCGATGCCGTCCGTGTCTTTTCTCACGGCGCGCTTCTGCAAAGACCATCCGGCGGCGGATGTCGAGATTCAATCGCTGAACTCGCGCGCGATTCAACGCGGGCTCGATGCGTTCGAGCTGGATGCCGGCGTCACCTATCTGGAAAACGAGCCGCTCGAAAACGCGCGCCGCATTCCGCTCTATCATGAGCACTACGTGCTGGTGACGCGGCGGGAAAATCCCCTTGCCGCACACGAGAGCGTGACCTGGACCGAAGCCGCGGCGGAAAAGCTCTGCCTACTGAGCGAGGACATGCAGAACCGGCGCATCCTGAACAATGTGGCCGCCTCCATCGGCATCACGCTTTCGCCTTCCATCGTCAGCAATTCTTTTCTCGGCATCTATTCGCATCTTCGCTACGGCGGATGGTCGAGCATCGTGCCACACACCTTCTCTTATATGTTCGGCGGCATTCCGGAGCTGACGGCGATCGATCTTGTCGAGCCCGCGCACAGCCAGGCGATCGGCCTTGTGCTTTCGAGCCGCGAACCGCAATCGCCGATGGCGGGAGCGTTGCTCGCTTCGGTGATGGAGGGAGACCTCGCCTTCGGCTTTTCGCAACCGCGAAAGGCTTGATCGAAGACTCCTATTGCGCCTTCCAAGACTTTCATTGGATCGCCGGACGCCCGAAGCGCAACACTTCCGTCGTCGAGCACCAAGACGCGAACGCGCCCACCACTCGACGAGGAAACATCCCGGTTCAAGACAGAATCATGACAACAAAAGCACATTCGGCGAGCCGTTCATTCGCGCTGTCGACCGGCCATGTTCCTCCCGCTCCACACACCAGCATGAGGAAAGACGATCATGGCAAAGGTGCTATGCGTTCTCTATGACGACCCCGTCGACGGCTATCCCAAATCTTATGCGCGGGATGGCCTGCCCAAGATCGAGCGTTATCCGGATGGACAAACGCTGCCGACACCCGAAGCGATAGATTTCAAGCCCGGCACGCTCTTGGGCAGCGTCTCGGGTGAGTTGGGACTGCGCAAATTTCTCGAATCCCACGGCCACAAATTTGTGGTCACGTCGGACAAGGACGGCCCGAATTCCGTTTTCGAACGCGAGTTGGTCGACGCCGACATTGTGATCTCGCAGCCGTTCTGGCCGGCCTATCTCACCGCCGAACGCATCGCCAAGGCGAAGAACCTGAAGCTCGCGATCACGGCCGGTATCGGTTCCGACCATGTCGACCTCAAGGCCGCCAGCGAGAAAGGCCTCACCGTCGCCGAAGTCACCTATTGCAACTCGATCAGCGTCTCCGAGCACGTGGTGATGATGATCCTCGGCCTCGTGCGCAACTACATCCCCTCCTATCAATGGGTCGTCAAAGGCGGCTGGAACATCGCCGATTGCGCGGCGCGCTCCTACGACGTCGAAGGCATGCATGTGGGAACGGTGGCGGCCGGACGCATCGGCCTTGCGGTGTTGCGCCGCCTCAAACCCTTCGACATGCATCTGCACTATTACGACCGCCACCGTCTGCCGGATGCGGTCGAGAAAGAACTGAACCTCACCTGGCATCCGAATGTGGAGGACATGGTGAAGGTTTGCGATGTCGTCACCATCAACGCGCCGCTGCATCCCGAGACCGAGCACATGTTCAACGATGCGCTGCTCGCCAAGATGAAGCGGGGCGCCTATCTCGTGAACACCGCACGCGGCAAGATCTGCGATCGCGATGCCATCGTGCGCGCGCTCGAGAGCGGACAGCTTGCGGGTTACGCGGGCGATGTGTGGTTTCCCCAGCCGCCGCCGAAGGATCATCCGTGGCGGACCATGCCGCATCACGGCATGACGCCGCATATCTCCGGCACGTCGCTTTCGGCGCAGACGCGCTACGCGGCCGGCACGCGTGAGATCCTCGAATGCTGGTTCGAGAAACGCCCCATCCGCAACGAATATCTCATCGTGCAGGGCGGCAAGCTCGCGGGCGTGGGCGCGCACTCCTACAGCGAAGGCAACGCGACCAAAGGCTCCGAAGAAGCCGCGCGGTTCAAGAAATAACCCTGAACGGGTGGGCCGGCGGCATTCGTCCGCCGGCCCATTTACCGCTGGAGCCTCGATGTCCTCGCCGGAAGATGTTTCGAAAATGGGACCGCCCCCGGACGCCAGGGCGTGGTTGACCGCAGCTTTGTCGGGCCTGGGCGGCTTCATCGTCATCTATTTGCTGGCGCTGCTGACCGCCGATTTCCACACGCTTCTGTTGATCGCGCCGTTCGGGGCGAGCTGCGTGCTCGTTTTTGCGCTGCCGCAGAGCCCGCTAGCGCAGCCCCGCAACGTCATCGGCGGGCATCTGGTCTCGACGACGGTCGGGCTTGCCACCTTCTCGCTCATGGGCAGCCAGCCCCTGAGCTTCGGCATAGCCGTAGGCGTCGCCATTGCAGCGATGGAATTGACGGGTACACTGCACCCTCCGGCGGGGGCCGATCCTATCGTTGTGCTGCTGGCGAAAGCGTCGTGGACGTTCCTGCTTTCGCCTGTGCTGACGGGCGCGATCACAATCGTCGCACTTGGTTTCGTCTATCACCGAGCAATCACGCGACGACGCTATCCAACAAAGATGTTCTGACAAAGAAGGGGAGGGAAAATATGACCGCAATGACAGCTTCCGGCAGCAGGCCGGGCTTTCTCGCGCGCGAAGGCACTATTGCCAGCCCGAGCTTCAATCGCTGGCTTGTTCCGCCGGCCGCACTCGCCATCCATCTGTGCATCGGCATGGCCTATGGCTTCAGCGTGTTCTGGCTGCCGATGAGCAAATTGCTGCCCGGCGCGCCGGCCTGCACAGCGGGCTTCATCGCCGAGATGACCGCCACGAACTGCAACTGGACGGTCGCCGACGTCACGCACATCTTCGAGACCTTCATCGCGATGCTGGGAATTTCCGCCGCGATCTGGGGCGGATGGCTGGAACGAGCCGGACCGCGCAAGTCCGGTCTCATCGCAGCGCTGTTTTGGGGCGGCGGTCTGATCGTCGGCGGATATGGCGTGATGATCCACCAGCTTTGGGTC
>Ga0181525_10004173_pt1 | contig 11165 bp, 4 predicted proteins | sample PEATcosm2014_Bin_48_FD_121100 | JGI IMG/M metagenome (GOLD analysis project Ga0181525, IMG submission 121100) | Peatland microbial communities from MTU Mesocosm Facility, Houghton, MI, USA - PEATcosm2014_Bin06_10_metaG | ecosystem: Environmental > Terrestrial > Soil > Wetlands > Peat | place... | reverse complement strand
GCGGCCTCCTTGAGCAGCAGTGTCAGTTCTCTAAGCCTCCCTCCCATCCCGCAGGTCCGCACGCCAGCCTCGCTTGGCGCTGTATTCGGCGGCCAAAAGGGGGCACTCGGAGGTGTGGCGGTGGCCCGCGACGGTTCGAACATAAGTCCGGTAGCGCTCAATCTTTTGAACGCGAAGAACCCCGATGGAACATTCGTAATTCCGAGTCCTCAAACGTCGAGCAGCGGTGTCAACTACACTGCGGTGGTGCCGGGTCACTACAACGAAGACCAGTTCAATACGAACTTCGATGTCTATTTGTGGGCCGCCGACCGACTGTCGGCGAAATTCTTTTTCTCAAACTCGAACCAGGACGTCCCTTTCTTCGGCGCCAGTGTGCCTGGCTTTCCGCCGCTCCGTTCCTTTGAGAATCGGAATTTGGCCATAACCGAGACTCACATCTTCTCGTCACGAGCGATCAATCAATTCCGCTTTGGCTTCTCTCGAAATGTGGGTCAAAGTGTTGCCGGAGGAACGCTAACCGATCAGGACGTGGGGATAAACAGCCCCAACGGCACCCACGAGGGACTGCCCCAAATTGACGTTCTCGGCGCTTTTGAGCTTGGGAATTCCAGTAACGACCGAGGCCAAACAGCCGGTAATAACTTTTACATTTCCGACGTCATATCCCTGTCTCGGGGCAAGCACAATCTTCGTGTGGGCACAGAAATCTTCCGAAATCAGTTCAACCATCGAAGTGACAGCACCGCCGGTTTCATGACAATTCTGTCGTTCCCTGATTTCCTGCTAGGGTTGCCCGCCGGCGCAGGAGGGAACGGCACATCGTTCTCAAACATTTTCTTCTCAAGCGGGACCAGCGGAATTCCCGATGTGGGGCAACGTTCCAGCGCCGCGGATTTATTCGCCCTGGATGACTGGAAAGTTACGCGAAAACTCACCGTGAATCTCGGGGTTCGAGTCGAAATCGATGGCCAACCCAGTGAAGTCGACGGTCGCGAATCGAATTTCTTCCCTCAATTCTACGTTGCACCCCCGGCCGGCGGCTTTACGAGCCCAGACACCTCCGGATTTGCTCTTCCCGACAACTTTTCCGGAGTGCCCCCCGCGGGATTTCCGCGTGTCGATTCAACCCTGCTGAATCACCCCGTCCAAGCGCACCCGGAACCCCGCGTTGGCTTCGCGTGGCAGCCATTTTCTTCCGGCGATTTAGTTCTTCGAGGAGGGTATGGCATCTACGCGAACCGCACCAGCTTCGCGGGGAATGGCTTACAGCTGGCTCTTAACCCGCCGTTCGCATTGAGTGTTTCGCTAAACGGCGCCGCTAACGCGACCGCCAGCCTGGAGAATCCCTTTCCCAATTTGCCACCGAACTCCTCATTCCCAAATTTCGTGGGCAACATGCTACCGGGTCCACCGTTTACCGGGAGCAGCTTTCTCCGAACCCCATTCCTTACCGATCCTGATTTTAAGGAGTCTACCGTCCAGCATTATGACTTCGATCTGCAGTATCAACACAAGAGCTACGTTTTCTCAATCGGGTATGCCGGCGCGAAGGGCACCCACCTGGCCGTCGGGCGGGACAACAATCAGCCTCTCCTCGCCAGTCCTTCCGACCCTGTGAACGGACTCACAACCAACTCCGCGGCCAATGCCGCTGAGAGAGTTCCTTTCATCGGGTTGTCTGCATTGCTCTACCGTTTCCAAAGCAGTGGGAACTCAATCTACAACTCACTACAGGCCACGCTGAAGAAAGACATGAGTCACGGTCTTCAGTTCCTGGTTGCGTACACCTTTTCCAAATCGATTGACGATGCGGGGGATAGTCTCGGCGCTGCTATCGCTGGCACATTCGGATTACCGATCGTTGGAGAACTGGTTTACAACAATCAAAACAATGTTGCTGCTCAGCGCGGCGTTTCCGACTTTGATCGAACTCACCGATTGGTTATCAGCGGTACCTGGAACGTGCCCGACCCCAAGGGCGTGACAAGCGCGACTCTTCGGAAACTCGGCGATGGCTGGAGCATCTCGGGTATCGCCACGCTTCAATCTGGACTCCCTTTCAGCATCATGGACAGCGCTGCCGGTACATTGTTTGGTCCCGCGACCATATTCACCATAGGAAGCTTGGCTCCTGGAGCGACACTTGCCGATGCCGGCCGGAGCGGCAGCGTAAGCAGCCGTGTGAACGAGTTCTTTAACACCAGCGCATTTGTTCCGGCGCCATTCATTCCAAGTGGCGGATTAATCGACGGCAAATATCCCGTGTCAGGTGGCGGCGGAACGATCTTCGGCAATCTTGGAAGGAATATCCTGAGGGGGCCGGATCAACAGGATTTCGACATCGCTGCAATCAAGACCACTTCTCTTACGGAGCGCGTAAAACTGATCTTCCGATGGGAGATTTTCAATTTGGTGAACAGGCCCAATTTTGCAAATCCCGCCAATGACGTTTCGACCCCCAGCACCTTCGGCGTGATCAGCGCCTTAACCGTGAATCCTCGGATCATGCAGTATGCGTTAAAGCTACAATTCTAGGGCGGCGCCTCGTCGGGCACGTTTGGCTCGTGGGCTACGAAAGCTGGCAAAATGAATTTCTGAGGTGGTGCAACCGTGTCGGCGAGTATGCCCTCCCTGACCGAACATTCCGGGTACGCGCTGGAGCCGCTCCGGGAAGGCGCGGACTTCACTCTTTACCGCGGCAGGCAGCAGGGCAACCCGACGCCGGTGCTGGTGGTGGCACTCGCCGCAGATCGGCCGTCGCCGCAGGGCCTCAAGCGGCTTGAACACGAATACTCGCTGGCAGCCGAGCTCGATCCGGCGTGGGCAGCTAAGCCGCTGGCGCTCACTCGTCACGAAGGGCGGACGATGCTGGTCCTCAAAGACCCGGCCGGTGAGCCCATGGATCGGGTTCTTGAGCAACGGCTCGATCTGACTCGCGTCCTTCGCATCGCTATTGGCTTGGCGACCGCACTTCGCCAGGTCCATCGGCGTGGCCTGATCCATAAAGACATAAAGCCTGCGAACGTGCTGGTCGACGGCGACGGCACCGTTTGGCTGACCGGATTCGGGATTGCATCCCAACTGCCGCGCGAGTCTCAGGCACCCGCGCCGCCGGAAATCATTGCCGGCACCCTTGCCTACATGGCGCCCGAGCAAACCGGCCGCATGAATCGCTCGATTGATAGTCGCAGCGATCTTTATTCGTTGGGCGTGACTTTGTACCAGATGCTTACGGGCATGCTGCCGTTTTCCGCCGCCGACCCACTGGAGTGGGTGCACTGCCACATTGCGCGCCAGCCCACACCACCGCGGGATCAGGCCTCCGTCCCGGAGCCGCTGTCCGCAATTGTTATGAAGCTGCTCGCCAAGAATGCCGAGGAGCGCTACCAGACCGCGTCCGGGCTGGAAGCTGATCTTCGGCAGTGCTTGGCGGAATGGCAGTCGCATGGCTGCATCGATCCATTCCCTCTTGGCGCGCAAGACCTGTCGGACCGATTGCTGATCCCAGAAAAGCTGTACGGGCGGGAGCGCGAAATCGAGGTATTGCTCGCAGCTTTCCAGGCCGTGGCGCAGGGTACGCCAAAACTCGTGCTCGTATCCGGGTATTCGGGCGTCGGCAAATCGTCAGTGGTGAACGAGCTGCACAAGGCGCTGGTTCCGCAGCGCGGGCTCTTCGCGTCCGGCAAGTTCGACCAGTACAAGCGCGACATCCCGTATGCGACCCTGGCACAGGCCTTCCAGACCCTGATCCGTCAGATTCTGGTCAAAAGCGAAGCGGAAGTGGAACGGTGGCGAGGCTCCCTGCAGGAGGCGGTGGGCCCGAACGGCCAGCTTATCGTCAACCTCATTCCGGAGCTCGAGTTCATTATCGGGAAACAGCCGCCCGTTGCGGAGCTGCCGCCGCGCGATGCGCAGAAGCGCTTCCAATTGGTTTTCCGGCGTTTCCTTGGCGCGTTCGCCAGGATGGAGCACCCGCTCGGATTGTTCCTCGACGATTTGCAATGGCTGGACCCGGCAACTCTTGAACTGCTGGAGCATCTGATCACCGATCCGAACGTACGACACCTGATGCTGGTCGGGGCTTACCGCGACAACGAGGTCAGTTCGTCTCACCCGCTCATGCGGACGCTTGATGCGATCCGCAAAGCTGGAGCGAGCATTGAGGAGATCGTGCTGGCGCCCCTAGGGCTGGACGATGTGGGCCGGCTCATTGCCGATGCACTGCATTGCGATGGTGATTCCGGCCATCCTCTGGCGAAGCTGGTGTACGAAAAGACCGGCGGGAATCCGTTCTTCACGATCCAGTTCCTTACGACGCTGGCCGAGGAAGGGTTGCTCAGGCTCGATCCGGATGCCGCGGCCTGGGTCTGGGACTTGGCCCGGATTCGCGCGCACGGCTACACCGACAACGTGGTGGATCTCATGGTCGAGAAGCTGAAGCGATTGTCCGGCACGACGCAGACCGCCCTACAGCAGCTCGCCTGTCTCGGAAACGTGGTCGAGATTGCCAGCCTGAGTCTTGTTTTTGGGGAATCAGAAGAGGCGATCCACGCGTCGCTGTTGGAGGCCGTCCGCACCGGGCTGATCCTTCGACTGGAGGGCTCCTACGCCTTCCTTCACGACCGGATTCAGGAGGCGGCGTACGCCCTCATCACCGAAGGCGATCGCGCGGGGGCGCACCTTGGGATTGGCCGTGTGCTGCTGGCGACCATGTCGAAGGACCAGTTGGACGAGCATCTGTTCGATGTAGCGAATCAGCTCAATCGCGGCGCCGCACGGGTGGCAGACCGGAACGAGAAGGAGGAAGTGGCGACATTGAACCTGCGTACCGGGCGGAAGGCGAAGGCGTCAGCAGCCTATGCGTCGGCGCGCGCGTATTTCGCAGCCGGCATGGCGCTGTTGGACGAGCAGGCCTGGAGCGACCAGCATGAGTTGACGTTCAGGCTATGGCTAGAGCGCGCGGAGTGCGAGTTGCTGAGCGGTGACTTTGAAAAAGCCGAGCAACTGATTGGGGAGTTGCTGCAGCGCGGGGCTTCAGACGTCGAGTTCGCGGATGCCTCCTGCCTGAAGATTAATTTGCATGTATTGACGGGCGAACACCCCCTAGCCATCGACAGCGCGCTCGGATGCCTGCGGCGGTTCGGCATGGATCTGCCGGCTCACCCTACAATCGAGCAGGTTCGGGCCGAACACGAGACGGTCTGGCAGACCCTCAACGGGCGTCCGTTCGAGAGCCTGATCGATCTTCCGCCGATGACCGATCCGAAAGTAAAGGCAGCCATGCAGGTGCTCTCAGTCCTTGCCGGCCCCGCCACATTTACTGACTTTCAGTTGTTTTGCCTGCTGGCGTGCCGCATGGTGAAGGTCAGTATACGGCACGGGATGAGCGGCGCTTCCGCGTACGCCTATGCTTGCCTCGGGTCTGTCCTGGGAGCGAACTTTCACCGTTATCGCGAAGGCTACCGCCTGGCCACACTGGCCTGCGATTTGGTGGAGAAGCACGCCTTCACCGCCTACGACACGAAGGTCTACCATGCGATGGGGCTGGCCGCCTTCTGGACGCAACCGCTCACGAGCGTGATTGAACTCCGTCGGGCAACCACTCGTACCGCCGCTGAGAGAGGCGATTTGACTTTCGCTTGCTACGGCATGCACCAATCCATCACATATTTGCTTATGCGGAACGATCCACTCGATGAGGTGTGGCGCGAGTCGGAGATGGCGCTGGACTTCGCTCGGACAGCCAAGTTCCGCGATGTTGTCGACCTCATCGCGAGCCAGCAACGCTTCATCGCGGGCATGCAGGGTCGCGATCTGAGCGACGAGCGATTCGACGAGGCGGCGTTCGAAGCGCAACTTACGGCCGCACGGACGCCGACCGTGATTTGCTTACACTGGATTCGCAAGCTCAAGGCGCGGTACCTGTCAGGCGACTACGCCGAGGCCCAGGCGGCAGCCGACAAGGCGAAGGCGCTGCTTTGGATCTCAGCCGTACAGTTGCAGCTGTTCGACTACTTTTACTACACCGCGCTGACGGTGACGGCGCTCTATGAGAACGCTTCGGCCGACCAGCGGAACAGGTCCCACGAACTCCTGACGGCGCACCGGGAACAACTGCGCGAATGGGCCGACACCTATCCGCCGACCTTCGCCGACAAGCACGCACTCGTCTCCGCTGAGATTGCCCGTCTCGAAGGGCGAGACGCCGATGCGCTGCCTCTGTACGAGCAGGCTATCCATTTGGCGCGTGAGCACGGCTTCGTTCAAAACGAGGGTTTAGCCCACGAACTGGCAGCGCGGTACTGCCTGGCTCGCCGTCTCGAAGCGGCTGGCTACGCCTATCTCCGCAACGCGCGGAATTGCTACGACCGCTGGGGCGCGCTCGGCAAGGTGAAGGAACTCGACGAACGTTACCCGCACCTGCACGAGAAACCAACTCCCGCCTTTTCGGCTACGATTGGCCAGCCCGTGGGGCACCTGGACGTCGCGACGGTAATCAAAGCTTCACAGGCGCTCTCGAGCGAGATGGTTCTCAACAATCTGATCGAGAAGCTCATGCGCATAGCGGTGGAGCATGCGGGGGCCGAGCGGGGTCTGCTCATCCTCCTTTCCCCCGATGACGAGCCGCGGATCGAAGCAGAGGCCACCAGCAGCCAAGGCAGGGTCGAGGTCGCTGTTCGACAGACAGTCATCACACCACTTGATCTCCCGCAGTCCGCGCTTCATTTCGTGATCCGGACACGTGATCGCGTGGTGCTGGATGATGCTTCGGCCGAGAACTTGTATTCGGAGGACGAATATGTGCGCCAGAAGCGCCCCAGATCCGTCCTAAGCCTGCCCATCGTCAAACAATCCGTGCTTGTCGGCGCACTCTATTTGGAGAACAGTTTGACTCCGCGCGCTTTCACCTCGGACCGGGTCGCGGTACTGGAGCTGCTAGCTTCGCAAGCCGCGATTTCGCTGGAGAATGCCAGCCTCTATTCCAATCTGCACCGCAGCGAAGCCTTCCTGGCTCAGGGGCAGAGCATAAGCCAAACGGGCAGCTTCGGCTGGAGCGTTCCCAGCGGAGAAATCTACTGGTCGGAGGAATCCTACAACATCTTTGAATACGATCGAGCGGTTAAGACCACGTTGGAGTTGGTATTTCAGCGAATTCATCCCGACGATAGAGATCGCGTGCGGCAGGCTCTCGACCACGCAATCAACGAAGGGACAGATTTCGATTTTGAGCATCGCTTGCTGATGCCGTCCGGTGGAGTCAAGCATATTCACGCACTGGGCCGCGCGTTGAAGACCTCGCAAGGCGACCTTGAATATGTGGGCGCTGTGACGGACGTCACCGCAGCAAAGCAGGCGGAAGAGAAGATTCGGCAAGGCGAACGGGAGCTGCGACAGATCCTGGACCTCTCGCCTCAACACATCGCCGAATTTGGCCCTGATGGAAGTCGTCTTTATGTCAATCAGGCCGCGCTCGATTACTTCGGTCTTAGCTTCGAGGAGTGGCGGGACGGGGACAGTCGCAGGCTTTATCATCCAGATGATTGGGAACGCACAACAAGCCAAAGTCACGGTAAATTCTTAAGCGGCCTGCCACACGAAGTCGAAGCACGTTTGCTGAGAAAAGACGGGAAGTATCGCTGGTTTCTCTTCCGCTGGAGCCCGCTACGAGATGAACAAGGACGCCTCGTGCGTTGGTATGCCGCGGGGACCGATATCGAGGATCGCAAGCAGGCCGAGCAGAGACTCCTGAACGAGAACGTTGCGTTGCGCGAAGAAATCGATAAGGCATCGATGTTTGAGCAGATCGTTGGCGCTTCACCCCCGCTGAGAAACGTGCTGTCCCGCGTATCCAAAGTTGCTCCGACCGATTCCAGCGTTCTGATAACCGGCGAGACAGGCACCGGCAAGGAACTGGTTGCCCGTGCCATTCACAGACGTTCCCGGCGCTCCTCACGCGCGTTCGTGAGTGTAAACTGCGCAGCAATCCCGCGCGACTTGATAGCGTCAGAATTGTTCGGCCATGAGAAGGGGGCCTTCACGGGGGCAACCCAGCGGCGCTTAGGGCGCTTTGAACTGGCCGATGGAGGCACGATCTTCCTCGATGAGGTCGGAGAGCTTCCTGCTGAGACCCAGATCGCTCTCTTACGTGTTCTGCAGGAACGCGAATTTGAACGTGTCGGTGCGGCTGGATCGATTCGAACTAATGTTCGGGTGATTGCTGCCACGAACCGCGATTTAGAGGCCGCTATCGCGGCAGGCACGTTCCGGAGCGACTTGTTCTATCGGCTGAACGTTTTTCCAATCGAAATGCCTTCTCTGCGCGAACGAAGAGAAGACATTCCCCTGCTGGTTGAGTACTTCATCGATCGTTTCGCAAGGCAAGCAGGAAAGAGCTTTCAGGCGCTAAACAAAAAGAGCCTTGATCTACTTCAGTCGTACCCGTGGCCCGGTAATATTCGCGAATTGCAGAACGTGATTGAACGATCTGTCATTGTGTGCGAGACAGAAAATTTTTCAGTCGACGAAAGTTGGCTTTCGCGACAGCCTCCTGCTACTGTGCCGAGCAGTGGACTTGAACCTCTTAGGAAGCTTCCTTCTCAGGAGAAGGAGATCATCGAAGCTGCGCTGAGCGAAAGCTGCGGACGGGTGTACGGGCCCGCTGGCGCAGCCGCCAAACTGGGTATACCTCGATCCACTCTCGAGCACAAGATCAGATCGCTAAAAATCAACAAGAACCGCTTCAAAACCAGCCCTCCCTCTGAGAACGATTAGGCCTTTCGCACCAGACTATCAGCAGCTTCACCCAGATTGTACAAATTTGGCCAATTGGCCAACTTGGACAATTGGCGCGACCGCCAAGTTTCTTAATGTCAACAACTTGCGATTGGCTGCCCGCTTGCACCCCTAGTGTACGGAAGCGCAAAAGAAATCACGCCGGACAGAGAAAGATCGGGCCACGAAAGGAAAGATCCAATGACCAAGAATGAACTGAACCGATTTCGAGAGACTCTATTGGCAAGTGTTGCCGAACTGGAGTGTCTTGCTCGAAAGCGCGACGGAATCACAATTGAAAGGAGTGCCGATTTATTGGAGGAGATCCAGGCGGCCTCCGAGCGTGCACTCGCGGTTAGTAATCTGGACCGCGGATTTAACCAACTCCGAAGCGCCCGTGCCGCCCTTCGCCGCATCCAGGAAGGCAGCTTTGGGACCTGTGTACACTGCGATGAGGACATCCACCCGAAGCGTCTCGCCGCTGTGCCGTGGGCCCCTTTTTGCATTCGGTGTCAGGACGTCGCAGACCGCAATCCAGAAGAGCTGCAAACGCCGACTAACGACCTCCGCGAGTCGCGCATGAAGATCGCGGTCTATGATGACACGCCAATATATTCACGCAAGGCTGCCTGAGGGCACTGAAAGGAGAGACAAAATGTCGCACATCGCATTACTAGATCCTACTAGGACGGGGCGGCAGGCAGAGGACCTGGAGAACAGACTCTCTCATCTGGTCATTGGACAAGACGCGGCAATTCACCAGATCGTGAGGGCTTACCAGACTCACGTGGCCGGACTGTCGCCGGTAGGCCGGCCGATCGGAAACTTTCTCTTCCTGGGACCTACTGGCTCCGGAAAGACGCGCATAGTAGAGGCAACCGCCGAGTCCCTGCTGAAGAATTCTCGAGCGGTAATCAAGATCGATTGCGCGGAGTTTCAACACAGCCATGAAATCGCGAAGTTAATCGGCTCGCCCCCGGGATATCTGGGGCACCGCGAGACGCACGCTCTGTTGTCCCAAGAAGCCCTGAATCAGCATCACACGGAAAACGTCAAGCTTAGTTTCGTGCTCTTCGATGAAATCGAGAAAGCATCGGACGCGCTGTGGAATCTTCTCCTGGGCATCCTGGACAAAGCAACATTGACGTTGGGCGACAATCGCAAAGTCGATTTCTCAGCAGCGATGGTCTTCCTGACCAGTAATCTCGGCGCTGCCGAAATGAGTTCCCTATTGACTCCCCGGCTAGGCTTCCACGCTCCCTCAGTGGGTGACACCGGTAGCAGTATGAAACTCAGCGCCCGGATCTCGAGCGCCGGCGTAGCGGCCGCTCGTCGAAAGTTCACGCCGGAATTTATCAACCGTCTGGACAACATCGTCGTCTTCAAATCTCTCGGTATAGAGGAACTGCGCAAGATCGTTGATATTGAGCTTGAAATGGTACAACAGCGCATCCAGGCTGTTGGCGCAAACAAAGCGTTCCGGGTCAGTGTCGCCGATACCGCCAAGCAGTTCTTGCTGGTGGAGGGCACCGATTCCAGGTATGGCGCGCGGCATTTGAAGCGCGCGATCGAACGCCTGCTCGTACAACCATTGTCGAACCTGATGGCTAGCGGCCAGATTCGCTGTGGCGATTCGATCCGCGTGAGCCACGACGCGGGGGCCTCTGCACTGATATTTAGCCGTGAATCAGCAGTTATGCGAGTGCGGGAAGTAGCAGGCCGCGCGGCATAAAGGGTCGGAGGGAACGCATTGCTTAGATTGGCATGGCAGAGGCAAGAATCGCGGGAAAGGATAGAATGCTGAGGATTCAACGGTCGGAAAACGGGGAAGTGGTCTTTACCCTGAGCGGTCAAATGGAAGACGAACCTATAGCCGAGTTGCAAACACTAATTAACTCGGAGAAGGAAGGGCGCCGAATCATCTTGGACCTAAAAGACGTAACCCTGGTGAACGAAAATGCCATCAACTTCCTTACGCGCTGCGAGGCAAACAGCATCACATTGAAGAATTGTCCAGCATATGTCCGCGAGTGGATCAATGCACAACGACGCGAAAGTTAAGTGCTTAACACAGGCCTCGGGTGTGTGAGCGTCAAACGTATACCGAAGAAAGAGAGGAGCAACGACAATGTCGACACAGGCAAGTTGGGCATCTCAAGTGCCCTCAGGCATTCATAACGGATATTTTGGCGAGGATGCGGCGTTGACGAACGCCGAGCTCGACAACAAGGAACTCTGCGGCAGCGGCTTACCTTGCATTGTCGGTGACAGCGCTGCTTTGCGACGCGTACTCGCAATGGTCCGGATCGTGGCGCCGACTGACGCGACCGTATTGATCAACGGGGAAACGGGAACAGGCAAGGAACTGATTGCCGAAGCCATTCACCAGT
>Ga0181525_10004172_pt1 | contig 11168 bp, 8 predicted proteins | sample PEATcosm2014_Bin_48_FD_121100 | JGI IMG/M metagenome (GOLD analysis project Ga0181525, IMG submission 121100) | Peatland microbial communities from MTU Mesocosm Facility, Houghton, MI, USA - PEATcosm2014_Bin06_10_metaG | ecosystem: Environmental > Terrestrial > Soil > Wetlands > Peat | place... | reverse complement strand
GCGGCAACAGCCGGACTTGGAGATGCCCGAAGACCCGAAGCCGCAGTAAGCGCCCGCTGCCGGTATGATTTTATTGATGTTGCGCATCGGCGTCTGCCGTTAAGCACTGGTCCGCAGCCCGAGCGGATTTGCCGTCACGGTTGGCCCGACGCAATCCGTGCGCGGTCAACGCGGTCGGCGCGGCGGGATCGAGCAACCGGAGCAGTGCTACCAGCCCGATGATCGTCTGACCAACGAAAGACTGAATCGTTCAAACCAGAGCGCGCCGGAGATGTCCGGCGCGTTTTTATTATTTGCCCGCGCCTGGATTTACCAATTTTATTTCCGACGGAGTCAGCTCGCGCCACTGGCCTGGCGGGAGGTCGCCCAGCCAGAAATCTCCGATGCGCACACGCATCAACCGCAAGGTCGGATGCCCGATGGCCGCCGTCATCCGCCGCACCTGACGATTCTTGCCCTCGACCAGTTCCAACCCGATCCAACAATCGGGGACGGATTTGCGGAAACGGATGGACGGGGTGCGTCCTGGAATTTTTGGAGTAGCGGCGTCTCGGTAGAGCGCCGCACTATTTTCGGAAGCGTTAATAGCGGCGCTCTGCCGAGACGCCGCTACAACTTGAGGCTGCGGCTCCAAAATCCATGCGCGGCAATGCAAAGTTTTCCGGCCTTGAATCACAATTCCAGTTTCCAATTTCTTCAGGCTTTCAGGTGTCGGGATTTTTTCAACCTGCGCCCAATACTCGCGCTCGTGGGCGTGGCGCGGGTGAAGGAGTCTTTCGTTCCAGTGCGCTTCATCGCTCAAGAGCAGCAGCCCCTCGGAATCGGCGTCGAGCCGTCCGATGGAATAAACATTTTTTGGAAACCCAAATTCCGCGAGCGGGCGGTTGGGTGAACCATCGCCGGTAAACTGCGAGAGCACGCCGAACGGTTTGTTGAATGCGATTAGCACGGCGCAAGTTTCTGGTTGAAGGTTGAAGGTTGCAAGTTCGTAAAATCCTCCTCATCCTCATCTGGCTGTCTTGAAGAGCAAAGCGCAGCGGATTCAGTGCGCTTGGAACCTGGGTTAACTGGGCATCGGCTTGCAGTGATTCTCGCCAGCGATCACAGCTATCCCATATCAGCGGCGCCAAGGGATGGGCAATGTTGTTTTTAGCGACGGCCACGTGGAATCTCTGAAGCTGCCATATATATTTAATGACACCAACGACGTTGCGTTGGTTCGTTGGAATCGCAACCATTTGCCGCATCGCGATAAATTGTCGTCGTGAATTTTTTTTGTAGCTGTGTTATGAAAATTGTGCGCGCAAACAATCAGACTGGCCGCAGGGCTGGAAATTTCGCATTTACCCTTGTCGAACTGCTGGTGGTCATTGCCATCATTGCCGTCCTGGTCGCATTGTTGTTGCCGGTTCTGGCCGGCGCACATAACCGGGCCAGTCGGATGGCGTGTTTGAACAATTTTAAACAAATCAATCTCGCCGTCCATTTGTATGCGGGCAGCAACAACGACAAACTACCCGACGCGGGTCCCGGCACCTACATCACCTCAAGGAACTGGTCAAGGGCGATCTTGGACTGCCCGGACAATCGTCGGCGCAGGACAAAATTTTCACCTGTCCGGCGGACACGTTTTGCTTCGATGAAAATATCAATGCCTATATTCCTTATGGCCATCACGAGCAGGCGAATTATGATTATTCCAGCTATAGTTTCAACGGCCTGAATCTGATCACAAACTATCCCAATCTCGCCTACAACGGCCCATTGCACGGCGTCGGCGGCCAGGGACTGGCTTCGGTCAAACTTCCTGAGAAAACGGTGATGGTGGCGGAATCGGCGGCTTTTTTTCCTTATTCGTGGCACCAGCCGACTCGTGGACAGGTTCCGGCGGTGAACAACGCGCTGGATTTGGTGAGCTTCGTGGACGGCCATGTCAGTTATATCAAGATATTCTGGAACAGCAGCGTGCAGTATCCCAACGGCGCCTGGTCGCTGGCGGCTTACTACGATCCGCCGGACAGCTACGAGTATAAATGGAGCGGAGATTGAATTTGCAGGCAGCATCGTTTAGACATCCGGCAAGCCGGCCATTGGAGCGGCGTGGCCACCATCGTTTAGGGATGTAATAATAATTTGTCTGTCACCGCTTCGCGCTTTCCAGCCACTTAAGCGACGATATGATGACAACCAAACTTATGTCGGTGGCAGCCAACAATGACGCGGAGCTGGTGGTGGAAACCCTGACGGGCGACCGCGACGCCTTCAGCCGGATCGTGGCGCGCTACCAGTCGCTCATCTGCTCGCTCACCTACAGCGCCACGGGCAACTTGGGGCAGAGCGAGGACCTCGCGCAGGAGACGTTCATCACCGCGTGGAAACACCTCGGCCAATTGCGCGAACGGCACAAGCTGCGCGCGTGGCTTTGCGGCATCGCGCGGAACCGCATCAACAATTTTCTCCGCAGTGAAGGCCGCGAGCCGAGCCACCGGGCCGAATCGCTGGAGGAAATTTCCGAATCGCATTCATCCGAACCGTTGCCCGCCGAACAAACCATCAGCAATGAGGAACAGGCGATCCTCTGGCGTTCGCTGGAAAAGATTCCCGAAATTTACCGCGAACCGCTGGTTCTGTTTTACCGCGAGCATCAGTCCATCGCCGTCGTCGCGCAGAATCTGGAATTGAGCGAGGACGCAGTTAAACAGCGGCTGTCGCGCGGACGGAAATTATTGCAGGAGCAGGTGCTGGCGTTTGTCGAGGGCGCGCTGGAAAAGACCAGTCCGGGAAAAGCATTTACACTGGGCGTGATTGCGGCGCTGCCATTGGCGACGACCTCGGCGAAGGCGGCCACGGTTGGCGCGGCTGTTGCCAAAGGCGGCGCAGCGGCGAAGGGGGTTGCGACGGCTGGAACATTGGGCGGCTTGTTCACGATCCTGGGCGGCGGAATCAGCGCCTACATCAGTTTGCGGGCCAAAGCCGACGATACAAAATCGCCGCGCGAACGGCAGTTTATGCTCCAGATGATCGGTGTTCGCTTTGTCTCCTGCCTGTTCCTGATCATGATGTATATTGGACTCGGACAACTTGTTTTCTCCCAAACCCATTTTGCCCATGACATCCTGACCGCAGCGCTCGTTTTTTTTACCTATGTTACCGGAATGTGGCTTTTTGTGCATGGCAGCCGGCGTCAGCAGCAGATTCAGATCGAGGACAAGACTTTTGTGCAGGCCGAATGGACGATGCCAAGAAAGGAGACGGATTCCATGGCGAATCCGCCCGGTATCAAGTCAAACACAAACGCCACAGCGGCAAGGTTCATGGCGTTCCTGGTGGTCTTGACGGTGATCATGATATTTCAAACACCATGGAAGGAACATTTGGATCGTGCCATTTTATGGTCGTCTGCACTCCTGCTGGCGTTGGTTTGGAGCTTTCTGAAATGGCAAAAGCTTCCACGTTACCAATCCCTGCGATCTGGCTGGGTGGTGGTATCTCCGATTTTGATGGGTTTGATGACGCTGTGTGTTTTCAACCTTCATCAATATCAGGCGCAGTCAGGAACGGATGCCGCAAGCAGCGCATCATCGGAAGAGGCTTTTGTTTTCAACCTTGTTGTGGTTTCGGCTTATGCCGCGTTTGTTGGAATGATTCTCGCATGGAAACGCAAAGAATCATTTCCGGTCAATCCTGTTGAAATAGACGCCCGCTAAAAGTTTCTCCGCAGTCGCCCCCCGACACCAGCGCGGTCTGGAAATACAAGTCCATCTACTGGCTCAATGACCAGCAAGCCGGCCAGTGGAGCAGCGTGGCCATTATCGGGGTGATAGGGTAAATGGGCATCATATCATCGGGGCGGCTTTCAAAAGAGAGCCGCCTTTTTTGATGAAAAGATTTTTCTTCTCTCCGGCGATGGGAGTTGTAAAGTTCGCTGTATAACACCGGATGAACGACAACCTGCCAAATGAACCGCGCCGCCGTTTCGGGCAAAAATTCCTGATGGGATTGTTCTGTCTGGGTTTGCTGGTCTTCTTCGCGGTCCTGGTGCTGAACATGAGTGACAAGGGCGGTTTGAATCGTTACGAACGGCAATGGGAGGCGAAGGGCGAGCATTTTGATTTTGCCAGCTATATTCCCAAGCCCGTGCCGGATGACCAGAACTTCGCGCTCACGCCCATTGTGGCCACCAGTTATGAAGGGATGCTGGACAACAACGGGCATAAAATTATTCCGCAAAAAACGAACGTCATCAACCGGCTGGAGATGAATATTTTTGACAGCGGATCGGATTCGTATAACGCAACCAACACCGGCAATTGGGCAAAAGGGTTGAAGACAGATTTAAGGGGCTGGCAACTTTATTATCGTGCGCTGGCGACCAAGACGAACGAGTTTCCGGTCGCGCCGCAGATGCAGACGCCTGCCGCCGATGTCTTGCAGGCCTTGAGCAGATACGATGAGCCTGTCGAGGAACTGCGAAAGGCCGCTGAACTGCCTTATTCGCGATTCCCCTTGAACTATGAAAGTGATTTTCCAGCAAACATCTTGCTGCCACATCTGGCGGCGGTAAAAAGTTGCAGCAGGATGCTTCAGCTTCGGGCCATCGCGGAATCGCAAAACGGCCAGAGTGACAAGGCGCTGAATGATGTGAAGTTGATGTTGCGTTTGATTGACTCGATACGCACCGAGCCGTTTCTGATTTCGCATCTGGTGCGGATTGCCATGCTTAGCATAACACTTCAGCCGGTGTGGGAAGGACTGCAAGACCACGAGTGGTCTGATGCGCAACTGGTGGAACTGGATCAGGAACTGGGCAGGCTGGACTTTCTGGCGGATTACGAGTTTTCCATGCGCGGTGAACGTGTGCTTTCGATGGCGAACATCGAGTATCTGCGCCGCACACGGGATTTGGGATTGTTTTCGGATGATGGAAACACCTCTTCGGGATTCTCCAAGGCCGCATTTCATCTGGTTCCGAATTCTTTCTTTTATCAAAACGAACTGGCGATTGCCCGTGGACATCAGGAATGGCTGCTGCCTGTCGTGGATGTGGAGCAGCATATTGTTTCACCCCAAAAAGTGGAACTGGCGACAAGCAACATAAACAAAATGCGGACCCACTGGTCACCCAACACCGTGTTGGCGACCATGTTGCTTCCGGCTTTTGAGTCGGCAGTTAAAAGATATGCCTATGCACAAAGTTCGGTGGACTTGGCGCGGGTGGCGTGCGCACTGGAACGTTTCCAGCTCGCGCAGGGCAATTATCCTGAAACGCTCGACGCCTTGTCGCCACAATTCATCGAATCGCTCCCGCATGATGTCATTGGCGGGCAGCCTTTGAAATATCACCGGACGGACTACGGACAGTTCGCATTGTATTCCGTCGGCTGGAACGGGAAGGATGATGGTGGTGTGGTTGTTTTTAGAAAAAATTCGAACGGTTACGTTGATGTCGACAAAGGCGACTGGGTCTGGAGCGGCCAGGTCATGAGCAGCCAGTAATTGCCTTTCACCGTCCGCAAAACATTGGGCAGATATTTTTTGGCTGTCACTTTGCCGGATCGAGAACGCAGTCAACCAGTTTCACGTCCGCGTCCTGGATCACGTCAGGCCTGGCAATCTGTTTGAAGGTGGAATTATAAATCCGCACCCCGCTGATGTCGGCGCCGGGGAAACCGCGCACGTTCAGCACGCGCGGTGTCTGCGCGACGGTGATGTTTTCCATCACGACATTGTGTGAGACTGGCTTGAAGTCGCCCTTCGCGCCTTCTTCGTAGAGAAAATCAATCTGCAGGACGGAATCCTTCACCGTGCCGACATTCACGTTGCGCATGAAGATGTTCTGGAGCACGCCGCCGCGGACGGCGTTGGATTTCAGGCGCAGGGCGCAAACCAAGTTGGGGCTGTTCATCGCGCAATTTTCCACGAAGACATTGCTGCAGCTCCCGGAAATCTCGCTGCCGATGGTCACGCCGCCGTGGCCGTCGCGCATGGTGCAATCGCGGATGACGAGGTTCACAGACGGGACGTTCACTCGGCGACCGTCGTTGTTGCGGCCGGACTTGATGGCGATGCAATCGTCTCCGGTGTCGAACAGGCATTTCTCGATGAGCACATCGCTGCAGCTTTCGGGGTCGCAGCCGTCGTTGTTGACGCCGTGCGACATGATGTCCACGCCGCGGACGGTGACGTTGGTGCAGAGCAGGGGATGTATCTCCCACATGGGCGAGCGGCGGATATGGATGCCCTGGATCAGGACATTTTCGCAGCGGTTGAACTCGATGAAACCCGGACGCAGGTTGAAGCCGGGACCGAACCGGCGTTGTTCCACGGGCACGCCGTCGGTGGCCATCTTCACCAGCGTCGCGCGGGACTTGGTGTTTTTCCATGCCATCCAGTTGGAATCATCGGCCTGTCCGTCAATGGTGCCGTCACCGGTCAACGCGACGTTTTTCTGGCCGAGCGCGTAGATGAGCGGGGAATAATTGTAAAGCTCCGTGCCTTCAAAGCGCGTGAACACGAGCGGCAGATAATTTGTGGGATTGGTGCTGAACAGCAGCACGGCGTTGGTCTCCAGATGCAAATCCACGCCGCTCTTCAAATGAACCGCGCCGGTCAAAAATTCTCCGGCTGGAACGACGACATGTCCGCCGCCCGCCCTGACACAGGCTTCGATGGCCAATTCGATCGCCGACAAACAGTCATTGGTGTCTCCGGCAACCGCGCCGAAATTGGTGATGTTAAAGTAATTGTCCGGAAACTGCGGCGCGTTGATGCGCTGCAAAATTTGCGGCACTTGCGACCACGCATCGCGGGAAGAGGATTGCGCCTTGATGCCCATGCACGAGCAAGCGAGCAACAGCGGAAGCAGTGTTGAAAACGGGATCAATTTTTTCATGGAGCGGCTTTGGATCGGTTTTGTGAATCGAGGATTTTCTGGACTTCGATTCCGGCGAGGATGAACGGCCCGACGCCTTTCATGTCATTATCAACGATGGGTTCGCTGATGTAATAATCAAAAGAGCCGTCGCGCGGGCGGCCATGTGCGCCTGTAAAACCCAGCCCGGCCACGGAACAGCATTGCGTGAGTGAAACACGCCCGCCATCGGTCTTGATGAGTTTTGTGACGAGGCCGTTGTAGCCTTTGAGGATTGCCGGAATAATATCGGGCGAAAGCTCCCCGTCGTTCACGCCCTTGGCCAGCGCATAAACGAACATGGCCGACGCCGTCGCTTCGAGATAATTGCCCTTGCGGTCGCCCTGGTCCATCACCTGCCACCACAGGCCGCTGCCGGAGTCCTGCCATCTCACGATGCCGGCGGAAAACTTTTTGATCTGCGCGAGAAGGCCGAAGCGCGAGGGATGATCTGTCGGAAGGAGTTGGAGCGTGTCCACCAGCGCCATCGCATACCAGCCGTCGGCGCGGCCCCAGAAGTTCGATGACGCGCCGGTCGCGGGATTCGCCCACGGCTGGATTTTGGCCGCATCCCAGCCGTGGTAATACAATCCGGTTTTCGCATCGTAAAGATGCTCGTCAATCAAATGAAACTGTCTCGCAATGTCGGCGTAAGTGCCATTCTTAACCTGCATATACGGACCCATTGCAGCGCGAAATGGTTCGGCCATGTAAATGCCGTCGAGCCACATCTGGTTCGTGTATCTCTGCTTGTGCCAGAAACCGCCGTCCGGTGTGCGCGGCTGGGCTTCAAGCTGATCCACGAGCTTTGCGCAGCCATAGTAATACAAATATCGGTCGGGGTATATGTCGGTCAACATCAACAATGTCCTGCCGGAATTAATCGCGTCGAGTTGATATTCCTCCAGCTTGTAAGTTTTAATGTTAAAATCGTCACTGTAAGCATGTATTCGGTTAGTGGGGATAAACGAGCCGATGGCGTTCGTGACGAACGGCAGATAACGCGCGTCCGGTTTTGCTTCATTCAATTTCAGCAGCGAGAGCGTGAACAAGCCCGCCGCGTAATCCCATTTGGCATTGCCGCCGGGTTTCCATGCGAGCTTGTCGCCGAGCCGCGCCATTTGGGAATCCGCCATGCGCACCGACCATTGCAACGGCGTCGCGCCGCCGAACTGCGAGGGCAGGGCGGCAGCGTCCGCGCCGCGACCGGTCACGGTGGACAATGCGGCGAGCACCGCGAAGAGGAAATAACGGATTATGCTGGTCATGTGATTTACGATGGCGCGGGAATCGCCATAATATATGCACGGAGCGGTGCTGGCTGTCGAGCATTCTGTTGTCGCATGAGAACTACGAACAACACTTGACCAATTATTGTGATGGCTGCTTATGCCGTGGCGAAATTCACCTTGAACACGAGGACGATGTTGAACGGCATCTGCGTGGGGCAGTTGATTTCAAGTCCGTCCGCTGTTTGCTTCCAATTAAGCGGAGCGGCAGACCCGAGCAGGCTGACGGATTTCACGGCTGGCGCGGCGGGCCGCGCAGCGGTGCCCATGGAGGTGATCTTCAGCGCGGTGCCGGGGTCCGGCACGGTCATGCAGAAGGCATAAACGGAACCGTCCTTGCCCGCGGTAAAGCGAAAATCCTGCGGGCTGAATTTGAAGTTCGCCTGGCGCTGGTTGATTTTGCCCGTGGGAGATTGGCGGACGCGGTCGCCGGCGCTTTCGCCGAACTTGATCCAGGCGCGGCTGCCGTAAATAGCTTCGCCGTTGATCTTCATCCAGTCGCCCACTTCTGCGAGCATCTTCAGGCTGCCGTCATCCAGTGAACCGTCCGGACGCATGGCGATGTTGACGCAGAAGCAACCGTCGCGTGAAACACATTCAAGCATATGGCGGACGAGCGCGCCTGCGCTATAAACAAAGCCGGGCGCATAATACCAGTCGCCATAGGCTGTCTCGCCAATCCAGGGCTGGTCGGTCTTGATGCCGCCGGGCCAGTTGTCCTCGGAGGTGTTGACCACGCCGTTGCCGCCCAGATGAAATTTCACGATGCTGAACGTGTCCACCTTGCCGCGCGTCTTGAGCGTGTGATTGTAGTAGTCGGCGATGACGCGCTGCATGGCGTCGCATTTGTAGCCGGTCGCACTCAGGTAGCCGGTGTAGGGCTGTGTGGAATTGCCGTCGGTGTAAATGAAGTCGGGATCGTATTTGCGGACGACATCCATGATGCGCAGCGCCCAGCGCGTGACATACCATCGGCAATATTCCTGATGGTTGGTCAGGATGCCCTGCTTCGGACACCAACTGTCCTGGTCGAAGCCTTTGTATTCGCGCAAGTCCACTCCGTAGAGCAGGCGCGGATCCATGCCTTCCCACCATTTGCCCTTGCCATCGGCGAGCGTGAGGTTTCCGTCGTAAGGGATGCCCGCTTTCGGACCGGTCTTGTCGGTGCCCAGAGATTTCTGCCACCACCACCAGGTGTATTCGTGATGAAAGGAAACACCGTAGCGCATGCCGACTTCATGCACCGCCTTGGACCACTCTTCCAGAAAATCGCGCTTGGGTCCGAGGTTGACGGCGTTCCATGGCTGATAGGCGGAATTCCAGTTGTCAAAATTATCGTGATGAACCCCTTGAATCAGCAGGAAGCGCGCGCCGGCATCTTTGTAAATTTTCACCACGGCGGCGGGGTCGAGCTTCACGGGGTTCCATGTTCTCAACAAATCCTTGTAGCCAACCTCGGAAGGATGGCCGAAATCCCGGATGTGGTTGTTATAGGCGGCCTGACCCTGCATATACATCCGGCGCGCATACCAGTCGCCGCTCATGCCGGCGGCTTGCGGACCGAAGTGCACCCAGATGCCGAATTTCGCCTCACGCAGCCAGGCCGCCTCCTTGCCCGGATAATTCTGCGCGATGGAATCCCAGGTCGGGGCATACGGACCCGGCACAATCGGGAAATCCATCCTGGCTTCCGGAAACGCGGCGGGATCGCCCATCGGCACGGAACCCGCAGGCTGCTTCGGCGGCAGATTGGGAAACGGCGCAAGCGGCGGCAGCGCGTAATCTGTAGGTTCGGAAGAAGCGCCTCCGATGGTTTGGGCCGCAGCAGAAAATCCGCCAAGCAGTTTGCCCGCTGCGATGCCCGAGCCCGCCAGAGACGCAAGCTTGATGAATTTGCGGCGGGCCATTACCTGTTCGCCACCGGCGGATTTTTGTGAATGAGGCATGTATTGATCGGTTGTTCTCTGGTCAGCCCACATTACAACGTCTTTGGCTGACGAGCGTCAAAACAAATTTGCCGGAAACCTGCCGGTGCGCTCCAGCGTCCATGATTGGGTTCACCCAGAATGCCACCCATGATTCCCCGCGCCATGAAATTGATTCTCAGCCTTTCCTTCATCCTGCTGGCCGCGCTTGCATCCGTCATCGTTTCACGCGCCGCCAACGAGATGAGCATGACGTTGAACGGCCAGCCCGCCGCCATCGGCGATTACAGCCCGGACGAAGTCACGAACCTTGTCCTCGACAATGGCCTGCTCAAAATCACCTTCGGCCAGGACTACCGCAACCAGATCAGCGCAACCTCCATCATCAAGAACGGAACCGAGCTCGCGCACAATCTTCACGGCACCGTCCCGCGCGACACGGATGGCGGACGCACCTTCTACCACGATTACAATGCCAGCACCGGCTACATGCACGTGCGTCTGGTAAAAATCATCGCCAACACGCCCGGCTTCGTCCACTTCGCGCTCATTGACACCAACACACCCTATCTCGAAGACCATTACGTCATGCTCAAGGGCGAGAGCGGCATTCATCCCTACGTCATCATCAAGGGCCAGTTCGGCGGCGAAATGCGCACCATGTATCGCTTCGACATGTCCATCCTCGACTGGACATGGACGCCGGAGCGCATCGGACAGCAAAGGTCCTATGAATTTCTCCAGGCCATTTCAACAATAGGCAACCTGGGCGATGAAACATGGCGGCTGCCGGACGGCTCGGTCTATTCCAAATATGACTGGTGCCTGTATTATTCCGAAGCGCCCATGTGGGGCCATTTCGGGCACGGCTTCGGTGCCTTCTTCATGCCCGTGAGCACCGAAGCCTATGCGAGCGGTCCGTTGCGGCAGGAACTCGCCGTGCACCAGGACGCGCTCATCTTGAACTACCTCGGCGGCGGCCATTTCAGCGGCGGCGGTTCCGCCGGCGGACGCTCCGGCCAGAAAATCTTCGGCCCGTGGTAT
>Ga0181525_10004171_pt1 | contig 11172 bp, 10 predicted proteins | sample PEATcosm2014_Bin_48_FD_121100 | JGI IMG/M metagenome (GOLD analysis project Ga0181525, IMG submission 121100) | Peatland microbial communities from MTU Mesocosm Facility, Houghton, MI, USA - PEATcosm2014_Bin06_10_metaG | ecosystem: Environmental > Terrestrial > Soil > Wetlands > Peat | place... | reverse complement strand
TTATTATTGATTGCCTTGCAGCCTGGCAAATGGCAGCGTTTGCGCACGAGCTTGATTTCAGTTTTGCTCATCGTGCAATTTGCCTTGCTTTGCGTTTTGCTGCACGAGGATTATCAAAATAAAAAATCTGTCATTCATTATTCCATTGGATATTTCATTCCCGAACCGTCGACCATTCATCCTAATCCGCACGATGTAGTGATGACGTTTTTAAATCAGCAAGCAAATCTATTGCATATTACTTCTGTGGGTCTGGAAGTGATACCTGGTACGCCGGATGCAAGACATCCCATTGAAGCGGAGCCGATTAATCCATTTTTGCTAAGTATGATGGCGGCTGCGTATAAGACGCCGTATTATGCAAATTATTTATATTTCGCTGAATACTCAGATAAGAGCCTGCAAAAAGTGAGGGAATATGATGCGGTCTTTTTATCAGATCATTTGGACAGCATGGAAGTGTCAGCGCGAGCGGCTTCAGGTTACTGGCAGAAATATCTCGCTGAAACCAATCCCAGTATCAAGACATTTTATGAATTGTTATATCACTACAGTGCTAACAAATTAGATGTGATAGGTTTTAAAAGCGGCCCCTGCCTCGTGGTCAAGACGCAGAAGGAAGGGGATTATCATGCGTGTTTGTTGTTGAAGGGGTAATGCTGTCATCCTGAGGGCGCTTTTTGCCCGAAGGATCTCCTGCTTAGAATGCTTTTTTAAGCGGGAGGTCCTTCGGGCAAAAAGCGCCCTCAGGATGACAGCGGGCATGCTTATGCCAACAAATATTGCTTACAATAACTCAGCATTTTTGAAGCCTTGGAAATAATCACGCGTGGTTCTTGATATGTTCTGACAATATAAGCGCGATAAAACTTTAGCAGTCTTGAGCTGTGTCTATAACCGCGCAGCGCATCATGCCACACACAAAATAACTGGTATTTCGAGCGCAGATAAGAAGTAAATCCAAAGCGCAGGCTGCGTGGATATTCTTTGCCGCCGCCAAAATAAGCATAAAATCGCAGTTTTCTTAGCTGATTGATGGCAGTAATGCCAAACCAGCTCACATCGTAAGACATGCTGGCAAGCACCTGATTGGTATTTTTATCAATAAGAGAAATGATTTTCTTTCGCTTGTTATCTGCAAGCGTAAATTTATCTATCTGCAGATGTGCGGCCATGATATGCGCTTTGATGCAGATCGCGCGTCGTTTTGCTTCCAGTTGCATTTTATACGACTGACAAATTTCCATGGCAGATATGTGATCGCGATTATGCCGCCAGGCTTTTTGCGGATCAATGCCAAGCGCAGGAATATCACCGTGAAAGCGAATTTCAATGATAGGCAGTTCTCTTAAATAATGTTCGTTGGAAAACTGGCCTTCTTTTGAAAGATAAAATGAAATCAATTGCTGAAAGCTGTCAGGGCCAAAGCAAGGGTTCCAGTCGCCGCCCACTTCCACCCATTTGCGTGTGGTAATCGGAATAGCATCCTGACCGAAGCTGCATTCCCAGCGGTCGAAATAATTGCGAATTTTATTGCGTGAGGCGCGCAATCTAAAAAGATGATCGGGGAAAAATCCCACGTATTTTTTCAGAATGGTATCCCAGCCGCAGGTAGCGAATAACATTTCATCGCTGATATTCAAAAGAAAATACGCCTCGGGATCAGTGATACTTAATAAGTGATTAATCGGTTTCCATAAATCACAGAAAGATTGCGGACGCTCAGTGGTGATGTATTTGATAGTGAATTTTCGGCGAGGCATTTCACGCAACAGCATTTCACGCATGGCAAGATCATCGCGGTCGATATTGACCAGCACTTCAATTTGTTCAGGATGATCGGCTGTTTCTTCAATATTGTCGAAATAAATAGATAATTGTGCTGGGCGATTGGAATTTAATTGAATGGAAATCAGTTTGGAATAAAGCGGTTTTTCTTGTGCTTGCGATGCAAAAGTGTAGCCTAATTCCCTGTAAAATGCGGCGAGCGGTTTATCAACATGCGGATAATAAATAGTTTGCAAACGCAGCTCGATATATTTTTCAATGAGATTATCCATCCAGGCATCAAGCGGTTCTTGCTGGATTTTTTCAAGATAATCTGAGCATTCTTTTAATTGCCGGCTTAAAGCGAGTCTGTATTCATGACTGAAATCAAGGCGTGTGCCTGAGAGAGACTGAATAAAATTCATCATCTGGAATTCATTCGTCACCAGATTTTCAAGCAGATATTTTTTGCATGAAGCGGGTAAATCCGCAGAATCCTGGGTAATCATTTTAGTCAGCGCAAAAATAAATAATTTATTGGAGGCAATATTCAAATCAACCTGCTTTTGTTTTGCGCTGGCTTCTAGTTGTTTGAAAATATCATTAAAGCGATAGCGATAAATCAATTCATGCTGCTGCGGAGAAAGCAGTTGCTGAAGCTGATTTTCAAGGCGAATAACAGCAGCTTCTGCAGTTTTGTAATCAGCAAGCCAAGCTTGCATGAGCAATCTCACGCGCAGATAAGGAGAAGCAACAATGCTGGCCATGCGCAGCGGATGTCGGGTTTTTTCAAGCAGGATTTTATTTTGTAATTCATAAGCGGTGAATTGATTGATATTGCCATTCACAGTTTTTTCCGTATTCGTGCGGTTGATAATCCATGCATCAACAGCATGCTGCATGTGCTGGCAGGGTGCGAGCAGATCATCATTTCTGTCTATGCTGCAATGTACATCAGGATGGGAGTTTAATATGAAAGCGATGAGAGAAGAGGAAATATCGTCGTAGTTGGTAATGAAGAAAAACTTTTCGTTCACGGGCTGCGTCATTCCACCGCTCTCCTTGAGTTAACTGCTGATGAGATCTTCCGTAATCCCTGGTGTATGGTGCTGTATTGAACGAATATACTGGAAGCAATCACGGGGGCATATTGGTGGATGTACTACGCGGGGGTATGCAATTACTAATTCGGGTGAGGGTGGGTTTGCGAGAATTATTTTGCTTTGAGAAGGTGTGACGCAAGAAGGCCTTCCCCCACCGGGGGAAGGTGCCCAACGGGCGGAAGGGGGAATATAAATGCAAAAGTTATATTCCCCCTTCCGTCCTTCGGACACCTTCCCCCGGTGGGGGAAGGCCTTCTTGCGTTACATTTCCTTAGCCCTGACTCACCTCAGGCAAATGAACTTTCTCAGTGAAAGCATTATAGCGGTTCTCAACCGATGCCCTATTTTCTGCATACCACTGAATCGTTTCCCTGATGCCGTCTTCAATTGAAATCTCAGGCGTGAATCCATAATCCTGTGCGCGCGACATATCCATCAGACGTTTCGCATCACCTTTGGGTTTGTTGGTATCCCAGATAATGTCAATCGGGCCGGAAGGAATATTCGCAGCAACAATATCAGCAATTTGTTTGATGGTGACACCCGTGCCGCTGCCAAGATTAATAGGCTGGTTAATACCTTTTTCAATGGCAAGCATCATGCCGCGAGCAACATCGCGTGCGTGAATAAAATCACGTATGGGTGAACCATCGCCCCACACGGTCAGCGGGTTTTCACCATCCATTGCGCGTTTGATGAGAGAAGGAATGACCATGGCATTGGCAGGATCAAAATTATCGTGAGGGCCGTAAACATTAGCTGGACGCACAATGGAAATCTTGTCCCAGTTATATTCGATCTTGTACGCTTCAGCCTGTAATTCGCCCATGCGTTTTGCCCAACCAGCGAAGCGGTCATTCGGTGACGGAAACGTTTTCCACACATCATCTTCATAAAAAATTTCAGCAGGGGAATACACGCCGACAGAACTGGTAAAAAGAAAGCGCTCAACTCCCATGCGTCTTGCTGCTTCCATCATGTTAATGCTGAAGGTGATTGTCGGAACAAAAAAACTGGCAGGGCGTCTTGCTGTCATCGCAGGTGATCCTTTGACACCTGCAAGCTGGAATATAATTTCCTGGTCTTTGCAGATTTCAAGACAGTGGCTGAATTCACGCAAATCGGTGCGCTTGAACATGACACCTTGTGGCGCGCGGGAAGGATCATCGAGTGAGGCAATGGTGACTTTTGCACCTTGCTTTAGCAGCATTTCAACGAGAGGCTGGCCGATTAAGCCTGTTCCGCCTGTGACCAAAACATTTTTACCAGTATAAAAGCCCATGGGTTATTTCCTGTAAATATAAGGGGGAAATGATAACAGGAATTTTATATTTTCAAAATAAACATGAGCTTCCAGCCGAGGTAAGTATCAGGGCGTGTGCTAAACTTAAGATACAAGTTTAAAAACGAGGAGAAAAATCATGAAAAGCCTTGTATCTGCGTTTATATCTACCATGTTGCTGACATCGCTTGCTTTCTTTATAACAGGCTGCAATACCGTGAACGGTGCTTTTAAGGGTGCTGGTGAAGATACCAAAGCGGTGGCTACTTCTATGGGCATTCATCATGAGCCAGCCCATCATCACCATCATGCTGTTCAGCACAAGCATCATCATCACAAGAAGCCGGTTGCAAAGCATAGCAGTATGATGAAGAAGGAAAAGGCGAGCAGCTCGACGACGAGTACAAAGAGTAGTTCGACAACGGTGCAATAAGGAAGTTAACGAAAGGGTCGTCATTGCGAGGAGCGCTTGTTGCGGAGAGCACTCCCTCGCTGCGAGGAAAGCTTTCTGCGGAGAGCGTTCCCTCTCCTCCACAAAAAGCGTGGAGGAGAGGGAACGCTCTCCGCAGAAAGCTTTCCTCGCAGCGAGGGAGTGCTCTCCGCAACAAGCGCTTCTAATTCACCCTGCAACTACGCCACCATCTTCTCCCCCACATGCTCCCGCCACCACGCGAGCGTTCGTTTAATTCCCTCATCAAGACTGACCTTGGGCTCCCAGCCTAATTCCTGCAAAGCCAGCGCGCAATCGAGAAACAGGCTGGTTTTGATAGTCGGCTGTGAGAGATCGTGTTCTATAGTGAGCGGTTTGCCGGAATAAGTAACAATTTTCTCGACCAATTGCCGGATAGGGATAGCTTGCCCGAGACCGCAATTATACAAGCGATATTTTTCCGGCTGTTTTGCAATTGCAAGTTCAACAAAATGCACGAGATCATCTGCATGCAATAAATCACGTTCTTCTTCACCTGTTCCCCACACAACAATCTTGTCTTTGGCCGTCATGACTTTGGTGACGGTTGCGCCGAATACGTGGCTGCGCTCAAGATCAAATTTATCGTGAGCACCGTAAATATTGGAATGACGAATGGCAGTGAATTTTGTTTCTGAAATGCCGGCGTAAAACTCGCACATTTTTTCGATATACACTTTGGTATTGCCTACACCAAAGTAACGCGGATGCAGCGCTTTGCTGCCGTCAAAATCAGTTTCTTTTAGCGCGGTATTGCTCGAAGGATACATGACAGTGCAACTGAAAAAGATGACGTGTTGAATTTTGTGCTCGAAAGCAGCGCGGAATAAATAGGAATTCATAACAGCATTATCAGTGACGTGAATAAACGGCCGCGTCACGATATCTTTTGAACCGGAAGTGGTTGCTGCTGCCTGAATAATTATATCCATGCCTTTCATCACGCGCTCAATATCTTCAGGCTTGCGTAAATCGGCATGATGCCAAGTGACATTCGGACAGTGATATTCAGGACGCTGAAAACGCACGGCGTGTATTTCAAGATCTTCGCGCTTGCTTAATTGCTCAGTCATGTTGCGGCCGACAAAACCGGTCGCACCGCAGATTAATACTTTCTTTTTCATGAAGACGATTCCTTGCAGGCAGAATTAGAGTGAGGGAATTTTGCCATAGCAGGAGATGAATCGCTATGAGTATAGAATGACTGCAGCGGATATGATTTGCAGTGATGCAGGTGTGTCATCCCGCGCGGCTCCTGGCGCGGGACCCAGTGCCTTAAACATGTCTCGCTTAAAGCCGCTGGGTCCCGCGCCAGGAGCCGCGCGGGATGACACACCATCTGGCATTCAAGATCAAGCGCTGTAGCTGGTCGCTAACATGCAAATGCGGAAGATCCGTTATCGTATGTCGTACTTTTCCTTCAGCATCTCTTTCTCACTAACTTCATTTTTCTTATGCAGGGTTGCATAAAAAAATCTGCAGGTCAGGGGTTTGTCCTTGAATGAAACTTGTACCAGATCATTTGTAATTCGATGAGTTACTTCTTTTGGCAGCATGCTGAATAATGATGGTTCGGAAGTTTTATTAAAATGATTATTCGCCTCAGCGCATAAAAGCGTCGTTTTATGATTGATCTCTTCCATCAATGCAGGATCCGCTATCACACCCATTTCCACCAGGATGCTGACAAAAAAGCTATCTGCAGGCATACCTTCTTTATAAGTGAAGACTTTGCAGTTTGCTGGTAGCGCAAGCTGATAATTCGGTGCATCAATAAGAATGAGTACATCCATTTCTTTCTTTATAAGGTTGACTCTATTTCCATCCCTTCTAGGTCTTGGGAGCAATAGACGACGAATCTCGAGGGGGATGCTATCAATGGTTTTAAAAAAAACAACACCGAAATCCGGATTATTTACGCCGCATTCTGTTTTTCTCATATCATCAATAAAAAGATTAACACTCTCAAGCTTACCGCTAAGCGATACCTTTATGGGTGTTTTTTCACCGCTATCCTGTTGATTATTTCTCGTTTCCATCATTCAATCCCCGTATTTTTTTGTGTGTACAAAGATAACAAAACTAACTTAAGAGAGTATTAAATGAGGGGGATAAAAGCCCGGCCATTTAGCGATAAAATGGCCGGGTTGCCTTAAGCCATTAATTCAGCTTTGCCGTGCACATATTCTTTGATGAAGGCATCAATCACATCAGCAATATACTTGCATGCTTTCAAATCCGTACCCTGATGACAGCCGAAAGAGAAGCCATTCTTCATGACCGTATCCGCTGCAGTCAGATCGCCGCTAATGCGATGCGGAAACATTTTCACACCAGGATGACGCGTCATGTTGCCGGCAATGATAGGGCGTGATTCGATGCGGTGTTTCTGCAGATAAGTCGTGATGTTTTTTGCGCTGAAAGGCGCAGAATCCTTGACGATCATCGAGAAACCAAACCACACAGATTTGCCCTTGGGTGTTTCTTGCTGGAAGTGGAAGAATTCTTCATGCTTCGATAATTGTTTAAGAAGATAGTGCGCAGCTGTGCGGCGTAAATCATTAAAGTGCGCGAGCTTGGGTAATTGTATCGCGCCCATGGCTGCGTTTAATTCAGTAGGCCGCAAATTGTAACCCTGATTGATGAAGATGAAACGCGGGTCAATGTCTGGATACATATTGATATATTTCTGATGTTCTTTGGACTCACGCGACCAGCCGTGTGCACGCAGAATCTTCATGGTTTCTGTCAGATCGAAATCATTGGTGACAGAAATGCCGCCTTCCATGGTGGTGATGTGATGTGCGAAGAAGAAGCTGTAATTACCAATGTTTCCAAATGTACCGACGTGTTTGTTATCGTACATCGCCCCCATAGCTTCGCAGCAATCTTCAATGACAAACAGATTATGTTTTTTAGCCAGCGCCATAATGCCGTCCATATTGCAAGGGTTGCCGTAGACGTGCACGAGTTTGATAGCGCGAGTTTTCGGGCCTATGGCTTTTTCAAGCTTATTGAGATCAAGGTTGAAATCACCGAGATCGCAATCCACAAATACAGGCACAAGATTGTGCTGCACAATCGGCCAGATGGTGGTTGACCAGGAAAGTGCCGGCACAATGACTTCATCGCCTGGTTTCATGTGGTCTTTGGTGAAAGGGTTGGCAAGGGCTGCAACTGCCAGCAGATTATTCGATGAGCCTGAGTTTGACATCACTGCATATTGTGAACCGACGTAATGGGCATACATTTCCTGAAAAGCACTGACTTGCTTGCCCATAGTGGTGTTGGTTGAGAGCAGGGTTTGCATGACGGCATTAATTTCTTCTGCACCGTAACTTGCTTCCTGAACGCGAATGACAGGATTTGCGGGATCAAAATCAAATTTGAAATACGTATCGCAATATTGCTGGATGTTTTGCTGAATATTATTCAATAGTTCTTCTTTCATCTTTATTCTCCAAAGGTTAATCAACCGCTGTAATCTGGGTGAGACGTTCCCGGTTAAGCGGTGTGGTTTCTTCAAAATGCTGATTACGCAAATGCATGTAATCGCGGCGTGTCATGGCCATCTGACTATATTCAGAAGCATCGTAAAAAATAATTTGTGAGCCGCTGGTTTCAAAATCAAACGGTACCAGCAGTAAATCCTTGAGGGCTGTGCAGACTTGCGGTTTGTCTTCCGGTTTCACAAAAAACAGCATGAAACCGCCGCCGCCTGCGCCGAGTAATTTGCCGCCGATCGCGCCTGCTGCACGTGCTGTTTCATAAATCTCATCAATGTAAACCGGTGCAATCTTGTGGCTTAATTGTTTTTTGATGGTCCAGGCTTCATGCAGTAATTCACCAAACTGGGTGATATCGCCTTGCGAGCAAAGAATATTCTCTGCCTGATCGACCATTTCACGCATGACATGTAATTCGCGAATTTTATCGGGAATGGAGCGGATTTTATCGCCGGCAATATCAGAGGCAGTGCGCGAGACGCCAGTAAAAAATAATAATAAGTGATCGCGCAATTCGCGTACGCGGGCGTAAGGGATGACTAGCGGTGAGACTTCAAAGCAGCCGTCAGGTCGAATGAGAATCTTGTTGAGACCGCCGAAGGCTGTCGCAATCTGATCTTGCACACCGACGTTTTCCTTGAGAACGTCACGCTCAATGTGTATGGCTTCACAGGCTAATTCACGCTTGCTGGAAATCATGCCGCGCATGGCGTAAAGCGCGTGCAGCAAGCCGACTGTAAAAGCGGAGCTTGAACCTAGCCCTGAACGTGCAGGCAAATCGCCTTGATGATGAATTTCCACACCCTGATTAATTTGCAGATAATCAAGCGCCGCTCTTACCACGGGATGCCTGATATCCTGTCGTCTTGCCACTTCTTCCACTTGCGACCAAACGATACGGTCTTTGTGTTCGAAGAAGGGAGGAAGATTGCTGCATTGCAAATAACAATAACGATTAATGGTAGTGGAAAGTACGGCAGAGCCGTGGGTCTGATAAAAGGTATGGTAATCTGTGCCGCCGCCAAAAAAAGAAATACGGTAGGGGGTGCGACTAATAATCATGTGTTCTCCCTGTTGTTGTTATTGTTCCTGGTACTTACTTCTTGCCCTGATACCTCTCAAGGGCAGTCTTTACATCACCAAAATATTTTATACATCCACCTTCCATTAACAAGGCTTTATTGCAAAATTCCTGGATAAGTTCATTGGAATGCGTTGCCATCACGACAATGCTGGATTGATTGAGCAGGGAAATCATTTTTTGCCGCGCTTTTTCCATAAAGCCCGCATCACCTGCGCCAAAGATTTCATCAATCAGTAAAATGTCAGGGTTGATGCAAGTGGAAATCGAAAAGGCCAATCTCACCATCATGCCGGAAGAGTAAGTATGCAGCGGCATGGCAAGATAATCACCGAGGCCGCTTAGCTCAATAATTTCCGCGGTTTTATCGCGGATTTTACTGCGGGAGAGGCCGAGTATGGTGCCGCGCGTGATAATGTTTTCATAACCCGTCGATTCTGCTTCTATGCCTTGCATGATATCGAGTAAGGGAGAGACACTGCCGTTGATGTTGATATCACCGCTGCTCGGTTCGTAGATTCGTGATAAGAGACGCAGAAAAGTACTTTTGCCTGAGCCGTTGTGTCCTATCAGTCCGACTCTGTCGCCGTCCTGAATGGAGAGTGTGATGTTTTTCAGGGCATTAATGACAACGTGCTTATTGGTATCGCTTACCACCGCCCCGCCAGTGGCCACGCTCAAAAAATGTTTTTTGAGCGAGCGCGAACTGATGCTGTAAACCGGAAACTGAACATCTACATTTCTTAAGTCAATTCTAGCCATGCTTATAACCAGTAAATGATACGGGAGCGGTAGCGCGTAAATAATCTCGCGCAAATGACTGCGCCTGTCAGTGTCATTAAAAGAGTAATGCCTGCGTGCAGCAGCGTGGGCGAGTTGCCCATCAGCGGCGCCCTGACTAATTCAACATAAGAATACACAGGATTCAGATACACAATCATTTTATCTTTCTCTGGCAAAATGGCCGGGCTCCACATAATAGGTGTGAGAAAGAAAACCACTTGCACAAAATTTTTGATGATTTGTGAAATATCGCGGAAACGTGCGCCTATCATGGCAAATATCATGCCGAAGATGAAAGCGTTCACGTAAATGACGGCAAGGCCAGGCAAAAGCAGCAGCGTATTGAAATTAATCTTTGCGCCTTGCGTGAAAATAAAATAAATCGGCAGCATGACGAGAAGATTATGAAAAAAGATAATGAAGTTGCGCGCAATGATGCGGTGCACGTAAAGGCTGTAAGGCAGTTTGATTTTTTTGAGCAAGCCGTCTGAGAGGGCAAAGGTATCGGTGAGTTCGACGATAGCGGTTGAAATCAGCGCCCAGGTTAGCATGCCGCTCACGAGGTAAGGATAATATTGCTGTAAATCCATGTGAAACAGATGGCCGTATAAAAAGCCCATGGTGTAAACCGTAATCGCCATGCTGATCGTAATCCAGAAAGGCCCGAGCAGAGAGCGGCGATAACGCAGTTTGATATCGCGGTAAGCAAGCATCAGCCAGATATGGGAAGACAGTAAACCGTCTCTGACATCCTGCCATGCCAGTGTGCGCTGGGAAATAACAGGAAAGATGACATCATCAGGATTATCCAGCGATAAATCCGGGGTTCCGTGAATGGCAGCTTCATTTGTAGACATGCAGTTTAGTATCCCTATCACACGCGCCGGAGAATATCATGCCGAATGAGGAGGTGAAACAATTTTTTCTGTCACGTATTCCTTAAATTGTTGACGAAATTTTTCCGGACTAAAACGTGAAGCATTATCAACACAGTTTTTGATCGTAAACAAATCAGGCTCTGCTTCAAATTTTTTGACCGCTGCACAAATGGCGCCGGCGGTTTGCTCTGGAAAAAATAAACCGGTTGGTTGTGCATGGTCTTTGCCGCGCACGGTTTCAAGCGCACCGCCCTTGCCGTAAGCAATGACAGGCGTACCTGCAGCCTGTGCTTCAAGCGGCAT
>Ga0181525_10004169_pt1 | contig 11180 bp, 13 predicted proteins | sample PEATcosm2014_Bin_48_FD_121100 | JGI IMG/M metagenome (GOLD analysis project Ga0181525, IMG submission 121100) | Peatland microbial communities from MTU Mesocosm Facility, Houghton, MI, USA - PEATcosm2014_Bin06_10_metaG | ecosystem: Environmental > Terrestrial > Soil > Wetlands > Peat | place... | reverse complement strand
CCCCGGCGCTCACGAAGAATGACCCAGTAGTGTTCGATTGAACTGACCCACGTCGGAAACAGGATTCGTAACAAGCAGAGAAGCAGACACATCATCATCCCACGCCGAAGGCGTGGCTGTTTTGGTTTTGGCTGCGGCTTTCGTTGCGACTGGTCGATGTCTTGGAGATGCTTCAGGGAAGGCGATCAAGTCTGCGCCGGAGGTGCTGGAAGTAGTCATCGCTGACTTTGATTTCTTGCACTTCTTCTATGACGGGCTGGAAGTACGCGAGGGAACGGACTGTAGCCAGGGGCGGAGCGTCGGCGGCACGCAACAGCCGGCGTGCTGCGGCAAGGATCAGGGCGTTTTCGATTGTCTTCAAGGGAACCGCCCGGTCGTATAGTTGAGCGGCCAGCAGACGGTCCTGGCGACGAACGTTTCCCGTGGTCCCCGGGGTTTGGCGGTAGGTGTCGAGAACCTTGCGAACATACTCTTCCCGGCTGCTACGGTTCGGCTCCACCTTTCGCCTCAGCCTTGCGGATCGCGCAGCGACGGGCCGTTGATATGAACCGTGTGGCAGTAGTGGCGGAGCCGGCTTAACAGTGCATCGACCATGGCTTGGTTGCCGAGGAAGTTGCGCCATTCGTCGTAGACGAGATTGCTCGTAATAATCGTGGAATGGCGATGGTAACGCTCTTCCATCAGCTTGAAGAAGATGTTGGATTGTTCCGGTTTGAGATTTAAATATCCAAGCTCGTCGATTAATAAGACATCCAGACGGGCCAGCCGGTTCAGCAGTTGGCGCGAGGAACGGTCGGCCAGCGAGGCATACATTTCGTCGAACAGATCCTGGGCACGAATGAACTGACAGCGGTAACCATTCTCCAAAGCTTTGAGCAGCAGGCCCGACGCCAATCCAGTCTTACCCACGCCAGTGTTTCCGATCAAAACGATGTTCTCGGCCTTGGTGATGAACTCCAGTTCGGCGAAAGCGTGGATCTGTTTGCGGTTGACTCCGGGTTGGCGGGCGAAGGGGAAGCTGGCCAGTGACCAGTGTTCGGGCAACTTCGCCTGCTTGATGCGCCAAGCCAGAGCGGTCTCCTGCCGGTTGTGCCACTGCGCCCGCAGCAGACGAGTGAGGAACTCGGAGTAGGAAGCATCTTCCTTCTCGGCGGAAGATAGCTGCTCGTCGTAAAGCTCCAGGATGCGCTTCAGATGGAGATTCTTGAGCAGTTGTTCGAGTTCTTCACTGAGCTTCATGTCATTGTTCTCCGTCGTCGTTGTTCAACAAAAAGTAGTCGCGTGCCACCCGGCGCAGAATCATGCGCTCGACCCGGTCCAGGTCGTAGAGACCATAGCGGGCGGCTTCGCGCACCGCGGCCAGCAATGCTTCCCGTGGATAGTCCCGCACTAGGCGCAGCAGTTGGCGCAAGGCAAGCGCGACCAACTTGCGGCTGTGTTTGGTTAAATCGGTGACGTAGTCAGCGATCTCGGGAACCGCCTTGAGAATGGCCTCTTGTTCGGGATGGCGATCGCTACGCTTGATTCCTTGTCCCCACGGTTTGCGGTGCTGCGGCAGCATCACGCGCTGGTGCTCGGCCTCGGCGATCCGGCGGTGGGTTACAAGGTTGCGGGCATCGAGTTGGATCTCCACTTTGTCCTTGCTCTCGCGGACCTCGACACGGCGGCCGATCCAGGGGACAGGGACGGAGTAGCGGTTACAGTGCAGGGCTACATAGCCGTCCACGTCGACCGTGCGTTCGTGCAGGCGATAGACTTCCGGGATCCACACCGGCAGTGGGCGCAGATGGCGCTGCTCCAGCGCAAACAACTCGCGGGGCACGGCACGGATATGTTTCTTGTAGGTCCCGTTGACGCGGTCGCACCACTGCCGGGCCTGCTGGTTCAGCTCCTCCCAACTGGCGAAGGTGCGGCCCGCCAGGAAGTTATGCTCGATAAAGTGGAAGGGCCTCTCAACGCGGCCGGAGCGGTTGGCATCGCCGCGCTCATGAGCTTGGAAACGGAAACCGAAACGTTCGGCAAAGGCGGCCATCTCGGCCACCGGAACCATCTGGCTGCCGGTGCCGTGCAACACTACGACGTGGGTGTTGTCGATCATGACCCGTTGCACGGGAGCTCCGCCGAAGTAGCGTAAGGCTTCTGTCAGAAACACCTTGCAATCGAAGCGCTGGAACGTTGGGTACAACTGGAAGAACAACATGCGCGAGTAACACAGCACGGCGGAGGCGGTCTGTACTTTGCGCCGCTTGCCGCCCAGCACCACCTCGTGCGGCGAGGTGTCGTGTTGCAGCTCCTCGCCTGGAGCAAAGTGATAATGCCCCGCCGCCACTGTCGGCGGTTGCCCGATGCCGTGACGGCGGCAGAAGGCCGTCAGCGCCTGATAGGAGAACGTCGCTCCCTGGGCGGCCAGCTCTTCCTGCACCCGCACCAGGTTCCCTTTGCAGTTGGTCAGCAGTTCCAGGATCTGTTGCCGATACGGTTCCGCTTTCTCGGGACGCAACAGCGTAGGCACCTGAGACGAGTTCGATTGCAGCACTTTGCGTATCGTCAAACGGGAGATGTTCAGCACCCGCGCAATCTCGTGCTTGCTCACTCCCTTGGCATGGAGTTCCAGAATCGCGCTCCGTTGTGCTTGGCTCAACATAGACAGGCTCCTGCTCGGGTGGGATCTTGGCGGCCAGACGGCCGAGTTCATGAAGGGCACGATCAACCTGCTGCCGCAGTTGTCTGCACTGATCGCGATCCAGTTCGACCGTGGCGCCGGACAGGCGCCGATTGGACCGATGGATGATCGCCACCACCATCCCCAGATCGCGGGACAGTTCGGCAATGGCCGTCGAAGGCGGCTCGGGCTCGCGTTGCCGCTGAGCTTTCAGAAACAGCTGTGGTTGGCCGAGAATGCGCTGCCGTATCGCCGGCGAAGCGCTTCGCCAGGCAGCGTACAACTGCCCGGCTTCGCGGGTGGTGAACCGATGCGCGGCAAATCCTTCGGCCATGCGCTGGCAGTCTTCGGGGCGCGCGCGTGCTACCGGTACCAAAAACTTCATGGCCACATGGGCCGTGATCGCACCGCCGCGGACTTGTCGCTGCACGCTCTCGGGAAGCTGATCGACCAGCGCCAGACGGCGCGATACCCAACTCGGGCTGCGATCAAACCGGCGCGCCAACTCGTCGAGACCATAGCCAAAGCGCTGCTCCAGTTCGGCCAGCAGCCAGCCTTCTTCCAGCGCCGTCTCGTGTTCGGCCCAGCGCAGCGACCGGTCCAGGATCAGAGCTTCGACCTCGCTCATCGGCCAGACCACGGCATCCACCGTGTCCCGACCCAGTCGCTGCAACGCCGTTATCCGCTGGTAGCCGTCGATGACCAGGTAACGGTCAGCTTCGCCGGTGACCGCCACCACCACAATCGGCGTCTGCTGGCCCGAGGTGGCCAGCGACGCTAACAACTGCCGCTGCCGCTCCGGCCGCCGAACCCGCAGATGTTCCCAGCGCCGATCCAGTTGATGAAACTCAAGTTGCATCGCCTCGCTCCCCAGCCCTTTCCGCAACTGAGTCTGCCCCACACCAGATCTGGTCTTTTTCGCGCAAGGGGGGAAGTGTGCCCGGAACTATCTTGGAATCAATACGATAAGCCTTGAACTGGTCTTGCGCGGAATGATGCAGAAGTGCCGCCATAATCCCAATGAAATCAGCGCCTTTGCCGCCGAACTGGTCTTGCGCGATGTCCCAGGGAAGTCGGTCTAAAGGTGACGGCAAACGCAGCGGTTCCAGCGGCGGGGGCGACGTGCTGCGGGCTTGGATCCGGCGGGCAACAAAGTAGTCTGGATTGCGCCTACACCAATCCGCCTGGGTTTTGCGGCGTCGAGCCGCTTGGCACTCCGGCTTGCTACACGCGTGTTGTCGCGATCCAACTCGTTTATCGGGACGGAACCAGCAACGGCAGATGCAGCAAGGCCTCTTCCGAGCGTCGGGCATGGTGACTCATCATCACCGCACCGTTCAAACAACGCTTAGTTCGACTCTTGATTACCGAGCAGATGGGTAACTTCTCGTGAGCACGGGTGGGTAACTTCTCGAAAGCCCCGAAGTCGTGCCCTTGCCGCGCCGCGTGGGCCAACGGCAAAGCCCCTTTTTTCGCGCTCGCGAAGGTCGCATCCAAGAACGCTTCGTCCAGATTCAACTGGCCTCGCTCGTGAAGATGTCGCGTCAGCAGAGTCAAGGCCCGTTCCAACTTGCCGGTGCGCACCCATTGTTGGAAGCGGCGATGACAGGTCTGGAAAGGAGGATACTTCCCCGGCAGTTCACGCCACTGCGCTCCGGTACCCAGTACCCACAGCACCCCGTCGAGGACGGCGCGCGTATCGTGCCATGGCCGTCCGCGATTATCGGAACGGCGAGCCGGCCGCAGCACTGGCTCAATCATCGCCCACTGTTCGTCGGTCAGTTCCCAGCGTCCACGCATCGTGCAGAACGGAGCACTCCAGAGCACAACCAGAATGCCACGTTCACAGTACGTTTACTATTTATGAGACTGGTTCTAGGACTCAGCTCTAACTTCGGCAATTAGCCGCTGGCCCGCAACACGCCTCAGATGTTACGACAAGTTCGGTAAAAGCGTGGGTTCGGATGACTCGACCGAGAGCGCCGACGATTGGCCAACCATGAAAGATCAGTACAGGCGGAAGAATAGGGGGAACGAATGGTGGAATGAAGCGCCGGATTTAGCCGGTCCCATGAAAGACATATGGAGGAGAGTTTGCGGGGGTTGTCCGAGTGGTTTGGCGTAAACCTGCCGTATGCGACTCCAGACAACGCCGCAGCTTGATTCAGGCACTGCGTATATGTCATATAACTTCATGTGAGGTCAATAAGGTCTGTATAGACTGCAAAAATTTGTGCGGCAATTTTCTCGATCGAAAAGTTCTCCAGAATGCGCTGCCGTCCACTTGCAGCAAGTGTTGCGCGCAGCTTCCGATTTAACATAAGTCTTTCCATTGCTTCGGCAAGAAGAGCAGGGTTTGCTGGCGGCACCAGCAAACCCGACTTACTATGCTCGACCATTGATGTGATTCCCGGAAGATTACTTGCAATAACCGGTAGTTCAAGGCACATCGCTTCTCCAGGTGCCATCGGAAACCCTTCCGAGATCGAAGGAAATACAAATAGGTCGGAAGCTTGCAACAGTTTGAAAAGTTCGCCCTGTGCTAGAGGTCCCCGAATTTGAATCTGCCCGGCGAGTTGGCTCTGTTCAATGAACTGATCCAGTTGAAACTGCAGCGGCCCCTGGCCGAACAACAGCACTCTGGGCTTCATGCCGCGATTCCGTAACTCAAGAACCGCGTTCAGTAGATGGATGTGGCCCTTCTGCGGAATCAGGCGTCCGGCATGAGTGATGAGGAATTCACCTGGCTCAACGCCATATTGGCTGCGGACGGCTGCTAGGTTCAGGGTGACGTCGCGCGATAACCGATCGACAGGAAAACCGTTTGGTATAATTTTGATCTTTTCCCGAGGGATTCCAAGCACTTCGTGATAGTGGTCTGCAACCGCCGTCGAAACGGCTATGTACGCGTGCACTCCGTGGTTCGTCCAGTAGCGCTCGGCTTGGCGGCGAATCTTCTTGAGTAGGGTGGTGGCAGGGTAAAGCTGGAAACTAAGTCCGTGAAATGTGGCGACTACAGGAATGCGTGTGCGAGCAGCGACAGCGTAGAAGACAGCCATTGGGAGGTGGGCGTGGATCACATCGAATGCCCCGGCTTTGGCAATACTTTTCAGGGCAGCGACTCCGCGTGCAACGCTCCAAGTGGATGAGAGATTCAGTTGGTGAACCAATGCACCTGCCGATTGCAACGGCTCCACGAGATCGTGCGGCGGCCATAAGACGGCGACTTCGGATTCCACACCCAAGGCGCGCAGCGCTGGAAGGGTATTCACGAGCGCTTGTTCGGCTCCTGCAGGAGGCAGGCTTTCGATGATACTCAGAACTTTCATCCAATTTCCTTTTGGCGCATTCCGTCGTTTTGTCGCTGGAGATTTGCTATGATCAGCGTACACGTAATATTTCCCGATAGTTCGTGCGAGAGCCAAAGAGGTGGCCATTGGCCCGCGCCACTTATGTGCAACGATGCGAAACAGATGTAAACGCTTTGTAAAATGGGGCTTAGCAACATTGCGCTGGGACGCCGTTCTGCTTGCAAGAATGCGGCGCAACGGTTCTTGTGTCGTCTTAAATTTCCATCGGGTAAATCCGCATCCGAATCCGTACTGGCCAGCGATCCACCCAAACCACTTCGATCAGTTGCTTGGTTTCGTAGTGAAACAATTCGATGTTGTTGCGATCAGTCATTTGGGTTCTATTCAGACAAGAAGAACCGAGAAACCCCCTGCCGTACTGTCTTTCGATGACGGTTACTTGGATTTTTTGCAATTCGCGTCCCCAATCCTTAACAAGCACCACATCCGTGCGAATCTGAACATAATTCCCTCTTGTGTGGAATCAGGAATGCCTCCATGGAACATTCTCCTCTATGACCTTCTTGATTCAATGCATTCATCTGCTGTAAGAAGCATTACCCTGCCAGGTTTCACGGATACGCTCAAGTCGGATGATTTTTCAGAAAAAGCAAGGTTTGGAGCGTCGATCGCAGGATTCTTGAAAAATCGACCTCGCCAGGAGCGCCTTTCAATTTTCAATGCGTTCTTTTCCCGCTTCGCTGAATCGGCCTTTCCGGTGACTGCCATGATGAATCGCGATCAGTTGAAAAGCATTGCTATCGATCACGATATTGGTGCCCACTCATATCATCACGAATCTATGGGGTACGAGACCGACAGTTTTTTCGAGGCGGATGTGCAGTCATGCAAAACCTACTTCGAAGATGTTCTGCGCACACCGTGCCGATATTACGCATTTCCGAATGGTAGCTATCGCCGAGAGCACATCAAACTCCTTAGGGAGCGCGGGTTCGAAAGAGCATTGCTCGTTGATGAGCGCTATGCCAAAGTGTCAAGCTTCGAATTGCCGCGGTTCACGATCAGCGCGGATTCAATCCGTGAGCTAAAGCTCCAATCTGTCGGCTACCGAGCCAAGATATATGCGAATTCTAATACTGACTAACCGGAGCCCGAACCAAGTGGCACTGTGCAATCGGTTGGCATCCGTCACTGACGTCGCCGCGATTGTGGTGTCCCAAAATATTTCGCGAAAAAACAAAAGCGTTCGCAATCGACTCTGCGGCTTGGTCAACCGCGCTGCCGGAGCAACTGTGGGAAGAGAATTGCGGGATGCTTGGCAGAAGATGCAAGCCCTCTACCATCAAGAATATCAAGAGATGCCCAATGTTCCGACAGTGGCAGTCCCAAACGTGAATGACCGCCCCGTCTTTGCCGCGATCGATCAGTACAGGCCAGACATTGTCATGGTTTCAGGGACGAATATTCTCAGCTCAAAACTTATACAGCATTTTCAGAGTGGAAGAGGAATATTGAACCTGCATACTGGAATTTCGCCATATGTGCGCGGCGGACCGAACTGCACAAATTGGTGCTTAGCGCAGGGGTGGTTTCATTTGATTGGCAGCACAGTTATGTTGATCGATCCGGGAATAGATACCGGGAAAATCATCACGACGGAGAGAGCCCCGATCAATGGAAATGAGAGTCTGGCAAGTCTTCACAAGGCCGTCATGGATCATGCTCATTCCCTCTGCGCACGGGTCGTACTACTTCTATCGCGGGGACAAGAAATTCCGGCAGTTCCTCAGCATCAGCTTGGGAAGGGGACGACGTTCTACACAAAGGACTGGACAGCAGCGGAGATGCGCAAGGCTTTACTCAATTTTCGGTCATTCTACTCGCCAACCTCGATTGCAAGTTCGGACTTTATCTTACAAGCAGAAGGTAGGCGATTGATCTCACTGGATGACGTCCGAATAAGCGGGCCAGCACTCTGACATGACAATGATTTCCAGAAGCTCGAACGTACTTTATCTGACTGCGGATGGTATCCTCGAGCCGCTTGGCGCGTCGCAGGTAGTCGCTTACCTGATTGGGCTGTCGCGCTTGGGGTATCGCTACAAGATATTGAGTTTGGAAAAAGAGTCAGACCTCGCGCATGACGTCGCGGTGACTCGACTGAGCGAGCAATTGCGTGATGAGGGTATTCAGTGGAAGTTCCTGCCCTACAGAGGGGGAACAGTCGTATCCCTCGCTCGGATGTACAGAAACATGTTTGCCGTTGCGCGCCAAGAATCGAGCGATGCCACGCTAGTTCACGCACGCTCTTTCGTGATGGGTGTGTTGGCCCGGCGCCTGCATGAATTAGGGGGACCGCCTTATATCTTTGACGCTCGCGGATACTGGGTGGACGAAAGAGCTGAGGCGGGACGCTGGTTCCGGCAGAAGCCGGTCTATTTACTGGCGAAGTCGCTTGAACACAAAATTGCGCGGGACGCCGCGGCAATCGTCACGCTCACTGACTTACAACAAAACGATTTCCGAACAAAGTTTCCAGGGAAATCGGTCGAGACCATCACGACCTGCGTCGATTTCAAGCGATTTCGGCCAGACGTTTCCTCGGACAAAGTTCCCGAGGAGATTCGCACACGCATTGCGGGAAAAATCGTATTAGGCCTGATTGGTTCGCTGAATGCCTCGTATCGCATTCGGGAAAGTATCCGCCTCTTTCAATTCGTGCGTGAGATTACACCGACGGCCCATCTACTCTGCATGACTAGACAGCAGGATGAAATGCGGGCACTGCTCGCGGAGATCGGCGTCCGTGCAGAAGACGTCACCATTGCGACCGCCAGCCACTCAGATATGCCGGCGTGGATGGCACAGGTGCATTGGGGACTTCTGCTGCTTGAGAGCACCTATGCAAAACGCGCCTCCATGCCCACCAAGCTTGGCGAGATGCTCGCCGCAGGTGTGCGCCCCATACAGTACGGCTGCAATGACGAGGTTGGACAAATCGCGCGCACTATCGGGTCCGGCATCGTTCTGGAATCGACATCAGATGACCGGTTGCGGGAGACGGCGCGCCATGTCGCGGCGATTGGATCGCACCGCGATGGGCTTGCGGAAGCGAGGGAACGGGCTCGCGAGCACTTTTCGCTCGAGAATGGCACGCTGAAGTATGCACAATTGTTGCAGCGATTGGAGCGGGCCGGGGAAACGGTTCTGCAGAAGCAAGAGGTCGAAGCAAAGTGAATCACACCGCGACTGTCGAAACCGGACGGCCCGTCTCGCCGGTCATGAACTCAGGCGAAGATCTGGCGCTCAACCTGCGGCAGCGAAACCTGCTGGTCGCAGTAAAGGTGTTGCTGTTGGTGAGCGCGCCGTTTTGGCTGTGGGCGTTGTTTTTTGCTGGCAATTATGAGTTCGGGACATCCCTGCTATTTGTACCGATCCTGTGGCTGTTCAACATCTCTGCGATTCAACACATCACCAAGAGCCATCCGGCCTTGCGGCGCGTCATGCTCCTGGGGTTCACAATGAAAATGGCTAGTACCGGTGGCTATATGGCATTCCAGTACGTCTACTATCGAAACGGCATGGATGCTACCACCTACTACAACATTGGCAAGCAGTGGGCTACTTATTACAGCACTCACGGCTCCTACCCAATTGTCGGGCATCTCTGGGGAACTTCTTTCCTGAACTTGCTTTCGGGAGTGCTTGTCAACATTCTGGGGCCCTCCTTCCCGACGATCAGCGCACTCTTCGCGGCTGCGAGTTTCTGGGGTATGTATTTTTTTTACGATGCCTTTCGGAGCGCTTTCCCGAATGGCCGTAAGGAGTTTTGCGCTCTCCTGTTGTTTTTCCTTCCCTCTTGCCAGTTCTGGACCGCCGCACTCGGCAAGGACGCCTTAATGATGCTCAGCATCGGCATGGCCTCTTATGGCTTCACGGAAGTCATGGCGACACGGATAGCCCGAGGGACCGTATTCCTAGTCCCCGCGATGACGTTAGGTTTTTTCACCAGACCACACATTGCAGGGATGGTCGCGATTGCAATGTTGTTTCCTTACACATTTGCTCTAGGCAAGAAAGGCGTGGCCGCCGCCGCGGCAAGAGTTCTGGGCATTCCCGTGATGGCTGCGGGCGTTGTCTACCTGGTGAGAAATGCAACAAAACTGCTAAATGTGGATTCTGCGACGGGCGGACTGGAGAGGATTGAGAAACTTGGCGCCGCCACGACGTACGGAGGAAGCTCCTTCGGTCAAGGTCAGAGTACGGCAGTAAGACTTCTACTTTCACCTTTTCTCATGTTCCGGCCCTTCCCGTGGGAGATCCCAAATCTGCTGGGAGTGATCGCAACCGCGGAAGCCTTGGTCTTGTTGTATTTCCTCTGGCAGAATCGCCAGGAGCTAGTCGGAATGCTGGTGAGTTGGCGATATCACGCATTCTTCACCTATGCCGTGACATTCGGTGTTCTCTACTCAGTTGTTTTTTCCCTTGCCTTGAGCAACTTCGGATTACTGATCCGGCAGCGAACCCAGTACACGCCTTTTCTGGTGATTCTAGCTGCCGCGTCACTATCGGCTGCTCGAATTCGACGTTCTGTTTAACCGAAACTTTCATCGGCAACATCGGTAAACTCGAAACGTCTGCGTCGCGGGCAACTCCAAGGGGATTAGCGATTCTTGATGCTTCCAGGGGGAAATCTGCTGCGAATTTCTTTGCAGTCCGACGTATTATCTATTGAACTCGTAAATGCGGGCACCGGCAAACATGTGGACTTCTTGATTTATCAGCACGAGATCGGGGATCCGTGTCTTACTGGCCATCGGACATTAGCGGGTGGAATGCACATCTCGACCAACCCCGACACCTGCAGCGCGCAACGCTTTGTGGCTGATGAGGGTACCGCATGCGCAACTTCGCCGGGGGCGGGCAATAATTGAGAACGGCGCACAGATTCTTCATGTCTGAAACAATCACAACCCGGCTGGATCGCGGTGCGATAACGTTGCCAGCAACCGCACCAGCGATGCCCGCGACATCGATGCGCCTACTTTCGATCGATTTTCTTCGTGGAATCGCGGCCCTCGCTGTGGTGGGTAGTCACGCGATAACATACGGAACTTTGCCCACGGCTACCTGGTTCCGTGCAATTGCCGCCGTACTAAGACAGGGCTACCTCGGAGTGCCCCTTTTTTTCGTGATTTCGGGGTTCT
>Ga0181525_10004168_pt1 | contig 11183 bp, 8 predicted proteins | sample PEATcosm2014_Bin_48_FD_121100 | JGI IMG/M metagenome (GOLD analysis project Ga0181525, IMG submission 121100) | Peatland microbial communities from MTU Mesocosm Facility, Houghton, MI, USA - PEATcosm2014_Bin06_10_metaG | ecosystem: Environmental > Terrestrial > Soil > Wetlands > Peat | place... | reverse complement strand
GCGCTGATTGCGACGCCGCTCATCCATGAGTTGCGCGCGAATTTCCCCGGCGCGGCGATTGACGCGCTCGTGCGGTGGCCCGGCGCGAGGGATTTGCTCGAAAATAATCCGCGCTTGAACCGCGTCCATCAGAAGGACCTTATCGCCTGCGGCATGGTTGAGCGGCTGAAATTTCTCCGGTCGCTGCGGCGCGACCGCTACGACGTTTCCATCAATGCCCATCCGCAGCCACGGATTCATTACCGCATCGCCGCGCGCATCATCGGCGCGCCGATCCGCGTCAGCCACGAATACGAGTGTTTCGGCTGGCTGGACCGCAAGCTCGTCAACAAAGTCCGGCCGCAAGATTACGCGCGGCATTCGATTGAAAACAATTCCGACGTGCTGCCGCTGCTCGGTGCAAAAGAGAAACTGCCGTCGCACGAAATGGAAGTTTTCCTGACACCGGACGAGGAAGAATGGGCGGATGAATTTCTCGCCAAAAACAAACTCGCCGGGCAAAAGATCCTCGGCGTTCACGTCGGTTCCGGCAGCACGAAGAACCTGCGCTTGAAACGTTGGCCGTTGAAAAATTACGCCGGGCTGACGCGGAAGCTGAACAAGGAGCGGCTGGACATCCGTGTTTTGCTGTTTGGCGGGCCGGACGAATTGAAGGACCACCAGGTCGTGCTGGCGCAATCGAACCGCGATTTGACGCTGGAGGCCAAGACACAAAATCTGCGCCAGGCGGCGGCATTGATGAAGCGTTGCGGCGCGTTTTTGAGCGTTGACACGGCGCTGATGCACATCGCCGCGGCAGTGAAGGCGCCGAACCAGATTGTCATCGAGGCGCCGACGTTGAACGCGACGAACCTGCCCTACGGCAATCCATTCACGCTGGTGAAAAATCCCGCCATCGCCGGACGCAATCTGGATTACTACCGCTACGACGGCGGCGACATCAAGGGCACGCGCGAGGAATTGCTGGCGTGCATGGCCTCAATCAGAATCGAGGACGTTTTTGCAACCGTGACGAAGCTGATTTGATCAAAGCGAAAAACCAGCGCCCTTCGCGTCGTTGGCGAACATTTTCACCGTGTCGAGCGAGAGTTCCTTCAGATCCATTCCAGCCATCTTGAGCGCCTTGTTCAAAATGTCGTGCGGCACGGTCACGATTTCGCAACCGCAGTCGTTCGCCTGAAAAATATTCAGCACCTCGCGAACGCTGGCCCAAAGCAGTTCCGCCTGCGGCATACCAGCCAGGATTTTTTTGCACTCACGCATGTGCGGAATCGGATCAACGCCCGTATCGGCGATGCGCCCGGCAAAAACGGAAACGAAAGAAGGCACCTTTGGATTCAACGCTTGCGCGACGCCCTTGACCTGCTCCAAAGTCAGAATCGCGGTGATGTTGAGTTTCACGCCTTCATTCGCGAGTTCGCGAATCAGCGGCAATGACGATTCATCGCGAGTGTTGGTGATGGGAATCTTGACGTAAACGTTTTTGGCCCAGCCGTTGATTTTCATCGCCTGACGTTTCATTTCCGGGAACTCGTCGGAAAACACCTCGAACGAAAGCGGCTTGACGGTGATGCCCTGCAAAATGTCGCGTGCGAATGCCTCGAATTCCGTGATACCCGCCTTACGCATGAGCGTCGGATTCGTGGTCAGGCCCTGGATGAGCGGGTTGGCATTCAATTCCAACATGCCATTTTTGTCCGCGCCATCGGCGAAAATCTTCACTTTCAAATCTCTGAGTGTGCGCATGATTAAGTGTTTTTTTGTCTCGCGCAAAATTATGTCCGCAGCCTCGGCTAGATTGCGAGCGGAAAAATCAGGTTTTTGCTTCAATTCCTCGGCGTAACCGCAATCAATGAAAACCGTCCGGCAGCCGGCGGCATGGCCGCAATCCACATCGCGCCAGCGGTCGCCGACCATCCAGCTTTGCGCAAGATCAATGCCCAACTCGCGTGCGGCGTGAATCAACATGCCCGGTTTTGGCTTTCGGCAGTCGCATTCGGACAAACCTTGGCCCGGGTGATAGCAAACCTCAACGCGGTCAAGCGGTAGTTGCCGACGCATTTCGGCGTGGATGGTTTCGACGAGTTCTTGCTTGAGCGTCCCGCGGCCAACATCGGGCTGGTTCGTCGCAACGACCAGCAAAAATCCGGCCGCCTTCAGTTTTGCACAGGCTTCAGGAACACCGGGGATAATTTCAAATTCACCCAGATTTCTGGGCGGATACGGCTTGCAGTCGCGTGCCAGCGCACGGTTGATGACGCCGTCGCGGTCCAGAAAAACGGCGCGGCGCATTTCCGCTTTCTGCTTTCCGCTTTCCGCTTTTACTTCGTGGATTCCCATTTCGTCTGGCCGACTTTGAGCTTCGGGTGTGAAACGAGCAGATGCCATACGACGGCCTGGAATGCCTCGCTGTGCGGCGTTACATGCGCCGCGTTCACAGTCGGCACGATGACACACGCGGTCGCTTCCTTCGCCGTGAATCCGCCGTCGCGTCCGACGATCCCGACGATGGAAGCGCCGGCTTTTTTCGCGATTTGAATTGCACTGACAAGATTCGGGCTGACGTTTTTCTCCAGATTACCGCCGCCGACGGAAAAAATGAGCAGGCCATCTTTTGAATTGATGCGGCTGCCTTTGAGCCATTCGGCGAAAATCGTCGCCCAGCCTTCGTCGTTGGTGCGCGCGGTCAGTTCGGAAACATTGTCTGTCGGCGCGTAAGCCTCGAATCCGCAGATTTTGCGGAAATCGTTGACGGCATGGCTGGCGTTGGCCGCGCTGCCGCCCACGCCGAGGATGAACAGCCGCCCACCGCGCTCGCGCACTTTGGCGAGTTCGTCGGCGCATTTTTCAATCGCGTCCGCGTTCAATTGTGAAGTGACCTGCTGGACTTCAGCGAGAAATTCTTTGGTAAAGCTCATGGGAATTTCAAATTACGAATTTCGAATGACGAATGGAAGCACGTTTAACGCGATTTCAAAATCCTTTCCAGTTCCGCCAGGCCCGCGGGTGAGCCGATTTCGTAGAACCGCTCGCACACTTCGTAGCCGGCGAGCTGCTTTTCGCGGACGAGTTTGCCCATGACTTCCGCCAAATCAAACGGCTGGGCAGTGGGATATGAATCGAATGCCTTTGCCTTGAACAAACTCAAGCCGTAATCAATATGTCGCATCTCCGGCAATTTCGCCTTCTTGTCATAGACCTTGATTTCATCATCGGCAAAAACAACGTTGCTGGTGTCGTATTTCCCTTCGTTGCGATAAACCGTCATGCAACCAAGCTTGCCGCTGCGGCGAAAATATTCTGCGATTGGCGCATATTCAACCGGCAGATAGGAATCGCCGTAGAGCACAAAAAATTCATCGCCGAGCAACGGCAGGGCGCGTTTGATCGCGCCACCGGTGCCGAGCAATTTTTGGCCGTCAAAGGAATAATCCAGTTTCACGCCGAATTTCTCACCGTTGCCGAAATCACGCTGGATCATTTCGCCAAGATAGCCGACGCAGAGGATGGCGCGACGAACGCCGCGAGAACGGAGCAATTCAAGTTGATGCGCGAGGAACGGCCTGCCCACGACGGGAATGAGCGACTTGGGAATCTTTTCCGTGATGGGTCGCAGCCGCGTGGCGAGTCCGCCTGCGAGGATGGCCACTGGAATGTCGGATGGCGAATACTTCATTGGCTGGAGACAAACGTGTAATCTCCGGATCCGATTGCAAAAACCGCGCGGTCATTTTCCATGCGCAAATATGTCGCGTCTTCGGCTTTGACTGCGGCGGCAGATTGGGCGGGAATATAAACTGTCGCGGTCGTGTTTGCCGGGATTGAAACCGTCAAGGTAAAGTTCCCATCGTCGCGCTTCCAATTGCTCGTGATTTTTCCGCGGATGGAATTGTAGCTGGCTTTCACCCACGTCACGTCGCCGACGGGCTGCGGGTTGATGACGATCTTTTTAAAGCCTGCGCTGCCGGGCGCGTTTTGGATTCCGGCGAGGTCGTGGTAAAACCATTCCTGAATCTGGCCGAGCATGAAATGATTCTGCGATGAATCGCGCCCGGCATCCCACGCCTCCGTAAGGCTGGTCGCGCCCTTCGCCAGTTGCAGGCCGTAGCCGGGTTTGTCCGACTGATTGTTGATGTCAAAAATCACGTCGCTGCGCCCGCCATCGGCAAGCGCGCGAAGCAGATAGCGGTAGCCAACGTCGCCGGCGGTGAATGCGTTGCCGCGTTTGCGAATGTCGGCGACAATCGCATCAAGGACGGCAGCGCGGTTGGTCGGCTCGCAAATTCCCATGACAAGCGGAATGGAATTCGCCGTTTGCGAACCGGTCGCGTAAAAATGATTTGTCGCGGCGTAAAACTTCTCGTTGAATGCGACGCGGATATTTTCCGCGAGTTCCGAAAACTGTTCTGCGTCGTCTGTTTTGCCAAGCAGCGCGGCGGCGCGCGACATGATTTCCGCGTCTTGAAAATAAAACGCCGTGGCCGTGAGCGCGATGGGCGTGAGCTGCGCGACGCCGGGATGCTTCGGGCCAAGGTCATACCAGTCGCCGAGGCCGTAATTGACGATATAATTCGTCGCGCGGCTGCCGAGAAAGGTGAGATAATTGGTCATCGCATCGTAGTGGAGGCAGAACAGATTCAGGTCGCCATCGAATTCGTATTGCTGCCACGGCACGAGGATGAAGGCGCCGCCCCATTCCGGCGAGTCGCCAAAAATGCCGCGCTGTTCGCCAGTCTGGCCTTTGTCCCTGAAGATCGTGTATTCCGGCGCAACCGTCGGCACAAGGCCGCTGGCGAGCTGCGAGTCGGCGATGTTATTCAGCGTCTTGGTGAACAGTTGCGCGAGGTCGAATTCGTAGCGCAAGGCCAGGCCGTTCAAATAATCCTGCTCCAGCCAGCCGCGCTTTTCGCGCGTCGGACAATCGGTCATCACGCTCACCATGTTCGCGCGCTGCGCCCAGCGGACGAGGTTGCGGATGCGGTTGAACAACGGATTGGAACATTCAAATTCGCCAACCGGTTCGGAGGAAGATTGGACGACGACGCCCTCGATGGATTTTACTGCGGGCAATTTTGTTTCGCCCTCCGCTGGATAGGATTTCACTTCAAAATAACGGCTGCCGACGTAAAAAAATTTCGGCGACCACGTTTCCACGCCATCGGTTGCCTTCGTGAAGTCACACCAAATGGCGTTCCCGCGCCGCACACCCATCGAAATTTGATCCGCCGAACCGTTGCTACCGATGAGTTCGGACGGAATGATGCGCATGCGGCTGCCGGCCGGGCCGGTGACGGAAATTTTCGGGATGTGCGCGGCGTTCTGGCCGAGATCGAAAACCACGTCGCCGTTCGTCAAAGTGCGCGAGGAAATGGGTTTTTGAATTTCAAATTCGCGGAGCGGCGGAGCGGCGCAGGAAAGCCCGCGCAGTTCGCCACCCGGCCCGTTGACGACCATTGCAGGCGACCATTTTGAATCGTCGAAATTGATTCTGTTCCAGCCGTTTTGCACGAGCCGCGAGTCAAAATCCTCGCCGCTGTAAATAGATGACGCGGTGATCGGGCCGGGCGCGACGCGCCAGTTTTCGTCTGTGCCAATTGTCTCAACCGAGCCATCCGTATATTCCAGACGGATTTGCGCGATGACCTTTTGCGGGCCAAAAGAATAAGGACGCCCGCCGGACGGCACAAACCGTGTCTTCAGCAAATTATACATGCCGTTGCCGAGCTCGATGCCGATGGCATTTTTCCCATTGCGCAACAAGTCTGTGATGTCTCGCGTGTCGTAAAGACAGGTCTTGTTGTATTTCGACCAGCCGGGCGAAAGAAAATCCTCGCCGACTTTTTTGCCGTTGAGCGTCAATTCATATTGGCCGAGGCCGCAAATGTTGACGAGTGCGCGCGTAAGTCCTGGCTTCACCGTGAATTCATGGCGCAAAAGCAGCGACGGAATATTCGTGTCCCCCGCGCCGATCCATTTGGCGTTCCAATCTGAATCGGCGAGAACACCCATCGTCCAAGTCGCCGGTTTGCTCCACGCGGAAACTTTCCCACCGGCATTCCATGCGCGCACTTTCCAGAAAGCTTTTTGAAATGAATTTAATTTTTTCCCGGCGTAATCAATTTGAATTGTCTCGTCGGAAGAAACTTTGCCGCTGTCCCACAAATCGCCATTGTCCTGCGCGAGATTTTTTCTCGACGAGGCGACAAGGAGCTGATAGGCCGATTGCAATTGCCCGCGCTCGTCGCTGTTCAATTCCCAAAACAGGCGCGGATTTGCCGAGTCAACGCCCAGCGGGTTGACGGCGTAATCGCAACGCAAATCCACGGCGTTCATCGCCCCAAAAGTTGCGGTTACCATGCATAGAAATAATACCGCTGCCAAAACAGCATGGCCCGGTTGGGGGATGATTTTTGCCCGCATGATTTTTATGAGATGACGAGTTTGGTTCCCTCGAAATCAAATCGAAAACGGACTTCCTTCAAGCCGGCGCGCAGCATGGCGTGGCGCAATTTCGTTTTGTCCCCGGCATAAAACATCAGGAAACCGCCGCCGCCGGCGCCGATCAATTTTCCGCCGAGCGCGCCGTTGGCCATCGCGAGGTCATACCACTCGTTGATTTTTGGATTGCTCATACCGCCGCTGCGCTGCTTCTTGCGCTGCCAATGCACATCCATTAACCGCGCGAACTCGGCGAGATTTCCGCTCTCCAACGCCGCCTGGCTTTTTAGGCCGAGGTCCTTGACGAAGTGCAGGTTTTCAATCATGGACTTGTCGTCCGATTTCGATTTGGTGTCCTGCTCCTTCAAAATCGCCGAGGCGCTGCGCGAATAGCCGGTGAAAAACAAAAGCAGATTATCCTCGAGATTATCGCGCGTCTCATCGGAAACTTTGAGCGGCCAAGCCTCGACCTTTCCGCTTTCCAAGAATTTGAAACACGTGATGCCGCCGTAAGCGGCGATGTATTGATCCTGCTTGCCAATCGGCTCGCGCAAACGGCCGAGTTCGACTTCACATGCCTGCGCCGCGAGTTCAGCCGGGTGGACGAGATTTTTTTTGTAAGCGTGCAGCGCCTTGAGCAGTGCAGTGGTGAAGCTGCCGGACGACCCAAGACCGGTCCCGGCGGGAATGTCGGCCATCGAAGTCACTTCCAGAAAATGTCCGTCCATGCCGACCAGCCCGAACGCCTCGCGCAAAATCGGATGTTTCAACGCCGCCGCATCCTTCACGCGCTCCAATTCCGAATACTTCGCGAGCAAATCCGGCACGAACGTGTCATGCAGCGTGATATAGACGTATTTGTCAATCGCCGCGGCGATGAGGAAGCCGCCAAATCTTTCGTAGTAGGACGGCAAATCCGTCCCGCCGCCGCCGAGCGTGACGCGAAGAGGTGAACGCGCGATGATCATAATTTTGGCATTCCGCTTTTCTGGTAAATGGTTTCGACAATCTGAAGTGCCGCGCGCGCTTCCGCAAGCCCGGCGTCGGGTTTCCGTTTCAATTGAACGTCCCTTTCGAATTCGGCCAACTCGATTCGCCACGACTCATCCACGCCGGGAAATTCATAAACCTTCGTGTCGGGAATCCCCATCTCCGGTTTCATCTGGTAGTGAAACAACTTCTCGACACCGTAGCTGCCGCCAAGTCCCTCGATGTGCAGCTTCGTGTTGCGCCCGTAAATCTCGAACGAAAAAAGGTTTTTCCATTCCGTGCAACTGACGTGCAACCATGCGGTCTGGCCTTTGGCAGTCTGCAAATCCAGAAATGCGTTGTCGTCCACCGGCATATTCCAGAAGAACGTCGCGGCATGGCCGTCAACTTTTTTGAAGTCACCAAGAAACCAGCCCGCGAGGTCGATCAAGTGGATTCCTTGGTCAATCAATTCGCCGCCGCCGGACAGCTTCGGGTCGGCACGCCATTCCTTGTCATAACCGATTCGACCGCCGTGGCCGTAGCGGGCGCGGATGAACATCAGCTCGCCCATCACGCCGGAATCAAAAATCTCCCGCGCCTTTTGGAAAGCTGGATGATAGCGGTGATTGAAACCGACGCGGACTGTGACGCCGTGCTTCTTGGCGAGCGCAATCAATTCGTCAATTTGCTTCACGGAAATACCCGCTGGTTTTTCAACGATGACGTGCTTGCCGGCACGAATGGCTGCGGCGGAAACTTCCGCGAGAGCGCTGTTGATCACCGCCACAATCACCGCCTCCACCTGCGGGTCGGCAACGGCCTGCTTGAAATCGGCGACGGCACGGCCGGTTTTGGCGAGTTTCACCAGTTCTTCCGCACGCGGCAAATTGCTGTCGCAAGCGACGACGAGTTTTGAACCGGCAGGCAAACCCGCCAGCCGCTTTTTTCCGATCAATCCACAGCCGATGATGGCGTAATTCATTTGTCGCCCCACTTTTTGCCGCGGTCCTTCGGCACGATGCGGCGCAAGGTGTAAATGTCGCCGCTCAAATCAGCTTTGAATTCGTGGAGCTTTTCCCACGGATCCCATTGCGCGCTGATGAGCTTGCCGGTGATGCCGTCGCTCTCGGCGCTGGCGAGATACACCGCCAGGCTCGCGCCGAGTTCCAACGGCACCGCGCCTTTTTCTTTCCAAGTTTTATTCTTCTCGAAAAATGCCGCGCCAACCTTTTCCGGGCCGGCGGCGAGAACCTCGTCAACGAGCCTTGTGGCCAGAGCGCCGGGCGCAATCGCGTTCACGTCCACGTGAAATTCCCTCAATTCCTCCGCCAGCGTTTCCATGAGCCGGACGGCGGCGGCCTTTGACGCTGCGTAGGAGCTGATATTCGGCAGCGGATTGGTCGCGCCCCCGCCGCTCAAGACGATGATTTTGCCGCGACCGGCTTTTTTGAAATGCGGGATGGCCGCGCGACAGGGGAGCAAAACGCCGAAAAGATTGATGTCCAGCGCGCGGCGCCATTCGTCGAGCGGAACGCATTCCGTCGATCCCATCGGTCCGTAAATACCGGCGTTCAGGACGAGCGCCTGAAGCGAACCAAGTTCGCGCAATGCAAACGCGACGAGCCCGCTCACCAGCTTTTCGTCGGAAACATCACAAACCCTGGCGGATACCTTTTGCGCCGGAAATTCCTTCGCCAGCTCGTCGCGCGCGGCGGACAATTCCTTTTTGTTCCGGGCGCAAATCACCACATTCGCGCCCTCGCGCAGGAAATTCTCGGCGATGACCTTGCCAAGCCCCTGGCTGCCGCCGGTGATGAGTGCGTTGAGATTCTTGAGTTTCATGCTGCGCGTCCGACGGAAAGATGCTCGACGCCGGTGATGCTTTTCAATTCCTTTTCCAAAAACCGGTTGGCGTCCACGAAAACGGGCTGCCGCATCGCTGTCGCCAGGTTTGCCCAGTCCGCCTGGCGAAATTGCGGCCACTCGGTGCAAATGACGGCGGCGTCCGCGCCGTCCAAAGCGGCGGCAACCCCGGCGGCGAGTGTAACCTTGCCCAATTCTGCCGGCAGACTTTTCACCGCCGGATCGAAGGCGCTGACTTTTGCGCCCGCTTTCAAAAGTTGCTGGCACAATTCCACTGCCGCACTGCGCCGGAGCGTGTCGGTGTTGATTGTGTAAGTCAGTCCCAGGATGGAAATTTTTTTGCCGCGCAAATCGCCAAGGCGTGATTGCAGCCGCCGGAATGCCCAGCCGCGATGCAGGTCGTTGCTTTGCTTGATGGCCGGGATGACGGAAATCCTTTCGCCTTTTGCCTCGGCCAGTTTTGTCAAAGTCACCACGTCGCGCGCCAGCGTGCCGCCGGCGAACGGGCCGCCGGGGCCGAGATACGCCTTCGGCCCGATGCGCGGCTCGCTCTTGAGACCGGCGGACACTTCCTTCGCGTCCGCGCCGGTGTGCTCGCACAACCGCGCGATCTCGTTGATGAACGTGATGGACAGCGCGAGAAATGAATTCAGCGCGTGCTTGACCATTTCCGCCGACTCGGTGCGCATGAACAAAATCCGCTGCGTGAACGGCGCGAACAATTCCTCGATCACCGCCTTCTTCGCATCATCGCGGGTGCCGACGACGACGCGCTCGGCCTTTTCAAAGGCGTCAATGGCCTTGCCCAGCCGCAGATTCTCCGGCGAACAGGCGAAATGAAATTGCGGGAATTCCTTTTCCAGCTTCGCGCAGGTGCCGACGGGCAATTGCGCGGAAATCAGGACAAGCGCGCCCTTTGGCAAATGCGGCAATGCTTTCCGAAGGTTCGCCAAAACAAATTCCACGTCGGACTCGTCGTTCTCATTCACCGGCGTGTCGTAAGTCAGCCAAAGCACGTCAGCATTTGCGCACGCGGATTTAGCGTCGGACGTGAATGAATTTTTTTTCGCGGCGATTCCGGCGGCGATGAGTTCGTTCAAGCCCGGCTCGAGCAGCGGCGCTTGTCCCTGATTCAGCTTCGCAATGCCCGCCGCGTCAAAATCCAAGCCGACAACCTCAAAATGTTTTGCGCAGCACGCGGCGGTGACGCAGCCGAGATGCCAGAGGCCCTGGACAACAATTTTCATCGCCGTTCGAGCACCCACTGGTTTTGCTGGAGCCATTGCAAGGTGCGCATGATGCTTTGCTCGATGGTCAGCGTCGTCTTCCAGCCGGTGGCGCGGACTTTTTTCGTGTCGAGGTAGATGAACGGGTTGTCGCCGACCCAGCCCTTGTTGCCGCCGGAGTATTCCAGCTTCGGCTTGACGCCCATCGCGGCGGAAATGAACCCGATTGAATCGTTCACCTGCACATATTCCTCCGTGCCGAGATTGTAAGTTTCGACGTTATGTTTCGTCTTGCGCGCCGTCCCGCGCCCGATGACATGCAGCATCGCCTCCAGGCAATCGCCGATGTAGAGATACGATTTCTGCTGCCTGCCGTCGCCCAGCACCTTCAGCCGGTCGGGATGCTCGCGGAGTTGCTTGTAAAAATCCAGGACGTGGCCGTGCGTGTAGCGCTCGCCGAGGATGGAGACGAACCGGAAGATGTAGCCCTCGAAGCCGTATCCCTCGCAATAGGCGTGGATGAACCCCTCGCATGCCAGCTTGGACGCCGCATAGAGCGAGGTCTGGATGGGGAACGGCGCGTTCTCCGGCGTGGGGATGATTTCCGCCTCGCCATAAACGCTGCCGGTGGAGCTGAACGCGATGCCCTTGATGCCGTTGGCGCGCATCGCCTCCAGCACGTTG
>Ga0181525_10004166_pt1 | contig 11184 bp, 7 predicted proteins | sample PEATcosm2014_Bin_48_FD_121100 | JGI IMG/M metagenome (GOLD analysis project Ga0181525, IMG submission 121100) | Peatland microbial communities from MTU Mesocosm Facility, Houghton, MI, USA - PEATcosm2014_Bin06_10_metaG | ecosystem: Environmental > Terrestrial > Soil > Wetlands > Peat | place... | reverse complement strand
TCTTGCTTACGGCCCGTGGAGAAGATGTGGACCGCATCGTGGGGCTGGAGATCGGCGCCGACGACTATCTGCCCAAGCCTTTTAATCCGCGGGAACTGGTGGCGCGCATTCGCGCCATTCTGCGCCGCACGCGGGGCGACAAAAGTGTGCCTTCCACGCCCGACATCGTTCGCGTGGGGGAGATTGAACTCGATCCCGCGACCCGCAGCGTGCGCCGCGACGGCCAACCCGTCGACCTTACCTCGGTGGAATTCAATCTGCTGGAAGTGCTGCTGCGTGAGGCTGGACGCGTGGTCCCGCGCGAGCGGCTGGTGAATGCCGTGCTCAGCCGCAAGTTCTCGCCCTTTGACCGCAGCATCGATATGCACGTCAGCAAGGTGCGCAAGAAACTCGGTGACACCGACGCCGACGAGCACATCAAGACCATCCGGGGTGTGGGTTACATCTTCGCCCGTCCTCGCGAAAAGGCTGCGGAAAAGGTGAAAGCCAACTCATGAACAGCCTGTTCCTCAAGATCTTTCTTTCCTTCTGGATGGCCTTTGCTCTGTTTCTCGTGCTCGCGATCCTGGTGACACTGGCGTTTCGTCCGCGAACCTCAAGCTGGGAAGCTCTGCTGGCAACGGCGACGAACGATTCGGTGAATGCTTACGAGCAGCGGGGGAAGAGCGGCCTCCAGGAATATTTGGATAATCTGGAGCGCACGCAACATGTGCGGGTGTTCTTTTTCAACGAAAACATGGAGGAGGTTCTGCACCGGGGCGCGCCGGAGTGGGCCTTGCGGGTCGCCAGCGGAGGCCCGAGAGTGCCGCATGAGGGCTTTATTTTTCCCGCCCCTCCACCGGTGCTGCGCGATTCGCGCGCTTCTTCCGACGGATTACATCGGTACACGCTGGTGTTGTCTCCACCGCCGGGGCCTCGGCTGTTTCTGGGGCCGCGCGGCTTGCCGATTCCTGGGCTAATCATCGCCGTCATCTCCTCGGGACTGGTTTGCTATTTCCTCGCGTGGTTCCTGACTATGCCAGTTGTACGCCTGCGCTCCGCTACTCGACAGTTAGCTGCCGGAGACCTAACAGCCCGCGCCGGCGCTCCCAACAGCCGGCGACGCGACGAAGTCGCCGGTTTGATGAGGGATTTCGACACCATGGCAGAGCGGATCGAGACGCTGGTCAAAGCTCAGTCACGCCTGCTGAACGATATTTCTCATGAGCTACGATCTCCGCTGGCGCGCTTGAATGTGGCGCTCGGCCTGGCGCGGCAGCGTTCCGGACCCGAGAGCGCAGCCATGCTGGAGCGCATCGAACTCGAAGCTGGCCGCCTTAACGAACTTATCGGCCGGCTTCTCACCCTGGCGCGCCTGGAAGATGGTGAGCAGCACGCTCCTTCCACGCCCGTACAACTCGACGACGTTGTGCTCACCGTGGCCGAAGATGCTGAGTTCGAAGCGCAGGCGCGGCATTGCCACGTGCGCAGCGAGATCCCTGCAGGCACCTGGGCGGTGCGAGGCGATGCGTCGCTGCTGCACAGTGCAATCGAAAATGTGGTGCGCAATGCGATCCGCTATACCCGCGAAGGCACGACGGTCGAGATCCATCTGGAAAAAACGGCCGGGGCCGGTCAGGAAGAGGCAGTCGTCAAAGTCACCGATTGCGGAGGCGGCGTTCCCCCGGATGCACTGGAAAAGCTGTTCCAGCCGTTCTACCGCCTGGACGACGCGCGCGGCCGACAGACGGGCGGGGTTGGCCTGGGCCTTGCCATCACAGAACGCGCAGTGCGTTTCCACGGCGGCCGCGTCTCAGCCACAAACCGCGCCGAAGGCGGATTGATGCTCGAAATTCGCCTGCCTCTGTTGGCAGGGAGCCTAACCCCAGTGGCCAGTGATCAGTGGTCAGTGGCCAGTAAAGCCTAATCCCCTTTTGCGATTCGGCCTTTACCGATCACTGACCACTGGCCACTGAACACTGTCTTCAGGCAACTCCCAGGCCTTTGTGCGGTTCTTACCTGCTGGCGGGAGTTTGCTCTTCCCGCGCATTCCTGATACATAAATGAATGGCAACTCACGCCCCTAAATAGACCTTCCACCCGGTTGGCGGCGGCCGGGGACTGCACACGAACGCTCACTGGAGAGAAAGCGAAGAATGCGTATACGGTTTACCTGGATGTTGGCGGTTCTGACACTGGTAGCGATCGCCGTCGTGATGGCTTGCAGCACAAAGTACTCGTCTTCCTCCAATGGATTGGTGGTCGTGCCCAGCCAGGCGGGATCGTCATCGACGGGGAACCTAGAGGGGCCGGTGATGGAGACCTTCAGCGTCAACCTGAGCAATGGCAGCATTTCCCAGATTAATAACGTGAACGGTCCTCCCGTTGTCGGATTGCCCTCGTCCGTCATTCTCGATCCGGCGGGCGCTTACGCCTATGTGGCGACTACCGTGAACTGCACGCCGACACTTCCACCGAATACTTCGTTGACCTCGGCCGTGCAGGGCGCGATTGTGGCCTTTCCGATCGCTTCCGACGGCAAGTTGGCGGCCGGCAACGCACCCGTGTATTTAACCGGCAATCCCGCATACCCCAGCACTTTTCCCACCTGCGGTCTTGACGATTCCACCAATCCGAATGCAGGGAACACGATAGCGGCCATGGCCATGGATTCGGCCGGGAAGTTCCTTTTTGTGGCCACTGCGCCGACCGGCGCCACTTACACCATCAACACCAATACAGCCAACCCGACCTCAACCACTGCAACCCTCAGTTCGGTTGGCGTCGTGGTGTATGCCATCGGCGCCAACGGCAGCCTCACGCCGGTTGCGGGCTCTCCTTTCGCCTTGCCGCCGCAAGAGGCGGGGCAAAGCCCTTCGCCCTCGGCGCTGGCTGTGACCCGAACGGTTTACCCATCGCAGTACTCGGTTTGTACCAACGTCACTCCTCCGGCAACCGAGAATCTTTATGTTGCCGATGCCGTCGATAACGTCCTAGTGAATTACACGGTTTCGTCGACTGGCGGCTTAAGCCTGGTACTGACCGGGACGAACCCAATTCCCACCGGCGCCATCCCCTCGGGCGTGGCCGTCGACCCCTGCAATCGCTTCGTTTACGTGGCCAACGCCGGTCCAGGCGGCCTGCACCCGGATAGCGTAAGCGCTTTCACCATTTGCAGTGTTGTTACTGAGAACTGCCAAATGCCGGATTACAGCCTGCAGCCAGTCGCAGGTTCGCCTTACTCCGTTACCCCCGGCGATTTCCCCGGGCCGATTGCGGTGGACGCCTACGGCAAGTTCGTCTACGTAGTGAATACCGGGTCGAGCACGATCTCCGGCTTCAAGATGAGTTCGGCGACTGGCGCATTGACGGCACTCAGCCCTTCCAGCACAGCCACGGGCCAGGGTCCGAACTCGATTGCCATTCGCGGCGACGACAGTTTTTTGTTTGTGGCCAACCTGACTTCGGCGACCGTTTCGGAGTATTCCATCACACCCGCGACCGGCACGTTGACGCCAATTCCGGCCTTCAGCACGTTTGATTATCCCTCGGGAGTGGCTGTGAAGTAGAGCGGGCTCACCAGAACCGGACTATAGCATGGCTTCGCAATCGCGCCCTTGCGAAGCAGTGCCTAAAGGCACACTGATCACTGGGCACTTAGGGCACGCATAAATGCTTGCCCTGATACGAATCGTATTTGCACCAAGGGCTGCTAGGTCGGAATCTTCAGAATCAAGTACACCCCCACAAGCGCGAAGATCAGATCCGGCGACCAGGCGGCCAGCGCTGGCGGCAACTGGCTGATGTCTCCCATGGCTTCAAACAGCCGTGACACGACGGTGTAAACCACCGCAATCCCCACCGCGACCGCGACTCCCGTGATCGCTCCCTTCTTGGCTGCGGAGAGCGAAAACGGAACCGCGAGCACCGCCATAATCAGCGTGATTAGCGGGAACGAAAGCTTCTTATACAACTGCACCCGCAGTCGCACCACGTCGAAGCCGCTTTGCTGCAGGTCGCGGATGTAGCGGCGCAGCTCCTCATAGTTCATCTCGGAATACTGCTTCACTTCCTTCTTGAAGTACGAGGGTGCTTCGGTGATCTGGGGGAAGGTGGAGACGTCGAAGGTGCGGTAGCCGTTTTCGGCGATGGCTGAGCCGCGCAGAGTGCGCTGCCAGCCTTGTTCGAAGATCCAGCGGTTCATGCTGTCGGCCCAGTGAGCGCGCTCGGCGTGGATGCGCTGCTTGATGGCAAAGCTGGCGGGGTCGAGTTGAAAGATGGTCAAATTGGCGAACTGATCGCGATCGGCATCGAAGAACTGGTAATAGTAAATGTCGTTGTGCTGGCCGAAAATCCAGCGCCGGTCGGGACGCAGGTAGGTTTGCGGCGGCTTGCCCTTGATCTGGTTGTGCAGCGCCTCCTGGCGCTTGTTGGTATGGGGCAGGTAGAACTGGTCGGCAAAGAATAACCCTGCCGCGAGCAGCGCAGCTGCGGCCATCACGGGAGTCACAATGCGGTACACGCTGGTGCCCGTGGCCTTCATCGCGGTGATCTCGTTGGAACGGTTCATCAGGCCGAAGGTGATCAGCACGGCCAACAGCATGATCAAAGGCGCGACGCTGTAAATCAAATATGGAGAAACGTTGAGTAAATATTCCGCCACCACAATCGCAGGTGTCTGATTGCGCAGGATGTCGCCCAGCAACTCGAACAGCGTAAACACCAGGAGCAGAACGAGGAACGCAGAAACGATCATCCCCAGGTACAGGAAGAAATCGCGCAACACATAGTCGTCGAGCAGGGTAGGGAAGTTGGCGCTAAAGACTCGTTTACGAGTAGAGGCGCGCTCGAATGCGTTGGCATCCCGGCGCCAACGCCTGCGCTCTTGTACGGGGCCGTTGGCCGGAAGCTTGTCGCGTTTCCAAACGAGGCGAATCGCCGACAGCGACAAGGGCCGCCGCTCGGCCTGCCAAAGCAGAAACAGAGCTGCGGCAAAAAATACCAGATTTGCCAGCCACGCTCCGAACGTTGGACTCACTCTGCCTTGCTTGGCCAGCGAAACGCCGATCAGAGAAATGAAGTAGTAGACAAAGACGAGCGCAATGGTGAGTACGAATCCGCCGGACTTGCCGCTCTTCTTCGACGAAAGTCCCAAAGGAATTCCGACCATCGCCAACACTAAACAAGCCGTGGGCAGAGCGAAACGGTTATGAAATTCGATCAGATACAGGCGCGCCGTGACCGGATCGACGCTGGCCGCCCGCTTACGCAATTCCCAGGTGCCGATGGCTTTATAGGGGACTTCGTCCGCTTTCGTATCCGATGAAGCCAGTTCGATCGGCTTGTCGGTTTGCTCGAAGCTGGAGATTTGGTAGTGATCCGGGTGTTCGGGATCGGTCTCGTGGCTGGAGCCGTCGACTAAATGCAAGTGCAGGCGGTCCTGTCCTTCGGGGACGAGAATGCCTTCGCGAGCCAGCGTGATGACGGGATTCGCGGGATCGGAGATGTCGGCCAGAAACACGCCCTTCCAAACCGCACCACCCGAGGCGCTGTGTACGTCCTGCACGTAGAGCACGATCTTCGGGAAGCCTTCATAAAACACGCGGGGCTGCACTTCATAGGAAACCTGCGAGCCTTTGAGTTGATCCTCCAGATGCCCCAGAGACGCCAGCGACCACGGGGCCAGGTAGAGTCCGTTGCCCAGCGCCAGCAGCCACGCAGCGGCAACAAAAATTGCCAGGACACGGCCAAAATCCCACACGCCCATGCCGCTGGCGCGCATGGCTGTAATTTCGCTGTCCGCAGCAAGCCGGCTCAGACCGATGAGAATCCCCACCAGTACACTCATGGGGATGGTGTAGGTGAGCGCGAGTGGCACCGTGTAGAAGAAAATCTCGGCGACGCTGGGCAGCGGCGCGCTGGCGCGGACTACCAGTTCGAGAATGCGTCCCAGGTCGCGTGTGAACAAAACAAAGGTGAAGATAGCAGCGCCGATGAGGGCGTGCGAGGTGACTTCGCGAAGAATGTAGCGGGTAAGAATCCGCATGGCGGCGCGTGTGGGCAGGATAGCACGGGATTTGCGGCATGCGAATCGGCAGAGTGGTTCCGAGCGGCGTAAAATCCTGCCGCATCGCTCTACTCAGCTTTTAGAAATAACGCCCCCAGCGGCGGTAGGGTTAGCTTTAGTGAATACGGGCGGCCGTGCTCCGCTACCTCTTCGGCATTTACTCCGCCGGCATTGCCCATGTTGGTGCCGCCGTACTGCGAAGCGTCGCTGTTCAGCAGTTCGCGCCAGTAGCCGCCGTGTGGCACACCTACGCGATAGCCGACTCGCGGAATAGGCGTGAAGTTACAAACAATCAGAACCGTATCTTGCGGCGATTCGCTCTTGCGCAGCAGTGAAATCGTGCTGGTCAGGCTGTCGTTGCAATCCACCCACTCGAAGCCGTCCGGACTATTATCCAGCATGTGCAGGCCGGGTTCGCCGCGGTAGACGCGGTTCAACTCGGCCACCCAGTTTTGCAAACCGCTGTGCACTGGGTACTGAAGCACGTCCCACTCCAGGCTGGTGTCATGCGCCCACTCGCGTACCTGGCCGAACTCGCAGCCCATAAAGAGCAGCTTCTTGCCGGGCTGCGCGTACATGTATGCGAACAAAAGCCGGAGGTTGGCGAAGCGCTGCCATTCGTCTCCCGGCATCTTGCCGATGAGCGATCCCTTGCCATGCACCACTTCATCGTGCGAAAGCGGCAGCACGAAGTTTTCTTGAAACGAATACAGCATGCGGAAGGTGAGCTTGCTGTGGTGATATTTCCGGTGGATGGGATCTTGCGCGAAGTATTTCAGCGTGTCGTGCATCCATCCCATATCCCACTTCATGCCGAAGCCCAGGCCGCCCAGATAGACTGGCCGCGAAACCATGGGCCACGAAGTGGATTCCTCCGCCGTGGTCTGGATATCGGGGTGCTCCTTGTAGGCTTCCTGATTGAAGCGGCGGAGGAAGTCGATGGCTTCCAGGTTCTCGCGCCCGCCGAACTTATTGGGAATCCACTCACCCTGTTGGCGCGAATAATCGAGATAGAGCATGGACGCAACCGCATCCACGCGCAGCCCGTCGATGTGATATTTGTCGAGCCAGAACATCGCGCTCGACATCAGAAAGCTGCGCACTTCGCTGCGTCCGTAGTTGAAGATGTGCGTCTTCCAGTCGGGATGAAAACCCTGCCGCGAATCGGCGTGCTCATATAAGTGCGTGCCATCAAAGTACGCCAGGCCGTGGGCATCGGAAGGGAAGTGCGATGGCACCCAGTCGAGGATGACCGCAATACCGTGCTGGTGCAGATAATCGACCAGGTACATGAAATCCTGCGGCGTGCCGTAGCGCGAGGTCGGAGCGAAGTAGCCCGTGGTCTGGTATCCCCAGGAGCCGTAGAAGGGATGCTCCATCACGGGGAGGAACTCGACGTGAGTGAAGCCCATGCGGTTCACGTATTCCGCGAGGCGAGGCGCGGTCTCGCGATAGGTGAGCGAACGATTGTTTTCTTCAGGCACGCGCATCCACGAGCCGAGGTGAATTTCATAAATGGATTGCGGCGCGCGCAGTGAGTTGCGGGCGGCACGTTTTTCCATCCACTCGCGATCGCCCCATTGGTAGTCGAGATCCCACACCACGCTAGCGGTTCGCGGAGGCTTCTCGTGCAAAATGCCAAGCGGGTCGGCTTTGTCGACATGGTAGTTTTGCCGCCGCGACTCGATGTGAAATTTGTAGAGCGCACCTTTGGTTACGCCAGGGACGAACCCTTCCCAAATGCCGGAGTTGCCGCGCGGAGCCAGCAGGTTGCTGCGCTCGCCCCACGAGTTAAAGCTCCCGATGACCGAAACCAGCCGCGCATTCGGCGCCCACACGCTGAAGACCGCGCCATTAACTCCATCGCGCGGGACCAGATGCGCGCCCATGGTCTGGGGCATGCGGTAATTGCTGCCTTCGTTGAACAGGTAGAGATCCTGATCGGAGAGCAGGGTGATGCGGTCTGAGGCGGAACTGGGAGTGTCCGGCATTCTTCCGACCCTTAGTGTACCGGAAGACCGGCCAAGCGTCCCTAAATCGTGCCAGAGCTCCCAAACCCCCATGCTAGACTGACCATTCCCCCATGCCCTCTCTGCGTCTCATCTTCCTCTGGCATCAGCACCAGCCTTTCTACAAGGACTTGGTGACCGGCGAATACCGCCTGCCGTGGGTGCGCCTGCATGCGCTGAAAGATTATTACGGCATGGTGAAGCTGCTGGATGAGTTCCCCGACGTCCACCAGAATTTCAATCTGGTGCCCTCGTTGATCACGCAGATTCAGGATTACGTTGCAGGCACGGCGCAGGATCCATTTCTCACCGTAGCGGCCAAACCGGCCCAAGACTTAACGCAGAAAGAGCGGCTCTTCGCCCTGCAATATCTTTTTCAGGCCAACCACGCGAACGTGATTGGGCGCTATCCCCGCTTCCGCGAGCTCTTGGAACGCTTTCGCGAGCATGCATACGCGCCTGAGAAGGCGGAGAAATATTTTGAGCCGCAGCACTTCACTGACTTGCAGGTGCTGTCGCAGATCGCGTGGTTCGACGAATTCTTTCTGGAGGATAAAGACGTTGCCGCGCTCATCAAGAAAGAGCGCAACTTCTCGCTCGAAGACCAGAGTTTCGTAATCAAGCGCGAGCGGGAACTGCTGGGCAAGGTTTTGCCCGCATACGCCGACGCGGCAAAGAAAGGGTCGATTGAGATTTCTGCAACGCCTTTCTATCATCCAATCCTTCCCCTGGTCTGCGACACCAACGCGGGAGCCGTTTCGTCGCCGGGACTGCCCTTGCCGCAGAACCGCTTTCGCCATCCCGAGGATGCCCGGGAGCAACTGGTCCGCGCGCTCGATCTACATGAGAAAGTTTTTGGAGTGCGGCCGCAGGGTGTATGGCCGTCGGAAGGCAGCGTCTCCGAAGAGACCCTTACCATTGCGCACAGCCTCGGCATTAAATGGATGGCCACTGACGAGGGCGTGCTCGGCCGAAGCATCGGAGTGTCCTTTGATCGCGATGGCAACGGCCGCCTACCCGCGCACCTGGCGGAGCGGCTCTACAACATTCATCGTTACGAGAACGGTCCGGCCACGATGCACATGGTCTTTCGCGACCATACCATTTCCGACCTGATTGGTTTTGTGTACTCGGGGATGGATCCCGGTGACGCCGCCGGACATCTTCTGCACAATATCAAAGAGGCGGCGCGGCCCGTGCTGGCCCAGGGCCGCGATGCCGTGGTCTCCGTGATCCTCGATGGTGAGAATGCCTGGGAATATTATCCGAAGTCGGGGCGGAAATTCCTGCGGCGATTCTATGACGCTCTGCAGCGCGAAGCGGGCCTCGAAGCAGTTACGGTTTCAGAGGCGATTAGCCGCACACGCAACGTGTCACCGCTAAAGTCGCTGGTTCCGGGTTCGTGGATCAATGCCAACTTCAACGTGTGGATCGGCGCCCCAGAAGACAATCGTGCCTGGGACTATCTCCACCACGCGCGCGAGTTCTACGCGCAACATGCGGCCCAAGTCAGCGAGGCTCAGCGCAAGCTTTCCTTGGAAGAGGTATTGATCGCCGAGGGCAGCGACTGGAACTGGTGGTATGGTCCCGAGCACCACTCGGCCAACGACCGCGATTTCGACGAGCTTTACCGCAAACATCTTTCGAATATCTATCAGGCTCTGGGCGCCGCGCCGCCGGATTATTTGTCACAACCCATCACGGGTGGCGAAGTGCGGCCCGCGTTCACACCCCAGACGGCTTATATCCATCCCCGCATCACGGGAGACAAAGTTCGTTACTTCGAGTGGATGGGCGCAGCAATTTTCACCGCTGACCAGCGCGCCGGCGCCATGCACGGCAAACAATTCCTGCTGGATTCCGTCCACGCCGGAATCGACGGCACATTCGTTTACGGCCGGTTGGACTTTGCCGGCCCCGTTCCTGACATGGAGTTTGACTTGGTGGTCAACCTGGAATCGTGGGCCAGTGCGGAACCGCGCCCGCGGCGTGCGCTCCGGCTCGACGCCAAGGTGCGAGCCCAAGAGCTAGTCGACTGGAAGGTTGATGGACGGGAAGAGTCGTCTTCTCCGTCTGCATCTGGAAACATTCCGTCTCACAGTAATGAGAGTGATGAGAACGCTAAGGTCGCGCTATTGCGCAACTTTGAATTTCGCTTGCCTTTGAGTTGGCTGCTGGCAGCGCCCCGCGCGGCCACAGGTGCCGGGACCAGCGTTCACGGTGCTGTTCAGCCCAAGCCGGGGGCGGCCGCAATCCCGCCCACCAGCCGGCTGCGTCTGCGCTTCAGCCTCTGGCAAAATCGGCTCCCCGTGGACGCACTGCCAGTGGAAGGCTGGATCGAACTGCCGTTGCTGAGCGAATGGGAATTGAGCGCGGTTTGATTTGTCCGACAAGCTAGGGACGGAGGATTAGAAGCTGTTCGATCTTTCCTTGGAATCCTCGGTCGAAGGTCACAAAACACAAGTCCGAGTCAGAGGCAAATGCGGCAAGATAGGAGTCTGCCCAGTCTTTGGGAGCTACATTCCGGGACTCAGTGAACGAGCGAAACGTCGCTTCTACCGTTGGTGGCTCCTCCAAGTACGATGCGCCACCTTCTCGCAGCCAATCGTCATAAAGGCTCCACGCGCTGGCCTGACTTAGGACCTCATCGCCCATGACGGCCGAAGTGGTCAGCAGGCGCAGGAAACTAATCTGCGTGAATCTGCAAAAACACAACTGCGCGTCCTCTGGCAGAGCCGTATACCAGCGTTGGGCACTGTCGTAGTGGGAGTGTTTGGTATACGTCAGAGCGATCCAGACGTTGAGATCAGGGAAAAGGAATGATTTTGAATATCTTTTCATTATCAAGGTGCAAGGTGCCAGGATTTTTCGACCTGATTACAGGAGACTTCCGCGGCGTGACCCTCTTCGGAGGCGCGTGAAGATCAAGTTGGACAGCGCGAAGGACCAGTTCTTTTACCGAGCGTCCTTCGCTGGCAGCTTTGCCCTTGAGCTGACGGTAAAGAGGATTGGGAATGTCGATGGTCGTCCTCACGACCATTATCCTGCCATATTTATGGCTGACCGTCAAGGGGCTTCCCTTCTGGGTAGTGGCTTAATTAGCGTGGCACGGTTCTTGAGCGCACGGTT
>Ga0181525_10004164_pt1 | contig 11191 bp, 9 predicted proteins | sample PEATcosm2014_Bin_48_FD_121100 | JGI IMG/M metagenome (GOLD analysis project Ga0181525, IMG submission 121100) | Peatland microbial communities from MTU Mesocosm Facility, Houghton, MI, USA - PEATcosm2014_Bin06_10_metaG | ecosystem: Environmental > Terrestrial > Soil > Wetlands > Peat | place... | reverse complement strand
GCGGGGCAACGTCATCGGCATCGTTTCCGCAAAACTGGATGCTTCAACAGCATTGGCCATGAGCGGCTCGCTCCCGGAGAATGTGAATTACGCGGTCAAGAGCAGCCTGCTGTTGAGCTTCCTTGAATCGGTGCCGGACGTGGACGCCAAGCTCAAAGCGCCGAACACGGCGGATGAGAAGTTTGAGGAGGTGGTGAAGTCGGCGCAGGCTGCGGCGGTGCTGGTGCTGGTGTATTAATCCGGTAGGGCGGTCGCTGCTGCGCCGCCCATTTTAGTTTGGGCTGACCGGCAGGTCAGCCCTACCGATGTTGAGTTCACTTCACCAGTTCAAAATCCACCGGCACACCTGAAGCGGAGTCTTTGGAAATCCAAAGCTGAAATTTCCCCGGCTCCGCCAGCCAGTTTCCTTTTGTGTCGTAATAGCCAAGTTCCTTTTCCGAAATCGTGAACGTCAGATCGCGCGATTCACCTGCCTGCAAAATGACTTTCTGAAATCCTTTCAGCTCGCGCACGGGCCTCGGCGCGACGGATGAAGCCAAGTCGTGGATGTAAAGCTGTGCGACTTCCGTTCCGGCGCGTTCGCCGGTGTTTTTGATTTGGACATGGACGGTGAGCGTTCCGCCTAATTTCATCGTCGGTTCATCGAGTTGGACCTGGCCATATTCAAAGGTCGTGTAAGCCAGCCCGAATCCGAACGGATACAGCGGATCATTCGGGCCGTCGGCGTAATTGCCCTTGTATTCGCCGATGCCCGGACGACCGGTGTTCAGATGATTGTAATACATCGGCACCTGGCCGACGCTGCGTGGAAATGTCGTGGTCAACCGCCCCGCCGGGTCGGCGTCGCCGAACAAGATGTCCGCCACGCCGTTGCCGCCCTGCACGCCGGGAAACCACGCCTCCAGAATCGCCGCCGCCTTTTTCTGGATTTGCGGAATCGCCAGCGGACGGCCGTTGAACAAAACCACGATCACCGGCTTGCCCGTCGCGACGATGGCGTTGAAAAGCTCCATCTGCCGTCCCGGCAAACCCAGGTCGCTGCGGCTCGCATCCTCGCCGCTCCAGTCGCGCGGCTCGCCCAGCGTCAGGATGATTTCATCGGCGGATTTCGCCGCCTCGACAGCCTCTGCGATTTCATTCGTGCCGGTCGGAATTTCTTTGATCACCGAAAAATCCCCGAGATGCCGGCGACTTTTTCCACTTTCGATGATCGAACAGCCGCGCGCGACGATGAGTTGAAAATCAAACGGCAGTTTTGTCCGCACGGCGTCCGCCAGTGAAACGATGTCGTTTGTGTGGGCGCGCGACGACCACGGCCCGACCATCTCCTCGCCGTCCTCCGCGAACGGTCCGATGAGCGCGAGCTTCTTCACGTGAGGCGAAAGCGGCAGTGTGGCGTTCTCGTTTTTCAGCAGGACGCAGGATTTCGCCGCCGCCTCGCGCGCGAGGTCAATCGCGTCCTGCTGGAGAAACGCCGTCTTGTAATTGTTCGCGTCCGCAAAGGGATGATCAAACAGACCCTTTTCAAATTTCACGGTCAACACCCGGCGCACGGCGTCGTCCAAAACCTTTTTCGCAACCAATCCCTGTTCGACCTGCTGTTTCAATGTGTCCGCATAAGTCGTCGAGACCATTTCCATGTCAACGCCCGCGGTGAGCGCGAGCCGGGCGGCTTCGGCGTCGTCGGCTGCGACGCCGTGATCAATCAATTCCTTTACCGATTCCCAGTCGCTGACGACGTAGCCGTGGAATTTCCATTCATCGCGGAGAATTTCAGTGAGCGTGTGCCGGTTCGCGCTCGAGGGCATTCCCGACAGTTCGTTGAACGCGCTCATCACCGTCAGCGCGCCTGCGTCCACGCCGGCCTTGAACTGCGGCAGGTAAAAATTTCGCAGCGTGAACTCCGAGATATCCGTCGTGTTGTAATCGCGTCCGCCCTCCGCCGCGCCGTAGCCGACGTAATGTTTGAGGCATGCGACCACGCGGTTGGTGTCGGCGCAATTCGTCCCCTGAAAACCGCGCACGCACGCCGCCGCGTCCAGCGCGCCGAGCCACGGGTCTTCGCCGAAACCTTCCGCGATGCGCCCCCAGCGCGGGTCGCGCGCCATGTCAACCATCGGTGCGAACACCCAGTCAATCCCCGCCATCGCCGACTCCCGCGCGGAAATCGTCTGCGTGCGCTCGAACAATTCCGGCTCCCACGCGCACGCCTGCGCCAGCGGAATCGGGAAGACGGTGCGGAATCCATGGATGGAGTCGTGTCCGAAAATCAGCGGGATGCCGAGGCGGCTTTGCTCCACGGCGATGTGCTGCAGCTTGTTCCGCATCACCGGAGTTTCAATCAATGCCGAACCGTCGAGAAAAGAACTTATTTCGCCAGCCTTCAACTTGTCGGTGAGTTTCTTGTCTGAATCCTTCTGCATGGACACCTGCTGGAGCTGGCCGATCTTTTCATCCAGAGTCATCCGCTTGAGCAGATCCTCCACGCGCTTTGCCACGGGTTGCGACGGGTCTTCGTAAACGTCCTTCTTGCCGTTCTTGTCGAGGTCAATCCAGCATTGCCGCGTCGTAGCTGAAGGAGATGACGGGCCGTCGTGGTAAATAGAATTCGTATCCGCAGCGGTCGCGACCGACACGACAAGCAGGCAAAGCAACGATACGGTGAATTTCATGTGCAAACTTTGGCCGGAAGCTGGGGGAAATTCAAAAGGTTTTTAATCGTTAAATCGCGAATTGTTGCATCGTTACATCGGACGCCGATTCAACGATTCACGATGCAACGGTGTAACAATTCACACCTCCTCCGGCCCCACCATCACCACAAACTCGCCCTTCAACCTCCGCTTCTGCGCGATGGCCAGCAGCTCCGCCGGCTTGCCGCGTAAAAATTCCTCGAACTTCTTCGTCAGCTCGCGCGCCAGCACCACTTCGCGTTCGGGATAAACCTCGTTCAATTCGCCCAGCAGTTTTTCGATGCGATACGGCGATTCGTAGAAGACCAAAGTGCCAGTTGTCGTCTTGAGCGATTCCAATTTGTTTTTCCGCTGGCCGGACTTGTGCGGCAGGAAGCCGACGAAAAGAAATTCATCCGTCGGCAAACCGCTGGCCGTGAGTCCGGCGATGAGCGCGCACGCGCCGGGAATTGACTCGACACGAAAGCCCGCCGCAATCGCCGCCTTCACAACCCGCTCGCCCGGATCGCTGATGCCCGGACTGCCGGCGTCCGTGACCAGCGCGACCTTCTCGCCGCGCCTGAGACGTTCGATGATTTCCTCGCTGCGCTTTGCCTCATTGAACTGGAAGTAGCTCAGGAGCGGCTTTGAAATCTCGAAATGTTTGAGCAATTGTCCGGAATGCCGCGTGTCCTCGGCGGCGACCACATCGCACTCGCGCAGAACGCGGAGCGCGCGGAGCGTGATGTCCTCCAGATTGCCAATCGGCGTGGCGACAAGATAAAGCGTGCTGGCAGTGAGCGGCGGCAATGCGGCGTCCATGCTTCAATTAAACAGAAATCAGACATGAGATAAACGGGAATCCGTTCAACGAAAGACCGCAACATCAAACGCGACAAAAATGTCATGGCAAAAGTGGGAAGGTAATTGCCAAAACAGGGTTGGTGGGTCTGGCTGCGGCAATCCATGTTCATGCAGTGTGATGGAAAATATTCTAGCAAAGGCGCTGGGTCAGGACGCGACGCAGTTGCCTGTGATGGAGAAACGCGATCTGCTCGCGCGGTTGCTCAAACGTCTGGCCCACGAGATTCGAAATCCGCTGAGTTCGCTCGACGTGCATTTTCAACTTCTCGAAGAAGACTTGAGTGCGCTCTCGCCGGCAGCACGGACGCAACTCGCGCCGCGACTGGGAATCATCCACGGCGAATTGCACCGTCTGGAAAGCATCGTCGGGCGCTTTTTGAAACTGGCAGGTCCATCGGCTCTCGAACTGGAGCCGGTTGAAATAAACAAAATTGTCACGCATGTCTGCGAATTGCTCCGCCCTGAAGCGTCGGCGCGAAAAGTTGAAATCCTTGCCGAGGTGGAACCGGAATTGCCGCGTGTCACGGTTGACTCCGTCCGGCTGACGCAGGCGCTCTTGAATATCGTCATCAACGGCATCCAGGCAATCAGCGCGCCGGGCCGGGTGAAAGTCAGCGCGGCGAAGTCCGGCGAAAATTTATTGCTTCGCGTGCAGGACACCGGGCTGGGCATTCCGGCGGACGAACTGGGCGATATTTTTGATCCCTATTTCACGACCAAAAGCGAGGGCAGCGGGCTGGGTTTGTGGATTGCGCAGCAAATTGCAGTGGCGCATGGCGGCGATTTGCGCGCCGAAAATGCGCCCGCCGGCGGCGCGGTGTTCACGCTGACCCTGCCGCTCAAACGAAAGGAATGATGTGAACAATTCAAATGTGAAAATTCTGGTGGTGGATGATGAACAGGGCTTGTGCGCCGGTTTGCAGGAAGGATTGCGCCGCGAAGGCTACATCGTGGACGCCGCCAACGATGCGTCTGCCGCTCTCAAGCTAGCCAGTCAGAGCCTTTACAACCTTGTGATCTCGGACGTCAAAATGCCCGGCACCAGCGGCCTGGAGTTGTTCGGTCAAATCCGCGAGCGCAGCCGCGAAACGTTGTTCATCCTGATGACCGCGTTCAGCACTGTCGAAAACGCGGTCGAGGCGATGCGGCTCGGAGCCTACGATTACCTGCCCAAGCCGATTGATTTGAAACGCCTCCGCCTGCTGGTGCAAAAGGCCTTGGAATATCAGGCGGTGGTGGCCGAGAACCACGAGCTGCGCTCGCGCCTGCAAAAGCGGACGGCGCCGAATCCGCTGATCGGCGAAAGCGAAATCATGCGGACTGTTTCGCGGCTGATCGAGGAGGTGGCGCAGAGCGACGTCACCGTGCTGATCGAAGGCGAGAGCGGCACCGGCAAGGAAATTGCCGCGCGTCTGATTCACACGCACAGCCAGCGGCGCGACAAGCCGTTCATATCCGTCAACTGCGCCGCGTTTGCGGAGCAACTGCTCGAAGCCGAATTGTTCGGTCATGTGAAAGGTGCGTTTACCGGTGCCACCACGCACAAGCCTGGTCGGTTCCAACTGGCGGACGGCGGCACGCTGTTCCTCGACGAGATCGGCGACCTCTCGCCGAAAGGCCAGGGCGATTTGCTGCGAGTGCTGGAGGATGGCGCGTTCCGCATGGTCGGGGGTTCGGAACTGATCCGCGTGAACGTGCGCATCATTGCGGCGACGAACAAAAAACTGCCGCTAGCCGTGGCGGAGGGGAAGTTTCGCGAGGATTTGTTTTACCGGTTGAACGTGGTGCCCATCGTCATGCCGCCGTTGCGCGAGCGGGCGGATGACATTCCGCTGTTGATTGAAAGATTTTTCGACCGCTTCGCCGCCAAGCACAAGCGCGGTCGCAAACGGATGTCGCCGGATGCGTTGCAAGTGTGCCAGCGATTTCCCTGGCCGGGCAACGTGCGGCAGTTGCGCAACGCCGTCGAGCGCATGGTCATCACCACCGGCCGCGCGACGGTGGTGGAGGTGGCGGCGCTGCCGGATTTTTTGCGGGAATTCGACGGCAACCTCACCACGTTCACCGTGCGGCCCGGCACGCCGCTGGCCGAGGTGGAAAAATTATTAATTCGCCAGACGCTCACCCACGTCACCCGCAATCGCGCGGACGCGGCGCAGGCGCTCGGCATCAGCCGTCGCGCGTTGCAATACAAGCTGAAGCAATACGGTTTGCTGGACGTAACCGCTGCGGTGGAAAATAAATAATTCGCTTTTCGTCTTTGCACAAAAGGCGGTCGCGTAGTGCAAGAATTGCACCAACAATCGAATTGGTGATTTTAGCCACACAATCCGGCTGTTCTCATTTCCCTGTGAAATCAGGCGATTCCGTATTTTTTGCATTCCACATTCGAGATGGCACATCGCCTGCGTTGGTGACAGGTGGTTGAATAGAAACAACCAGCAAATCAAAATTAAAAAATTATGAGCGATTCAAATGCTTCAGCGACTACGACCATGCCGGCTCCGGCTGCATCGGCCTGTGCATGCAAACCAACCAACAACAATCCGGCCCCGGCTGCTCCGGCAGCGCCCGCGCCGGCGACACGTCCGGTGTTACCCAAGAACTCGCGCCGCCAGATGCGCAAGCAGCATTAAGCCAACCCGCAACCAGTTGCACCGAGTGCAACTATTTATCGCAGGAACCGGCGCTACGGAGGAGGAACCGGCGCCGGTTTCCTGCGGGGTTGATTTCGGCGGGGGCATGAGAGCCAGTGGATGATAGCCCATCAGAAGTTCGAGTCTCCTGTCCGCCGAAATCAGCCCCGCCCGGGCCGCCGCCCTGCGCGCAGAAATCATATTATGAAACAAATGATGCAAACCCTGTTCGAGCTTCAATCGCTCGAATTTGACGAGACAATCCAACCGAACATCGAGGAGCGCATCGCGGAATTGCGCGGGAAAATCCCAAAACCGATTTTAAGCCACTATGATCGCCTCGGCGACAAGGGCAAAAAAGGCGTCGCGCTGCTCCGTCGCCAGACCTGCACGGGATGCCACATGCGCGTGCCGCTGGCCGTGGTCATGGACCTGAGGCACGATGATAAAATCCGCCTGTGCGACAACTGCCAGCGTTATTTATGCCTTGTGGAAGACACGGCTGAAGATAACGTTGAACCAGCCACTGGCAAGACAGTCGTAAAAAAAATCCGCAAGCAACTGGCGCATGCCTTGTGAGATTTCATGCAATGACACGGCGGTCTCCATCGCGGCTTATACACACCCGGAGCTGATTGTTTCGCGGTTGCGCGAGTCCGACCCGGCGGGAATCATCGAGGAATTGAGCACACGGCTGCACGAGCATGGGATTATCAACGACACGCTCTCGTTTTATGACGCCGCGATCAATCACGAGTTTCTTTCCAATTCGGCGCTGCCGACGGGCATCGCCACGCCGCACGCGCGAAGCACGCAGGTCAGGCGGCTGACGCTGGTCATCGGGCGCGCCAGCGAACGGTTGATCTGGGGAATGCAGGAATCGTGGCCGGTCGAATATGTTTTTCTGCTGGCGGTGCCTCCCACCGATGCGTTGGACTACCTCTCATTGCTGTCGGGCATTGCCGGTTTTGGCCGCAGACCCGGACTTCTCGCCCGACTTCATGCGGCGACAGATGGGTAAAGTATTTTCAACCTGTTGAAAGAGATTAAGGTGAGTTCCGGCTAAATCCTGGGTGCAGCGCAGGGAGTTTTATCCGGATTTTTTATTTTAACTGAACGTCCCAGACTTTTGAACGGCGCGCCTTGCCGTCCGGACCTTCGATGTCGAGGATGACGACAAAATTTCCCACGCGCCGGTATTGATGAATGGGGTTTTGCTCGGTGGAAAATTCACCGTCGCCGAAATCCCATTTCCATGACGTGATTTTTCCGATGGACTCATCCTTGAACGCCACGAGGCGGCGTTCCATGTCCACGACCTTCCATGACCATTGCGCGCCGATTTTTGGGAGGAACTGCGGTTCAAGCGGCATGAGCTTGAAGGCGCACAACTCGGAGGCGTTGCCGTACATGGTGTGGTGGCGGGAAAGATTCCAAAAACTGCGTGCGTTGTTTGTCGGGTTGACATAATCCGCGACCGCCCAGGACAGTCCGATGATCTTATTTTCATAGAGCACGCTTTCGACGGCGCGCTGCGGCCCTTCCGGCCCGGCGTAGTCAAATGGAGTGATCCAAAATTCCAGCACAAGGCGGCCCGACTCGCCGGGTTTGAAGTCGTATTTGCAAACGGCGTTGGCCCACGGCAGTTCCTTGATCCACGTCGCCGAACCCCACGCCATGCACCAATCCTTATCTTTTGCCGGCGTGAAGATGTGATAGTTCTGCGCCTGAACGCCGTGGGTTGCCCAATGGAGTTCGTCCGGATCAAGGCGCCTGTCGGGCACGCTCATCACAGGCCCCACGCCTTCGGGCGTCCACACATCGCGGTGACCCTGGTCAATCAGCGGCCCGCCGGAAGCATCACCGTCCACCACCACCTCGAAAAAGTCGTTGTGCAGATCAGGCCGGGAAAAATCCCAGTAGTTGTCGTAGGCCTCGTAAAGAAAATAAAGCCGGTTGAGTCCCTTCACCCAGCCGACACGCACGCGCACGTCCAGACCTTTCGGGTCGGGTTTGGTGTGGCCGCCCTCGTCGTCCACCAGTTGGTCCATGCCGATGACGTAATCGCCCGTCACCATCGCCCAATCGTCGGTCTCGCCGTCGATGCGCGGAATCTTGTCGGGGGGGAACTGGAAGATTTTGAAAGTGATGTTCGTGCGGTCGAGGGCCGTCGCGTCCTGCGCGAGCGGGAACAGGCCCGCAACCAGCGCCGCGAACAACCAGAAACGGAGCATAAGAGGGATGTTTTTCATGGGAAAATTGGAATCAATCCTTATTTATCAAAGTGCAGGCATTGAGGGAATGAAAATTTCCGGACAGAGGGAAGTTTTTTCCGAAGAGGCAAAATCTGCCGGATTCGTAAAACACTTCAAATTCCGGCGTGAGACCTCCGGACAAAGCCTGCCCGGCACCAACAGCGGGAATACGGGGTTGTTCCGGGCGGAAAAATAGATTTTCCGACTGTAAAACGGGTTTCAGCCTCCGTGACCCGACTTTTTCATCTCCAGACGCTGTTTTTCGACCGGGTGAGAAGCCCTTCTCACTCTTCGGGAATGGTTTCTCCATGACCGGTCAAGGTTTCGGGCGCGGCGGGAGGGTATTTTCCTGTGGTGAGGCTGGTTTCGGGCGTCGTGACCCTCCTTTTGACCGTTTGGGAAGCCCTTCTCCCTCTCCGGCAAGACCTTCTCACTTGTCGAGAAGGTCTTCTCCGTCCCTGACAAGGGCTTCTCGGTCGTCGAGAAGGGCTTCTCCACACCCGACAAGGGCTTGTCCAAGACCGAGAAGGTCTTCTCCCTCACGGAGAAGGGCTTCGGAAACGGGCAGAAATGTCAAAAACCCAGCAAAAAGGCATCCTCATCGCCGGAAAGAGGTTGAAATAGATGTCATTAAGCCATCCGGCCAGCCGGGAAAACAGTCCCGCTCGTGCCGACAGGTTTTGGGATTGTCATTGAATACAAAATGCACGAGCCGGAGGGATTAATGGCACAGGAATGTTCATGAATCTATCTCGGTCAAGAGTGGCATCATCGGTCAGCCCCGCCTTTTTCAGAAATTACTGTGGAATGAGACGATAAAAACGGCTGGCGCTTTTGGGATTATTTAGAAAGTAAGTGGCGACACTGCCATCGTTTGAATTGGTAGAAAGTATAACCCAGTCGGTCAAATTGGTTGAGGTTTGAAAAAGGAATTGCGCGCCCGAAGCGCTGGTGGGTTTCCATGCAAAACTTGTCGCTGACAAGTTTGGATACGTTCCCATCTCCAGCCACATCCGAACCGTGAATTGGTCGGTTCCACTTTGTGGAACGGGGTAAATGATCGGGCTGTTTGTGGAACCGTCAAAGGAACCATAAGACTGCCGTGTAGATTCATAAGTCAGTGGTGCCTCATCGGATAAGTTGCCACCGCCATAAAACTGTAGTCCCAATTTATTAAAAACAATTTGAACCTGCGGCTGGATGACGCCCGGTCCTGCACCATTTATATTTCCGTTTGCCGTGGCATTATTCAGCCAATTGCTTGTTCCTGTGCGTGAATACAACGGAACTCCAAGACTGCCAGACGTTACGTCCCCCGCACTAAAAAGAAAATCAGGCTGTGAAATGACTCGCGCCACCTGTTGCTGCATCAGAATTCCATTGGTGATATAGCTGTCCGTATAATAATTGGTCGTCGGCAGAAACGTGCCAGACTGCGAATCCACCGGCTGCTGGATGAACGTGATTTTATCCACGCCCGGTCGCCACGCGCTGTTCACAAACGAATTTGCATTTGTGCCGGTGCCCACAACGCTGGGAAGTAAAGTTTCATAATTGACGTTGTTCGTGGAGAGCAAATAAGCCAGTCCGCCAACATCGTCGTAGGTTAGTCCTTTATAAAATATTCCATATCCAGTTGAATAATTATTTACAGGTGATTGGGGGAAATCGGCGACAGCCGTATAAGATTCGCCGTCCAGAACCACATTGAATGGAACCATTAAGTATTGGTTGCTTTGAATATCAATATAGGCGGAATAAAGATTTTCATTGATGTAAGGGCTGGCATTGAGCGTCTGAGGATCGTAATTTCGCTGAAGAACGAATTCGGGGATGGTGCCGTCCGGCCACGATAATGGGCTGCTGAATCCATTTGGATAAGTTGGAAGCAGGGATGAATCCCATTGCTTCAAAACATAAATATTACGCGTCGGTGACGCCAGCCCCATATGTTCCAAAAGCAACGAAAGCGCTTCGGACTTCAAGTCGTAAAGAAATAGTGATTGAGCTTCATAATTTGCATACTGTGAATTGACCGGATAATTTGTCAGCACAACTTGCGAAGCAGGTGGTAAATTATTCAAAATTTGAATCGCGCCTTCCACCGCTACCACGCCGTTTGTTCCAAAATAGTTCGTGAACGACTGGTCGAAACCGTAAGACACCACTGGCACGTTCCAGCGATATCCATTGCTGATGCACATTGGCCCGCCGATGTCACCGGCGAAGAAAACTCCATTGGTTGTTTGCATCCACGGCTGAATCGGTCCAAGCAAGGCAAATGCCCCCGATTGCTCTGTCGAGGCAATCAGAAACATTGCGCTTAAACAAATCGCGCATTTTTGGAGTCTCAATTTCATTTTACCGATTCGCCATTCCATTCAGTTCTACAACGGTGGTTTTACATACAGCTTCGGTCAAGCAATTCTCGTTTAATCATTGTTACTTTTTGATGCTACCCCGTGTTGCAAGGTTTGTTGTTCAATCCATAAGCAGCGGCGGTTCTGGTGAAGGTTTCTTAATTTGGATGGTTTTGGTTCTGCACCTTTGAACAAACTATGCCAGTTGGATAATTTTTCTCTGCATGACCGCGTCTCTGCGGTTGAATAGTCGCAGATGTGTTTTCTCCGGCGCATCATGGAAAAGGGTCAGGTAGCATGAAAGTAGTTTCGTTTCGGGGTAGATTCAACCCTGAACCAAAGAAAGGAACTACTATGAACTACGTTGGTGTGGATATTCACAAACGCTACAGCTTTGTCAGTGC
>Ga0181525_10004163_pt1 | contig 11191 bp, 13 predicted proteins | sample PEATcosm2014_Bin_48_FD_121100 | JGI IMG/M metagenome (GOLD analysis project Ga0181525, IMG submission 121100) | Peatland microbial communities from MTU Mesocosm Facility, Houghton, MI, USA - PEATcosm2014_Bin06_10_metaG | ecosystem: Environmental > Terrestrial > Soil > Wetlands > Peat | place... | reverse complement strand
GTTCGTCTACAACCTGCTGAAGGCCAACTACAACGACTGGGACGACTACGACCCCGGGCTGTTCCCGGCCGACGTGACCAAGGTGACGACGCCGAACGTGCATACCGTCGTCATCGACCTGAACCGTTCCTACAACCCCGCGTTCTACACCGACGACGTGCTGACCGAGGTGCCGCTGCTGCCGCAGCACGCCTGGGACAAGACCTCGCTGACCGGCCAGGTCGGCAATTACGACGAGACCACCAAGGGTGCCGACGCGGTCTGGAACTTCCTGCAGAAGCAGGGCTCGGAGATAGGCACCTTCACCACCAATCCGATGTGGTCGGTGGTGGACGGGCCGTGGAAGCTCGCGCAGTTCCAGAGCAGCGGCTATTACGTCTGGGTGCCGAACAAGAACTACTCCGGCCCGGACAAGCCGCTCCTTTCCAAGGCCATCTTTACCCCCTTCACCACCGACGAAGCCGAGATGGACACGCTGCGCTCGGGAACCAGCCTGACGATAGGCCTGCTGCCGCTCAACGACATCGCCCAGATCGGCGCGCTGAAGGCTGAGGGCTACGCGGTCGCATCGGTACCCACTCCAGGGGTCGCCGAGATCGTGCCGAACCTGTACAACCCGGTCAACGGCCCGATGCTGCGCCTGCTGTACATCCGCCAGGCCCTGGAGTACCTGATCAACCGGGGGCAGATCACGTCCGACGCGTTCCATGGCTACGCCGACCCTGGCAACGGCCCGGTCCCGGTCACCTATGGTCAGCAGTGGGCCTCGCCGCTGGAGAAGGCGGGCGGCCCGTATCCGTACGCGCCAGCCAAGGCCGAGGCACTGCTCAAGGCGCACGGCTGGAAGGTGACACCGAACGGCACCGACACCTGTCAGCAGCCGGGAACCGGCGCGGCCGACTGCGGTGCGGGCGTCGCGGCGGGCCAGAAGCTGCAGTTCCAGCTGCTGTATGCGTCGGGATCAGCCTATTTCGACCAGATGAACGCGGCCATCCAGACCAGTGAGGCGCAGGCCGGCGTCCATATCACGCTGAAGGCCGAGCCGTTCAATACGCTGGTCGCCACGACCGCCACTTGCAACGCCGCCTCGCACTCGGGCTCGGTCTGTAACTGGCAGCTGCAGCAGTTCGGCTACCAGCCGTACTCGGTGGACCCGAACGGGTCGGGCATCTTCAACACCAATGCGGTCAACAACTACGGCGGCTACTCAAGCCCGCAGATGGACCAGCTCATCAACGAGACCGAGTACGGGTCGAGCCCGTCGGCGTTCTTCGCCTATGAGGACTACGCGGCGGAGCAACTGCCGTGGCTGTGGCTGCCCAACCCGTCGGGCGTCATCGTGTACAAAAACAACCTGGCCGGCGTCGTCCCGACGAGCCCCTTCGATTTCCTGCTGAATCCCGAGGTCTGGTATTACGTCAAGTCGGCCTCATGACCGGATACCTGATCCGCCGGGCCGGCCAGTCGATCGCGGTCGTGATCGGCGTGATGATCCTTACGTTCATCCTGCTGCACCTGGAGCCGGGCAGCGTGGCCAGGTCCGTGCTCGGGCTTAAGGCCACGCCCGCCAAGGTGGCGATCTTCGACAACCTGTACGGCCTGAACAAGCCCCTGTACCAGCAGTTCGGGATCTACGTCAAGCAGCTCTTCCAGGGCAATCTGGGCATCTCGTATCAGCTCCAGCAGCCGGTGTCCACGCTCATCGCGCAGCGGCTGCCACGGGATGCGATCCTGCTCGGCCTGTCGACGCTGCTGGCGCTGGTAATCGGCGTGCCGACCGGGATCTACCAGGCGGTGCGGCACAACCGGCTGGCTGACGACCTGCTCGCCGGAACCTGGTTCACGCTGTACTCCGCGCCGGACTTCATGGAGGCGTTGCTGCTCATCGCGCTGGTCTGCGTACAGTTCCACCTCTTGCCGCCGGCCTTCCCCGGCGGGGTGACCTCGATCGCCGGGCTGTTCGCAAACTGGCAGGCGCTGGTCCTCCCGGTCGTCGTACTGGCGATCAACAGCGTGGCCGGCTTCAGCCAGTACGTGCGGTCCACCGCCCTGCACGTGCTGGCCGAGGACTACATCCGGGTGGCGCGGGCCAAGGGCATGTCGGAGCGGCTGGTGCTGACCCGTCATGTGCTGCGCAACTCTCTGCTGCCGGTGATCACCATCCTCGGGCTGTCGCTTCCGGACATCGTGGCCGGCGCGGTGATCGCGGAGTCGATATTCAACTTCCCCGGTATGGGCCTGCTGTTCTGGCAGTCCGCGCTCGCCCACGACTTCCCGGTGATGCTCGGCGGGACGCTGATCATCGGCGTAGCCACCGTGGTCGGCAACCTGGCCGCCGACATCGCCTACAGCGCACTCGACCCGAGGATCCGCTATGGCAGCGCCTGACACCGCACCGACGCAGGCATCTCCGGGCGGCAGCCCCCTAGCCCCGGAGGGGGGCGAGGTAGCCGGTTCCGGTACCGGAACCGGGCTCAGCCTGCAGGCGTTCGTGACCAGCAAGCGAGCGATGACCGGGGTCACGATCATCGTGCTGCTTGGCCTGTTCTGCTTCGCGGGCCCGCTGCTGTACCACACCAACCAGACCCAGGTGAACTTGGGCATCGAGAACAGCCCGCCCGGGCCTGGCTACCCGCTCGGCACTGACCAGTACGGGATCGACGTGCTCGGCAGGCTGATGGTGGGCGGCCAGTCCTCGCTTGAACTTGGCTTCGCCGTGGGCATTGCGACCACGGTGATCGGCTTGCTCTACGGCGCGGTATCCGGGATGGTCGGCGGGATCGTGGACGCATTCATGATGCGCTTCGTCGACACGCTGCTCGCGGTGCCCACGTTCATCCTGCTGATCATCGTGGCCAGCATGTTCTCGCTCAGCCTCTCGGTGATCATCCTGATCCTGACCGCGCTGTCCTGGCCCTACACCGCACGGCTGATCCGCGGCCAGGTGCTCGCGCTGAGACCCCGGGAGTTCGTTCAGGCATCGCGGACGATGGGCGCCACCGGCCGGTGGATCCTGACCCGGCACATGGTGCCGAACACCCTGGGCATCAGCGTGGTCACGGCGACCTTTTCCATCGCCGACTCGATCTACGCGCTGTCGGCGCTGAGCTTTCTCGGCATCGGGCCGCCGCCGCCGTTCACCGACTGGGGCACGATGCTGTCCAACGGGGTCGACAACCTGTTCAACGGGTACTGGTGGCAGGTATACCCGCCGCTCATCGTGCTGGTCGTGGTCGTGGTGGCGTTCCGGCAGATCGGCGACGCGCTGAACGACATCGTGAGCGGCCAGCGCAGCGGTGTGGTGGTGCGGCGGCGGCGGCGGTTCCGGCTGCTCCCGCTTTCTGCCCCCCGGGACTGGTGAACCCGCGCCCTGCCCATGCCGTCAGGGGCCGACGGTTTTGCAGACGGCCACGCGACCGTGAAGAAGCCGGAATCCGCGTTCGTCATAACATCGGCTGCAGACCCTTCGTAAGCGGGGTGTGAGACCCAACCAGTGGAGGTACCAGATGGCCGAGCTCCCGCCGCCCCTAGAGGAGATTCTGCTGGGCTACTTCATCGTTTCGGACGACGTCGAGCGCTCTCGGCGCTTCTACACCGAAGTACTCGGCGGCCGGGTGCTCTTCTCCGGAACGCCGACCGTTGTCGCGCTATCCAACAGCTGGATCGTCATCAATGCCGGCGGAGGGCCGACCGACGACAAGCCGACGGTCACCCTGGAGACGCCGCGCGATCCGGACCGGGTCAGCAGCTTCCTCAATTTCCGGGTCAAAGACATCGAGGCCGTGTACGCCGAATGGAGCGCCCGCGGTGCTCAATTCCTGACGCCGCCGAAACGGCACCCGTACGAGACCCGCTGCTACATCCGCGATCCTGATGGTTATCTTATTGAAGTGGGGCAAACCACGAACCCAGAGGGAGACTGGTCGCCCGCTCACTGGCCATCGGGTACGCCCGCCGAGGAGACTGGGTGAATGCAGCCGCCTACCAACCGCGGGCTGGCGCGCTAGAGGGTGGCAGAAGCGACTGCGTTCCCCTGAACCGCGGTGGCAGCGTCGCGGATCACGTCGAGCACGAACTCGGGGTGCGAGAGCATCACGACGTGGCTTGACTCGACCTCGTAGGCCGTCGCGTTCATGCGCTTCGCCAGGAACCGCTCGAGATCGGGCTGCACAGTCCGGTCTTCCGTGGCGACGATGTACCAGCTCGGCTTCGTCTTCCAGGCGACGCCGGGTGCGTTCCGGCCGAACAGGTCAGCCGCCGGCGGGTACTGGGTCGCCCACACGACTTCCTTCTCCGCTGGCGAGAGGTCGCCGGCGAAGCACTCCACGCCCTCGGCACGCAGCCAGAGCCGGCCATCGGCGGGCTCGACGAACCCGAGGACGTCGGCGCGATCTGTAGTACCTGTGGAGTCAGCTCTGCCCAAGCCTCGGGAATCCGCCGGCGAGCGGTCTCGCCTGATGCGCGGAGTTCGCCAACCGCCCGTTCGGCACAGGTCTCCTGTCCAAGGGCATTGAATATCTCGGCAGCTTCCCGCAGGGGCGCACGGGCATCCGTGGCTCGTCGTTGAATGCGGCGCAGCCACACGCCATAGGCAAACCGGGCGCGCGCCGCGTACGACTCCCAACCCTCGCCAGCGGAAGCGATGGCCGCGTGAAAAAGATGCTCAGCGTCGTCGCCCTCGCTCAGGACAGCCGTCGCGTAGGACAGCTGGGCCTTGAGGTATGGTGCGGTCGTGACCGCCGCGATCTGCTGCCATTCGACCACGTAGCGGCGCACCGGGTCGAGATCGCCGTCGCTGCTCCTGGCGGCGTCGACGAGGTCGGCGAGCGCGTGGCCACGCAGGTAGGGGTGGAACGCCACATCGTTGTGGTCGAAGAGTCGCGCCAGGCGCTCGTAGGCATCGGCGTAGTGGCCAGCGGCGAGTTCGGCCCGACCGCGCGCAAGCGCGACAAGCGCGAGGAGCGGCGTTGCCCCGAGCGGTAGGAGAACCGCTTCGGTTTCAGCGATCAAGGCTCGCGCGGCCTCGTCCTGCCCACGTTGTGCCATGGCGACCGCTTCCGCCAGTTTCGCCGCTGGGACATAAAGCGTGAGACCGGTCTCCGCCGCCAGTCGCCCCGACTCAGCTGCAGCCGTGAGCCCAGGAAGGACCGCTCCGCGGTGAAGATGCGCCCACGCCTCAGAGGCGAGTACGCTGCCGAGCAGGGCGAGCCTGCCCTCGGCACGAAACCGATCGGCCGCGGCCTGGAGAAACGGAATCGCTACCTCATCCGCCCACACGGCCGCTGCAGCGTGACCGACTTCGAACAACGCATCGCCCTCGGCGATACCGGCAGGCGACATATGCGAGAGCTGGTCCAAGACCTCGCGGCCGTTTCGGATTGGGTCGACGTTCGAAAGGACACACAGTCGCGTCGGGTCATCTAGTTGCACATCGATCTTCCGTGCGACTCCGCTCGCCCTGCGTGCCGTTTCGTCATCGATGTTTCCCCAGTACGCTCGCACCGCGACCGCTTCGAGCGCCTCCAGGGCCTTTTGCTGCTCGCCTTCCACGAGCAATCCCTCGGCAATGTCGGTGAACGCGTTGAGGATCGCGTCACCCGAGGACATCGTCCCGGTGAGCGACTGCAACCGGAGAGTGGCAAACGCGTCCTCGAACGGAGGCAGTCCGATCTGCTGCGCCTCGGCGAACAATCGCTGCTCTCCTGCCAGCGGCCCAGTTGCCGGCCCAGGTTCGCCGCTTGCCACAGCCGCAGCGCGCGGATACCAGGATCCGGTGTGAGGGCAGCACTGCGTTCGAAGGCGGCGATCGCGACGTCACCGCCACCGCGGACCCTCGCGCGTTCCGCGGCCGCGGCGAGCGCAGCCGCCACCACCTCGTCGTGCCCTCTTGTCGCCTCGGCGCGGTGCCAGACCGAGCGGTCGAGATCGTCCGCCAGAACATCCGCGAGTGCAGCGTGTACCGCACGTCGCTCTCCTACTGGCATCGCCTGTTCAATCGCGGATCGGATCAACGGATGGCGGAACCGGAAGCGATCCGGAATAAGCACGCCGAGGCCAGCATCGACGACTGGTTCACAATCGCGAACGCCCAACGAGGATCCGCGAAGTTTCTCCGCCGCCTGAAGCAGTTCGGCGGGTTCCCCATCCTCCAGTGCAGCAGCGTGGAGCAGGGCCCGCGCGTCGGCGTCGAGCTCATCCAACCGTGCTGCGAAGGCTCGTTCGAGCCTTGCCGTCAGCGGGAGAGACCCAGGCATTGCCGATCGCGCATCGAACCAGAGGCCCTTCGCCGCGACCGGGAGTTCGATCAGCGCAAGAGGATTTCCGACCGCCTCGTCAAGAATCCGTCGCTTGAGATCCGCAGACAGGCTCGAAGCTTGCGCCTCCAGTAGGCGAGCAGACGCCTCCTCGCTCAAGCCACGGAGGTCGAACTCTGGAAGTCCAGCGTCATCGACGTCACTCATCACACCCGCTCGGACAGCGAACCACATGAGCACCGGTTCCACGTCAAGTCGGCGCGCAACGAACCCGAACACCATGCCCGACGAACGATCGATCCACTGTGCATCCTCGATGACCAACAGCAGGGGCCCATCCGCCGCAACGTCGGCCACGAGTCCGAGTGTGGCCAGGCCAATCAGAAAGACGTCGGGCACGGCATCGCGGGGCGCCAACCCGAGCGCCATCTCAAGGGCGTGCCGCTGAACTTCCGGAAGCCCGTCGAGCCTGTCGAGGAATGGCAGCAGCAGCTCGTGCAGTCCGGCAAAGGGCAGGCGCGTCTCGGACTCCACCGCAGTGGTCCTGAACACGCTTATCCCCTGCCCGCGTGCCCGTGCGGATGCCGCTGCCAACAGAGCCGACTTGCCGATGCCCGCCTCTCCGCGAATCACGAGTGCGCCACCATGGTCGTGGATGCCATTGACGAGTGCGAGCAGCCGCTCCAGCTCACGATCGCGGCCTACCAGGACCGGCGAAAGATCGGTCTCCTTTTGATCGGTGCCAGGTCGCTCCGCTTCCACACCCCATCTTTGCGTGGTCAGGCAGCGCCGCCAAGTCGCTTATGTGACGCGGTACCGCCCGGCCTGCAGGCGCCGCTGATCAGGCGACGCGTAAGGAAACGACTCTGGCAGCCGCGGCTACGGCCCGTCGCTTCCGTAATCGAGGACCAGGGGCGCGACGAGAGTCATGCTGACCAACGGGATGACCATGCCTCTTGACATCCAGTCACTGCCGGTCCAGGACGCCCTGCTCAATCGGTCTGGCGGCCGCCGCCGACGGCATCAAAGCCTGGCCAGCTTCGCGCAAGGCATCGTGATTCGCATCCGGTGCGCGCCGAAATCGATGACTAGCGCGGCGTCATCCTGGACAGTGACGACCCGGCCGAGGCCGTACTTATCGTGTGTTACCAGGTCCTGCTCCGCGAACTCCTCGGCAGGGGGGGCGGCGGGCGGCGGGCCGAAGGGACTTGTGGGCAGGTAGCGCCGGGTGGCGGCGCGGGCAGGTTTCATTATCACCAGTATGCGCCCCCGGCGCTCGCTATTACAGCAGCTCGGTGACCCGCTGCCGGTCACGCGGCTCGTCGTGCAGTGCCCAAACCAGGAAGGTTCGCGTCACGTCGGACATTCGGCGACGAGACGAGTCGGCTGGGCGGTGAAATCGTGAGGCCGTGCCCGTCACGACGTGCCTTGTGCCCGATGATCGTCACGACCTCGCCGTCCGGCTGCCCCGGCCGCCTTGCCGGTCACTGGCACGTCGGTGCCGGCAAGCAGGGCCAGCACGTCACCCACCGTTCGTTCCCGGGCGGTGGGTTCCGGCAGCGGCAGGTGCACCTGGATGTGGTAGCGGTTGCGGCGGCCTTCCTTCTCCTTGACCACGTAGCCGGCCTCGACCAGGTCCGTGATGATGCCGAAGGCGCCGCGCTCGGTAATGTCCAGGCTGGCCGCGATGTCCCGTAGGCGGATCCCCGGGTCATGGGCGACCAGCAGCAGAACCCGCGCATGGGTGGTCAGGAAGGTCCAGCTCGCCACGTTGACAGGTTATCCGATTCCAGAAAACTCTTGCCAGTATTTTCTACAATCGCGGCGCCGGGATCAGAACCTGGCAGGCGGTGTGACACAAACACGAACTCCTATCACCAAAACCAGCGCGCTGTACGTCACGAAGCGGGATCCCCCCGCGGATCGGTCTTCCCCTCCCCCCGGCGCTGGTCCTCGATCGTGGAAGCGACGTGCCTAATGCACACCTCGAACGCGAGCGGGTCAGCCTCGTACATGCCGCGCAGTTTGTCCATGAACATGAGCATGTGCCGTACGGTGTGCCCCGGCAGGCTCTGCACGCTCATGAAAGCCCCGCCGCCAACCTCGGTGAACTCGGGGATCGTACCCGGCTCGATTCCGAAGAAGTCACTCATGGTTGCCCTCCGGTCCGCCGGATGCCCTCCAGCCGGGCTCGGCCGCATCCGCAGCCGACATATCCATGATGGCCCACGCCATCTCCCCCGTCGGCTCGCCGGGCTGCCCTGGCCGAGCCCGCTGACCGTCGGCGGGTCATAGGACAGGAGGGTAGAGTCATCATCGCGGGGTTTTACATCGCGTCTGGTGGCTACCAGTCGCACCCAGACGCAAAACTCCGGGAACTGATATGCCAGTGCCGCCGGAGACACCGGCCAGCAGCGAAAAAACTGGCTGCTATGTATACGGAATCGTGCCCGTAGACGTGAGAGTGAACTGGGGAGTCTACGGGGTAGAGAACCGCGAGATCAGGCTGGTGCGCTGCGGCGCCGTAGCCGCCCAGGTCAGCAACTCGATCGGGGCAAAACGCGAGGAAGACACGCGCCTGCTGCTGTCCGCGATGGAGGACTATTCCGAGGCCAGCTTCGTCCGGGAGCCCACGCAAGAACTGGATGCCGTTCACGTCGCCTTCCTTCTCGACGTGAGCAAGGCTGACGAACTGGAGCGGGTAACCGGGGATTTGGTCAGCCGCTGGGAGGGACGGGTTGAGTGAAAAACTAGCAACAATTTTCCGGAAACTGACGACTATCGACGGGGTGGCTTGGGCTTGCACCCCGGCCGGTGCGTTACAGCTTGGTCAGCTTGGCGTAAGGCCACGCGATCCACATCCGACGCGAACCGAAGGCGACAATCACGGCCACGTCATCCTCGACCTGCAGGACCCGGCCAAGGCCGTAGCTATCGTGGGTCACCTGATCCTGCACGTCGAACCGCTCAACCGGCGGACTCGCGGGCATGTTGTTGAACGGGCTGGTGGGCAGGAAGCGCCGGGCCGGGCCGCGGACAGGTTTCATTACTACCAGTATGCGCCCCTCCCATCCCGGCCCGGCCGCTTCGGCGAAGATCAGGACCTGGCGTCAGTCACTGCCGAACCTCATGCGCGCGGCTGCCCGGTCCTGGAGTCAGCTATGACCAGGCCGTTCACCACCGCTCGTTCGGCTGAAATAAAGGAATGGAGCGGCCGGAACGCTGTGAGCGGCGCCGCATGCTCACCTGCCTTCTTGGTCCGCTGACCGGCAGGAAGGGATCTCGGGTATCCTGACGGTGCGTTCCCTACGCGAGGCCGCGGAGGACGCTCAGCCACTGCTCGGGATGTCGGCGGGCACGCGAGGCCATTCGAGTCAGCCTCCGGTGCGCCATGAGAAATCTCGTCGGACCACTGCGGTTCAGGGCTGCGGGCCGCCGGGATAACCCGCTCCGTCCAGGCGCAGGCTCCGACGCGGATCCGGCAAAGGGCCTGGGGTTCCGCGTTCGGGGATGGTGCTCGCCACCGGCATGTTCCCGTCGTCTCCACCCGGCCAAGCACGTCGTTCCATGACGGTGCGGTGGGATGCGCACGACTCGAAGGTCCGCTGGCGCCGCGGTCGCGTCGCTACGACCCGACCACAAGGAGCCATTTGTGCCGATGACCTACGCGATGCTCAGCACCTATCCCCCCACGCAGTGCGGGCTGGCGACATTCAGCGCGGCCCTGCTCGCTCATCTGCCCGAGCCAGGTGATCACGTAGCCGTCGTGCGCGTGCTCGACGAGCCGATGCTGTCCCCTACCGCCAATGTCGTGCACGACCTCGTGAACGGCAGCGCTGGGAGCGCGGCGGCTGCGGCCGGCGTAATGAACGACTTCGATGTGGTGATCGTGCAGCACGAGTACGGGATTTACGGCGGCCCCGACGGCCAGGACATAATTGCGCTGCTCGAAGCCCTGCGCGTGCCGATCATTGTGGTGCTGCATACGGTGCTGGCACGGCCCACGCGCAGGCAGCGCATGATCCTCGATGAGGTTATGGCCGCCGCCAGCGCGATCGTCACGATGACGCAGACGGCCCGATCACGACTGCTGGATATCTATGGCGCGAGCCCGGAGAAGATTTTCGTGATACCGCACGGCGCTGCCGACAATCGAGTCGCCGCGCTATCGGCCGGGGGCGCCGGGCCGCCCAGGGTTCTCACCTGGGGACTGCTGGGACCAGGCAAGGGGATTGAGCATGGTATCGACGCGGTAGCCCTGCTTCGCGATCACGGGCTGCGAGTCGACTACCAGGTAGCCGGCCAGACTCATCCGCGCGTGCTAGGGCGCGACGGCGAAGCCTACCGGCGGTCGCTCGAAGCGCGGGCGCGCACCCGGGATGTCGCAGATCACGTGCACTTCGGCGCTCGGTTCCTTCCGCTGGGCGCGCTGAATCATCTCATCGGCGCCGCGGACGTCGTGCTGCTGCCCTACGACTCGCCGGAGCAGGTCACCTCCGGGGTCCTGATTGAGGCGGTCACCGCCGGTAAGCCGGTAGTGTCAACCTGTTTCCCGCATGCTGTCGAGCTTCTCGGCGGCGGTGCGGGGCTGCTGGTCGAGCGGCAAGATCCGGCTGACATCGCACACGCGCTACGGCGTGTCCTCACCGAGCCGGGCCTGTCGGCGCGGATGAGGGGCTATTCGGCGGATCTCGCGCCGCAGTTGCTTTGGCCGTCGGTGGCGCGTGCTTACCGAGAACTCGCCTCGATGCTTATCAGGACACCGGCCGGAGCGGCGGCATGAAATACCCGGATGTGCCATTCCGGCATCTGCAGCGGCTGACCGATCATGTCGGGCTGCTCGAGCACGCCGAGGGAATCGTTCCCCGGCACGAGCACGGCTACTGCGTCGATGACGTCGCCCGCGGCGTGGTCGTGGTATGCCGAGAGCCGTCGCC
>Ga0181525_10004162_pt1 | contig 11191 bp, 9 predicted proteins | sample PEATcosm2014_Bin_48_FD_121100 | JGI IMG/M metagenome (GOLD analysis project Ga0181525, IMG submission 121100) | Peatland microbial communities from MTU Mesocosm Facility, Houghton, MI, USA - PEATcosm2014_Bin06_10_metaG | ecosystem: Environmental > Terrestrial > Soil > Wetlands > Peat | place... | reverse complement strand
CTACGCCATTCGATCCCGATTCCACAATCCGGACCGGGTTCAAGCGGATCTCCAGTGCCGTCGGCCAGCGTCACCGGATCAAGGTCGAACCCAGGTTATCTTTTGCGTTCGGGGAGTCATGACCCCGCCCTGCGGTGTTCCCGCCAGCGTTTCTCTCACCGTTCCATCCTCCATCACGCCGGCCTCCAACCATTGGCGGATCAACTTCAGTACCCTTCGATCCGAGATCCGCTCCTTCACCAACTTTCATCAGGGTGTCCCTCTGAATGTTGTCGAAGTAGCCTTGTATGTCAGCATCCTCGACAAAGTTGTGGCCCTGGTTGCCCGCCTCGCGGATGGCCTCCAGTGCCTGGGTCGCACTCTTCCTCGGACGGAATCCATAACTACTCGGCTGAAAGTCCGCCTCGAAGATCGGCTCGATCACCAACTTCGCCGCCATCTGTACCACGCGATCTCGCACCGTCGGTATCCCCAACGGCCGCTGCTTCCCATCTGCTTTTGGTATGTATCGCCGCTTCACCGGGGAAGGACGATATCGGCCTGCCCGCAACGCCGCTTCGATCTCCGCCAGAAACTCTCCCACGCCTCGTTGTTCGATGGCCTGGATCGTTTCCGCGTCTATCCCGGCTGCGCCACCGTTGCTGCGCACCCGCCTCCATGCTTCCCACAGAACGTCACTCCTGCAGATCCGTTCGTACAGCGCATGGAACCGCCGTGTTCTACTCTGCTTGCACACACATATAGCTTGCGTTGGAGTTGTCGTACTTTTTCATTGGGGTTGTTGGCCGTTTCCGGCATGCCCTCGCGCTTACCTCCTGACAAGCACGATCAAAGTAAGGCTCCTTCCTCCAGCGCGTTATCTTGCACGCCTTCCTTGGTACTATGAGCCTCTCGGACTCCCTCCCGGCTCCGTGCACTTTCGGCCATCCGGCCTTATGTGCCCGGTCTTTGCCTGACGAGCTGCCGGGGAGGGTCTCTCCTGTTCCGCGTTGCTCTTTCCCGACGTGCCGCCGGGCCCAGAGGGCACCCCGACCCCGAGGAGGCCCAGCATCCGTTCCGGTCCTGGGTGCTGTCTGTGGCCTTCGCTGTGACGGGAAAAGCTCGGCCCTCCCAAACACCTTTCGGCTGATTCTGTGACGGGGCTTTTGCGTTCACTGATTTGTTGCGGCCCACCGGTTTGCTCCCCTCACTTTCATAGGGCTTTTGACACTCCGCTTGGCACGGTTGGATTTCTCCCCCCGGCTGGAGTCTGCTTCCGGGCGCTCCGGCGCTTACCCGGTCAGGACTTGCACCTGCTAGAACAACGCGTCCTTTCAGGACGCACCCCGACATCAGGGTAGCACGGGATTCTGCGCGGGCGAGGGGAATAGGGCATGCTTGGCTTTTGTTTTCAGGCGATTATGGATGAGTGGGTGGCGTGATCCGGATCGTCTAGAGTTTTTTCGCTTGGTGCCGAGCAACGCACCCCGAGCAGCAGCCATGCGGGGCATGCGAGCGAGCACCCGCCAGGAGCGTCTTCGGCCCCGCATGCTGGGTTTTCTACTGCGCGCGTCCGCCACGGACGGCTTGCTGACTCGAACGGCGTCAACCGCGGGTCTGGAGGAGACCCAGGCAGGCGTGGACGCCTAATGCCGCATACTTTTCGCGAGACCTGAATCCGGCATAAATTGTAGGGCGGACCCAAAGGTCCGCGCGGGTCCCCCGGGACCCGCCCTTTTGCTCGCTGAATCAAGGCTTTTCGACAACGGAGACAGGCCGACGAGGCGTCGGCCGCGGTCCAGGGGGACCGCCCCACCATCAATGCAGGTGTTCGAGAGTGGGAAAAGTATGCGACATTAGGCGTGGACGCCCGCCCTACAGCTGGTTTCTTCGTACAATTAGTCTTAATCGGCAGCTCCGAATCGAGGTGTGCCTGTGTTATCACGCTTGATCTTTTGGCCATGGTTCGCAGGCCTCGTGACTCTGGTGAGCGGTCTGTTTGCCGCCCGAAAGTCCTTCGCGACAGCCAAAGGGTTGGAGAAGGTCATCGTGCTTGGACCGGTCTTCTTTGCCGCGCCGCTGGCAGTCTTCGGAGCTGAGCATCTCACAAATTCCCGAGCGATCTCCCAGGGTGTCCCTTCATGGATGCCGGCGCATATGTTCTGGGCGTATTTTGTCGGCTCCGCGCTCCTCTCGGCGGGCGCCGGCGTCGCGCTGCGGATGATCCACACCCGCATAGTGGCTATGCTCCTGGGAGTTATGTTCATTTGCTTCGTGCTGACGATCCACATCCCGAACGCCATCGCCAACCCGCATGACCGGATCATCTGGGCAGTGGTTCTGAGGGACATCTCCTTCGCCGGTGGCGCGTTTGCGCTGGCCGCCACTTCGCTGAAGCCCCTACGCAGCGTGGCGAGAGTCCTGGTGGCGGTCCCTCTCCTTTTCTTCGCGGTGGAACACTTCCTGCATCCGGAATTTGCGCCCGGCGTGCCCCTCGCCAAGGTGACGCCGGACTGGGTCCCGATCCGCGCCTTTTGGGGATACCTGACGGGGGCCGCTCTACTCATCTCCGGCGCGACGATGCTGTTTGGCAGTCGACACGCGCGCCTGGCCGCCACATTACTTGGCTCGCTCATCACGCTGCTGGTCTTATTCCTTTATTTGCCCATCTTCCTCATGGCGGCCCAGCCCGCGCTGCTGGATGGCATCAACTATGTCGCCGACACGTTGCTGTTTGCCGGCATGGTGCTGCTGGCGGCAGCCATTATGCCGGGCGGAGTGCCACTGACGGCTGTGACCCGGTAGCGGCCCAACCGTGCGCGCGACGGATAACGATGGTTAGCATTGGTTAGCACTTGGTTAGACGTGTTTTGGCTCTAAGGCGGGCGTTATAATCGGCCCGTATGCGCGTTTGGATGCTGGCCGGCTGGATGGCCTGGGTGGCTTACGGTGCGGTGGCGCATGTCCCCATCCGCAACGGCGTGGAGCTAAAGGCCGGCGAGGCTTGGGTCCTCAACATGGACGCGCCCGGCCAGGTGGAAATCGGCTGGGAGGCGGTGCAGCCGAAGCGCTGCGCGAACGATTGTGTCCAGTTCACCTATCTGCCCACAAACCTGGTGTTTGCCGCGGCGCAAAGCGGGCTGGGCCGGTATACGCCGGTGGCCGGGAAGGTCTCGGTCGAATTCAAGAATGTGGGGACCGATCCCGTGACCCTGAACATTTATCGCTTGCAACGGACCTGCGATGCCGAGGCTTGCCAGTTTCTGGCCAAAGGCGAGAAAGGCAGGGCGCTGACTTTCAAGGTGGAGGAATTCAAGAGCATCACCACCAGCAAGGATGAATCGTACTCCATAATTACCGGCGTCACCACGCTGGGGCGGCCGTTTCGCGTCCGCGTGGTGTGGTGGACCGATGAGAAGGTGGGGCGATTCCGTTGCGCGCAATTCATCCAGAGGTATCTGACCAACCACACGCCCAAGGAGCAATACCGGCCGTACATTCTGAACGGCGAAGCCGTGGGCGAGGGAAACAACATCGTGCTGCGGCATGTCGATACGTGCGTGCCGAGGGCGCCGAATTTCGGGTCTCTGAGCGATTTCAAATAGAGTTGCGCGGTTTCGGCTAACTGGAGTCTTATTGCTGCGATTGCAGTTCCCGGCTCACGCGCTCGGCCTGCTCCATGACCCGCAGAGTATTCCCGGCGAGAATTTTTCGAATGTCGTCCTCGGAATAGCCCTTCCGCAGCAGCGCCTCGGTGATCTTCGGCAGTTTGGAGCAATCTTCCAGTCCTTCCGGCATATCGGCGCCATCAAAATCCGAACCCAGGCCGACATGCTCGGCGCCCACAAGCTTTACGGCGTGATCGATGTGGTCGATAATTCTCTCCCAACTGACGTGCGGAAGCTTTCCTTCGGCGGTCAACTTCTCTTGCAGCTTGGCCATTTCGCGTGAGATGCAAGACTCATCGTCATGGCAGTTTTTGGTGAGATCGCTCAAGTGCGCCGCGACCCCGCCGGTTTCTTTGTCGTAGGCATCTTTATAGGCCTGGTCGATGAAGCTTTTTTCGTAGTTGATCTGGATGACGCCGCCGGCGGCGGCCAACGCCTTGATCATGTCGTCGCTCATGTTGCGCACGTGATTGCATAGGGCGCGGCAGGACGAGTGAGAAGCGATGAGCGGCGCTTGGCTCACCTCGAGCGCGTCGTAAAACGTCTTGTCGCTGACATGGGAAATGTCCACGAGCACGCCCTGGCGGTTCATTTCGCGGACTATATCCTTGCCGAAGCCTGTTAGCCCATTGTGCGCCGGCTTGTCTGTGGAGGAGTCCGCCCACTCGTCATTGAGAAAGTGAGTGAGGGTCATGTAGCGCACGCCGAGATCGGCGAAGATGCGCACCACCCGGATATCGTTGCCGATCATATGGCCGCCTTCTACGCCCATCAGCGCGGCGATCTTGCCTTGCGCGTGAGCGCGGCGAACGTCGTCGGCGGTGCGGGAGAGCGCCATGTCGTTCGAGTATTTCCTGGCATTTTCGATAACGGCGTCTATCTGGTCGAGGGCTTTTTGCACGGCGGGCGGGCCGGTGATGCTTCCGTCGATCCAGATGGAGAAGAAGATAGCGTTCATTCCGCCTTCGCGCATGCGAGGGATGTCGACGTGACCGCCAGGATTGCGCCGGCCGAGATCGAAGTCCTTCGAGAAGAAACGCTGCGTGGTGTCGTCATGCGTGTCCAGCACGATGGACGAGAAGTGCAGCGTATGCGCCCGTTCGGAAATTTCGTCAAAGGGAACAGCTCTGGCCAGGATCGCTACGGCGATCAAACAAAAAGCGCACCCTACGACAACGCGGCTGCGGCGCATTCTTTCCTCCACTCAAATCATGCTACCTGAATTGGCGATGGATCCGCGCGGGCATCGATTCGCACCACTCAACTCGAACAACGCTGCGGCGAAGGCTTGGCCGGCCTGCGGGGGGCCCGTGGTCCCGCTTTCGCCCAGAAATCCGCATCGGACCAGGCGGCCTGAGAGGCCGCCGCAGGCCGGGGGCCTGCCCCACTAGCGCGGCGGAGTAGGCGCCGTGGGCGGCGGCGTCGTCCCGGGCGGCTTGGGATTGTTGCTATCGCAACTGGCCGGATTGGGGCAGCCGGCCGGGGCGCCTACGCCGCCGCCCGGCAACTGCCCGCGGTACACAATTTCATAGGCGGCTTGCTCGGCCCGGCGCAGCACTTCGCGGAATATCGAATCCTTATCGACAGCGGCCTGGGCCAGCGGCTGGTTCCGGAAGACGCGGATCGATTCGCCCTTGTTCAAAATGCGTTCCGGGCCGGGCCGGAGCAGGTGTTGCACGCCCACCTGCCCTTCTTCGACGCTCACCAGGGTGGTGTCGTCCTCGTCCTCCACGGCCACGTCGAACACCGTGCCGCGCACCGAAATAACCGCCGTCGGCGTGCGCACGCGGTTGTAATTGGGCTGCCCGCCCAGTTTCTGAATGTGGACTTTCACGCGCCCCAGCAGGACATCCAGCAAGTCCCTCCAGGAGCCCATGTTTTCACGGAAAACCACGCGCGCATTGGGGAAAACCTCGAAGGTACTGCCATCGGAAACCTGAAAAACCGCGAAGCCGTCCGGACCAGTTATGACGATCTGGCGGGGTTCGACAGCATCGCCGACATTCAGCACCCAGGGGGAATCGTCGCGCAGCACGGAAACCTGCCCGGTCAGGGTGATGACTTTGGCTTCGCCGCTTTCGGCGCGGAGCGGCGCAACAAGACAGATGCACGCCGCCGCCCACAGCAGCCCGTGCGCCGTCCTGTACGTTCTACGTGAAAACATGAAACAACCTTCGTTCCATTAGCACCATCTTACCGGATGGTGCGTTCTGAAACCAAGTTCTAGCACCAGTCTAGCAACAAAGATGCAAGGCAACTGGTGCGCCGAATAAAGTATTTAGCAAATTCCGCCGATTCAACTCTTTGGAATAGGCATGGGGCTCCGAATAGGTTAAAATAGGACTCGGTTGTGTGTCACAAAGGAACAGTTTCGCAGTGGCGTTATCTTTTGGGAGCACTGGTGTGTCTGGGCGCGGCCGGCATTCTGGCCGGGCAGACCGCTCCGGTGGAGTGGCGCAGGGTAGGCAACCCGGCGATCGAGATGGGGCTGGCATCGCCCGCGACCGGACCTGTCGATGCGGTCTGGTATTCGCCGGATGGCGCTAAGCTTTTTGCCCGGACCGGCACCGGACGAGTCTTTGAAACCATTGATTTTGAAAGCTGGACTCCGGCCCAGGGCGTTTCTGAGCCGGCAGATCCGCCGGCGCCCGCCGTGGATCGCATGCCCGAGCCCGGCGCGACTTTGGCCCTTGCCGCCGGGGCTCCGGGGCGCATCTACGCCCTCGGGGCGCAGCTTTATCGCTCCGACGATGGCGGCCGCTCCTGGTTGAACCTGACGGCGTTCCACAATCAATCGATAATCGGTCCGGCGCAGCACAGTGTGGCGGTGTCTCCAGGCGATGCGGACGAGTTGGCGGTGGCCAACGATTTCGGCGTCTGGCGCTCGATGGATGGAGGCCTGTCCTGGTCCGGGTTGAATCTGCGTCTGCCGAGCCTGCCGGCGAGCCGAATTCTGGCCACCCCCGGAGGTATGCATGGTACCCGTATTCTGGTGCGCGGGCTGGGCGCCCTGGAGCTCGCCCCTGGCGCGGAAGCCTGGCAGCCAATTTCTGACGCGCAGGTTCGGACCGAGGACGCAGCGGAAGGAAATGCTTTGCGCCGCGCGGCCCAGGCGCTTGGAACACGCATCACCGCCGTGGGCTTGGCTGGACAGACGCTTTACGCGGGCGCGGCGGATGGCCGCATATGGGTTTCGCTCGACGCGGGCGGAAGCTGGACCGCTTCGCCGCGGCCCGGCGCGAACGGACCCGTGGAGCGGTTTTTTGTCGATCCCGGCGAGCCGCGGGCGGCGCTGGCGGCAGTGGGCGGCACCGGCGCGCATGTGCTGCGTACCACCAACGGCGGTGGGTTCTGGGACGATCTGACTTCCAACCTGCCGGACGCTCCGGTCCACGGCGTGACCGCTGAACGAAACGCCGGCGTGGTGTACGTGGCCACCGATAAAGGCGTCTTCTTTGCCGCCGCCGACCTGGAGAATGCCGGCCCGGCCGCGGTGACCTGGACGCCGATTTCCACCGGACTTCCCGCGGCTCCGGCGACCGACGTGAAACTGGACGCCAACGGCTATCAGGTTTACGCCGCGCTGGATGGCTACGGAGTATATGCCACGGCCGCCCCGCACCGCTGGCGTACTCTGCGCCTGGTGAACGCCGCGGACTTCAGTACGCGCGCCGCCGCGCCGGGATCGCTGATCAGCGTGGTGGGCGGGCGGGTCAGCGCCGCCACTGCGGGCACGCTCAGCTTTCCGGTGCTGGCGGCTTCCGAAACGGAGTCGCAGATTCAGGTGCCATTTGAAGCCTCGGCCTCGAATTTCTCACTGGCCCTGGCGACCGGTACGGGAAGCTTCACGCTGGGATTACCGGTGCAAGCCGTCTCGCCCGCCATTTTCGTGAACCGCGATGGTTCGCCGATGGTCGTGGATGGGGATAGCGGCCTCATGCTGGATGCGCGGAACACGGCGCATTCCGGCTCTCGCCTGCAGATACTGGCCACCGGACTGGGCAAGGTACGGCCGGACTGGCCCACGGGCATGGCCGCGCCGCTGGAGAATCCGCCGGAGGTGGTGGCCACGGTTAAGGCCTATCTGGACCGCGTCCCGGTGCAGGTTACCCGCGCCGCGCTGGCCCCGGGTTACGTTGGGTTCTATCTGATTGAGGTGCAATTGCCGGCACTCGTCAATGCAGGCGAAGCGGAGTTGTACATCGCGGCGGACGGGCAGGAGAGCAATCGCGTGCAGGTGGTTCTGGAGCCGTAACACCCCCCAAAAATTGAAAAGGGCCCCGCAATCGGGGCCCTTGCTCTACATAAATTTGGGCAAATCCGGATTTTAGACCCTGGCCACGTTCTCGGCCTGCAGTCCCTTGGGCCCCTGCTTCACCTCGAACTCTACCTCCGCGCCTTCATCCAGGGAACGGTAGCCGTTTGCCTGGATGGCCGAAAAGTGTACAAACACGTCATCGCCGCTGCTTCTCTGGATGAAACCATAGCCTTTGGCGGCGTTAAACCATTTTACTGTGCCTTTTTCTCTCACTACTCTTCTCCTGATTCATTGTTCGCCCTGGCGCCAGGCGTCGGATCCAAAAACGAAAAAGCTACGAGCCGAGGCTCGTAGCTCTTTGGACTTTCGTTGGCGCGGGACGGAACAACCATTTCAAAACTTGCACCTGGATTATCTCAGATGGCGATCCCGCGGTCAAGTCCAATGTGGTATAAAATCTTGCGGAGGAACCAGATGCGCGAATGGGGGGTAGACTCCTGACCGGCGGCGAGGCAGAAATCCTGGCAGCCATCCGCCGCCGCGCGCACTTACCGGTGGGACGCGGCTTGGCGCTCGGTATCGGCGACGATTGCGCGATTTACCGTCCTCGGGGAGCCCGGGAAGACCTCCTTTTCACTACCGACCTGCTGGTGGAAGACGTGCATTTCCACCACCGGACGCACCCTCCCGCAGCGCTGGGCCACAAAGCGCTGGCGCGCGGATTGAGCGACATCGCCGCCATGGGAGGCGTGCCGCGCTTTTGCCTGCTTTCGCTGGCCGCCGGGGAGGGCGCGGACCGGCGCTGGATCGATCGCTTCTATCGCGGATTGTTGCGCCTGGCGCGCGCTTGCGGCACGCCTCTGGTGGGCGGCGATCTGGCGCGCGCGGCCAAAACGGCGTGCGATATCGTGGTCTGCGGCGCGGTCCCGCGTGGCACGGCGCTGCGGCGCGACGGCGCTCGCACCGGCCATGCGATTTACGTCTCCGGCCGACTGGGCGGCTCCGCTCTCGGCCTGGAACGTAAAACCGGCAAAGCCTGGTTGCGGCATCTGCGCCCGCAACCCAGGTTAGGGTTGGGCGTCTTTCTGCGTGAGCGCCTCTCCGCCTCCGCCGCGATGGACCTGAGCGACGGGATTTCGCTGGACTTGCGCCGCCTGGCTCTGGCATCCGGCCTGGAGGCGGCCATCGAGCCGCCGCCCCGATTTCCAGGCGCGAGTCTGGAGCAGGCTCTCCACGGCGGTGAAGATTACGAACTGCTGTTCACCGTCGCCCCCCGCGTCAACGTGCCGCCACGGTTTGAAGGCATTCCGCTTACCCGCATCGGCGCCATGCGCAGGGGCCGGGCGGGCGCGGTCTATTTGTCCGGTAAACTGTTGCCCGCGCTGGGCTACGACCACTTCCGAGGTTCCCGATGAGCGTTCCCGATGCGGCTCCCATACTGGAATTGATCGACGCTTTCCGCCGCTCGAAGACCATGTTCGCGGCCGTCTCGCTGGGCGTGTTCGAGGCCCTCGACGAAGGCCCCGCCGGCGCCGCCACTCTGGCCGCGCGTCTGCTGCCAGCCGGGGCCGCCACCGGCGCGCTCGAGCGCCTGCTGGACGCCTGCGTGGGTTTGGGGCTGCTCTCCAAACGCGACGGCGCTTACGCCAACCAGCCTGTCACCCAAACCTACCTGTGTGACCGCAGCCCGCTCTCGTTGACCGGCTACGTGCTCTATTCCAATGAGGCGCTCTACCCCATGTGGACGCACCTGGAGGATGCCATTCGCGAGGGCACGCATCGCTGGACCCAAACCTTCGGCTCGCAGGGATCTCTGTTCGACCACTTCTTCAAGACCGATGCGCGCCGGCGCAGCTTTCTGCGCGGCATGCACGGTTTTGGACAGCTAAGTTCGCCCGCGGTTGTGGCGGCTTTCGATCTCTCCCGGTTCCGGCGCCTGGCGGATCTGGGCGGCGCGACGGGACATCTGGCCATCGCCGCCTGCGAACGGTATCCCCAACTGCGCGCCGCGGTCTTCGACCTTCCGGTCGTCATCGGAATGGCGCGGGATTGCGCGGCTGCGACGGCCGCGCGAGACCGTATCGAGCCGATCGCTGGAGATTTCTTCCGCGACCGCCTGCCGGAAGCCGATTTATACGCTCTCGGCCGCATTCTCCACGACTGGCCGGAGGAGCGAATTCGGCTATTGCTGGCGAAGATTTACGAAGCGCTGCCGCCAGGAGGCGCACTGCTGGTCGCCGAGAAGCTGTTGGAAGAAGACAAATCGGGACCCACGCCGGCGCACATGCAATCGCTCAATATGCTGGTTTGCACGGAGGGCCGGGAGCGGACGGCGGCCGAATACCGGGCGCTGCTGCGCGAAACCGGCTTCGCCTTGGTGGAGGACCGCCGCACGGGCGCGCCGCTGGATGCGATTCTGGCAACTAAGGCGCGCCAGTAGAAGTTTTTGTTCGCCGTTTGTTCGCCGCCATAAGAGTGCCGGTAACCATCGGTGTGCGTATCGCATCAGATCATGTAGTGCTTACGGGTAGTGTGTCCGGATTTCACCAGGAACCTTCTTTCATGCCAATATACTTCCGCCGGCCACCGCGCCTATTCTCCAGTTCCTTTGTTCTAGCTCTGGCCTCCTTCCTACCCGCGTGGGCGCAATCTCAAGACGACGCCAGTGCCGCAAAGCCGGCCAGTTCCGACGGTGTCGCTCCTGCCGTGCTCCCCGCGCAGAACCCGCCGGACGCCGCTAACGGCGCGCAACCGGAAAAACAGGATAAGCGCGTTTTCGGAGTTTTTCCCAACTACCGGACAACGGACGGTAACGCCCCATTTCAGGAGATCACAAGCCATCAGAAGCTGCTCATCGGGTTGAAGGACTCGTTCGATTGGCCGGTCTATCCGGTGGGCGGGGCCTTCGCCGCCCTCTATCAGCTCGAAAATCAAAATCCGTCGTTCGGGCAGGGTATGAAGGGTTACGCGCGGCGCTATGGCACGGCGCTGGGCGACCAGATCATCGGCAACATGATGACGGAGAGTTTTATGCCGAGCCTGTTGCACCAGGATCCGCGCTATTTCCGGATCGGCAAACGCCGCGGCGGCAAGCTGTACCGGATGGGATATGCGGCATCGCGCATTTTCATCAGCCGCACCGATAGCGGCGGCCAGCAATTCAATTTCTCGGAGTGGCTCGGGAATGGGGCGGCGGTCGCCATTTCGAACGCCTACTATCCCGACACCCGCACCGTGTCCGACAACGTCCAAAGACTGCTGATCGCTTGCGCCACGGATGCTTTTT
>Ga0181525_10004161_pt1 | contig 11192 bp, 9 predicted proteins | sample PEATcosm2014_Bin_48_FD_121100 | JGI IMG/M metagenome (GOLD analysis project Ga0181525, IMG submission 121100) | Peatland microbial communities from MTU Mesocosm Facility, Houghton, MI, USA - PEATcosm2014_Bin06_10_metaG | ecosystem: Environmental > Terrestrial > Soil > Wetlands > Peat | place... | reverse complement strand
TTCGGCGGCTACAAGAACAGCGGCCTCGGGGTCGAGCGCGGCGAGTACGGGCTTGAGGAGTTCCTGCTCGCCAAGAGCATGATCTGGAGCGCCCGCTGACCGCGCGATGAACCACCGCCGGCCTGTGCTGCCCGGGGAGTGAGGCCGCGCTCGCCGTCAGCGGGCATGTGGATAGTCGCCAGAACGGATGCGTGGCTCCCAGTAACGGACGACTTGCTCCAGGCCGTCGCGCCAGCCGACCGCGGCGGGGCCGGTGATGCTGGTGCGCAGCGCCGCGCTCGGCGCGCCGCCCGGGCGGGCCCGGTCGTCGTCGTAGACGAACACTGGGTCGATGCCGACCAGCGAGCCGAGGTAGCCGATCCACTCCTCGCCCTTGAGCGCCTCGTCGCCCGACCAGTTGATGGTCGTCGCGGGGACCGTCGCGGCCGCGAGCGAGGGCGCGATGAACGCCCGCAGGTCGTCCTGGTGGATGAGCGCCTTCACCCAGTCGTATGACTTCGGCAGCACTATGGGGACGCCGTTGATGATGTCGGCCAGGAACATGACCGGCAGGCCGCCGTCGGCGAAGGTCCCGTACTGCACGTCCATCCGGCAGATCACGGTGGGCAGGCCGAGCACCCGGGCCATCGCCCGGACGGCGCCCTCGCCGGCCGCCTTGGTGCCGGTGTAGTGACCCATCAGCCGGCTGCCGCCGATCACGTCGGTCTCCACCGCCCGGTACCAAGGGTCGGGGTTCTCGACGTAGACACCGCTGGTTGACACGTGCAGGAACGCCCGGGCCGAGCGAGTGTGCCGCATCAGCAGGGCCGGCACCTCGGCGTTGGCCCGCATCCCGTCGTCGAAGTCCTTCGGGTAGACGGCGGCGGCCGTGTGCACGACGTAATCGAAGCCGGCCGGCAGGCCGCCGTAGTCGTCGGCGGCCAGGTCGACGACGTACGGGTCCACCCCGCGCGCTCGCCAGCTCGCCAGTGCCTCGTCGGTGGCCTCGACCGCCACCCCGGTGACCTCGTTGTCGGCAGCGAGGTATTTGGCGAAGGCGCCGCCAAGCCGCCCGGTGAAGCCGGTGACCAGGATCCGCTGGCCGGTCAGCTTGTCAGGTGCCATCGACTGCCTGCGCCCTTCTTGTCGGGTGAGGATCACGACCGGGGGCCGACCGCGTCGCGCAGCCGCTCGAAGGTAGCGGTCACCATCGCCGACTGGAGGTACTCGATGCGGATGCCGTGCAGTGCCTCCGGCCGGGTGAAGATCACCCGGGCCGCGCCGCCCTCGCCGCCGCCCACCACCGTGTCGGCCTGGCCGCCGAAGGCGGCGCAGGTGCCGGGCACGTCCGGGTCGGCGAAGGCGATGTGGTGCAGCCCTTCTCCCTGCCCGGGTCCCCAGATGCCGAGGCTGGTGCTGGCCATCTGGACCAGCTCGATGAACGGCGGCCCGGCCAGCGAGTAGCAGAAGCGCATCGGCTCGCCGGTGACCAGCGGCGCGGTGCGGACCGGCTCGAACCGCAGCCCGAGGAGCTCGCCGAAGTCGGCGGCGGCCTGCCCGATGTCGCGGACCAGCACTCCGACGTGGAAGAAAGGGACGTACTCGGCGTTCACGCCGGCCGCACCGCCCACGCCAGCGGCAGCGTGTTCACGCCCGAGCTGCGGCCGAACTCGGTGATCGGCTCGCCCGCGCCCAGCTGGTAGTCGGGGATGAGCTTGTGCCACTCCTCGAGCGCGACCCGCAGCTCACGCCTGGCCAGGTGCGAGCCCAGGCAGCGGTGCGGGCCGGCCCCGAAGGCCAGGTGGTTGCTTGTTCCCCGGTCGAGGTCGACCGCGGTGGCGTGGTCGTAGAAGGTGTCGTCGCGGCCGGACATCTTCAGCGCCAGCTGCACCATCGAGCCGGCCGGGACCGGGCAGCCGGCGATCTCGGTGTCCTTGGTGACCTTGCGCCCGGTGACGATGAACGAGAACGCGCGCATCATCTCCTCCATCGCCGCCGGGATGGTCTCCGGCTGATCGACGATCCGCTGCCGGTCGGCTGGATGCGTGGCCAGGTGGTGGAAGAAGTACCCGAGCATGCCCGCCACCGAGTCGAGGCCCGCCTGGACCAGGAACTGCCACCAGTTCAGCAGCTCGTCGTCGGTGACCGGCCGGTCGCCGATCCGCATGTCGAGCGACTTGGTGATCAGGTCGTCGGCTGGCTCGGCCCGCCGTTGCGCGATCTTCTGCGCCAGGTAGCGCTTGACGGCGTCGATCGCGGTGACCTTGCGCCGGATGACGTCGCCGGGGTCGCCGATCGCGTGGTTGATGTCTTCCTCAAGCGTCATGAGGTAAGGCAGGTCCTCCTCGGGCAGCCCGACGATCTCGAGGATCACCGCGGTCGGGAACTTCAAAGCGAAGTCGGTCATCAGGTCGCACGAGCCGCGCCCGGCCAGTTCCCCGATGAGGCTGCGTGCGCGCGCCCGCACCCGTGCGTCGACCTTCTCGATCTCGCGCGGTGAGAAGTAGGGGCCGAGCTGGCGCCGCCACTGCCGGTGTTCCTCGCCGCCGATCATGGCCGGGATCCACTTGTAGGTCGGATCCGGCTCGTAGGCGACCAGGGCCGTGGAGGAGAAGGTCTCCGGATCCTGCAGCACCGCCAGGATGTCCTCGTGCCGGGTGGGAATGAAGTAGCCGCGGCCGAACTCGTTCTTGACGACGGGCGCCTCCTGCCGCAGCCGGTCGTAGAAGGCCGTCCACTCGCCGAATGGCTTCAGTTCGTAGGGGCTGTAGTCGTGCACCGGGCAGGCGGGCGCGGGTTCTGGCTGGGCGGCGGTCACGGGCTTTTCCTTCCTCTCGGGTGCCGGCGACGGACCAGGGCCGACGGTCAGTGAAGGCTGATGGCCCGGTCAGGGATTGGCCCGTGTTTCATGGGTTGGCCCGTGCGTCAGGGACTGGGGAGGGCCGGGATGTGCTTGAGCGCGCAGCCGCCGTCGACCCGCAGCTGCTGCCCGGTGACGTAGCGGGCGTCGTCGGAGGCCAGGAACAGCACCGCCGCGCTGATGTCGCCCGGCTCCAGCCAGGAGATGGGCAGCGGGAACATCGCCGCCGACGCGGGCTCGAAGTCCTCCGGCGTGACCTCGTCCAGTTCCGGACGGAAGACCTTGTACATCGCCTGGTTGTGCAGCATGTCGGTGTTCACGTTGCCCGGGTGTACGGCGTTGACCCTGATCGACTCGGGCGCGAGCGCCATGGCCAGGTCGTGCACGAACCGGGCTATTTCCCGCTTGGACAGCGAGTAGCCGGCTCCGCCTGGCCCTTGCTGCCGCAGGTCGGTCGCGCCGCGGAACATCGCGGCGACCGAGCCGGTCGCGATGATCGACGCGCCTGCCCGCAGGTGTGGGTAGGCGGCGGTGATGACGTTGAGCACCCCGCCGAAGTTGACGTTCACTGTGTCGAGGAACGCGATGCCGGTCAGGTCGGGTGACAGCGCGGTGATGCCCGCGTTGGCGACCACGATGTCCAGCCGTCCCAGCTCGGCCACCCCGCCGTCGACCGCTGCGCGCACCTGCGCGGGCTCGCGCACGTCGGCCTGGAAGGTCACGCAGCGGCGGTCCTCCTTCTCCACCAGCTGCTGCGTTTCCGCCAGGTCGGCCGGGCTGGCCAGCGGGTACTGGACACATCCGATGTCCGCGCAGATGTCCAGGGCGATGATGTCGGCCCCGGCCTTCGCCAGCGTCACCGCGTGGCTGCGTCCCTGTCCGCGGGCGGCGCCGGTGACGACCGCGACCTTGCCGTCGAGCTTGCCCATGTGCGCTCCCGGGTGCCGCAGAGAGTCGGGTAGACGTCAGAGTGTAATCAGTCAACCAATATAACTGACCGATAACACGGAGGCTAGGCCACGGCACCTCATCCGTCAACGCCTGATTCTTAAGCCGCATGGCCTAAATCGACATTCCGGGCATAGCAGACATCAGGCATAACGCCGACTGGTTGCATATTGACAAATAAGTTATCTGTTTTATTGACATCACCGGATACGGGCTCTATACATCAGTTAAATCATCTGCCTACTTGGCAGGTCCGCCGTGAGCGGCCAGGAGGCCCTCTCCGACCAGCGAGGCTGGGAATGATCTCAACGAAGCATCGCAGCGGCGCCGGGAACGCTTCCCGCGGCGTTCCGCTGGTTCCTCTTACCGTGTTGGCCGCCCTGACCATCGCGGGCGCGGCCGCCTGCAGCAGCAGCTCAAGCACCGGCGGTGGCTCGGGCAGCAGCGCGACGTCGCCTGCTAGCGGCTCCGCCAGCGGCTCGGCGAGCGCTGTCTCATCCGCCAGCGCGCCGGCCGCGCTGGCGCCCTTCCTGCTGGGCAAGAAGGCGACCGGTACCCCGGTCAAGATCGGCTTGATCAACAACGAGGGCAGCTCGCCGGTCGCGGAGCCCGCGACCGGCGACGCGGCCGTGGCCGCGGCCGACTACGCCAACGACGAGCTCGGCGGGATCGCCGGGCACCCGATCCAGGTCGACCGGTGCAGCGAGAACGAGGACACCGCCTCGGCTACCGCCTGCGCCAACAAGATGGTCCAGGACAACGTGGCCGCGGTCGTCATCGGCACGACCGGCTTCGGCAACACCATGGTCCCGATCATCACCAAGGCGGGCATCCCGTACGTGTCGGCCACCGGCTCCAGTTCCGCCGAGCTGACCTCGCCGGACACGTTCATGTGGACCGGCGGCTTCCCGGCCGACCTCGGCGGCATGGCCAAGTACGCCGCCTCGAAGGGCATCAAGAAGGTCACCGCGTACGTGATCAACACCCCGTCCGCGATCGAGGGGGCGCAGTCGGTCGGCGCGCCGCTGTTCAAGGCGGCCGGCGTCGCCCTCACCATCGAGCCGGTTCCGTTCGGCGTCGCCGACGCCACGCCCCAGGTGACCGCCGGCCTGGCCGGTAAGCCGGGCGGGGCCGCGATCGTGGCGGACGCGGGCACCTGCACCTCGATACTCAAGGCGCTGACCACGGTCTCCCCTGGCCTGCCGACGATGGGCAACACCTCCTGCCTGAACACCTCGACCCTGACGGCGCTGGGCAGCGCGATGAACGGCGTGCGGATCATGGGCCGCTCCGACACGCAGTCCGATAGCCCGGAGGCGCAGCTCTACCGCTACGTGATGGCCAAGTACTACCCCTCCGACACCATCACCGGGGACACGGTCACCGGCTACCAGGGGATGCTCGGCCTGGTCCGCGCCCTGTCCACGCTGACCGGCGACCCGACGCCCGCCACGATCATCACCGCCATCAAGGCGGCGACGAACGTGCCCGTGCCGGCCGGCGCGGGACTCACCTTCACCTGCAACGGCAAGGCGATGGCGGGCCTGACGTCGAACTGCAGCGCGGGCGACGTGGTCCTCACGGTCCAGAACGGCACGGCAACCGACCCGCAGGTATTCAAGTAGGCCCTCGCCTGACGTAGAAAGGCGGCCGTGCCGGCATGAGCACTACCGTTCTGTTCCTGATCCTCGGTCTTGGCTCCGGTGCCGTCTACGCCTCCTTGGCGCTCGGCCTGGTGGTCACCTACCGAAGCTCCGGTGTGGTCAACCTCGCGTCCGGCGCGGTCGCCCTCTACATCGCCTACACCTACGCCTATCTCCGGATGGGGCAGCTGGTCGACCCGATACCAGGTCTGCGCCCGACCGCTGACCTCGGCACCGGGCCGCTCGGTTTCTGGCCGGCCCTGGTGCTCTCGCTGGCCGTCGGCGCCGTGCTCGGCGCGCTGCTCTACGTGCTGATCTTCCGCCCGCTGCGCGCGGCGTCGGCCGCGGCGAAGGCGGTCGCCTCGCTCGGGGTCATGATCGTACTGCAGGCCCTGCTCGCCACGCGGCTCGGCTCGGCCGCCGTCACCGTCGCGCCGATCTTCCCGGCGCACGTCTACCAGATCCTCGGCAGCCGGGTCCCCGGCGACCGGCTGTGGGCGGCGGCGGTCATCGTCGCGGTGTCGGTCGCCCTGGGGCTCTGGTTCCGGCTCACCCGCTTCGGCCTGGCCACCAGGGCCGCGGCCGAGTCGGAGAAGGGCGCCTTCGTCACCGGCCTCTCGCCGCAGCGCATCGCGCTGGTGAACTGGGCGCTGAGCACCGCCGTCGCGGGCATCGGCGGCGTCCTGATCTCTCCCATCGTCCCGCTCACCCCCGCCTCCTACTCGCTGTTCATCGTGCCGGCGCTGGCGGCGGCCCTGGTCGGGAACTTCTCCAAGATCGGCGTGACGGTGGCCGCCGCCCTGGCGATCGGGATGCTTGAGTCCGAGGCCACCTACCTGCAGACCAAGAGCTGGCTGACCCAGGCGGGCCTGCCCGACCTCGTTCCGCTGCTCGTCATCCTGGTATTCCTCGTCCTGCGCGGACGGGAACTGCCAGGCCGCGGCGCGATCATCGCCAAGTCGCTTGGCCGGGCGCCGCGACCGCAGGGCTACGTGGTACCCGGCGTGGTCATCGTCGTGCTAGGGCTCGTCTCGCTGTCCGCCACCCACGGAGCCGACCGGGCCGCCGTCATCACCACCCTCGTCATGGCCGTCATCGCGCTCTCCCAGGTGGTCGTCACCGGGTTCACCGGCCAGATCTCCTTCGCGCAGCTGACCCTCGCGGGCGTCGGCGCCTTCTCCCTGACGCGCATTCAGCACCAGCTGCACGTCCCGTTCCCGTTCGCGCCGCTGCTCGCCGCGGTCATCGCCATGATCGTCGGCGTGGTGGTCGGGCTGCCAGCGCTGCGCATCCGGGGGCTGCCGGTCGCGGTGACCACCCTCGCGCTGGCGGTGGTGCTGCAGGACCTGTGGTTCAACAACCCGGACTTCAACGGCGGCTACGCGGGCGCCCCGGTCGCCGACGCGCGGATCTTCGGTCTCGACCTGGGCATAGGCGCGGGCCGCGGCTACCCGCAGCTCGGCTTCGGCATCCTGTGCCTCATCGTCCTGCTCCTCGCGGCGGGCGGGGTGGCCGCGGTCCGGCGGAGCCGGCTCGGGGCGGAGATGCTCGCGGTGCGGGCCAACGAGCGGTCCGCCGCCGCCGCGGGGGTCGCCGTCTCCCAGGTGAAGCTGATCGCGTTCGCCATCGGCGGCTTCCTGGCCGGGCTGGGCGGCGCGATGCTGGCCTACCAGCAAACCAGCGCGGACTACAGCTCGTACACGGCCGTGGGCAGCGTGACCTTCTTCGCCACCGTGTACATCGCCGGCGTCACCTGCGTCTCCGGCGGAATCAACGCGGGGGTAATCGCCGCCGGCGGCATCATCTACACCCTGGTCAACAACGGCGTTCCGCTATGGATCTACGTCCTGCTTGTCGGCCTCCTGCTGGTCGGCGTCGTGCAGCTGGTGCGGCCGAAGTCCGCTCGGGCCGCGCTGGCCGTCGTCGGGCTGGTCACGATCGCGGCCGCGTTCCACCACGGCCCGGTACAGCTGGGCGTGTACTACGCGGCCATCAACGGCGTCCTGCTCATCCTCACCATCATCCTCAACCCCGAGGGGATCGTCGGACCGGCGCAAACCCAGCTCGCGGCCCTGCGCGCGCGGCTGCGCGCGCGCCGCTCCCCGGCGCGGGCCGTCCAGCCAGTCGCGGCGGCCGTGGGGGCGCAGGCCGATAAGGCCGGCGAGGCCGCGCCGGCCGCACTGGCCACCACACAGGGCCGGCCGCCGCGCGACCCCGCCAGCCCGTTGCTGACGGTGGCCGGGGTGAGCGTGCGGTACGGCGGCGTGGTCGCCAACGAGGACGTCAGCTTCGAGGTCTTCCCCGGCGAGATCGTCGGCCTGATCGGCCCGAACGGCGCGGGCAAGACCACCTTGATCGACGCGGTCAGCGGCTACGCGCGGGCCACCGGCTCGGTCGCCCTGCTCGGCCGCAAGCTGGACGGGCGCAAGCCGTTCCAGCGCAGCCGCGCCGGGCTCGGCCGCACGTTCCAGGGCATCGAACTCTACGACGACCTCAGCGTCAGGGAAAACGTGGAGGTCGGCACGACGGCGGCGCGCTCGGCCGGCGCGGCCAGGGTCCGCGTGGACAGCGCCCGCGCGGACCGGGAGCAGCCGTCGCGCGGTATCGACGCCTACTTCGAGATCCTCGGCCTGCAGGCGGTCGCCGACCAGCCGGTGCGGGAGCTGTCGGTGGGCCAGCGCCAGCTCGTCTCCGTCGCCCGCGCGCTGGCCGGCCGCCCGACGGTCGTGCTGCTCGACGAGCCCGCCGCCGGGCTGGACGCCACGGAGAGCCGCTGGCTGGGGGAGCGGCTGCGCGCGATCCGCGACGCGGGCACCACCATCGTCATGGTCGACCACGACATGGGCCTCGTCCTCGACGTGTGCGACCGGATCGTGGTGCTTGACCTCGGCCGGGTGGTCGCCGTCGGCTCGCCGTCCGACATCGTCGGCAATGACGAGGTCAAGCGCGCCTACCTAGGCACGACGCACGCGGGAGTGGAGTCGGCGTCATGACCCGCCGGGAGAATAAGCGCCGCCTTCCTGGCGGACCTGACATCGCGGAGGTGGTCTGGTGAACGCCCTACTGACGTGCAGCGGGGTCGACGCGGGGTACGTGCCCGGCCGCCCCGTGCTGCGCGACGTGAACATCACCCTCGCGGCAGGGCAGGTGCTCGCGCTGCTCGGCCCGAACGGCGCGGGCAAGACCACCTTGATGCTCACCATCGCGGGGCTCCAGGCGCCACTGGCCGGGAGCATCGGGCTCGGCGGAGTTCCCGTGCGACCCGGCTCGCCGCGGGCCGCGGTCAAGGCGGGGCTGGTGCTCGTGCCCGACGACCGCTCGCTGTTCAAGGAGCTGACCGTCACGGAAAACCTGCGGCTGGCGTCGCGGCGCGGTTCCACCACAATGGAGACCATCTTCGAGTACTTCCCCGAGCTCAAGCGCCGGGTGAAGGTCACGGCGGGCAACCTCTCCGGCGGCGAGCAGCAGATGCTGGCCATCGGGCGCGCCCTCATGCAGGACCCGAAGGTACTGCTGGTGGACGAGCTCAGCATGGGACTGGCCCCGGTCATCGTGGAGAAGCTGCTCCCGGTCATCCGCAAGGTCGCGGACGATACGGGGGCCGCGGTCGTGCTGGTCGAGCAGCACGTCATGCTCGCGCTTGAGGTCGCCGACACCGCGATCGTGCTCGCCCACGGCGACGTCGCGCTGCACGGCGACGCGAAGGCACTCGCCGCCGACGAGTCCCAGATCGAGCGCGCCTACCTCGGCCGGGCAGCGGACGCTGAAGGAGCAATCGAGTGACCGCACCCAATCCGCCCGCGCCCATCCCGGCCGAACCGCGGGCGCGGCGGTTCGAGGGCCAGGTGGCCTTCATCACCGGCGCCGCCCGCGGACAGGGCCGGGCCGAGGCGGTGCGGCTGGCCGCCGAGGGAGCGGACATCATCGCTCTTGACATCTGCAAGGACCTGCCGACGACCACCTACCCGGGCCCGACGCCGCAGGACCTGGCCGAAACCGCGCGGCTCGTTGAAGAGCACGACCGGCGGGCGGTCACCAGCGTCGCCGACGTGCGCGACTACGCGGCGCTGCGCGCCGCGCTGCGCGACGGGGTGGCCGAACTCGGCCGCCTGGACGTGGTGGTGGCCAACGCCGGGATGACGACGACCGCGCGGGCGTTGCCCGGTGGTGATTCCAGGTGCCCGGAGGCGCGGGCGGTCGCGTGGCGGGGTGCCGGGTGGACATCGCGTGGGTGTCGGGTGGCGTTCAGGGGGATTCCGGGGCCAACAGGGGCGTTGAGTCGCCTGTTACCCGCCTCATCCACGCCATCAAGGCGCTTCCGTGAAGGATTTCGGTTTTATGGAGACTTAATGGCGTGATAGCGCCACTAAGTCTTCATGATCATGGACCTGGGCGGTGAGGGCGGTTCCTGGAGGGCGGCGCTGGTGCCTTTGAGGCCGGTGGTGTTCTGGGGTTCGCTAGGCGACCGCCGGCATGACCTCTTCCGCCAGCCAGTGCAGCCGCTCGAGGTAGTGCTGGTAACTGCGGAGCCGGGGCAGCGGCGGGGTTACCTCGGTCACGCCGAGGTCTCCGATCCAGCCGAGCTGGTCGACCATCCGCTGCGCGTCCCAGGTGTCGAAGTCGTGGTCGTCGGCCTTGCCCACCTGGCCCGCGCCGAGCCGCAGGTTGGCGAGGTTGTAGAAGACCCCGACGGGCTGGCCGTGGTAGCCGGGGTGCGAGCGGATGCGGTCGAGGCCCTCGGCGATCCGCGTCGGCGGGAGCAGGCGGGGCGACCAGCCCGTGCCCCAGCGGGCGACCCGCGCGAACGTCCGGGCCACGTCGCCGGCGAACCAGAGCGGTACCCCGTCCGGCTGCCTGGGCTTCGGCTCGGCGGCGACCTCGTGGAAGCGGAAGAACTCGCCGTCGTAGCTGGCCAGGTCCGACGTCCAGATCCGGCGCATCACCTCGACGCACTCATCAAGCCGGCGGCCGCGGGTGCTGAAGTCCACCCCGAGGATGTCGAACTCGTCCTTCAGCCAGCCCACTCCGGCCATCAGGTCGGCCCGCCCGCCGCTCAGCCAGTCAAGGACGGCCCACTGTTTAGCCTGCACGACCGGATCCTGCAGGGGCAGGATGCTGACGTTCGACGCCAGCCGGATCCGCGAGGTGACGCCTGCCAGGTAGGCCAGCGAGGTCACCGCGTGCAGGTAGTGCGAGCCGGACAGCTCCACGTGCTCCGCAGGGACCAGGAAGTGCTCCGCCACCGCCAGCCGGCTGAAGCCGAGCCGGTCGGCCAGTGCCGCCACCTCGGCGATCTGCGGGCCGCCGACCTCGTCCTGCCACGGCTGCAGCAGGGTCTTCACCCGCTGGTTGTTGGGGATCGTCAGGCTGATCAGCATCCGCTCACCCGGGGCTCCGCTTGTGATCCTCCCGCATGCGCCATTAACTAGATGTATCATATAACCTATTTATCTAGAAGAGGCAGATGACATGGAGCCGCCCGCACCCCGTCCGCTCACCCTCTGCCACTTCACCGCGGTTGAAGTCGAGCCGCCGGAGTTCGTCGACCTGGCCGCGCGGGCGGGCTTCGCCGCCGCCTACCTGGGCGCGCGGGATCGACGTGAACGGGAACGACCCCGACCCGGCCCGGCTGACCGACCAGTTCGCAGCGCTGTGCGCGCTGTGCGCGGGGCACGGCCTCGGGGTGGGCATCGAGTTCATGATGTCCACCCAGGTGAAGACGCTGGCCGACGCGCTGGCGCTGATCGAGCGGCGGTCCGGCG
>Ga0181525_10004160_pt1 | contig 11193 bp, 10 predicted proteins | sample PEATcosm2014_Bin_48_FD_121100 | JGI IMG/M metagenome (GOLD analysis project Ga0181525, IMG submission 121100) | Peatland microbial communities from MTU Mesocosm Facility, Houghton, MI, USA - PEATcosm2014_Bin06_10_metaG | ecosystem: Environmental > Terrestrial > Soil > Wetlands > Peat | place... | reverse complement strand
TCCACGACTCCAGATGCGGCAGTTTCACGCGCAAGATCGCCGCCTGCAACTCGTCGAGGCGGCTATTGACCCCGAGTTCCTCGTGATGGTATTTGACTCGGCCGCCACGTGCGCGCAGGCTGCGCAGGCGCAGTGCGAGATCTTCACGATTCGTCACCGCCATTCCGCCATCGCCGAACGCACCGAGATTCTTTGACGGGAAGAAACTGAATGCCCCGATGTCGCCAAAGGATCCGACCTTGCGACCGCCGATCGAAGCACCGATCGCCTGCGCGCAATCTTCTACGACTGCCAACCCGCGACGCCTGGCGATCTCCATAATCGCGAACATCGGTGCCGGCCGCCCGTACAGGTGCACCGGGAGCACGGCGCGCGTTCGCGGCGTGATCGCCGCCTCGATAAGCGCCGGGTCGATATTAAACGTGACCGGGTCGATATCCACGAAGACCGGCGTGGCCCCCACGATCCCGATCGCCTCGGTGGTCGCGACAAACGAAAACGGTGTGGTGATAACCTCGTCGCCGGGCCCGACGTCGAGCGCTCGCAGCGCAAGGTGCAGCGCGTCGGTTCCGGAGTTCATCCCGATCGCGTAGGCGGTGTCCGTATAGGCCGCAATTTCGGCTTCGAGCGCCTGGCATTGCGGCCCATTGATAAAGTGGCCGGCTTCAAACACGGCCCCCACCGCGGCATCGATCTCACCTCGGATCGACCGATACTGCCGCGTTAAATCGAGAATAGGAATCATGACGTCTCCCGTACGAGTCCAGCAAGTCTTTCATAGGTACGCCCGCATTCGGCGCACGTGGCGGTGTCGTTCGCAAACGCAAGTTTGACGCCGCACTGACAGGCATACCCGCGCACGCGGGCCGGATTGCCGTACACCATGGCGTAGGCCGGTACGTCCTTGGTAACGACCGACCCAGCTCCCACAAAGGAGAATTCACCGAGCGTATGACCGCAGACGATGGTAGCGTTAGCGCCGATGCTAGCACCGCGTTTTACGATCGTCTCCGCGTAATCTGCCGAGGTGTTGCGGGGCACCGCGGACCGCGGCGTCGCGACGTTCGTGAACACCATGCTCGGACCGCAAAACACGTCGTCTTCCAGCACGACGCCTTCGTAGACCGAGACGTTGTTTTGAATCTTGACGTTATTGCCGATGCGAACCCGCGGTGAAATTAGGACGTTCTGCCCGATCGTACAGTGGCGCCCGATCGAAGCGTCCGACATCACGTGGCTGAAATGCCAGATTTTCGTTCCATCGCCGATGTCTGCGGGCTCGTCCACGTACGCCGACTCGTGAACGAAAAAGCTCTGCGACGTAGCGGTCGTCGTCATGCTAAAGCCTCCAAGGACGGATGCGGGAAGTCGGATCGGTGTTCCAACATTGCGAGCGTCGTGACGACGCGAAGACCTTCCTCGCCGTCGGTGAGGGGCCGGATGCCCCGTTCCACCGCATCTACGAAGGCGCGAACCTCCGTCTTTAACGGCTCCGCTTGGGTAAACGAAATCGTGCGAGGCTCCTCGCGCCAAAGCGTGGGCACGCCGCGCTCGTCTTCATGCTGGCCGCATGGCGTTAGCGTAAGGTCGGCTCCCGCACGGGAGTCGTTCAGGTGCAACACGCCCTTCGACCCGAAGACGTCGAGGCGTGACGAGCGTTCGGGGTCGATCCAGCTGACTTCGATGTGCGCCGTCCGGCCGCCGGTAAAGAGCAAATCGGCGTAAGCGAAGTCCCCCACCTGCGGGCGCACGAACGCAGAGGTCGTACCGCGCACGCGCTGCGGCGCTTCCTCGAAAATCTCCAGCGTGACCGCAATATCGTGCGGCGCGAAACTCCACCACACATTTTCTTGAGCGCGCAACTTGCCCCAGGAGAGCCTGCGCGACCGCACGTGCCTGACGTCTCCGATCGCGCCTTCCCGAATGAGTCCGATCATGCGCTGGACTGCGGGGTGATATAAAAGCACGTGGCCGACGAAGAGGGTACGGCCGCCTGCCCGCGCCGCCTGTACCACCGTCGCAGCCTCTTCTTCGCTCATGGCTAGCGGCTTTTCGACGAAGACATGCTTGCCCGCGGCAATCGCTTCGAGGGCGAGTTCCGCGTGAAGCGGAGCCGGGGCCGCGATGATGACCGCATCGATGTCGCGCTCTAGCAGTGAGACGATATCGAGTTCGAGTCCCGTATCGGGATATGCCAGAGCGATGTTGGCAAGAGCCGCCTCGTTGGCGTCGCATACGCTCTCGAGGATGCCTAGCTCGTGCGCAACGCGTATGAGGTTGACGCCCCAGTAGCCGGCTCCGATGACGCCGACCTTCACAGCATCACCACATTTTCAAATTGGTCGCGGTGCGCTTTGGTGGCGTTGCGAGTGTCGATCACTAGGGGCGCGGCGTCGAGCACGGCTGCGTAGTCCACCGTCGTGTGATCGGTGAGAATAACGACCGCGTCCGAGCGCTCGAGCACTTCACGCGAGAGTGGCATCGAATGCCACATTTCACCGTGCTCGTCGGTGAAGCTCGGCACGAACGGATCGTGATAGTCGATGCGAGCGCCGTCCTTGCGCAGCAGATCCATGACTTTGATCGCCGGCGACTCCCGCCAGTCCTCGATGTCTTTCTTATAGGCGACGCCGAGAATAAAGATCCTCGAACCCTTGATCGGCTTTTCAACCGCATTGAGCGCGCGCATGACTTTCTCGCGCACGAAATACGGCATCGTACAGTTGATCTCGCCGGCCAGTTCGATAAAGCGCACGTTCATATCGAATTCGCGCGCCTTCCACGCGAGGTAGAACGGATCGAGCGGGATACAGTGCCCGCCGACTCCCGGACCCGGATCGAACCGCATGATACCGAATGGCTTGGTTGCGGCGGCGTCGAGGACGTCCCATACGCTGATCCCCAAGCGATCGCAGAGCAACGTCATCTCGTTGACGAGCGCGATATTGACCGCGCGAAACGTGTTCTCGAAGACCTTGGTCATCTCGGCCACGCGTGGCGAGGAAACCGGGATGACGCTCGCGATGGTCTGTTCGTAAAAGCACGTTGCGACATTCAGGCACGACGCGGTCACCCCACCCACGACCTTGCTGGTGTTTTTTGTCGTGTACCTTGCGTTTCCGGGGTCGACGCGCTCCGGCGAGAACGAAAGGAAGAAATCTTCCCCGACACGCAGGCCCGAGCGTGCGAGGATCTTCAATAGCACTTCCTCGGTCGTCCCCGGGTACGTCGTGCTTTCGAGGCTCACGAGCTGTCCCGGGCGCAGCTGTCGTGCAACCTCGGCGGCCACGTTACGAATATAGGAGATGTCGGGTTCTTTGTTCGGCGTCAACGGGGTAGGCACGCAGATGACGATACAATCGCACTTGCCCAGCGACGAAAAGTCGGTCGTCGCGGTGAACTTCCCGCTTTCGACGATCTCGGCCAGCTCCCGATCGTCGACGTCGCGAATGTAGTTCAGACCTTGGCGGAGTTGATCGACGCGAATCGGATTGCGATCGAAGCCGATCACGTTGAAACCGACCTTCGCCTTCTCTACGGCAAGGGGCAAACCGACGTAGCCGACGCCGACGACGCCAACGAGCGCGGTTCGCTCGCAAATAGCTTTCTTGAGATCTTCCGCGCGTTGTGACGGCGCTTCGAGGAGTTTCATGGAGTGTCAGCCCCTACGGATGCGAAGTTGAAGTTTGAAATGTGTGCGCGCTCGACCGGAACGGTTTCCGGCCGCGTGGCGTGCGGTTCGGCAATGGCCGGCTCGACCGCAGCGGCGCGCTCGAGATACCGGGCATTTGGAGTAAAGTCGGGGACGAATTCTTTGAGGATCTCTAGGCATCGCATCGAGTCGCTGCGACGTACCGCGGCTCGTATTCGATCGATTCCGTCGTTGAGACGGGCGTAGTCGAGTCGCTGCTGCTTTGCGATGAATAACCGCTCGTGGCTCGTTTGCGAGAAGCCCTCGCCGTGCGTGAGAATCTCCTCGAACAGCTTTTCACCGGGGCGAATGCCGCCTTCGACGATCGCGATGTCGCGATGTGGCTCGAAACCCGAGAGCCGGATCACCTGTTCGGCCAAGTCGAGAATTTTGACCGGCAGGCCCATGTCGAGCACGAAGACCTCGCCGTCGATCCCCATCGACATGGCCTGGAGCACGAGCGACACCGCCTCGGGGATCGTCATGAAGTAGCGCACCATGTCGCGATGCGTAATGGTGAGCGGCCCACCGGCTTCGACCTGTGCCTTGAAGATGGGAACGACGCTGCCGCGGCTTCCGAGGACGTTACCGAAACGCACCGACACGAACTCGGTTGCCGACCCTCCCGCGAACGACTGGCAGATCAACTCTGCGACGCGCTTGGTCGCACCCATGACGCTCGTCGGATTAACCGCCTTGTCGGTGGATAGCAGCACGAATTTTGCGACGCCGGCGGCCGCCGCCGCTAGTGCGACGACCTTCGTTCCGAGCACGTTGTTTCGTACGGCCTCGCAGATGTTGTCCTCGACGATCGGGACGTGCTTGTGGGCCGCCGCGTGCAGAACGATGCGCGGACGATACGTCGTGAAGACGTTGCGAATCGCCGATGGGTCGGCGACGTCCGCGAGGATGAGCTTCGTGCGGTCGAATCGGTAATTTTCGCGCAACTCACGCTCGATGACGAACAGGCTGTTTTCACCGTGCCCGACCAGCAGCAAGAGTTGCGGATGAAAGGTCGCGATTTGACGGCAGATCTCGCTGCCGATCGAGCCGCCCGCACCCGTGACCATGACCACTTGGCCCTCGAGATGGGGACGAATTCCCACCGCGTCAATAACGACGGGATCTCGCTTGAGTACGTCCTCCAAACGAATGTCGCGTATGCGCGAGACCGTCACGCCGCCGCTCAACACTTCCGAGGTGGCCGGCACGACCTGGACCGACGGCCGGCTCTCCTCGGGGACTTCCATGCACAGCTCTTTGATGTGATTGATGAGTGGCAGCGAGGCCCCGGTGATGGCAACGATCACGGTATCGATATGGCGCGCTCGAATGAGCGCGGGAATGGCTTCGATCTTTCCGAGCACGCGCACGCCGTCGACGCGCCGGTCCGAGACGCCGTCGTCGACGCAGCCCACGACGCGCATCGGCATGTTGCGATCTTCAAAAATCGCCTTCGCGAGCTGGTGTGCGGCAATTCCGTGTCCGACGATCAAGACGCGCTTGGCATCGGGACGTCGCGTGATCCACCACCCGCGCAAGAGGACGAGCCCGATGCGCGAGAACATTCGCAGCACGAAGGCTAGCATCGCAGCGATGACGACGAGACGGCCGGATGCAAGCGAAAGCGGCGTCGGAAGCTGCTCGAAGAGCAGCGCGCAGAGAGCGCCGCCGATCGCGCCCAGCAGCAAGCGCACGACGTCGTGAAAGTCGAACGTACGGGCGCTTTCGTGCCAAAACTGCACGTAGGCTCCGAACAGGAGCAGGATGCCTGCCAGAATGAACAGCTGCTCGTGCGTTGCGGAGTGAATGTCGCCGACCAGAGGTGCGAGCGCGACGGCAAGCCCCACAAAGACGCAATCGGAGACGAACAAGGCCCCCCGCAACAGCGGCCGGATGCCCCGACTGCTGTTGGCCATCGAGATATTCACCCGTTCAGACTCCAGCTAGTACTGCGTGTAGAAGCGGACGATCGGGAGCTGGGCGGCCGCCACATACGGCGGTCCCACTTCGATCCACACAGCTTCGTGTGAATAGAGCGCAATCTGATTTGGATCTCCGGTGTATTGCGTCCAGTTGCTTGCGTTCAGCGCACCCGAAGGCGCCTGAGCCGTATACACCTCAACCACGCCCGGGAAAGGCCCGAATCCGCTTCCGCTCAGCGTCTGTCCCCAAACGTCGACGAAATTTCCAAGCGTAAAGAGCGAGGCGCTCTCCTTCGCACTCGACAGAATTTCTTGATGGACGTAACCGCTTGCGTCGTGCGTGTGAATGTTGTAAAAGCACGTCGCGTAATTCGAAAACCCACTTTCGAGCGGTCCCGGTTTATAGAAACCGATCGAGTCGGGGATTGCGTACCACTGACCGTTCACGATTAGCCCGACGAACGAGTGTACGTGAAAGCTGTTGTCGACCATGGTCGGCGCGCACTGAATGTTATCCACGACTTGCGATTGACCGCCGGTCGCGGTGTCGCCGCGCGTCGGCGTGAACATCCCGGGCTTTCCGTCGGTTTTGCCTTGGCCCAGGACGAGCTCGGCGGGAAGGGTCGGTGCGGGTGCGGGCGTTGCGGTTGCCGCGGCCGTCGTCTCCGCGATTGCGTTCGGCGCGTTCGCGTTCGCGCCAGGCGAGCTGCCGCCCGGCAGAGAGCTCCCACCGCAAGCAACCATGCTCACGGAGACGAGTGATGCGAGACACGCGTTGTGCAGCTTCATGGGCTCATCGTACGCGAGCGAGTCCGTGCTGCTAAGATTCAGCCCGCTCATACCCGTTGGGACAGTCGGCCCCATAACCGGGCCCATTGCGCGCTACCGCCTCGGCGCCGGCTGCGCAACGATAGACCATCATGCGATTCGATGCGCTTCTACAAGCCGTATGGTCCCTTCGCAGCGCCGCGCGGGAGCTGCTCTACGATGCCCGCGAGCGCGCGCGCTTCCCCCAAACGGTCTTTGGATCGCGCGTGATTCTGCGAGGAAGCGAGCGTATCACGATGGGACGCAGCGTGTTTCTCGATCACGGCGCCTACCTGAATCCAAGCACCGTAAACGGCGGCCGCGGCTATATTCGAATCGGGGACAACGTGGAGATCGGTCCCTATAGCGTGCTCTGGGGCGGCGGCGGACTCACGATCGGAAGCAACGTTCATCTGGGCGCGCACGTCCACATCACCACGCAGCAGGGCCGTTTCGCCGATTCACTTCAAACGAAAGGCTTTACCGTCGACGTCGCTCCGGTGACTATTGGCGACGGGGTATTGATCTACTCGGGAGCGATCGTCGTCCCGGGGGTCAGCATCGGCGCCGGCGCGACCGTTGCGGCGGGAGCCGTGGTGGTCGACGACGTGCCGGCCGGTGCTTTTGTCGCGGGAGTCCCGGCGCGAGCGAGAATTCCCGCAACGAACGCTTAAGCGCTTTTGGGGATCCAGGGTCGGGGGATAGCGACCACCGCGCCGATCGCGGTCCGATTGGGATTTTCCAACACGCGAACGACATCGATGCTCGATTCAAAACCGCGCGCATAGATGGTCACGTGCGACGTGCTGCGCCCCCAGGCGCGCAACACGCCGCGCACGTCGTCGCGAGATGCCACGCTTGCGGGCATCGTCACTTCGCCGGAGCGCGCCCTGGCTTCGAGCCGTGCGGCGAGATTGACCGTCGTTCCGAAGTAGTCGGTGCTGCCCGGCGTTCGCAGCGCAATGCATGGCCCGAACGCAAAACCCGCACGAACGCGTAGCGGGACCCCACCGGGCGCAAGATCGCGAACGGCGGTATCCATCTCGAGGGCGGCCTCGAGGCACCGCGCCGGGCTTCGGAAAACCGCCATGACCGAGTCACCAAGCGTCTTCACGACCGCACCCTGGCGTGCCTCGGCGATCCGCCGAACGCGGGAGACGTGTTCTTCGACGATCCGAAACGCGGCTGCGTCTCCCGCTTTGGAGTACATCAACGTCGAGTCGACCAGGTCGGTGAACAGAACGGCCGACGGTTCCGGGACGATAGCGATATCCAGCATAAGCCACCCCTCTAGGCTGGGGTGTGCATTCTTCCCAACCAACCGTGCGCTCTAAACCTAGGTCACTAAAAAAAGAACCGGCCGCTAGGCCGGTTCTTTCTTCTGCTCCTGGTAGATCAGGGTTGGCGGGTCTTTCTTCTCGATGACGTCCTTGTTGATAATGCACTTCTTCACGCCTTGCAGCGATGGAAGGTCGTACATCACATCGAGCATCGTCTCTTCCAAGATCGAACGCAGGCCGCGGGCGCCGGTCTTACGACCCTGCGCCTTGGTGGCGATGGCGACCAACGCGTCCTTCGTGAACTGAAGATCGACGCCGTCCATATTCAAGATCTTCTGGAACTGACGAACCAGCGCATTGCGCGGCTCGGTCAGGATGCGGCGCAAGGCCAGTTCGTCGAGGGCATCGAGCGTGACGACGATCGGCAAACGTCCGATGAATTCGGGAATCAGCCCGAACTTGAGCAAGTCCTCCGGCATAAGGGCCTGGAGCATCTTGCCGGTATGTTTGTCTTTCTTTCCCTCGGGACTGGCGCGGAAGCCCATGTTGTTCGCGCTCACGCGCGACTCGATGATGCGTTCCAGGCCGTCGAACGCGCCGCCGCAAATGAACAACACGTTGGTGGTGTCGATCTGGATGAACTCCTGATGCGGATGCTTGCGCCCGCCCTGCGGCGGCACATTGGCCGTCGTACCTTCGAGTATTTTTAGCAGCGCCTGCTGCACGCCCTCGCCCGATACGTCACGGGTGATCGACGGGTTTTCGCTCTTACGGGCGATCTTGTCGATCTCGTCGATGTAGACGATGCCCTTTTCCGCCCGCTTCACGTCGTAGTCGGCAGCCTGAATGAGTTTGAGTAAGATATTCTCGACGTCTTCGCCGACGTAGCCGGCTTCCGTGAGCGACGTCGCATCGGCCATAGCGAGCGGCACGTCGAGAATCTTTGCCAGCGTTTGCGCGAGATAGGTCTTACCAGAACCCGTCGGCCCGACGAGCAGGATGTTGGACTTTTGCAACTCGACGTCGTCGGCCGTTCCGCCGGCGTTGATGCGCTTATAGTGGTTGTACACCGCGACCGCGAGCGATTTTTTGGCGCGTTCCTGACCGATCACGTACTGATTGAGGATGTGATTGATTTCTTTCGGTTTCGGAATGTTGCGCAGCCGCAGGTTCTCATCGACGTTCTTGTAGAGCTCTTCTTCGATGATCTCGTTGCAGAGCTCGATACACTCGTCGCAGATGTAGACGCCGGGGCCGGCGATCAACTTGCGCACCTGCTCCTGCGATTTACCGCAGAAGCTGCACTTCAGCTGACCCTTCTCGTCTCCGAAGCGAAACATCGGTTTGTCGGGCATCCTTTCCGGGCTATGCCGGCTGCGGCAAGGCTCCACGGTCTTCGATAACGCTATCGATTATCCCGTAGTCCTTGGCTTCTTCCGAGGTCATGTAGTAGTCGCGGTCGATGTCCTTGAGGATCTGCTCGATCGGCTTTTTCGTGGTGTGCTCGTAGATCCGCGCGATGGTGTGGCGGGTCGCGATCAGGTCGCGCGCGGCGATCTCGACGTCGGTGGCCTGGCCGCCAATTTGAGATACCCACGGCTGGTGGATCAGAATCTTCGAGTGCGGCAGCGAGTAGCGCTTGGTGGGCGCACCGCCGGTCAAAAGCACCGATCCCATCGAGGCAGCCATCCCCATGCAGATGGTGGCAACGTCAGGCTTAATGAACTGCATGGCATCGTAGATGGCCAGGCCCGCCGTCACGCTTCCGCCCGGCGAGTTGACGTACATGTCGATATCCTTGTCGGGGTCCTCTTTTTCCAAAAACAGCAACTGCGCGATAACCAGATTGGCCAGATGGTCGTCGATTGCGCCGCCCACAAACACGATACGGTCTTTGAGCAGGCGCGAATAGATGTCGTACGCCCGTTCGCCGCGCGCGCTTTGCTCCACCACCATCGGTACCAAATGACCCATGTTTCCCCCAAATCTCCGTCTATTAGTCGCGCTCTATAACTCCGCTGTTAGGCGGAGAGTTGCTTAGGTCTTCTCGACGACCTTCGCATTATCGATCAAAAATTCGAGGGTCTTGTTTCGCAAAATCCCGTCCATGAGCGATAGAACGTTATTTCCAAGGGCTTTGCGGATGCGTTCCACCGGTTGCCCGTACTGCCGCGAGAGCGCGCCGAGCTCTTCGCTGATATCGGCCGGCGTTGCGTGGATATTTTCGGCTTTTGCGACGGCCTCGATCAGAAGGGTTCCCTTCACTCGCGAAAGCGCGCTCTCGCGGTATTCCTGGCGCAAGTCGTCGACGCTCTTGCCCGCTTCTTTAAGGTAATCGTCGAAACTGACACCGGCGCGCGCTGCTTGCGTTGCCGTATCGTTGATCATTGAATCGATCTCACGCTCGACCATCACTTCCGGTAACGGAAAATCACGCGAAGCCATGAGTTTGTCCATCAGCGCGTTGCCAACCGCACGGCGGCCGCGCGCCTCGGCGATGGTCGCCAGACGTTTGCGGACGTCCTCGCGCAGCGACGCGAGGGTTTCGTTGTCGGAGATCGATTTCGCGAAGGCGTCGTCGAGGGGCGGCAATTCGAGCGCTTTCACGTCGTGAACGGTCACCGTAAAAACCGCGGTCTTGCCGGCGAGGCTCTGCTCGTGGTAGTCGGCGGGGAAGGTCGCCTCGACGTCCTTCGTCTCGCCCGCCTTCATGCCGGCGATGCCGCTGGCAAAGCCCGGGATGAAGCGGCCTTCATCCAGTTCGGTCATTTGGCCGTTGGCGGTGCCACCTTCAAAGGGCACACCATCGACCTTCCCCTCGAAATCCATCGTCACGACGTCGCCGAGCTCCGCGGCCCGCTCCACGGGAGCGAGCGTCGCACGCTCCTTCGCCAGGGCCTCGATGCTACGCTCGACGTCCTCGTTGGTGATCTCGATGGGCTCGCGCTCGACCTCGATGCCCTTGTACTCCCCAAGCGGGATTTCCGGACGAACGTCCACCGTGGCCTTAAGCCGCTGCGGCTTGCCGTCTTCGGAGGGCAGCATCTCCATCTTCGGGCGGTCGACCGGGTCGAGGTCGTGCTCGCGGACCGCCTTGGCGTACACCTCCGGCACCACGTCCTCCATCGCCTGGCTAGCGATGGAGTCCGCGCCGTAGGTCTGTTCGAAGACCTTGCGAGGGACTTTGCCGGCCCGGAACCCGGGCAGCTTGACGTTCTTCACGAGGCGACGGAAGGCGCGCTCTTCGGCGGCGGCCAGTTCTTCAGCCGTGATCGGAATCTCCAGCTCCACTTGGGTGGGCGCTAGGCGGGTCAGCGTCGAGGTACTCACGGGTCAGCTCAATCCTTACAACGAGGCCATGAAAATACGGAAAGGGCGCTTCGGCACCCATGCGCCCGCGCCCCTTACAAATAAATGGAGCGGAAGACGAGATTCGAACTCGCGACCCTCGCCTTGGCAAGGCGATGCTCTACCACTGAGCTACTTCCGC
>Ga0181525_10004159_pt1 | contig 11195 bp, 4 predicted proteins | sample PEATcosm2014_Bin_48_FD_121100 | JGI IMG/M metagenome (GOLD analysis project Ga0181525, IMG submission 121100) | Peatland microbial communities from MTU Mesocosm Facility, Houghton, MI, USA - PEATcosm2014_Bin06_10_metaG | ecosystem: Environmental > Terrestrial > Soil > Wetlands > Peat | place... | reverse complement strand
GCAGGCGGGGGCTTATCTGGCGGAGACAGGCCAGAGCATCGATGACTACCTCACCCTGTTCGGTCAACAGGCGAACCGACTCAGCGAGCAGCTTCCGGACTTTCCCGTCGCTGTCTCCGGTGCCTGGGCCATTTCCACGGCGCTGCTGAGCGCCGACGCAGAGCATCTGGCTAACCTCTGCGCGTTCTTCTCCCCGGAGCCAGTCGCGGCCGAGCTGTTCCTGCAGCCCGCCGTCGCCGTCGATGATCCACTGGGGCTTGGCGAGTTCCTGCGATCCCCCGCCCGGTTCCGTGCGGCGGCCAGCCAACTGCACCGGCTGTCACTGGTGAAGGTCGACGAGGCCGCTGACCATATCCGGATGCCGCGGTCAGGACAAGCCATCACTAGGGGCCAGCTAAGGCAGAATCCGGATGGGTCGTTCCACGCCTACCGGACAGCGGTGGACACCCTGCTCGCCGAATCCAACCCGGGCCATCCGGACTGGGCCAGCAACGACCCGGTCTACGATCTGTCCTGGCCGCATATCCAGTCGGAGCGGAACTTCCTCTATACGGCCAACCCGGCGCTGCGCCGCCTCATCATCGACCAGGTACGACGGCTCCATCTGGGCGGCGGTAAGGCCGAGACGTTGCAGTTCGGGCAAGACGCGCTGAAAGTGTGGCGGGAGCGACTCGGCCCCGATGATCTGCACGTGCTGACACTGGCGGTGGAAGTGGCGGCCGAGATGCGGGTATTGGGGTCGGCCGCGGAGGCGCGCGGGCTGTCGAGGGAGACGCTCCGCCTGCTGACCGAGCGCTATGGCAAGGACCACGAGATAACCCTGCTGTGCGCACGCCAGCACGGCGCCGACCTGCGGGCCAGGGGTCAGTTCGGTGAGGCCCTCGAACTGGACCTGGACCTACTGCCTAGGTTTGAGCGCGTTTACGGTCCGGATCACGAGCGTACGCTGAGCCTGCGTGACGGCCTAGCCTCCGATTACCGCCGGGTCGGCCGTTTCCCCGAGGCGCTGCAGGTCGATCAGCGGAATCACGCTGATCGACGGCGCATCCTCGGCGGCAACGACCCGATCACCCTAGTCTGCCATCATCTCGTGGCATTCGACCTGCGCAGCCTCGGCCGGTATACCGAATCGTTGGACATCGCGCGTACCGTCGTTAGGACGTTCGCCGCGCTGACCAACCCGGAGAACCCCCACTGCCTATATGCGCGAATGGGGTTCGCGGTGGCGCTGCGGAAGGCCGGCCATCACTGGGACGCACTGCGTGAGAGCGAGGACGTAATCCAGCGCTGCCAGGCATACCTAGGCCTGGATCACATATACACGCTGCGCGCGGCGATAAACCTGGTCAATGACCGGCGGGCGGTGGGTGATCTCGCCGCCGCGGTCGAGTTGGGTATCCAGGTCGGAGATCGATACCGCCAGGCCGGCCTTCCGGTCGACTTCGGGTACGCGGCGTTCGTGGGCCTTGCGTCAGTGCTGCGGGCGAGCGGGAGCGCGGCGGAAGCGCGGCGATACGACCTGCAGGCCATGGAAGGGTTCATCGACACATACGGTGACGTCCATCCGCTGACCCTGCAGACAACCGTCAACTACGCTGCCGACCTCGCCGCGTGCGGTGAGTTGCCGGCCGCCATCAGGCTCGGCAGGGATGCGCTTGCCAGGTCTCGGGCCTCCCTTGGCGAGGATCATCCGGACACGCTGATGGCGGCATCCAACCTGGCCCTTGACGAGGCCGCGGCGGGAAACCAGGCCCGGGCGGACCGGCTGCTCGCCGACGTACTGCGCCGGTATGCGCAGACCCTGACCGCGGAGCACCCGCAGGCTCTGGCAGCCGCGCGGCGGACCAGGCTGACCGCAGAGATCGAGCCGTTGCCGACAGGGACCCGCGGCCGCGGGGCGGTTTCCCGTGGGCGCCTGACACCACCCGGGTGACCGGGCGAGACTGGTTCGGTGTGATCGGGGTTGACATGGGAAGGTGTGTCGTGGTCGGAGCGCGAGTTCAGCGGGAGGGACGGGAAACATTTGGCGGCTACTGCTGTGTGGCCTGGCGACAGTTATCCGCTGGGAGCCACCTACGACGGGGCCGGGACCAACTTCGGTCTGTTCTCCGAGGTAGCCACCCGGGTCGAGCTGTGCCTGTTCGACGACGACGGCCAGGAAACCAGGGTCGACCTGCACGAGGTGGACGGCTTCGTCTGGCACGGCTACCTGCCGGGGATCAGCCCCGGCCAGCGTTACGGGTACCGGGTGCACGGGCCCTACGACCCGGCGTCCGGGAACCGCTGCAACCCGGCCAAGCTGCTGCTCGACCCGTACGCGAAGGCGATCGAGGGCGCCGTCACCTGGGGTCAGCCGGTCTTCTCCTACCAGTTCGGGCACCCCGACCGGCGTAACGGCGCCGACTCCGCGCCGTACGTGCCCCGCTCGGTGGTGGTCAACCCGTTCTTCGACTGGAACCTGGACCGGCCGCCGCGCACGCAGTACCACGAGACCGTCATCTACGAGGCGCACGTCCGCGGCCTGACCAAGGAGCATCCGGTCGTTCCCGACGAGCAGCGCGGTACCTACCTGGGCCTGGCGCATCCGGCGATCATCTCGCACCTGCGAGGGCTCGGGGTCACGGCGATCGAGCTGATGCCGGTCCATCAGTACGTCACCGACAGCTACCTGGACGACCGGGGGCTGCGGAATTACTGGGGCTACAACACCATCGGCTTCTTCGCCCCGCACAACGGCTACGCCGCCAGCGGCCGCCGCGGCGAGCAGGTGCAGGAGTTCAAGACCATGGTCCGCGCCCTGCACGAGGCGGGGATCGAAGTGATCCTCGACGTGGTCTACAACCACACGGCCGAGGGCAACCACCTGGGGCCCACGCTGTCCTTCCGCGGCATCGACAACTCCGCCTATTACCGGCTCGTCGACGACGACCGGCGCTACTACATGGACACCACGGGTACCGGGAACAGCCTGCTCATGCGGCACCCGCACGTGCTGCAGATGATCATGGACTCGCTGCGGTACTGGGTGCTCGAGATGCACGTGGACGGGTTCAGGTTCGACCTGGCCGCCACCCTGGCCCGCCAGTTCTACGAGGTGGACCGGCTGTCGGCGTTCTTCGACCTGGTACAGCAGGACCCGGTGGTGTCCCAGGTCAAGCTCATCGCCGAGCCCTGGGACGTGGGCGACGGCGGCTACCAGGTCGGCAACTTCCCCCCGCTGTGGTCGGAGTGGAACGGGAAGTACCGGGACACGATCCGGGACTTCTGGCGCGGCGAGCCCGCCAAGCTGCCGGAGTTCGCCTACCGGCTTACCGGGTCCAGCGATCTGTATCAGCAGGACAGCAGGCGCCCGGTCGCCTCGGTCAACTTCGTCACCTGCCACGACGGCTTTACCATGACCGACCTGGTCACCTACGACGGCAAGCACAACCAGGCCAACGGGGAGGACAACCGGGACGGCACCGACGACAACCGGTCGTGGAACTGCGGCCACGAGGGTCCCACCGACGACAAGGAGGTGCTCGCCCTGCGGGCCAGGCAGAAGCGCAACTTCCTGGCCACCCTGCTGCTCTCGCAGGGAGTCCCGATGCTGCTGGCGGGCGACGAGATGGGACGCACCCAGCGGGGCAACAACAACGCCTACTGCCAGGACAACGAGATCTCCTGGGTCGACTGGGCGGTCCGCGCCGAGGACGACCAGGCCCTGTTCGACTACGTGCGCAGGCTGATCCGGCTGCGCGCCGACCACCCGGTGTTCCGGCGCCGCCGGTTCTTCCGCGGCCAGGCGGTCCGCGGCGGGCGCCAGCGGCTGCGGGACATCGCCTGGCTCACGCTGGCCGGCGAGGAGATGACCGACCACGACTGGGACGCGGGCTTCGTCAAGTCGCTGGCCGTCTTCCTGAACGGAAGGGCGATCAGCGAGCCTGACCGGCGCGGCGAACGAACCCAGGACGACTCCTTCTTGCTGCTGTTCAACGCCAGCGAGCACGACCTGACGTTCACGATCCCGCCGCGGCGGTATGGCCCGCGGTGGACCAGGGTGCTGGACACGGCCACGCCCGGGGCGGAGTTTGTAGACGATGGCGCCGTCAAGCCGGGAGACAGGATGACCCTGATCAATCATTCGACCCAGTTGCTGCGCCGTGGCTGAACAGCCGGGTTACCCGGGTGCCCGGCGGGTCCCCGGTTCGACGTACCGGCTGCAGTTGCGGCAGGGCTTCGGCTTCGCCGAGGCTGGTCGGCTGGCCGACTACCTCGCGGACCTGGGGGTGACGCACGTCTACCTGTCGCCGATCCTGCAGGCCAACCCGGGATCCGCGCACGGTTACGACGTGGTGGACCACTCGCGCGTCTCGGTCGACCTCGGCGGCGAGGCAGCGTTCCGTGCCATGGCGGAGCGACTGCATCACCATGGCCTCGGGGTGGTGGTCGACATCGTGCCCAATCACATGGCACGCCCGACGCCCGAGTGGCGCAACCGGCAGCTGTGGTCGGTGCTGTACGAGGGCAGGGCGTCGAGGTTCGCGCACTGGTTCGACGTCGACTGGGACGCGCAGGAGGGCAAGCTGCTGATGCCGATCCTGGCCGGGCCGCTGGAGAAGTGCCTGGGCGATCTGGTCATCGACACGGCGCTGCGCGACCCCTGGCCCGACGGGGCTGACGGGCACGCCGGGCCGGTACTGCGGTACTTCGACCACGTGCTGCCGCTGCGGGACGGGGTCGCCGACCTGCCGCTCGGCATGCTGCTCGCCGAGCAGCACTACCGGCTCGCCGACTGGCGGGAGACCGCGACGCAGCTCAACTGGCGGCGGTTCTTCGACATCGACTCGCTCATCGCGATCAGGGCCGAGGACCCGGACGTGTTCGAGGCAACCCACCGGGTGCCGCTGCGGCTTGCGGGCGAGGGCCTGATCGACGGCCTGCGGGTGGATCACCCGGACGGGCTCGCCGATCCCGAAGGCTACCTGCGGCGGCTGGCCAGCTCGACCGGCGGTGCCTGGGTCGTAGTGGAGAAGATCCTGGCTCACGGCGAGGAGCTGCCGCCCTGGCCGTGTGCGGGTACCACCGGCTACGACGCGCTAGCCCTGGTCGGCGGCCTGTTCGTGGACCCCGCCGGGGAGGCGCCGCTGACCGAGGAGTACGTCGCCTTCACCGGCGGGAAGCAGCGCTTCGATGCGGTGGAGCAGGAGGCCAAGCGCTACATCGCCGAGGGCGCGTTCACGGCGGAGTTGTCCAGGCTGACCCGGCTGCTGTCCCGCGCGGACTACCCGGCCCTGGTCGGCTTCGACCCGGGCGACCTGTACGACGTGCTCGTCGAGCTGCTGGCCGCGTTCGGCGTGTACCGCGCCTACGTGACCCCGGGCAAGCCGCCGCCGGACGCGTCGGTAGCCGTGCTGACGGCCGCTGCCTCCGCCGCCCGTGACCGGCTTGAGGACCGGCTGCACCTCGCCGTCGATGGCCTGACGACCGCGCTGCTCGGGCTCGGCGGCGGGCCGGAAGACGCCAGCAAGCAGGCCGCCCGCGACGAGCTTGTGGTGCGGTTCGGCCAGACCACCGGCCCGGTGCTGGCTAAGGGAGTGGAGGACACCGCCTTCTACCGCTGGCCGCGGCTGGCCGCGCTGAACGAGGTGGGCGGCGACCCGGCTGTGTTCGGCGTGAGCCCGGCCGAGTTCCACGCCGCGGCCGCCCGCCTGGCCGCCCGGTGGCCGGCCACCATGACCACGCTGTCCACGCACGACACCAAGCGCCAGGAAGACGTCCGGGCCCGGCTGGCCGTGCTCGCCGAATGGCCGCAGGAATGGGCGCATCAGGTCGCCGAGTGGCACGGCCTGGCCATATGGCTCAGCGACGGCGCCGCCGCCCAGGCCACGCAGCGGGCACCGGAGCCCGACCTGGAATACCTGATGTGGCAGACGCTGGTGGGCGCCTGGCTGATCGGCGGCGAGCGGCTGCGCGGTTACCTGGCGAAGGCCATGCACGAGGCCAAGACAAGGACCTCGTGGACGGTGCCCGACCCAGGCTACGAATCGGCCGTGCTCGGCCTGGCCGACGCCGTGCTCGGCGATCCGGAGCTGACCGCGGGCATCGCCGGCTTCGTGGCCAAGATCGCGCCCGATGCGAGAGTGAACTCCCTCGGCGCCAAGCTGGTGCAACTCACCATGCCTGGAGTGCCCGACGTCTACCAGGGCTGCGAGCTGGCCGGCCTGTCGCTGGTGGACCCGGACAACCGCCGGCCGGTCGATTACGATCGCCGCAGGCGGCTGCTCGCCGCGCTGGAAGCCCGCCCGGATCAGGTGGTCGGCCTGGACGCGGAGAAGCTGCTTGTGACCTCCCGCGCGCTGCGGCTGCGGCGCGAGCATCCGGACTGGTTCGCGGGCGGCTACACCCCGCTGGGGTGCGAGGGCCCGGCCGCGGAACACGCCGTCGCCTTCCTGCGCGGCGGCCACGCGGTCACCGTGGCCACCCGGCTGCCGGCCGGGCTGCGCCGCCGCGGCGGCTGGGCCGACACCGCCCTGCCGCTGCCCGAGCTGCACTGGCGCGACGTACTGACCGGGGCCAGGCACGCCGGACTGCGGCCGCTGCTTGCCGATCTGACCTGGCGGCTTCCGGTCGCCCTGCTCGTCCCCGAGCGGGTCTACCTGCAAGAAGCGGAATACGGGGCGGACGGGACCTCTCGGTGAGGACGTTCAGCGTGTGGGCTCCGGCCGCCGCCGACAAGGTCGAGGTGGAGGTCGCGGGGCGGCGTTACCCGATGAGCCCGCAGCCCGCCGCCGGGGCGTGCTCGGGCTGGTGGAGTGCGGACGTGCCGGACGCGGCGGCGGGCATCGACTACGGCTTCAGCATCGACGGCGGTGAGGTGCTGCCCGACCCGAGGTCGCTGCGGCAGCCGTTCGGTGTCAAGGGGCTGAGCCGCACCTATGATCACGCCGCGTTCCGCTGGACCGACCCGGGCTGGCGGGGCGGGCCGCTGCACGGATCGGTGATCTACGAGCTGCATCTCGGCACGTTCACCGCGGAGGGCACGTTCGACGCCGCCATCGGACGGCTGGACCACCTGCGTCACCTCGGCGTGCACACGGTCGAGCTGATGCCGGTCGCGTCGTTCCCGGGCCGCCACGGCTGGGGCTACGACGGGATCAACCTGTGGGCGGTACACGAGCCCTACGGCGGGCCCGACGGGCTGAAGCGGTTCGTGGACGCCTGTCACGCCCGCGGCCTGGCCGTGCTGCTCGACGTGGTGTACAACCACGTCGGCGTCGGCAACCGGCTGGACGCGTTCGGGCCCTACTTCACCGACGCGCACGTGACGCCGTGGGGTCCCGCCGTCAACCTGGACCAGCCGGGCTCCGACGGGGTGCGCGCGTTCGTGCTCGGCAACGCGCTGATGTGGCTGCGCGACTACCACCTGGACGGGCTGCGGCTTGACGCGGTGCACGCGCTCGAGGACCGCCGGGCGCTGCACATCCTCGAGGAGCTCGCGGCCGAGGTGCAGGCGCTGGCGGCGCGGCTGAACCGCGAGCTCGTGCTCGTCGCCGAGTCCGACGCCAACAATCCAAGGCTGATCACCTCCCGCGAGGCGGGCGGGTACGGGCTCATCGCGCAGTGGAGCGATGACTTCCACCACGCGGTGCACGCGGCCGTCACCGGCGAACGGCAGGGCTACTACTGCGACTTCGGGTCGCTCGCGGCGCTGGCGAAGACATACACGCGGGTGTTCTACCACAACGGCATCTGGTCCGCCTTCCGCGGCAGGACCCACGGGCGCAACGTCGACGTGTTCCGGGTGCCCGCCCACCGCTTCCTCGGCTACCTGCAGAATCATGACCAGATCGGCAACCGGCCCACCGGCGACCGGATCTCCGCGACGCTGTCGCCCGACCTGATCAAGGTCGCGGCCGGCCTGGTGCTGACCGGGCCCTACACTCCGATGCTGTTCATGGGCGAGGAGTGGGGGGCCGACACCCCGTGGCAGTACTTCACCGACCACATCGAGCCCTGGCTCGCGAAGGCGGTCGCCGAGGGCCGCAAGAACGAGTTCGCCGGGTACGGCTGGGGTTCTGCCGAGGTACCCAACCCGCAGGATGAGGCCACCTTCCTGCGCTCCAAGCTGGACTGGGCGCAACGCGACCGCGAGCCGCACTTCGGCATCCACGCCTGGTACCGGGAGCTGATCGCGCTGCGCCGGGCCAGGCCCGAGCTGACCGATCCGCGGCTCGAGCGGGTGCACGCGGACTTCGACGAGCAGGCCAGGTGGCTGCTGGTGCAGCGCGGACGGCTGCGGATCGCGGCCAACCTCGGCACCGGATCCGTCCGGCTGCCGCTCGGTCAGCCGGGCATCGGCCTGCTCGCCGCGTCCAGCCCCGGGGTGGCCATCGAAACCGACGAGGTGACGATGCCGTCCGCCACCTTCGCCGTGATCGAGACCAGGACGAACGTGCCGGACCAGAGCTTACGGTCGCAGCCCGCGGCTGGGGCGGACCAGGCGGAAGACCATCAGGACGGTCTGCAGCGCGGTGATGCTCGCCAGGCCGACCCAGCCGACGGTAAGGATGTGCTGCTGCACGAACAGCGGCGCGTGCGTCCAGCCGTAGACCAACCCGGCGGCAATCGCGGCGACGAGGAGGAAGGCGCCGAGCATCTTGCCCGGGCCACCCGAGCCGCCCTGCTCGGCCCGGGCCTGATGGGCCCAGCGGTCGCGCTTGATCCCGGCCAGCACGTTCGCCCAGGAGGCGGTGGCGCAGGCGACCCGCATGATCAGGTACAGCTCGACGGGGAGGAGCAGCACGGAGCAGAGCAGGTCACCGGCGGTACGGTTCGGCACCCGCCAGGCGAGCCTGAGGTTCAGCAGCGCGGCGATGCCCGGCGGGATCGCCCACAGCCAGTTCCACACGTACTGGTGCACCATCAGCGAGGCCGTAAGCAGCAGGACGAAACCGATCCGGGTCAGGCCGTTGGACATAAGGCCGAGCTGCTGGCGCCACAGGGTGACGGTCCACTTGTTCACCGTCGAGTGGACAAGCAGCCGGGCCATCCCCTCGTCCCACTTGCGGCGTTGCGCCCACAGCGCGCGCATGGTCAGCATCGGCCCGGCGTAGGCGCGCGCGCTGACCGAGACGTTGGCCGAATACCGCATCGCGCGCAGGTCGCCAGTCAGTTGCATGTCCTCGACCTGGGCGCTGGTGTCCCACGGGCCTTTAGTCAGGTTACGTTCCGCCACCGCGCGCAGCGCCTCGGCGCTGAACAGGGAGGCCTGGCCGCCGAGCACATAGGTCTTGCGGTTACGCCGCAGTGCGTCGGCGATCCAGGAGCCGAACTCGAGCCGCTGCATCCGGATCAGCAGCCGTGCCATCGGCGAGGAGCCGGCCCGCTGGTCGAAGGTGTACCGGGCCATCACCCGACGGCCCGGTCGGTTACGCGGCGCGTGAGCCGGCCGGGCCGAGCTGGGCGAGGGCGGCGGACGAGGTGCGGAAGGAGGTCTCGAGCACGGCCTGCCTGCGCCGGGGATCCATCAGGTTGATCCCCATCGCGGCGAGGTCCGCCGGACCCGGGGTCAGCACGGTCACCCGCTTGCCGCGGGCGGCAAGCGCCCCGGCCTGCCTGAGCACGGCCCGGGTGAGCAGCTGGCGGATCTGCCGCTCGATCCGCAGGTGCGGCTGGAGCGGGTGATCGGCGTGCGTGCTCGCCAGCGGCGCCAGCACGTAGATTTCCTGCACGTCGGTGCCGGCCAGCACGTCGAGGGATGTCGCGGATCGGACGCCGCCGTCGACGTAGCGGCGTCCGCCGATGACCGCCGGACAGTACCAGCCGGGAATGGAGCAGGACGCGACCACCGCATCGGGCAGCGACGCGCGGGGAGCGCCGGGCTGGCCGAACAGCACGCGCCGTCCGGTGTCGTAGTCCACCGCGGAGATCCAGGTGCTACCCCGCACCCAGGTCGGCGCGTCGCCGTCGTCGGCCCGCCGGGGACCGCGGTGCAGCGTTTCGACCAGGGACCGCAGCGCGACGTGCTGGCCGCGGCCGTGCGGCAGCCAGGCGCTCGCGGCCACCCACGGCGGCACCCGGTGCGGCTGAAGCAGGGCCGTCCACGCCAGCGGCAGCGAGCCCGGGCGCAGGTACGGCAGCGGCGGCAGCGGGCCGTCCCGGGCGGCGAGCACGACGGATTCGCGCAGCGCCCCGGTGGCCTCGCCGCGCTGCCAGGCCACCATCTCACCGACCGTCGCGCGGCAGCGCAGGGCGGCGGCGAGCACGCTGCCCGCGCTCGTGCCGACGATGACGTCGGCGTCGCCGACCGGGTCGGCCAGTCGGTCCTGCAGGCAGGCCAGCGCGCCCGTCATCCAGGCCGCCCCGAGCACGCCGCCCGCGCCGAGCACCAGGCCGGTGCGGGGGCGGGAGCGGTGCTTCGCCTGCTCCGGACCGAAGACCACGGCCGCCACGACCACCTCCGCCAGTCACCACGCTTACCCGAACGCTGACACACGTGATGATGCCACTTGAGTTAACTGTAGGCGCTGCGGATCGCTAAGCCTACGGCGCGCTCAGCTGCAGCTCTGCTCGGCCGCGGTGGCGAGCGAGGAGAATGTCCAGGGGTTTTCCGGTGCGTCCGGGCCCTGCAAGGTCTTGGGCAGGCCACGGGGGAACCTGAACGACGCACGCGACCAGTACCACCGGGTTCCGGCCGGCGAGCAGGCCTTTACCGGCTGGCTGAGCGTCACCACGGCGGCCACCGGGTACACGGTGCCCTGGGCGCAGCTGGGGTTGCAGTCGTCCAGCTTGTACGTGCCGCTGCCCACCGCCGCCGCGGCGGACCAGGTGGTCCATGTCATCGCGGACAGGGTCGCGGTGCCGTCACCGGACAGCGGGCAGCCCGCCGTGCAGCCGGGCTCGTGCAGCGGCGCGGCGTTGATGTCCTGTCCCGGGGCCAGGAACGTATCGGCGGCCGTCTGCGGCACCGGGCTCTGGGCAACCGACGGGGACGCGTCCGCCGATGCCGAGGCGGTCGGCGACGCCGCCGACGCACCGGGGCCTGTCGCGGGCGCGGGGCTGTTCGACGAGCCGCATCCGGCCAGGAGCGCTGCCCAGGCAAGCGTGGCGGAGGCGATGCCCGGCCGGATCTTGCGCGAAACCGCGGTAGCCATGATCCCCCACCCCCGTAGGTGATACCACTGCTCGTTCGGCATGAATATCACGGCGAGCGG
>Ga0181525_10004158_pt1 | contig 11197 bp, 7 predicted proteins | sample PEATcosm2014_Bin_48_FD_121100 | JGI IMG/M metagenome (GOLD analysis project Ga0181525, IMG submission 121100) | Peatland microbial communities from MTU Mesocosm Facility, Houghton, MI, USA - PEATcosm2014_Bin06_10_metaG | ecosystem: Environmental > Terrestrial > Soil > Wetlands > Peat | place... | reverse complement strand
TGCATGATCTTGGAGGCGCGGAGCGTGTCGCGGCGGTGGACTACCGTCACCGACTTGCCGAACCGCGTCAGGAACATGGCCTCTTCCAGGGCGGAGTCGCCGCCGCCGATGACCGCGATGTCATGGCCGCGGAAGAAGAAGCCATCACACGTGGCGCACCAGGACACCCCGTGTCCGCCGAGCATCTTCTCGCCCGGCACGCCAAGCTCCTTGTACCTGGAGCCGGTGGCGATGATCACGGTCTCGGCCAGGTACGTCGCGCTGTCCGTCCGCACCACCTTGGGGGTCGCGGACAGGTCCACCGACGTCACGTCGTCCGGCACCAGCTCGGCGCCGAACCGCTCGGCCTGCTTGCGCATCGCGTCCATCAGCTCGGGGCCCATGATCGCGTCAGGGAACCCGGGGAAGTTCTCCACGTCGGTGGTCTGCATGAGCGCGCCGCCCGCGGTGACAGAACCCTCGAAGACCAGCGGCTTAAGCTGCGCGCGGGCCGCATACAGGGCCGCGGTATAGCCCGCCGGGCCGGAACCTATGACGATGACGTTCCGGACTTCGCTCACTTCTGCCAACCTCCATCAACCCCTCATCCGAGTGGCACTCCAGTGAACCGATACTAGGGCGCTTAGATTCCCGGTGGCAGGGTCGCGGTGTCGAGAACGTCCTTGCTGGTCGCCGAGCAGCCCGGGGCCGCCCAGCCGGGAGCCACCACCAAGACCAGGTCACCGGAGGTCCGGGACGCCACGATCACGTAGGCGGGCCGGCCCTGGTAGTGCGCGCTCTGCGCCAGGACGGGCGCGGTCCCGCCGGTGATGCGCAGCACGCAGGCCCGCAACTGCTGGGGCGCCGCCTGGACGGCGCCGGGCGCGTAAGACGATCCGTTCAGCGCGGCCTTGACCTGCCGGCTGAGCGTGCCAGGCAGGTAGTTGGTGCCGCTGACCACCAGGTGGAATGAGCCACCTTCCTCCTCGGCCCCGGCCCGCGGCAAGCTGTGCGGGTTCTGTGCGGTGGCAGTTCCCGCGGCCGGGGAGGCGCTCGGCACCGGTGCCGGCGCGGACGCGGCGGTGACGGCCGGACTCCCGCCGATCTGGGCCAGGCCGTAGCCGAGCCCGGCAAGCACCACGGCGGCCGGCGCGAGCACGCGCACCGCCACCAGTCGCAGCCGGCGGTTCCCGGCGCCGATCCGGCCGGCCAGCCACCCGGGCCTCGGGCGGGCCCGCGGCCGGGATAGCACGGCCCGTTCGGAATAATTCTCGTTTCTTTCCGCCACCTCGGCCGCGAGCACCAGGTCAAGGCGGTTCGCCAGGTCGGCGGGGAGGGCCGGCGGCGGCACGGCCGCGAACAGGGTGGAAACCTCGGCCAGATCGGCGTCCAGGGCGGCACAGCGGTCACATTCGGCCAGGTGAGCGGCGAGTGCCGTGCCGCGCCGCCCGGTAATGAGCCCAGCACGGAACTCGGCCAGGACCCCTGGGTCGAGATGGGTGCTCTGCCCACTCATGCGTCTCCTCCCTGCGCAGGTGAGACGCTCTCACTCGCGGATCGGTTCCCTCCGGTATCACCCCGAAGGTGAGCGACGTAGGGGAGCAGGCGGGCGCGGGCCCGGGCGCAGCGGCTCTTGACCGTGCCGGGCGAGGTATCGAGGATGGCCGCCGCATCGGCGACGGAGAAGCCCAGCATGTCTACCACCACCAGCGCGGCGCGCTGCTGGGGCGGCAGGATCCGCAGCGCGGCATTGACGTCAAGCCGCACCTCGGTCGCGGACGCCGGGTCGGTGCCGTGCGCCCATAGGGCCTCGAAGGCCTGCTCGTCGCCGGCGGACGTGACCGGGCGCGCGGCCTTGCGGCGCAGCCGGTCGAGCGAAGCGTTGACCACGATCCGGTGCAGCCACGTGGTCACCGCCGACTCGCCGCGGAAGTCACCCGCCCGGCGGAACGCGGAGACCATCGCGTCCTGCAGTGCGTCGGCCGCCTCCTCCGGGTCGCAGACGGTGCGCAGGGCTACCGCCCACAGCCGGTCGCGGTGCCTGCGAAAGAGCTCGCCGAACGCCTCACTGTCTCCGGCCACGTGCCGACGGAGCAGTTCGGTGTCCGAAGGTGCCTGCCCGTCGGCGTCCTGCATGCGACATCAGCCCGATTGGCCCGCGGCCGAGCCGCGCACGACCACGTTGTAGATCTGTGCCTCGTACTCGTTCGTGGCACCGGCCAGCCGCGGCAGGTAGCTGATCCAGATCAGCACGTAACGGCCGGTGGCACTGCTCGAGACGTTGAACGTCATGCTCCCCACGGCGGCGGTTGAGCTGGCTACCTGGGTAAACGTGGCCAGCGTGGCCGAGGAGGACTGGGCGTCGTTGCCGATCTCGATGTCGACGTGGGCGCAGCAGATGGTGCCGAACTGAACCACAAGCTGGCTCAGCCGGACCGACTTGCCCATGTCGAGGATCAGCCCGGTGCCCTTCTTCAGGTTCCCGAACGCGGGATAGCCGTCATAGAAGTCCGTGTGCCAGAACGTGCTCGGGCTGGCGTCGATCGCGTACTTCGCATCGTCGCCGTTCTCGTCCCCGCCGGCGCCAAGCGGGTCGAAGCTGTTCGCGCTGGCCGGCTTGAGCAGGACCGCCGCGGCCGCGGCGGGGCCGGTCGGAATCTTGCCGCTGACCTTCGGCGTGCTGCCGTGGCCCAGGCTGTGGCTGATCGAGTAGCCCGCCACGCCGATGGCGGCCAGCACGATCACGATGAGCGCGCCGACCAGCAGCCGGGTCGTCATGGAGCGCCCGCGGGCCAGCGGCTTGCGGTCGGCACGCCTGCGTACCGGGCCCGTGGGCGAGCCCGCGGTCTGATACGGATTGGTGAAACCGCTGCTGGAGAAGGCGCCATCGGCGGCCGGCGGCCGGGCCGCGGGCCGCGGCCCGGCGGCGGCCGCGGACACGGGCGGGAGCAGGGACAGCAGGGAGTCAGGCGGCGCGATCTGCGCCAGCGCCTCGGCGAGCATCGCGGGGGTGCTCAGCGCCGGGCCGTGGCGGCTTGGCCGCTGGAACAGCGCCCGGCAGGTCACGTCGTCGATGTTGGCGGGCACCGCCGCGGATATCTGGCTCGGCGTGCACACCTCCCGGTCGGCGACCGGCGCGGGCGGCAGGAACCCGATCCCCTGTAGTGCCCCGTCGGCGCCCGTCATCGCGGGCCAGTAGCCGGTGAGGGCCGCGTAGAGCAGTTGCGCGAGGCCGCGGGCATCGGCGGCTTCGGTCTCGGCCGAATCCTCGGCACCGATCTCGGCCGGGCCCGCCAGCGCGGCGTCGACGCCGAGCCCGCTGATCTTCACCCCGCCGCCCGGCGTCCAGTGCAGGCAGGCAGGCGCCAGCCGCAGGTGCGCCAGCCCGAACGAATGCGCGACCGTGATCGCCCGGGCCGCCTCGGCGATCAGCGCCGCCGCCCGCAAGGACTCCAGCGGACCGTCCGACAGCATGTCGAGCAGGGACTCGCCGGCGACCCACTCCATCACCAGGTACGCGAGATCCCGAGCGTCCTCAACGTCGAAGACCTGGGCCAGGTGCGGGTTTCCTACCCTGCTCGCGGCCCTTGCCGCGGTCACCGTCTCGGTGATCCGCGGGAAGCCCGCCGCGAAGGTGAGCACGGTCACCGAGCGCGCTAGGGTCTCATCGGTGGCTTTCCAGTACGTCCAGCCGGCGCCCGCGTTCATCTGGTCGACGAGGCGGTATCGCCCGGCCAGCCTTGTTCCTGGTTCCGACGTGTATGTGCTCATAGGTTGACACCCATGCTAATGCCGCCCGCTCCGCTGCCGCCCGATCTGCCCGCCGAACTTTGCGCTAACCGTCCTGAGCAAGAATCCGAACTCGGCGATCCGGAGCTTGCGGGCGCAGGCCGCGTAGAGCAGGATCGCGCCGCCGCCGCCGATCACGGTCACCGCGAGGCCGTATACCCGGCTGGGGTCGTGCACCAGGTGGGCGGCGCCGTACATGACGAGCAACGCGAACAGCAGGCCGGGAACCGCGGCCAGGTGCATGCGCGCCAGCGACCGGGCCACCGCCCAGCCGTCGAGGCTGCCGACGCGGCGCAGCAGCAGGATCCAGCCCGCGAACGCGCCCACCAGGTTGGCGACCCCGTACACGACGGCGAGGCCGGCTACCACGTCCGCACCCGGCAGGACGGCCAGCGCGATCAGGGCGCCGGCGATGCCGAGGCACATCGTGAGCAGGCCGACAAGCGCCGCGGTGCGGCTGTCCCGGAACGAGTAGAACACGCGCAGCTGGAGCTGGGTCACCATGTACGGGATCAGGCCGAGGGAGAACAGCCCGAAGACCTCGCCGATGTAGCGTGCGTCGGTGACCGTCTCGCGGCCGTGCGCGAGCAGGAACTCGGCGAGCGGGCCGCCCAGCACGAAGAGGTAGATGGCGGCCGGCACCACGATCACCGACGACAGCCGGATGCCGGTGGAGAAGTCCTCCCTGACCTGGGAGTACCGCCGGCCGCCGGCGTGCTCGCTCATCCGCGGCAGCAGTGCGGTGATCACCGAGATGCCGATGACGGCGTAGGGCAGCTGGAACAACTGCCAGGCGTACGCGTAGGCCGAGTAGCCTTCGGCCTGATGCCCGATTGATGCCTTGTTCGCGATGATCTGCACCACCAGGTAGCCCGCCGCCTGGGTGAGCACGTACGCCGACATCCAGCCGGCCATCTGCCGGATCTCGCCGAGTTCCCCCGACTGGAAGCCGAGCGCGGGCCGCCACCGGAATCCGACCCGGCGCAGCGAAGGGTAGAGCGCGGCGGTCTGCAGCACGATGCCCGCCGTGGTGCCGAAGGCAAGCAACAGGACGCCGGCCGACGAGATCGTGGTCGCGGACTTGTCCAGGCCGGACACGATGTACAGGGTGCCGAGGGCGATCACGACCACGTTGTTGACGGTCGGCGTCCACATCGGCGCGGCGAAGCTGCCCCGGGTGTTGAGGACCGCCCCGATCAGCGCGTTCATGCCGTAGAAGAAGATCTGCGGCATGAAGAAGTACGCCCAGATGATCATGACGTGCCGTTCGGAGCCGGTGATCGAGCCGGCGTACAGGTCGGCGATCGGCGCGGCGAACGCGGTCCCGACGATCGTGACGCCGAGCAGCGCCAGCACGCCGAGGGTGAAGATCCGCTGCGCGTACGCCTCGCCGTGGTCCGGGTAACGCTTGGCCGCGCGGACCAGCAGCGGCACGATCACGCTGGTGAAGACCCCGCCGAGCAGCAGGTAGTAGATCGTGTTCGGCAGGTTGTTGGCGTTGTTGTACGCGTTGCTGACCGCCACCGAGCCGAGCGCGTAAAGCAGCACGAGCGTGCGCAGGAACCCGGTACCGCGGGAGATCAGGGTGCCGACGGCCATCCCGGCGCTGGACCTGAGCAGGTCGGACCGGCCCCGCGCGGACGGCGCCGGGGCGCCAGGCGTCCGGCCGGGCTGCCGCGGCCCGACCGGTCCCGGCGACCTCAGCGGCGGCCCGGCTGGTCCCGGCGGTAGGATCGGCGCGGTCGGCGGGGCCCCGGTGGGCGCCGTCGGCGTGAACGTGGGCTGCGGGGCTGCGGGCGTCGGCGTGAACGTGGGCTGCGGGTATCCGGGCCTGCCGCCCCGCGGGGCCCGGCTGCCTCCCGTGGGCCCGGCCGCGCGCCGCCAGCCCGGCGGCGCATCGGGCGCTGCTGGCGCCGGGCCACCCGGCGGTCCGGGCCGGGGCGCACGCGACGGCCTGGCAGGCGGGGCGGGCCAGCTCAGCGCCATCGGCAGCGTAGTCTCGGCGGCGGTCGGGCCGCCGCCGAGCACCGGGCCTGCCAGCGGCGGCAGCGGGTCCGGGACGGCGTGCCGGCCGCGGCGCGGGAAGTCCGGGTCGTCGTAGTCCTCGTAGTCCGGGTCTTCTCGCCCGTCCTCAGGCGTCGTCGACCCAGCGCCGTGCGTCGGCCAGGTCATCCGGTGCCTCCGTCGGGGATCGCGTGCCTGCTTCGAAGCTACCTGGTAGGCCGCCCTCCGTGCGGGCACCATGGGCACCATCGGTACCGGCGTGCAGCCACCGCCGGACGCCGCGGTATATCGAGGTGAGGATGAGAACGCCGATGGCCGCGCCGATGAGGAACAAGATCGCCCGCCCGTACCGCGTCGACTGCAGCGTGAGCTGCCGGTTGGCGAACGGCAGCGGCGTTCCGTTCTTGCTGGCCAGGCTCAGCCTGATGACCGTCGACCCCTCGGGCGCCGAGTTGATGGGCAGCTTGATCAGCACCGGTTGCCCGGGCTGCACCGTGACCAGGCGCTGGTAGTTGCCGATCGTCAGCTGTGACGGCCGGCCCGCCGAGTTGACCACGCTGGCGTTCAGCTTGACCTCGATGGCCTGATGCAGGCCGTTCTCGATGGATACCGGCACTTGCCCGGAGGAGCCGCCCATCGACACCTGGATCGAGGTGATGATCTTCACCTTGTCCTCGGCGTCCTTGACGTAGTCACGCAGGTCCTTGGCCAGCGCGAGACCCTCGGCGGCGCCGTCCCGGCGCCAGGCGGCCGACTCGGTGGCGGTCAGCGCCTCGTCGAGCGAGGTCAGGTAGGCCGGCTTGGCCTGGGCGAGCATGGACTCGTACACGCGCAGCGCGCCGCTCAGGGCGCGGATCGTGGTCAGGTAGCCCTGGCTGAGCTCGCCGGGACTGTCCTTGCTGGCCGGCGGCGGCTGGCGGGCCAGCTTGCTTTCCGGGTCCGGCGTGGTGGCCAGGCTGCTCAGCGTGGTCGGCGTCAGCCACGGCGCGCGCGCGGTCTCGTCGAGCAGGTCGCTGGCGAGCGCGGCGGTCGGACTCCAGTTGTAGGGCGGCGCGATCACCACGGACCGGGACGAGTTGGGGGCTTCGGCCGCGATCATCGCGGTCTCGGCCAGGAATTGCTGCTCCACTGCGAACTGGGTGCTCTGCGGCAGGACGCCTGAGCTGCTGTCACCCTTCCTGAGCACCCCGGTGAGGACCTGGTCGGCGAGCAGCACCCGCATCGTGGTGCCGGCCCCGGTACGGATCGAGGTGACCGCGTCGTCCGGCTCGAAGACGGCGGAGTTCGCGGGCGGCATCTCGCCGCTGTTCAGCACGACCGTGCCGATCCCCTCCTCGGCGGCGAGGCTGGTCAGCACGCTGAGATCGGCCATGCCGCCGGTCGGCCAGGCGATCGACGGCTGATAAGAGCCGCCGAGCACGTCGTGCGCCACCGCATCCCCGAGCGTGTAGGCGCCCGCGATGTCGGCGTTCAGCCCCTGGTGCACCAGCGCGGCCACATCCACGTCGGCGTAAGGCACGATGACGGTTGGCTGACCCGCCGTGACGGCCTTGACCGCGGCCAGCCACTTGACCGCGGCCTGGTCGGCGGGCTCCTTGGTGAGCCTGGTCGAGCCCGGGCTGTCGGCCACCTGGTAGGGATGGGTCATCGCGGCGGCGTCGCCGACCAGCGACGGGTCGATGAACCAGGTCAGATCGGCCTCGGGGTGCGCCTGGCCGGCCGAAAGCAGCGCGGCGAGCCGTCCGTCCTGGCCCAGGCTGGCGGCCAGGCCGTTGCCGGTCAGCGTGGTGCACGGCGCAGTATCGGCGAGGGCGGCGCACACCTGCTGGTGCGGCTGGTCGATGAGCGGCCAGACCCAGGCGATGCGCAGCGGGCTGGCCGCGTGCGAGGATGGCCAGAAAGGCAGCAGCGTCTGCGTGGAGGCCAGCACTCCGCCTGCTATGTCGCTGAGCTGGACGGTCAGCGGGTACACCCCGAACTGGCTCATGCCCACGGAGCTGACAGCGAATGAGGCCCGCCAGGCCGCGGTGGCGCCGGGCGGCACGCTGGCCGCGATCGGGACCGGGTTGCCCGCGGGCGCGACCTCGACGCCGCCGCCCTTGCCGAGGTAGGAGTCCATCTGGTCACGGGCGGAGAACTGGATCGGCGAGGAGTACAGCTGCACCACCAGGCCGGCCTGGGTCTGGCTGGTGGTGTTGCCGATCGTGCCGGTCACGGTGACCGTGCCGCCGGGACCCGCGACCTGCGGGCTGAGTGAGTCGATGACCATCGACACCGTCCCTGACCCCGCGGCGGCCCCCGCCGGCAGGGCCAGAGCCGGGAGGGCCAGACCCGGGAGGGCCAGCGCCAGCTGGGCCAGCGCGGCCACGGCGAGCGGCGCGACGGCGAACAGGATCCGCCGCAAGCCGTTCACCGGTATAAAGCCGTGCACATTTGAAATGCTATTGCCGTACCCTCAATGGCCGTGCCTATGAGCGATGAACAGCGGAGGGCTGCCGCCGCGCTGCTGCGCGAGCGGGTCCCGGCGGCGGCCGAAATCGGCCGCTTGTTCGTCCGCCACGGCTACCAGCTCGCCCTGGTCGGCGGGCTGGTCAGAGACGTTTTCCTGGGCAAGCCGCCGACCGGGGACCTGGATCTGACCACGGACGCGGCCCCGGAGCAGGTGCTGGCGATAGTCCGCGGCTGGGCGGACAAGATATGGACGATCGGGATCGCGTTCGGCACCGTCGGGCTGCGCAAGGGAAGCTCGCTTTTCGAGGTCACCACGTACCGCAGCGAGCACTACGACCGGACCTCGCGGCGGCCCGTCGTCAGGTACGGCCGCTCGCTCGAGGAGGACCTGAGCCGGCGGGACTTCACCATCAACGCGATGGCCGCGAGGCTGCCCGGTTACGAGCTCGTCGACCCGTTCGGCGGCGTGGACGCGCTGCAGGAAAGGGTGCTGCGGACGCCGGGGAGGCCGCAGGATTCGTTCGGCGACGACCCGCTGCGCATCCTGCGCGCCGCCCGGTTCGCGGCCAAGCTGGGCTTCACTGTCTCCGGCGAGGTGCGGGCCGCGATGACCGAGCAGGCGGACCGGCTGGAGATCCTGCCCGTCGAGCGGATCACCGGCGAGCTGACCAAGCTGATGCTAACCCCCGATCCCGCCCGGGGCATCGACCTGCTGGTCCGGACGGACGTGGCCGACCTGGTGCTGCCCGAGGTGTCCGCGCTGCGGATGGAGGCCGACGAGCACCACCGGCACAAGGACGTCTACCAGCACAGCCTGACCGTACTGCGGCAGGCCATCGAGCTTGAGCCGGAGTACGGCCTTGACGGCGACCTGGTCGTCCGGCTGGCCGCGCTGCTGCACGACATCGGCAAGCCGAAGACGCGCGCCCTGCTGCCGGACGGGCGGGTCGCGTTCCACCTGCACGAGGTGGTCGGGGCGAAGCTGACCAGGCGCAGGCTGACCGCGCTGCGCTTCCCGAACGACGTGGTCCGGGACGTGTCCCGGCTGGTGGAGCTGCACCTGCGGTTCCACGGCTACGGCGAGGGCGCCTGGACGGACTCCGCGGTCCGCAGGTACGTCCGCGATGCCGGGCCGCTGCTCACCCGGCTGCACGTGCTGACCAGGGCCGACTGCACCACCAGGAACCGCGCCAAGGCGGAACGGCTGGCCCGCGCCTACGCGGCCCTCGAGCAGCGCATCGCCGAGCTCAGCGAGCAGGAGGAGCTGGACAGCATCAGGCCCGAGCTGGACGGCAACGACATCATGCGCATCCTGCGCCTGCCGCCGGGCCCGCTGGTCGGCCGGGCGTACCGCTACCTGCTCGAGCTGCGCATCGCCGAGGGGGAGCTCGGCCGGGAGCAGGCGACTCAGGAACTGCTGCGGTGGGCGGCCGACGAGGGAATCCCGGTGCCCGAGCCGGTGCCTGAGCCGGGGTCCGAGCCGGGGCCGGGGCCCGGCGAGGGGCGGGCGGACTGACCGGCCCGCCAGGTTAGCCAGTATCCGGCGGCGAGGATCGCGTACCCGGCGGCGACCGCGCCGACGATGGCAGGCGAGCGGCCGTCGGCCGGCATGAAGGCCGCGAAGATCACCGCGCCGATGGCGTACGTGACGTTGAACATCATGTCGTAGAAGGCAAACGCCCGGCCCCGGTAGGCGTCCTCCACCTGCTCCTGCAAGATCGTGGCCGCGCAGATCGCCACGCCCTGCCTGGTGAGGTACAGGCAGAACCCGATGGCCAGGTAGGCGACCTGGACAAAGGTCTCGCCAAGCGCGGCGGTCGCCACGGCGCTGGCGGCGAGCAGCACGGTGATCCAGGCCGGCTTGGACAGCCGCCTGGTCGCCAACGGGGTAATCACCGCCGCGCAGAAGTACCCGATCCCGGCGACCACCACCAGCGTCCCGAAGTGACCCTCGGCGGCGCTGACGCTGGAGCGGTAGAAGTAGTTCCGGTACAGCAGGATCGCCATCAAGAACAGCGGCCCGAGCAGGAAGCTGAAGCCGCCGGTCGCGCCGAGTGCCGCCGCCGGGCCGCGCCGCCTGACGATGTACCGCGCGCCGTCCGCCAGCCCGGCCGCGACCCGGCCGAGCTCACCGAGCAGCCGGCCAGGCGGCGGCTGTCCCGGCTCATGTACCGGCCCGAGCAGGTCGCGGGGCATGGTGGCGGCGACCAGGCTGGCCGCCACGTAGCAGCCGCCGCCGACCAGCACGGTGATCGCGGCGCCGCGCTCGGTGTTGCCGGTGGCCACGTTGAGCCCGAGCGCGACCACGCCGCCGATGATCGCCATGATGCCGCCCGCGGTCGGCGATACCGCGTTGGCCATCACCAGCATGTCCTCGTCGACCACGTGCGGCAGCGCCGCGGACAGCGTGGACAGCAGGAACCGGTTGACCCCGAGCACCAGCAGCAAGGCGACGTACAACGGCACCGAGCGGTTGTTCGCGGCCATCAGCGCCGCGGTCGCCACTACGAACGTCGCCCGCAGCAGGGCCGACCAGACCAGGATCTGGCGCCTGGACCACCGGTCGATGAACACCCCGGCGAACGGGCCGATCAGCGAGTACGGCAGGTACAGGACGGTAAAGGCCGCCGCCCCCGCGGTCGGGCTGGGGAACGTCGAGGCGTTGAAGAAGACGTAGGTGCCGATCCCGGCGGTGATGATGCCGTCGCCGGTCTGCGAGACCAGCCGGGTGGCGAACAGCCGCCGGAAGTCACGCTCGGCCAGGACCGCGCGCAGGTCACCGATGAAAGTCGATCTGCGCCGGTCCACGCGACTCAGCTTAGGACCGCCCCGGTCAGCGGGCGACCTCCCCGCGGATGAACTTCTCTACCAGGTCGTGGCAGACGTCGTCGCCGAACTGCTCGGGCGGCGACTTCATGAAGTAGGAACTGGCCGAGATCACCGGTCCCGCGATGCCCCGGTCCAGCGCGATCTT
>Ga0181525_10004157_pt1 | contig 11198 bp, 11 predicted proteins | sample PEATcosm2014_Bin_48_FD_121100 | JGI IMG/M metagenome (GOLD analysis project Ga0181525, IMG submission 121100) | Peatland microbial communities from MTU Mesocosm Facility, Houghton, MI, USA - PEATcosm2014_Bin06_10_metaG | ecosystem: Environmental > Terrestrial > Soil > Wetlands > Peat | place... | reverse complement strand
TCCACGAGATGACGAAGATCCAGAACACCCAGAGCGTGACCCGCCAGAGGCGGAACCTGGTCCAGTCGGACAGCCTGCGGCGAGTCGTCCGATTGATGCCGCCGAAGACGCGCTCGGTCCAGAACCGGTAGTAGCCGCGCCAGTGCTCGCTGATCAGGTAGTGGACCTCGCGGATGACCTCCAGGCCGCCCAGGATGAACACCCACCAGCCGGTCCGCACCTCGATCCGCATCGCGTCGAGGAACCCGACGATGGGATCGTTCGCCATCAGGGACCAGACCAGGATGAACCAGACCGCGGTCAGCAGGACCAGGAACTTGATCCGATCCCAGAATGGCAGCGGCTTGCGGGTCTGCCTCTCGTCGTCCTTCGGCCGCCCCCCGGGCGGCGTCAGGCCATCCGAAGTGACCACGGAAGCCTGGGCCTTACTCATTAAGAGCTCCTGATGGTAAACGACGACATCACGTCGTTGATCTGGGTCTTCTCGCTGCTGTAACAGCTGGCTGTGCAGTGCAGCACGAGGAGGTAGATGTCGGTCTGGTCGGCGTTGGTCAGCGCGACCTCGTCGAACGTGTCCGTGATGTTGTCAGGTCCCCAGGTGTAGTCGAAGATCTCCCTGACCCCGTGTACGCCCCCTGGCAGCGTGAGTGCCTGGTCGGTGATCTGCTTGAAGTCGACCCACGGGTCGGTACGCTTCGCCTCGGCGTACTCCTCCTGCACTTCCTCCTGCGCGTCCGAGCTGACCGGCAGGAAGGCGTCCTTCAGCGCGTCGTAGGAGATCGCCTCCTGCTCGGTGGAGCTCAGGCCGCCGATCTCGGCGAACACGAACGGCTGGTTGAGGTTGAAGGAAAGGAAGTTGCCCCCCGAGGGCTTGACCCCCGCTTGGTAGGCAACCTGCCACGCCCCCGCGCCTGCGCCGGCGGCCTTCTCGCCGTTGGTCAGCGACGTGGCGGTGATCTTGTGCCAGCCGTAGGGCACCTTGAAGTACGTGTCAGCGCCGGAATTCGCTACGTAAGTGAACTGTGGCGCCCCGCAAGCGCTGACGACAGCGACCCCGAGGAGAAGCGCACAGCCCCCGACGAGGCCCTTTGAGACGCGGTGGGCCATGCTCGCCAAGAGGTGCGACCTCCACGTAGGGACTACGTGGGTCCAATTATTGCGCCTTACTCCGGATTGGTATAGATGCCATGGGGCCCCAATGCCTCAGGCGGTGGCATATACGGCCTGGTTGGTGGCCCTGGGTACGGGCACCCTTCCGGTGCGTGCCCGGCCGGCGACCGGGACCCGCCCGGCGCTAGGGTCGGGCAATGAACGTCGTACGAAGCGTCGGGCTGTTCGTCGCCGCCGGGCTGGCCGAGATCGGCGGCGGCTACCTGGTCTGGCGGTGGCTGCGCGAGGGAGCGTCCTGGCCGGTCGGCGTGGCAGGTGCGATCATCCTGGTGGGATACGGAGTCATCCCGACGTTCCAGGCCAGCGCCGACTTCGGCCGGGTGTACGCCGCCTACGGCGGGGTGTTCGTCATCATGAGCCTGCTGTGGGGCTGGACTGTGGACGGGCACCGGCCGGATCGCTACGACTGGCTCGGCGCCGCCATCGTCGCGCTGGGCGTGGCCGTGATCTTCTTCGGCCCGCGCCACCCCTGAACCGCCGGGCTCCAGGTGGCCGTCTCATCCAGCGTGACAACCCACGCAACTTCTGAGGCGTCGCACATCGGGTTAACCGGGGGAGACGCGGGTGAATCCACGTAACCCGATTTAACCTTGCCTGGCCCATGTGGGCTTGCTGCGCGATCATGTCTCGATCACCGGGGTTAACGTGATGACCATGGACTTCGCCGAACTCCGGCTTCCGGGAGCAGCATGCTGTCTGTAGTGCAGGATGCGCCGAACGCCACCCACACCCAGCTGGCCGACCTGTACCCGCGGTACGGGATCCATCTGCGGTCCCAGCCGATCTGGCAGCGGCTGGGCGCCACGGTGATGATCGGGCAGAACAACGTGCAGGGCGAGAACTTCGCCGTCCCCGACGCCCGGGGCCTGGTCCGGTTCGCCGAACCCGCGGGAACGTCGGTGCAAGGGCAGGCGTCCGCTGTCTGCGGCTGAGCACCCGCGCGATCCGCGGGATCCGCTCGGCCTGGCCGCCGATGCCCCGCTGCTGGCCGGCTGGCTGGACTGGACCGGGCGGGCCGCGGCCGGCCAGCTGACGCCGATGTCCACGCCCGGCCACAAGCAGCGCCAGGACCTGGTCGGCGCGCTGGTCAGGGACGACGCGCCGCTGTACGGCGGGGTTGACTCGATCAAGCACGCCGACGTGCTCCGGGCCGACGCGGAGGCCCGCGCGGCGGCGCTGTGGGGCGCCGACTGGTGCCGGTTCTCCGTGGCCGGCTCGACCCACGGCAACCAGGCGTTCTGCCTGGCCATCGGGCAGCCCGGCCAGGAGGTGATCATAACCAGGACGCTGCACAGGTCGCTGCTGCTCGGCCTGGTGCTGGCGGGCCTGCGGCCGGTATGGGTACGGCCGGAGATCGACCAGGGATCCGGCCTGCCCGCGGCCGTCGCGGTCGATACCGTCCGCGAGGCGCTCGCCGCGCATCCCGGCGCGTGCGGCGTGATCCTCGGCGACCCGTCCTACGTCGGCACCACCGGCGACCTGGCGGGCCACGCCCGGGCCGCGCACGAGGCGGGCGTGCCGCTGGTCGTCGACGCGGCCTGGGCCGCCTACCTCGGCTTCCACCCGGATCTGCCGCGGCACGCGCTCGCCGCCGGGGCCGATGCCATGGTGACAAGCGCGCACAAGACGCTGCCCGCTTACACCCAGGGCGCGCTGGTGCTCGCCAGGACCGAGCGACTCGACCCGGCCGGGCTGGAGCGGGCGTTCGACGCCACCCACACCACCAGCCCGGCCGGGTCGATCCTGGCCAGCATCGACGCCGCACGGGCGCTGCTGGCCAGGGACGGACGGCGGCTATGCGACCGCCTGCTCCGCGGTCTGGCCGCGACCCGCGAGCGGCTGCGCCAGGTGCCGGGCCTTGACGTGCTCGAGGGGCCGGGCGTGGACCCGGCCAAGCTGGTGGTGCTGCTGGCCGGCACCGGGGCGCACGGCGGCCTGGTGGAGGCCGACCTGATCGCCGCGGGCATGCCGGTGGAGATGGGCGACAGGGACACGCTGATCCCGATCGCGACGATGGCCGACGACGAGGCACGGCTCGCCGCGTTTACCGAGGAGCTGATCGCCTCGGTCGAGCGGCACCGCGGCGCGCCGCGACGGCCGGCGGCCACGGCCGCGTGGACGGTACGGCCGCAGACGGTGCTGAGCCCGCGGGAGGCGTTCTTCGCCACGAACGAAACCGTCACCGCCCAGGCCGCGATCGGCCGGGTCAGCGCGGAACTGGTCGCTCCCTACCCGCCGGGAATCCCGGTGCTTGCCCCCGGCGAGCTGATCACTGCCGAGGCGCTCGCGGCGCTCCATGAGGTGGCGGCAGACGGCGGCCGGATCGCCTACCCGGCCGACCCAACCCTGGCCACCTTCCAGGTCGTCAGGTCCTGATAGCGATCCCGCAGGCGGCCTGCCCCTTCCTCAGGCGGCCCGCTTCGCGTTCCGGGGTCGCCGGGCACTGCGGGGCTGGCCGGACGGCTTCGCTGCGCCATCCGCGAAAGGGTCCCGGCCGCGTGCGGCCTGGTGGGCCGGCCTGCGGCCGGTTCCGGAACGGCGCGCGGTGGGCCTACCCTGCGAGGTAACGCTGGCCGGGCGGGAAGCTGGCGGCGCCGGCGGGACGGGCGTGCCCGACGTGGCGATCTGCCGGACCACGTCATGCCCGGTCGCTACCTCGTGCTTGGCCGCGGTCACCCCCGCCGCTTCGTGCAGCCGCTGAATCTCGCGGACCTGGCCGGGCTCGGCCAGCGCGACGACCAGGCCGGCCGCGCCGGCCCGGGCGGTGCGGCCCGAGCGGTGCAGGTAGTCCTTGTGATCGTTCGGCGGGTCGAACTGGACGACCAGGTCGACGTCGTCCACGTGAATGCCGCGGGCCGCGACGTCGGTGGCGACCAGGACGCGGGGATGCCCGGCGGTGAAGGCGTCCAGGGCCCGCTGCCGCTGGCTCTGGTTGCGGTCACCATGGATGGCCGCGGCGTCGACTCCGGCTCTGGACAGCTGCTTCGCGAGCCGGTCCGCGCCGTGCTTGGTGCGGACGAAGAAGAGCGTCCGCCCCGGTCGGCTGGCGATCTCCGCCGCGACCGGCACCTTGTCCTGCGGGTCAAGGACCAGCAGCCGGTGTTCGGCGGGCCCGGAGTCCGACGAGGACGTCACCGCGTGCAGCGCGGGATCGCTGATGTACGCGGTCACCAGCCGGCCGACCTCGCGGTCCAGGGTCGCGGAGAAGAACATCCGCTGGCCGCCGGCCGGCGTCTCGTCCAGGATGCGGGTGACGGCGGGCATGAAGCCCAGGTCGGCCATGTGGTCGGCCTCGTCGACAACGGTGACCTGGATACCGGACAGCGTGCAGGCATGCCGGTCCAGCAGGTCGATGAGCCGGCCCGGCGTCGCCACCACGACGTCGGCATCGCGCACCCGGGCGATCTGCCTGCCGATCGGCACGCCTCCGTAGACGGTCGTGATGCTCACGCCGATGCAGCGCCCCAGCGGCGTAAGCACGTCGGCGACCTGCTGGGCTAGCTCGCGGGTCGGCACGAGGACCAGGCCGCGGGGTGCCTTGTCGCGCCGCTGGCCCGTCGTGGCAGCGAGCCGGGTCAGCAGCGGAAGGCCGAAGGCCAGCGTCTTGCCAGACCCGGTCTGGGCGCGCCCGAGCACGTCGCGGCCGGCCAGCGCGTCGGGCAGTGCCCGCGCCTGGATCGCGAACGGCTCGTGGATGTCACGCGCCGCGAGGGCGGTGACCAGTCGGGCGTCCAGGCCGAGCTCGGCAAAGGTAGCCGCCGTCGGCTGCGGCGCCGCGGCCGCGGCGTCCAGAGCGGCCTCGAGTGCCGAATGCGGTTCAGCGCGTCGCGGCTGGGGCGCCCGGGGGCGGCTGGCCGCAACTGGGCCGCGCCGCGGCGCGGCCCAGTCGCCGCCTTGGCGGCGGCGGCCGGCAGACGCGCGTGAATAGCTGGAACTGTGGGGCATGCAGAAAACTCCATCGGTGATTCGGAGGTCGCATGCACGACAGAAGTCATCGGTAACGGCGGCCGACTGATGTAGCCGGACCGCTCACAGCGACCTGCGGGCAGCTCGCCCGCGGGAGCGGCGGCGAAAATCGCCTCCAGCACTGCAAGGCTACCAGCCGAGCGGGTATTCCCGTGGAGGTGAGCACGTCGAGCATCATCGGGGCGTGCGACGGGTCGTGACCCTCGGTCGTGGCGGCGCGGGCAAGTCGGCCCTCGCGAGGCGGCTCGGAAAGGCAGTCGGCCTGCCCGTGGTCGAGCTTGATGCGTTGTCCTGGCCGCCCGGTCTGGCCGCCGACTCGGCCCGATGGTCGGTTCCGCGCGCGGGCGCTATTCCTGGCCGCCGGCGCTGACACGGCGCACAGCGCCCGCACGCGCGGGCGCTGTGCGGGGTGCGTGTGCCTGGTGTGCGCGTCTTGTCCGGGCCGGGCTGTCCGCGCCGGGCTGGTGCGGCCGGAGTTCGGGTGGTCATAGGGCGGGGTGATCTGCGCGGGCTAGGTGCCGGTTTTCCCGGCGGGCGGGGGTGGTGTCGCCCAGGATGGCGGCCAGGGCCTGGAGCGCTTGGGGGCGCAGGGCGTAGTAGGCCCAGACGCCGCGCTTGTCGCGGGTGAAGATCCCGGTGTCGACCAGGATCTTGAGGTGGTGGGAGATGGTGGGCTGGGTCAGCCCGAGCGGCGCGGTCAGGTCGCAGACGCAGGCCTCGCCGCCTTCGTGCGCGGCGACCATGGAGACCAGCCGCAGCCGGGTCGGGTCGGCCAGGGCTTTGAGGGTGCGGGCCAGGTCGGCGGCCTGCGCGGCGGTGAGCGGCTCGCGCAGCAGCGGGGCGCAGCATTCCTCTGCCAGGGGCAGCACGGGCAGGCGGGCGGTAGCGGTCATCTGCCCAGTATGGATCACGTATTGACAGGCGTCTATTTCCTGGGGAAGAGTAGGCATCGACAGTCATCTATGTGAGGGAGGTCCCGTCATGAGCGATCAGGCCGCAGAGATGCTGCGGGAGCAGGTGCGGTCCCGGTACGCCGAGGCGGCCCGCGCGGTCCTGGAGCCGGGCGCGGGGCGGACGTGCTGCGGGCCGTCGGCGGGCTCGTGCTGCGGCACGGGGGCGGCGGCGCTGGAGACCGGAGAGTGCTTCGGCGGCGCCCTGTACGCCGACGGCGAGACCGACGGGCTGCCGCAGGCGGCGGTGCTGGCCAGCCTGGGCTGCGGGAACCCGCCGGCGGTGGCGGACCTGCGGGACGGCGAGCGGGTGCTGGACCTGGGGTCGGGCGGCGGGATTGACGTGCTGCTGTCGGCCCGGCGGGTCGGCCCGTCCGGGTTCGCCTGGGGGGTGGACATGACCGATGACATGCTCGCCCTGGCCCGGCAGAACGCGGCTAGCGCCGGGGCGGCCAACGTCGAGTTCGTCAAGGGCCAGATCGAGGCGGTGCCGCTGCCGGAGGCCTCGGTGGACGTGGTGATCTCCAATTGCGTGATCAACTTGTCGGCCGACAAGGCGGCCGTGCTGGCTGAGATGTTCCGGGTGCTGACGCCGGGCGGCCGGATCGGCATCTCCGACGTGGTGGCCGAGGACGGGCTGCGCCCTGCGGACCGGGCGGCGGCCGGGTCGTATGTCGGGTGCATCGCGGGGGCGCTGTCGCGGTCGGCTGCTGGCCGAACTGGCCGGCACGGGGCGGGCCGCTGGAGGCCACCGGTCAGGCAGGCGGCCAGGGACCTGGCGGCCGGCCGATCTCCCACTCGTGGCCGAACGGATCGACGATCCGGCCCAGCCGCCAGCCGTGCTCGTCGGCCATCTCCGCGGCCGGACTGGCGCCTGCTGCCACCGCCTGGCCGAACATCGCGTCGGGATCGTCGACCACCAGCAGGACGCGGCCGGTCGCGCCGCCGATCGCCTGCGGGCTGAACCGCGGGCCGTCCGCTCCGCCCGAGGAGACCCAGAACGCGGCGTCGCCGATGGCCAGCTGGGCAACGATGTCGTCGCCCTCGCCCACTTGGTGCTGGACCGTTGCGCCGAACGCGGTCCGATAGAACGCGACCGCCGCCGCGGCGCGGTCGATCCACAGCTCCGGCTCGATACTCGTCACGGCGTCTGAGCCTAGACGGCTGGGGTCAGGGGTCCGCCGCTGGCCTGGGCGCAAAGGTCCTGGAGACGGCGCGTCGCGCGGGCGGCGTCGTCGTCCAGGACGGTGACCAGCAGGGTGTGATCATCGACTCGCTGGGCGACGGCCGTCGGGGAGGCGGCGACGGTCCGGGGCGTGCTGGCCGGGTCGGCGACCAGCGCGCAGGCGAGCACGCGGCGGCGGGCGGTCAGCCCGGCCCAGGCCATCAGGGCCGGGTCGGCGAGGTCGACGAACTGGCGGAGCACGGGGCGGCCGAGCCGGGTCACGTCCCAGCGCAGGGTGGCCTGCCCGGGCGGTTCTGCGGTACGGCCGAGGACGATCAGCTCGCGCCACCGGACCGCCGCGCCCGCGGCGAGCGCCAGCTCGAGGCGGACGCTCACCCGGCTGCCCTGGCAGACGATCAGCGCCCCCGGGTCGGCGATCAGGTCGGCTCCGTCGGCGAGGTCCGCGCGGATCGACAGCGCCGCCACGCCGTCATGGTCCAGGTAATCCTGAGGATCCGGGTAGCCGGGATAGTCCTCGTGCGCCCGGTCGTCCGCGTGGCTTCGGCCCTGCGCCAGGCTGGCGCCGGCCGCCCGCAGGGTGGCGCGGGCGCCGGCCCGCAGCCGCAGCGAGATTGACAGGTCGTCGCCGGGCAGCGGGCCGGCCGCGGTGCCGACCAGGCAGAGCTCGCAGCGGTCACCCGCCTCTCCGAGCACCTGCCGCAAGGTCAGCGGCGGCGCGCAGGCCAGCTCGCCGAGGACGCCGCCTGGCTCGATGACCGCGTCCGCCCGCGCGATCACGGCACCGTCCGCGCGGTCACGGTTCTCACCGGGGCGCTACCGCGGAACGGGCTGCGCGTACCCAGGCCGCGACCTCGGTCGCGGCCGGGTCGGCGGTCAGGGACGTGAACAGCGTGGGCCGCCCGCCGCGGACCGCCTCGGCGTCCCGGGCCATCACCGCCAGGTCCGCCCCGACCAGCGGGGCCAGGTCGGTCTTGTTGATGACGAGCAGGTCGGAGCGGGTGATGCCGGGGCCGCCCTTGCGCGGCACCTTGTCTCCGCCCGCCACGTCGATCACGAAGATCTGGCGGTGGACCAGGCCGTAGGAGAACGTGGCGGTCAGGTTGTCGCCGCCGCTCTCGACCAGGATCAGCTCGAGGCCGGGGTGGTCGGCCTCGAGCTGCTCCACGGCGTCGAGGTTCGCGCTGATGTCGTCGCGGATCGCGGTGTGCGGGCAGGCGCCGGTCTGCACGGCGCGGATGCGGGCGTCCGGCAGCACCCCGGCCCGGCGCAGGAAGTCGGCGTCCTCGGTGGTGTAGATGTCGTTGGTGACCACGCCGATCATCAGCTCGCCCGACAGTGCCCGGCACAGCGCGGCGACCAGCGCGGTCTTGCCGCTGCCGACCGGGCCGCCGATGCCAATCCTGGGCACGCGGGCACCGGGCGGCCCGCTGCCCGGCGCGTGATCGTCGTGGCCGTGAGCGTGTCCGCCGCCGTGATGGTCGTGCCGGGCCTCAGGAAGCAAAAAGACGCACCTCCGCGGTGAGATGAAAGTCGGCGAGCAGGTCCAGGGCCGGGGCTCCGTCACAGGGCAGCGAGGCCGGCGGCCGGCGGGCGTACGTCGCGGCGCGCCTGGCGCAGTCGTCGATGCCGGGCGCCAGCCGGGCCAGCATGGCCTGGACGGCGAACGGGTCCAGGCCGAGCAGGCGCACCGCCGCGCTGGCCGGGCCGGCGCACGCCGACAGGGCCGCGGCCCGCGCGGCCAGCTCGGGGGCGCCGCCCGCCAGGGCGATGCCGGCGCCGAGGGCCAGCGGATGGTGCGGCGCGGGCGCCGCGCACCGTTCCCATTGGGTCACCAGGTCCGCGTCCGGCAGCAGCGAGCGGAGCAGCCGCAGCAGGCCGCCGCCGAGCTGGCGGGACGCGGCGCGCATCGCCCCGGACGGGGTGCGGGCCTCGTACTCGGTGTCAAGCAGTGCCCATTCAAGCTGGGCCCATTCAAGCAGGGCCCACTCGCCGGGTCGCAGGCGGCCCGGCGGACGCACCACGGCTCGTTCGGGATCATCGGATTGAAGGCGGCATGCCGCGGCGGCGAACGCGGCCGAGACCCGCGCCGAAGTCCGGAGCTTCGCCCGGCAGAAGCCCTCCAGGTCGGGCAGGCCGGTCACCAGGCCCGTGCCGACCGCGGCCTCCATCCCGCCGGAATGGTGGTGCGCGCCGGCCGGGGCCCGCGAATCCAGCAGGAGCAGCAGCAGCGCGTTCATGGGTCTCAGAACAGGAAGTAACGCTGGGCCATCGGCAGCTCGATGGCGGGCTCCGGCTCGATCAGCTCGCCGTCGATGCGCACCGCGAACGTCTCGGGGTCGACGTCGATGGCAGGCAGGGCGTCGTTCTCCGGCAGGCTGGCCTTGGACAGGCCCGAGACGTCCTTGGTCGGGACCAGGGGCCGCTCGCTCGCCCAGCGTTCGGCCAGGCCCGCCTCCAGCGCGGCGGGCGACACGAAATGCCGCCCGAGCCGGGCGGGCATCGCGCCGAAGGCCCCGAACATCGGCCGGGGGAGCTGCGGCTGCGGGGTCGGGATGGAGGCGTTCGCGTCGCCCATGGTGGCCCAGGCGATCACCCCGGCCTTGAGCACCAGGTGCGGCCGGACGCCGAAGAAGGCCGGCTCCCACAGCACTAGGTCGGCCAGCTTGCCCGGCTGCACCGAGCCGATCTCGTCGTCGAGCCCGTGGGTCACCGCCGGGCCGATCGTGTATTTCGCGACGTAGCGACGCGCCCGCATGTTGTCGGCGGCGCCGTCGCCGGGCAGCGCGCCGCGGCGCTGCTTCATCACGTGCGCCGTCTGCCAGGTCCTGATGATCGTCTCGCCGATCCGCCCCATGGCCTGGGAGTCCGAGCCGATCATCGAGATCGCGCCCAGGTCGTGCAGGACGTCCTCCGCCGCCATCGTCGAGGGCCTGATCCGTGACTCGGCGAAGGCCAGGTCCTCCGGGATCGAGGAGTTCAGGTGGTGGCAGACCATCAGCATGTCGAGGTGCTCGTCGAGGGTGTTGCGGGTGTACGGGCGGGTGGGGTTGGTGGAGGAAGGCAGCACGTTCGGGTGCGCGGCGACCCTGATGATGTCCGGGGCGTGCCCGCCGCCTGCGCCCTCGGTGTGGTAGGTGTGGATCGGCCGGCCGGCGATGGCCGCCAGCGTGGACTCCAGGTAGCCGGCCTCGTTGAGCGTGTCGGTGTGGATCGCCACCTGGACGCCGGCGGCCTGGGCCACGGTGAGGCAGGCGTCGATGGCGGCCGGCGTGGTGCCCCAGTCCTCGTGCAGCTTGAAGCCGGACGCCCCGGCCCGCAGCTGCTCCCACAGGCCCTCGGCGCTGACCGTGTTCCCCTTGCCGAGCAGCACGACGTTGACCGGCCACTGGGTGGTCGCGGCGAGCATCATCTCCAGCCAGAAGGCGCCGGGCGTGATCGTGGTGGCCTTGGTCCCCTCGGCCGGGCCGGTGCCGCCGCCGATCACCGTGGTCATGCCGGCCGCCAGCGCGACGGGGATCTGCTGCGGCGCGATGAGGTGGACGTGGCTGTCGATGCCGCCCGCGGTGAGGATCAGGCCGTGGCCGCCGATCACCTCGGTCGACGGGCCGATCACCAGGCCCGGCGTGACCCCGTCCATGATGTCGGGGTTGCCCGCCTTGCCCAGCGCGACGATCCGGCCGTCGCGGACGCCCACGTCGGCCTTGATCACGCCCCAGTGGTCGAGGATCACCGCCCCGGTGATCACCAGGTCGGGGGTGCCCTCCGCCCTGGTGGCGACCGACTGGCCCATCGACTCCCGGATGACCTTGCCGCCGCCGAAGATCGCCTCGTCGCCGGCCAGCGATCCCGGGCCGCCGCACCGGTCCTCGGTGACCTCGATCAGCAGGTCGGTGTCGGCGAGCCGCACCCGGTCCCCGGCGGTCGGC
>Ga0181525_10004156_pt1 | contig 11199 bp, 10 predicted proteins | sample PEATcosm2014_Bin_48_FD_121100 | JGI IMG/M metagenome (GOLD analysis project Ga0181525, IMG submission 121100) | Peatland microbial communities from MTU Mesocosm Facility, Houghton, MI, USA - PEATcosm2014_Bin06_10_metaG | ecosystem: Environmental > Terrestrial > Soil > Wetlands > Peat | place... | reverse complement strand
GGCAGCGGGCCCGTATGCAGTACCGGCGGCGCTTCGGCGGGGCGCGCTTTGGCTGCTTTCTTGGACCCGCGTCCCTGGAAGCGGAAGAGGCCGTAGGCGAGCGCCAGGAAGACGAACGAGAGCGAGAGCCAGAGCAACCGGTTCTCGAGCACGATGCCGGCAATCGGCGGCATTAGGGTGTTGCGGTCCGACGCCGTCCAATATTTTGTCACTTCGGCGACCGCGCCGATGCCGAACGGCTCGAGCAGGCCCACGATATGGTCGTATTGCGGCTTGTCGAAGATGCCCGTCAGCACGAAATAGAGTACGAGAAAGCCCACGACGCCCACGTACGTTGCCATCATCGAGCGCGTCGCCGTTGCCAGCGCGAAGAAGCCCGACGCCATGACGAACAGCGTCGGCATGGCGATCAGGAAATAGGCGTAGAGATAATATTCGATGTGAAAGGGCCCGAGCTTCACCGGATCGACCCAGGGCATGAGCGTTCCGACGAAAATACCCAACGGCACGCTCGCATAGGCGATCATGCCGGCGAAGAACGCGCCGGCGAAGCGGCCGAAGAGATAGTCGAATTTGCGGATCGGCGTCGAGCGCACGATGGGCCCGTAACCCGTCTCGTCGTCGCGCACGATGACGTTGGCGACAAAGGCCGTCAGGATGAAGATCGCAAATATGCTCATGATGCCGAGCACCTGCACGATCGCGACGGGCGCATTGATGTTGGTGTTGTCGCGGCTTCCGATCTGGATCTGCGGGATGGTTGTGGCGCCGAAGGTCAGAAGAAAGAATATCCCGAACGCGACCCAGAAGACGGGCGACGTCAGTTGATAGCGCAGTTCGAAGCCGGCGATCTTGCGGAACATGGGAGCCTCAGGCCGCGCGGCGCGTGTTGGCGAGCGTCGTGAAGTAAAGATCCTCGAGGCCGGCATTGACCGGCTCGAAACCGTCGCCCGGATTTCCGTCGGACAGGACGTGGATCATCGTCTGACCGCCGACAAGCCGTTTCAGGATGACGACGTGGGATTTCTGATAGCGCTCGAGATCGGCCTTCGCGATGATCTTGCGCCAGATGCGGCCGGCCAGTTTTCCCGTCAGCTCCTGCGGCGCGCCCTGCAGCACGATCTTGCCGCCGGCGATGATCGCCATGCGCGAGCAGAGATCGGAAACATCTTCGACGATGTGAGTCGAAAGGATCACGACGACATTTTCGCCCACTTCCGAAAGCAGATTGAGAAAGCGGTTGCGCTCTTCGGGGTCGAGACCCGCTGTCGGTTCGTCGACGATGAGAAGTGAGGGACGTCCGATGAGGGCCTGCGCGATGCCGAAGCGCTGGCGCATGCCGCCCGAAAATCCTGCAATGGCTTTCTTGCGATCCGCCCAGAGATTGGTCTGCTGCAAGAGCGCCTCGACGGTCTCGCGGCGCTCGGAGGGCTTCGCGATGCCTTTCAGCACGGCCATATGATCGAGCATGTCGTAAGCCGACACGCGGGGGTAAACGCCAAAATCCTGCGGCAGGTAGCCCAGAACCCGCCGGAGTTTCTCCGGCTCGCGGATGACGTCGATGTCGTCGAAACGGATCTTGCCGCTCGAAGGGGTTTGCAGAGTCGCCACGCTGCGCATCAGCGTGGATTTGCCCGCCCCGTTCGGACCGAGAAGGCCGAACATGCCCTGCCCGATCTCGAGGCTGACATTGTCCAGGGCGCGCACGCCGCCCGGATAGACATGGGTAAGATTCTCAATGGCCAGCATTGCGGCCCCTTCTCCGACGGTCCCGGCCTAACGTGGGGCACAGGGCGCCAATGCGCAACCGCGTGCGTGCGCCGAATACAGTTTCGGAGTTATGCGATGTTGTGGGCACCGCCCGCGCAAATGCGCATGGCTATCGAGAAGCCGCGCGTTTCGCATCCTCGCGGGCGCGGCCGCGCTCGATGAGCCATACGCAGACGATGGAAACCCCATAGAGGCCAATGAGCGGAACGACGAGGCTGACCATGCTGAGCGCATCGGGCGGCGTGATGATGGCCGCGAGCCCGACGATGCCGACGACGGCATAGCGCCATACCGAACGCAGCTGCGCGCTCGTGATGATGCCGACGCGCCCCAGAAGCGACAGCAGGACGGGCAACTGAAAACAAAGCCCGAAGGCAATGATCAAAGTCATCACCAGGTCGAAATACTCGCTGACGCGCGCCTGCAGCTCGATGCCGAGCGACCCGTTGCCGCCCGTCGTCTGGTAGCTCGCAAAAAAGCGAAGCGCGAAAGGCAGCATGATGTAATAGACGAATGACGCGCCCAACAGGAACATGAACGGCGTCGCCAGCAGGAACGGCAAAAAGGCGCGCCGCTCGTTCTTGTAAAGACCTGGTGCGACGAACATCCAGAGCTGGGCTGCGATCAGCGGAAACGCGAGACAGAGCCCCGCGAACATGCCGACCTTCATGTAGGTGAAGAACGTTTCCTGGGGCGCGGTCGCAATCATGTGCGCGTGCGGATTGCCGGCCAGCGCGCGGGACAGCGGCACCTGCAGGAACGCGTAGATGTCTTGCGCGAAATACCAGCACACGAAAAACGCGAGCGCGAAGGAAACGACGGCCCAGACAAGCCGCCGGCGCAGCTCGACCAGATGCTCCATCAGCGGCGCTTTGGTCGCCTCGATGGCGGCTTCGTCTTCTGGGGACACGGCGTTCACGGCTTCCCGTCGGGCTCAGGCGTCGCAGCCGTTGCGAGTTGGGGTTCGGGCGGGGACGCGCTTTCGGCCGGCGGCGGCAGATCGACCGGCGGCAGGACCGACTGGTGGAACGACTGTTCGACATCGGCGAGCGGACGTTCGGTCCGAAGCGCCTGAATCTCGGCGCGCAATTCATCGAGCTCGGATTGCCGCGCCATCTCGTCGAAGCTCTTGCGCAACTGATTGGCCATCGCGCGGGCCCTTCCCGTCCATTGCCCCGCCATCCGCATCATCTTGGGAAGGTCCTTCGGGCCGACCACAACCAAGGTGATGATCAGGAACAGAAGGATGTGAGTCCAGCTGAGGTCGAAGAACATGGCAGGTCAGCGAGCCAGGCTATTGGTCTTTCTTCGCGGCCACGTCGTCGCGGCGCTCCGCCGCAATACGCTGCGTCTCATCGTCGTGATCGCTGAGGCCCTGCCGGAAGCTTTTGATGCCTTTCGCGACATCGCCCATCAGATCGGAGATCTTGCCGCGGCCGCCGAACAGCAGAACGGCGATGCCGGCGAAGATCAGAATGTGCCAGATGCTGAGCGCACCCATGGAACTGTCTCCTTTGACCGCGACCTGCGCGGTCGGTGTTGCACCCCTCGAAGGATGCCTCCGGGGCCACTTAAAGACCCTTCGGGCCTCGCGGCGCAAGCTTAACCGATAAGGATTTCGCCTTTCCTTCCAAGGATCGAGGCGACTTCGCCCAATCGCTTCTGGACCGGCTCGCCCGCAATCGAGGCCCTGCGCCGGGGCACCTCCAAAAGCACGCGTGTGGGCGTCAGGCGCAATTTATAGTGTTGCAACTCGCCGACGGCCGAGGCGGACAGCGCGAAAGCGAGCCTCGCCGCAAGGCCGATACGCCGGGCGAGCATGGCGTCATCTTCGCTCAGGAGCTCGCCCAGGGCCAATTCCCGGGGAAAATCCTCATCCCCGGAATAACGGTAAAAGACCGCGGCCGCGATCACCGCGCGCGCGCGGTGGCCGGCGCCTGCGAATGGCGCGGTCAGGACCTGGCTGAAGGCGCCCAGCGCGCGGTCGTCGGGATGCCGGCGCCAGCCGATGTCGGAGAACAGGAACGCAGCCTGCCGGACGCGGCGCTCGTCGGGACGCTCGCTCGAAAAAAGCGGCGTCGCCCATTCGAAGGTTTCTTCGGCATGGCCCGGTGTCCGGCTGATGCGGGCATTGGTGGCCGCGGCGAAATCGATCAGCGGATCGCGGGCGCGTTCATCCGCCGACAATTTTTCGAACAACAGTCCTTCGCGCAGGCCGTAAGCGGAAATCACGACCTCGCGCAGATCGGTCGCAAGCAGCAGGCGTTCGAGAACGATCGCGCCATAAGGCAGGGATTCCGCACGACGACGTGAGACGATCTTCATCTTGTCGAGCGACTTCTTCGACAGCTGGGCCACGACCTTGCAGAGCTTGAGTGCGCGCGCGCGCGGGATCTGGTAGCCGTGCAACACATGGATGGGATAGCCCATCTCCTCCATGTCGATGCGCGCGAAGCTTCGCCACGCGCCGCCCACGGCATAGAGCGAACTGCCTTCGAGCGATTTCAGATCTTCGATCGCATCGAGCCCGTCATCGACGACGCCGCGGGCCTTGTCGGCGTTGCCCTTCGCAACATCCATCAGCCGCAACGGACCGAAAGGGAGCGTCAGCGCGTCGCCGGTGCGGCCTTCATGGACGGTCACCATGTCGAGGCTGCCGCCGCCCAGATCCGCGACGAGACCGCTTGCCTTGGGGATGCCTGCGAGTACGCCTTCGGCCGCGAGCCGCGCCTCTTCTTCGCCGGAAAGAACACGGATGGTGCCGCCCCAGGTGGCTTCCGCGCGGCGGACAAATTCGTGGCCGTTCGACGCATCGCGTGCCGCAGCGGTCGCGACGGCTTCGCGGATTTCGATCCCGTGCGCATCGGCCAGCATGCGAAAGCGGCCGAGCGCTTCCAGCGCGAGCGCGATGCCTTCGGCATTCAGTTCGCCGGTCGTCACCATGTTGCGGCCGATGGCGCAGATGGCTTTCTCGTTGTGGACGACGGCGGCCGTGCGCGTCGCCGATTCGTAGATGACAAGACGGACGGAGTTCGAACCGATATCGACGATGGCGACGGGACCGTTCCGGCCGCGCGCGCTACGCGCAGAACCGGACCCCCGCATATCGAGGGCGGCTGCGGAAAGCATGGATGCCATACTAATCGCGCCGCGAAGGAACAACCACCGATCGCGGCTGATCGATCTTGAGAGCGCGGCCGCGACCGGACAAGGAAGGATTCGTCATGAAATAAGTATGCGCGCAAAACGCGTCCGGTGCCATTGCCCGAGGGTCGCGGACATAGGTGCTGTCCGGCATCATCTGCCAGCTCTGCGCCTGGTCCTTGAGCAGTGCAACCATGATCTGGTCGAGCACCTGTTCATGCACGGTGGGGTTCTCGACGGGAACCAGCGTCTCGACGCGCCGGTCGAGGTTGCGCGGCATCCAGTCGGCCGAGGAGATGTAGACCTTGGCCTTGGGCGAAGGCAGGCCGTAACCGTTGCCGAAGCAGACGATCCGTCCATGCTCGAGGAACCGGCCGACAATGCTCTTGACCCGGATGTTCTCGGAAAGTCCCGGCACGCCCGGCCGCAGACAGCAAATGCCGCGGACGACGAGTTCGATCCGCACGCCGGCCTGGCTTGCAAGATAGAGCGCATCGATCAGCTTCGCATCGACCAGCGAGTTCAGCTTGACCCAGAGGGCGGCGGGACGTCCGGCGCGCGCGTGGCCGATCTCTTCCTGGATGCTGTCGATCAGCTTGCCGCGGAGCGTGAGCGGCGAGATGGCGATTTTTTCGAGACCCGACGGTTCGGCGTAGCCCGTGACGAAATTGAAGAGCTGTGCGGCGTCGCGCCCGAATGCCGGCTCCGCAGAAAACAGCGAGAGGTCGGTGTAAACCTTGGCGGTCACGGGATGGTAGTTGCCGGTTCCGAAATGCACATAGGTGCGCAACTGTCCGCCTTCGCGGCGCACGACGAGGCTCACCTTGGCATGCGTCTTGAGTTCGATGAATCCGTAGACCACCTGCACGCCGGCCCGCTCGAGATCGCGCGCCCATTGAATATTTGCTGCTTCATCGAAGCGCGCTTTGAGCTCGACGAGCGCGGTCACCGACTTTCCGGCGTCGGCCGCTTCGATCAGCGCCTTGACGATCGGCGAATCCTGCGAGGTGCGGTAGAGGGTCTGCTTGATGGCGACGACGCCCGGATCGGCCGCGGCCTGACGCAGAAACTGCACGACCACATCGAAGCTTTCGAAGGGGTGGTGGACGACGAGATCCTTGGCGCGGATCGCGGCGAAACAATCCCCGCCATGATCGCGGATGCGTTCCGGAAACCGCGCATTGAACGGCTTGAACTGCAGATCGGGCCGTTCCTGCAGGATGAGCCTGCGCGTATCCGAAAGACCGATCAGATGGTCGACGATGACGATTTCCGCGTTGGTGAGGCTCAAATGATCGGCGATGAAATGACGCAAATCCGCCGGCATCGAGCTGTTGCACACCATCTGGATCACGTTGCCGCGGCGGCGCCGTTTGAGCAGCGTCTCGAACAGCAGCACCAGGTCTTCCGCCTCTTCCTCGACTTCGACGTCGCTGTCGCGCACGATTCGGAACAGACCCGAGCCGATGACCGTGTGACCCGGAAAGAGGCGATGAAGATAAAGGCCGAACACCGTCTCGAGCGCGATGAAGCGCGCCGATCCGCCCTCGCTTGGCAGACGCACGAAACGCGTGAGCTGTTGCGGCACCGGCACGAGCGCGGTCACCGTCTTGCCGTCGCGTTTGCGCGTCAGGCGAAGCGCCAGCGTGAAACCGAGATTGGGAATGAACGGGAACGGATGCGCCGGATCGATCGCAAGCGGCGTCAGGACCGGAAACATTTCTTCGCGGAATTCGGTGTCGAGCCAGGCGCGATCGGCGTCGGTCAGTTCCTCGGGTTCGAGGACTGCGATTCCCGCATCGCGAAGCTCGGCGCGCAATGAGGCCCAGGTTTCCTGCTGATCGCCGATCAGTTTGCCCGCCGCCTGCTCGACCTTCCCGATCTGCAGCTCGGGCGTCAGGCCGTCATCGCTGATGGTCGTGACACTGGCGGCGACCATGCCTTTCAGCCCCGCAACCCGGACCATGTAGAATTCGTCCAGATTGGACGCCGAGATGGACAGGAACCGAAGGCGCTCCAGCAACGGATGACGCGGATTGTGCGCCTCTTCGAGGACGCGCCGATTGAAAGCGAGCCAGGACAATTCGCGGTTGATGAAGCGGTCCGACGACGTCGGCTCAACCCGGAACGACGACTGGGGCGCGGGCAGATCCGCGAGGAACCCGTCATCGGGCAAAGGCATACTGGCAGGCGATTCAAGCTTCACTTTGGTCTTTGCCATCGTTGGATTCATGGTTGCGCGCGCGAGAGTCTAACGCAAACGAATAAATCTGTCATGACAACCCGCCATCCTCCCCCGCTATCAGTTCGCGTACCAGGGAAAGCGTGATCGGCCGCGCCTCGGATAGCGCCTTGGCGTCGGCGCGGGCGATGAACTCACGCACCGCCTCGGGGCTGCGCTCGAGCGACTGGAGAATGCGCGCGATCACCGCGGCTGGCACCGGCAATTGGCGGTCTTCCAGAAGCTTGCGTGCAAGCGCTGCGAGAAGTTCATCGTCGGGCTTCCACAGGCCGAAGCTCAATGCAGCAGAAAAACGCGACGCGAGATCGGGCAGGAAGGTCGGCCAGACGGACGGCGCCTCACGTCCCGTCAACAGAAGCGGCGCAGCCGGCGACGCGCTTTCGAACAGCTGAAACAATTGCCGGTCCCGCATCTCCGTAGGCGGTTGGGAGTCGACGTCTTCGACCGCGAGCGCGCCGCGTCCTTCGATCTCGAGGCCAAGCTCCGCCGCCGAAACGACGCGCGCGCCCGACATCTTTTGCCAGACCGAAACGAGATGGGTCTTTCCGGAGCCCGAGGGCCCGTAAACGATCGCTGCGCTGACCGGCCAATTGGGCCATGAATCGATCAAGCCCACCGCCGGCGCATTGCCGGGCGACACGACGAAATCGCTGCGCCCCAAGGAAGGCTTGGTCGTCAGCGGCAGGACGAGTTGCAAGGCCAATCTATAGGCTCCCAAAACGCAATCCGGCGACGGACATCCACTCATCCGCCAGATTGCGCGACACCCAAAGACATCGAAGCGCTATCCGGCCGTCCGGATCACGCTCGAGACCCGTTACGCCCCCACACCGCCGCGAGCAGCAACTGCCCATAGGCGAACCACGACACAAGCGTTGCCGCCGCGGTCACGACGCCGGCTACCTTCAGTGTAACCGGCCAATCGAGCCCGGCCGACAACAGAACAAGCGCCAGGAACACATAGCCGATCTGGCAGGCCGTGCTGATCTTGCCCACGAAGAGCGGGCTCACCGGAACCGGCAGTTCGCGCAAAACCACCACAACGACGCCGAGTATGATCGCAAGATCGCGGCCGATCACGATCGCGGTCAACCACGCGGGCGCAACGCCCATCAGCGTCAAGGTGACGAACGACGCGAGCATCAAAAGCTTGTCGGCCGCCGGATCGAGATAGCGTCCGAAGCGCGTCGCGAAACCGAAGCGCTTGGCGAGGAAGCCGTCCGCCGCGTCGCTCAGTCCCGCGAGCGCAAATATGCCGAGCGCTGCGCGATCGTTGCCGTCGATCAGCAGCAACGCGACGGCGGGCGCCGACGCAAGACGCAACCCCGTGAGCACATTCGGCAGATGTCTGAATAGGCCGCTCACTGTGGCGCTGGCATTGGCGCGGGGACAGGGGCCAGAAGGCCAAGCTGCCATCCTCCCGCGCTGTTGGACAATTCGATGCTGGACTGCGCCGCGATCGCTTCCAGCTGCTCGGGCGTGCCCACATAGGTGATGGCCACGCGCGCCTCGCCCACATTCATGGCGAGCACCTGCACTTCGGCGATGGTCGGAACGGTTGCGAGTTTCTGCATGATCTGGCCCCACTCGGCGAGCGAGGCGATATGCGCATCTGCCGTCAGCTTGAAGCGCCGGTTGAAGTCGACCGCCGAATGCGCCTTCCAGGTTTCGATAATGGCGGTGGCGGCAGCGTCCGCTGCGGCGCCGTAAACTTGCGCGGCCGGTTCGCCCCGGCGGATGGGAACAACGACATTGGGGATCGGCACCGGCGCACCGGGTCCGAGGCGGCGGAGCGCGACCGTGATGGCGTCCTTGCCGACCGTCGCCTGGACGAGAAATGCGTCCGTCGCGTGCACGCGCGAAGCCGCAGGCTCCACGTCCTGCCATTGCGCGGTCGCGAAATTGAGCGCGCCGAGCGCCTGCGAATCGATCGGGTCGCCAACCGGTACGACGAGCGGCACAGCACCTGTCGCGAATTTCGGCGACGCCCAGAGCTGAGTCCAGGGCGCGTGTGGCCCATAGCCGGGTGCCATGGGAATGACGAGCACGGGCTTCGCCTCGACGTCCACATAGGCGATGTTCTGGGTGCGCATCAGCCGGCGCACCGCATCGGGATTGAACTCATAGCTGACGTTCGCGACGTAGCGCGTCGTCGAGCGGCGCTCGTTCGAGACCACGTAGTTCTTGATCATCCGCTGCAGCGTGAGGTCGTCCAGGACCGGCTGGCGTGCCCAGTCCCCGGACTTTGTGAGGCGCCGGTAGAGGGTCGTCCAGGCGCGGTCGCGCCCCTGATTGATGGCGATGTTCTGGGCGACGGTGGCGGAGGCCGCCGTCGCATCGACCGAGACGCCGGAGACGGTAAACGGGTCGTCCGCCGCGCGTGCTCCCGTGAGGGAGACCACACATGCGAGACCAAGCATGAGGACAAAAGCAATGCGTTGCATGGGAAGACCTTTGGGCCAGTTTCAGTATACCGGGCGGCCGGGGGGCTAGGAAGCGGTTGATTGCCCAAGACGTCCGCCTTGCGACTTGGGGCTCACGCCCTTAAAGGGGGGACGGCTTCCCCGCAACCGGCGCCCATGACCTCTGATCCCACGTCCGGCAGGAATTCGCTCACTTACAAAGACGCGGGCGTCGATATCGACCGGGGCGACGCCCTGGTGGACCGCATCGCGCCCTTCGCCAAGGCCACGCGCCGGCCGGGGGCGGACGCGGCCCTCGGCGGCTTCGGGGGGCTTTTCGACCTCAAGGCCGCGGGCTTCAAGGATGCCGTGCTGGTCGCCTCGACCGACGGCGTCGGCACCAAACTCCGGATCGCCATCGAGACCAGGCGATTCGCCGGCCTCGGCCAGGATCTCGTCGCCATGTGCGTGAACGACATTGTCGTGCAGGGCGCCGAGCCGCTCTTCTTCCTGGACTACTATGCGAGCGGCAAGCTCAACGTCGACGACGCCGCCGTGGTCGTCGAAGGCATCGCAAGAGCGTGCAAAGATTCGGGCTGCGCGCTGATCGGCGGCGAGACGGCCGAGATGCCGGGCCTCTACGCCAAGGACGATTTCGATCTCGCGGGATTTTCCGTGGGCGCCGTCGAACGGCCCAACATCCTGCCGAAGACCGAGCGCATGCGCGCCGGCGACGTGGTGATCGGCGTTGCGTCCTCAGGCGTGCATTCGAACGGCTATTCGCTCGTGCGGCGCGTCGCGGCCGAGAGCGGGCTTTCCTACGCCGCGCCCGCACCATTCGCGCGCGATGTGTCGCTTGGCGAGGCGTTGCTGACGCCGACGACGCTTTACGTCAAAAGCGCGCTTGCGGCGATCGCAGGCGGCGGTGTCCACGGCTTGGCGCATATCACCGGCGGCGGCATCACCGACAATCTTCCCCGCGCATTGCCGGGAGGGTTGAACGCGGACATCGATCTTGGCGCGTGGACGCCTCTGCCCGTGTTCGCATGGCTCGCGAAATCGGCCGGCATCGAAGAACGCGAGATGTTGCGCACGTTCAATTGCGGCCTGGGGCTGATCGCCATCGTGTCACCCGACAAAGCCAATGAGGCGATCGCGGCATTCGCGGCCCACGGCCAGCACGCAACCGTCATCGGCAAGCTCGTCGAAGGCCAAGGCGAACCGGAAGTTCTCTATCGCGGCAAGCTCAAACTGTGAGCGGAAGAAAACGCACAGCCGTCCTGATTTCGGGGCGCGGCAGCAATCTCCAGGCGCTGATCGATGCGGCCGCCGACCCCCTTTACCCGGCCGAGATCGCGCTTGTCCTGTCGAATATCGCCGACGCGCCCGGACTTGAACGCGCGGCGAAGGCCGGCATTCCCACAAAGACGATCTCGCATCGCGGCCACGCGACGCGCGAGTCTTTCGACGGCGAGATCGACAAGGCGTTGCGCGTGGATGGAATCGAACTCGTCTGTCTTGCAGGCTTCATGCGCGTGTTGTCCGACAAGTTCGTAAGGAGCTGGGAAGGTCGGCTGATCAACATCCATCCGTCTCTTCTCCCGGCCTTCAAAGGTTTGCACGTGCACCGCCAAGCGTTGG